>Ga0302326_10032850_pt1 | contig 10326 bp, 11 predicted proteins | sample Palsa_T0_3_FD_202264 | JGI IMG/M metagenome (GOLD analysis project Ga0302326, IMG submission 202264) | Peat permafrost microbial communities from Stordalen Mire near Abisko, Sweden - Palsa_T0_3 | ecosystem: Environmental > Terrestrial > Soil > Palsa > Peat permafrost | place: Sweden: Abisko... | reverse complement strand
GCCGGCAAGAAGACGAGACGCCAACCGACAGCCCACCGGAACCGACGACGGTGTGAGCGCCCAGGCCCGCGCTTGAAATCACACATGGGCCCGGCGGGTCTGACACGATGACGCGGTGTCCACACCCAGCGGTCCCGCCCACGAGGCAGGGCCAAGCCTGCATCAGTTGACGACGCCGAGAGCGGCGGCCGTGGCGGGCGTTCTGTTCGCCTTGCTTTTCGGCGCCACGCTGATCCTGATCCGCGTGAAAATGCCAGAGGGAGTAGGTGATTCGGCGGAATGGCTCGAGTCACAAAAAGGCGGCATTTCCGCGGCGACGAAGCTGATGCCGTTCGCCGGCATCACTTTCCTGTGGTTCATCGGCGTCGTGCGCGACAACCTCGGGCGCTACGAGGACCGATTCTTCGCTTCGGTGCTTCTGGGCAGCGGTCTCCTTTTCTTGGCGATGATGTTCGTCTCGACCGCAGTCGCTAGCGCGCTGGTGGCTACCGATGCGGGCGTCACCGATCCCGCGGCACATCTCGCGGTGGTCGCCTTCGGCAAGATGATCGTGGTGTCGGCCGCCAAAACCTACGCCATCCGGATGGCGGCGGTGTTCATGATTTCGCTGGCCACCATCTGGCGCAAGACCGGGCTGATGCCTCGGTGGCTCGTCGCCGTCAGCTATCTCGTGGCGCTCGGCTTGCTCATCGCGGGCGACGTCTCCATGTGGCTGACATTGGCATTTCCCGCCTGGGTGTTGGTCGTTAGCGCACTGATCTTGCTCCGCGCGGGCTACATCGACGAACAGCGGGCCGCCCGCGAGTAAACGCGACGATGCAAGGTCCCTACTGTGCCTTGCTGATGAAGTGACGGAGGAGATGGGCGTATGCCTGGTTTGGCCGGACTCGCTTTGGGCACGGCTCCGATCGCCGGTGGGGCACTACTGGCAGCGGCGGCCGGCCAATTGAAAGGTCCCCTCAAGGCTCCGGACTTTCGCGGGCTCATCAAGCAGGATCAGGACCTGCTGAAGGGTATTCCGCCGGAGCAGACCGCGCGTCGGGCCGAACTGCAGCGCACCATCGACGAGCGCATCGACGACCTCGTTGCTGCCACCGACCGCAGTCGCTCGCTGCGTCGGGAGGCCAGCGGCTACCAGGGCGATTGGCGTGACGCGGTGCTGTGTGTCTGCATCGTGCTGTTCGCCGTCATCTGGTGGAATGTGTCCCACAGCAGGACTAATTGGCTACCGATGTTCGTGATGCTCATTGTGCTTGCGGTGGTGACCGCCTTTTACGCCGGTCGAGGCTTCGTCATGAGCGTGCGCAAAACCATCAATCAGGTCCGAGGCCGTCCGGTCTAGATCGAACAATCGCGCCGCAACGGAAAGGCTGGAGAGTGGCAGAGCAACCTCTCGACGCCGGCACTCGTCTCGCGTTGCAACGCACCCGCTTGGCTCAGGAACGAACCCTGATGGCCTGGATCCGAACGAGTATGTCCTTAATCGCTTCTGGTTTCACAATCTTTAAGTTTTTCGAGTATCTCGCTACGGACGAGAGGCGTCGCGAACCGATCGTCAGTCCCTGGGTCCTCGGGATGATCATGATCCTGCTGGGTCTTACGGGCTTAACGCTGGCGTGGATTCAGCATCGCCAGGAGATGAAGGCACTACGGGCAGAGGCTGGACCCATGCCGTACTCGATAGCGGGCGTCATGGCCGGCTTCATCGCCGGTCTGGGTGCTATCGCGCTGATCATCGTGGCCTTCAGGATGTAGCGCCAGGGAACACGACGTCCCAATCCCGAGCCATGCTCACGATCGTCCAGCCGAGACGCGCGCCAACGTCGGTGATCGGTTCAGTCTCGACGACGGTCCCCGCCGTGCTGATGTACTGGAATTCACGCTTCGCGTCGTCGTGATCGATCAACAGCGCAAGGCTAGGCCCGTCGGCGGCCAGCGCCCACTCGAGCATCTCGCGGTCTCCGCCCGAGTTACCTGCGGCCAAGATCGGCCGGCGGCCGAGCTGGGTCTGGATATTCGTGACTTTGGCGGGACCCTCGTTGGCGGTGCCGAGCATGGTGGCCGTGCGACGCAGCACCGGTCGATTCGCCCCGTCGCGAGTGAACTCGTAGTCGATGAGGGTGCCCACGACCCGCTCGGCCGGCACGCCGTACAGGTCATCGCTGATCGCTCTGACGAACTCGGTACCACCACCGGTGACGATCCCGACGGTGAAGTCGCGGCGTCGAAGTTCGGCGAGAAGTTCCAGCATCGGCTGGTATGTCACCGATCTGAGCGGGCGGTCCAGCGAAGAATGTGCCGCGCCCGCCATGAACGCGCGAACCTGCGCGGTGAACTCCTGCGGCGTCAGGCCCTCGAACAGGCCAGCGAGGGCAACGCCGATGCGTTCGAGCCCGATGGCCGCGACCGCCGCCCTATCGCCACTGAGCAAGGCGGCGAACTCTTCACGGTCACCGCTGGAGCTGTCTTCAGCGACGCGGCGGCGAAGCGCGTCGAGGAAGAATTCCAGCTGCCCGTAACTTGGCCGTTCGCACCACAGCGTGCCGTCGTTGTCGAAGAAGGCGACCCGGTCGACCGTGGGCACTTCCTCGACTTCGTCGAGGAAGCCTGTGAGCGCGTCCCGGACCAAACCCGGTCGCCACGACGGCAGTAAAGCGATGTGCCCGGCCATGGTGCTGCATGCTACCCACTTTGGACCCGGACAAGACGAAGGCGGAAGGCTCTCGGGCCCAGGCCTTTCGCCGTTGATGCCCTGCCGCCCGGGCTTTTGTCATCAATGGGCTGTTGTCAATCGGTGAGACCGCCTAGGGTGGGGTATTGGGGGGGCTGGCCCGCGGTGTAGCCGACCAGATGGCGGTCATGCCTTCCAGCGATAGTAGGCGCGAGATGAGTAGGACCACGCACAAGCCGGGCTTCATTCTTATTGGCCGCATAGGTCGCCCACAAGCCCTTGCGCCCGCTAGCTTTTCGTAGTGCTGAGCTTCCTCGGCCGCCCGCAGTTCGAACACTGCGATCCATTTTTCCACTGGCTCAGCCCCGACCGGCTGGCCTGGAGCAACCCAAAAGCCTTAAGGGAGGTCCATCATGGCTGAGTCATCAGCACAACCCAACGGCCACAGGCCCGCTGCAGCATCTGACGGCGACGCTGGCGCGGCGCCTGAGCAGGACCAGGTGCGGCGGGATATCTTGCCCATCCCGGACGCCAAGCATGTCGGCCTGACGACGTATGACGCCAAGGACCCGGACACCACCTATCCGCCGATCACCGCACTGCGCCCGCCCAAGGGCGCACCGAACGTGCTGGTCGTGATGCTCGACGATGTGGGCTTTGGTGGATCGTCGGCCTTCGGCGGTCCCTGCAATACGCCGACGGCCGAGCGGCTCGCCGCGGGCGGGTTGAAGCTGAACCGCTTTCACACCACCGCGTTGTGTTCGCCTACTCGGCAAGCACTGCTGACCGGGCGCAACCACCACTCGGTAGGGATGGGCGGTATCACCGAGATCGCCACATCGGCGCCGGGGAACAGCAGCGTGCGGCCCAAGGACAAGGCACCTATCGCCGAAACTCTTCTGCTCAACGGCTATTCGACGGCGCAGTTCGGCAAGTGCCACGAAGTGCCGGTCTGGGAAGTCTCCCCGGTAGGGCCGTTCAATCAGTGGCCCACCGGCTCGGGCTTCGAGTACTTCTACGGCTTTGTCGGCGCCGAGGCCAACCAGTATTACCCGGGACTCTATGAGGGCACCTCGCCGATAGAACCGCCGAAGTCACCCGAAGAGGGCTACACGCTGACCGAAGATCTCGCCGACCGCGCCATCACCTGGGTGCGTCAGCAGAAGGCGCTGGTGCCCGACAAGCCGTTCTTCATGTATTGGGCCCCCGGTGCCACCCACGCGCCGCACCACGTGCCCAAGGAGTGGTCGGACAAGTACAAGGGCAAGTTCGACGGCGGGTGGGATGTGTTGCGCGAGCAGATCATTGCCCGCCAGAAGGAACTGGGCGTCGTGCCCGCTGATGCGGAGCTGACCAGACGCCACGACGAGATCCCGGCCTGGGACGACATGCCTGCTGAACTGAAGCCCGTGCTGGCCCGCGAGATGGAGCTCTACGCCGGCTTCCTCGAGCAGACCGACCACGAGGTGGGGCGCCTCGTCGACACCCTCGACGACTTGGGGGTGCTCGAGGACACGCTGATCTACTACATCATCGGCGACAACGGAGCCTCGGCGGAAGGAACCTTGAACGGCTCCTTCAACGAGATGGCCATGCTGAACGGCATGCCAGAAATCGAGACAACCGAGTTCCTGCTTTCCAAAATCGATGATTTCGGCACGCCGAAGGCTTATAACCATTACGCGGTCGGCTGGGCGCACGCTCTGTGCACGCCGTATCAGTGGACCAAGCAGGTGGCCTCACACTGGGGCGGCACCCGCAACGGCACCATCGTGCACTGGCCCAACGGTTTGGCCGATAAAGGCAAGATCCGCAGCCAGTTTCACCACATCATCGACGTCGCCAAGACCATCCTGGAAGCGGCTGGACTGCCCGAGCCCACCGTGGTGAACAGCATTACCCAGGCGCCGCTGGAAGGCGTCAGCATGCTGCCCACCCTGCGAGACGCGGATGCGCCCGAGCACCACGACGTCCAGTATTTCGAGATACTCGGCAACCGCGGCATTTACCACAAGGGCTGGACTGCGGTGACCAAGCACCGCACGCCATGGACCACCGAGGCGCCGCCGGCTTTCGACGACGATGTCTGGGAACTGTACGGACCCGACGACTGGACGCAGGCACACGACCTGGTCAAGGAGAACCCGCAGAAGCTCGCCGAGATGCAGCGGCTGTGGCTCATCGAGGCGGTCAAATACAACGTTGTGCCCCTTGATGATCGGACTTTCGAGCGCTTCAACCCCGATATGGCCGGGCGCCCCCAGCTGATCCGCGGGAACAGTCAACTGCTGTTCCCCGGGATGCGGGTCAGCGAGAACTGTGTGCTCACGCTGAAGAACAAGTCATATTCGGTGACCGCCGAGATCACCGTGCCGGAATCCGGCGCCACCGGAGTCATCATCACCCAGGGCGGCATCGTGGGCGGCTGGTCGCTGTATGCCCATGAGGGCAAGCTCAAGTACTGCTATAACTTTCTGGGCGTCGACCACTACATGGTCACCGCCGACCAGCCCATCCCCGCCGGAAAGCACCAGGTACGAATGGAATTCAAGTACGACGGCGGCGGCCTTGCCAAGGGCGGTGACGTCACGCTGTACTACGACGGAAAATCCGTCGGCAAAGGCCGTGTCGAACACACGCAGCCAATGATCTACTCAGCGGACGAGGCGTGCGACGTCGGCGCCGACACCGGCTCACCCGCGTCACCGGACTACGGCGCCACCGGCAACAAGTTCTCCGGTCAGATCGACTGGGTGCAGATCGACATCGGCGACGACAGCCACGATCACCTCATCAAAGCCGAGGATCGGCTCACAGTAGCGATGGCACGGCAATAATATTGCGGCTCAGGGTAATTCAGAGGTGAGTGGAATACATCCGCAGGCCTGCGGATGGGCATCACCCCAACCGAGCGCGACGTTCATTCGCCGGACCTGTTGTGTACCGCCGCGGACTAAGCACACCGTGCGTTGGCATTTCGAGTATTGTCCGCGTTCTCTGCGGCTTCCGATGGGGGTGCTGGCCGGTGCGGCTGGTCTTGGATGATCGCCATCGCTGACTCGACGGTGCGTGCGGCGGGTAGCAAACCCTGCGGGTCGCCGATCCGCAGCACCCGGGAGACCGCCTTGCTAGGTACTAAAGCCCAGGCTATGCCAGGGTGCGCGCAGCCGACGGAGACCCTGTGCAGCGCCGAGAAGCCTTCGGTCCCAAAGAAATCCAGGCCGGTCAGATCGATGATTAATCCGCGGCAACCGCTCAGGTGTCGCAAAGTGTATTCGGTCAGAATGTCAGCGTTGGATGCATCGATGTGGCCGCGGGCGCTGATGACGGTTACCGAAGACCCCAACCGGCGATGGGCTAATCGTGTGCTGTGACTTTCCCGGGGCTGGGAGACAAACTTGCCGACCGGCGACGTAGGCAGGGTAGAAAGAGCATTCATGGTGATTCCCGACAATCGGTTGTCACCGATTTGTTCGGCGCGAACTGATGCTCTGCGAGGACAGCGGCGGACGGCCGACCTCATCCCGAACTGGTTGAGATTCTCAACCTCATTGATACTTCACCCGGCTTAAGCAATTGTCAAGATCTGTGAGTCGGACCTTTGGTTGCGGCACCATCTAGTTTCCATCAGGTTGTCGAATCGTCAGATCGACATCTTGACCTGTGGTGGCGATGAAGTCGTCCAGAATGCTCACCACCGCTGTTGGGGCCTCGACGTGCGGGAAGTGCCCGACACCGGCGAGCACCTCGAGTCGACTACCCGGCACGGCGTCGTGAGCGGCGTAGCCGTGGGCGACAGGGATGATCCGGTCCTGTTCGCCCCAGATCAGCAAGGTGGGTAATCCATAACTGACATGGATCTTGCCTAGCGCGCTGACCGCCTGTCCTCGGTAGTCCACCACCGAGCGCAACGTTCGTAGGAATGCCTGGCGCGTAGGCCGATCCGACAATGAGCAGTAGGCGCTCCACATCTCGCCGGCGCGCGGCGACTGGATTCCGGCCGAGGTGAGCCACGATCCCAGCTTGTTGCCGAGGTTCAACACCGGCTGCGGAGCGACCACCGGCAGCACCAACTCGGCTCCGGGTGCCGAGAGGATCCGCAATATCCAATTCAGATCGGGACCGAGGCCACCGCTGCTGATCAGAACCAGCCGCTGGCAGTAGTCGCGATGTTGATAGGTGAACTGCATGGCCACACCGCCACCGAGTGATTGACCGATCACGGTCGCCCGGCGGATACCTAGCTCATCGAGCAGATCGCGCAGCCACGCCGCGAACGCACCCAACGAATAGTCACCCCGCGGCTTGGCCGATTCACCGTGCCCAAGCAGGTCCGGTGCGACCACGCGATACCTTTTCGCCAACTCAGGGATGACGGCCCGCCAGGTCGCCGAACTTCCCGCCATGCCATGAATCAACAGCAGCGCCTCGCCGGACCCTGCGTCTCGATAGGCAATACGCTCACCGTGCAGATCGAGATAGCTCATCTCGGTCATCTGAATCGGCCTCCGCTTGACGGTCCTCCGGTGTGCCGGCCCGCTGTTAGCCGACTATAACGTGAGCTACGGTCCAGTAGGTTACCGGCCAGTAGATCACGCTCATCTGAGCTAGTCGTGACGCCATTGGCGGACCGCCGCGATCGCTGTCTTGAGGCCGCGGCGGCGCCCCGTCGCTAGGTCTGTCCCGGCGAAACCTGGCTCCAGTTCGGCGAACATCCGCTCGCTGCGGGTTTCCGGAGCATCGTCAACGGTGTCGCGTAAGTAACGGTCTGGCAGCGACAGCTTGGCGATGGTGCGCCACGTCTTGCCGTACTGCGACAGGAAAGATCCTGTGGTGTAAGGCAAGTCGTACTTGTCGCATAACTCGCGCACGCGTACCGAAATCTCGTGCAACCGGTTGCTCGGAAGATCGGGAAACAGGTGATGCTCGATCTGATGGCACAGGTTGCCGCTCATGAACCGCAGCAACGGCCCGCCCTCGAAATTGGCGCTGCCCAACATCTGGCGCAGATACCATTCGCCCTTCGATTCGCCGATCATGTCGGTCTTCGTGAATTTCTCTGCGCCATCGGGGAAATGCCCGCAGAAGATCACCGCGTTGGCCCAGATGTTGCGAATGATGTTGGCCACCACGTTGGCCTTCAGTGTCGATGAGTAGGTCGCCGCCGGCGACAGCGAGGTGAGCGCCGGGAACGCGACGTAGTCCTTGGTCACCTGCCGGCCGACCTTGGTCGACCACTCGCGCATCTGTTGGAGGGTGAAGTCGCGCTCCGGTCCAGGCTTCAACAGCTTGTCGAAATCGATGGACTGGGTGCCTATTCCCCACTCGAACCCAACCGCGAGAATGGCATTCATCAACAGGTTGCCGAGATTGAATAGGCGCCAGGGCTGGTCGCGCGTGACTCGCAGGACGTAGTAGCCGACATCGTCATCAATGCCGAGGATGTTGGTGTACTTGTGATGCTGAGCGTTATGGGAAGCAATCCAGTGCTTTGAAGCCGCATTCATGTCCCACTCCCATGTCGAGGAGTGAATCTCGGGGTCGTTCATCCAGTCCCACTGGCCGTGCATGACGTTGTGGCCGATCTCCATGTTCTCGATGATCTTGGCCAGAGCGAGGGTCGCCGTTCCTGCCCACCGAGCCGAGCGTTTCGAGCTACCGGCCAGTATGAGCCGGCTGGTGACGTCCAGAGCGCGTTGCGCGGCAATGGTGTAACGGATGTAGCGCGCGTCGCGCGCGCCGAGGGAATCCTCGATATCCAGCCGGATCGCATCCAGCTCAGCGGCCAGGTTGTCGATATCCGCGTCGGTCAGGTGAGTGAAGGCCGGAACGTCAGTAATCGCCATCGGCATCGCCTTTCTCTCGGGTGCGTATCACCCGGCTCGGCCAGCCGTTGCTGACCGAGCCGGGGAATACACCGGGCAGGTCAGTAATAGTGGCGGCGGCCGCCGACGGCGCGTCCCGTCCGTCCTACCAGCATCAGTACTAGGCCGACGACGAGGAGGATGACCCCGATGACGAAGCAAAGATGGGCGTAGGCGAAGGCGGGGAGGAGGGCCGGGAGGACGAGCCCGAGGACGATGAGGAGGATTCCGAGGCCGATCATGACATTTACCTAGTTTCTGTGGATAGATGGGAGGGAGGATGACCGGACCAGTGTGGTAAGGCGTGATTTAGCTTGGCCTTCAATTGATTTGGTGTTGCCCGGCCCGATCGGCGCGTCTTTCGGTGCGATGCCGGGTATTCCGGCATCATGCTTTCCTGACCGCGAAGGATTGATTCAGAATGTGCGGCGCGAGCAAATGCTCATCAAGTTCGGCGGCGTACAGCCAAACTCTTTCCGGACTGGCTGAAGGACTCAGCAACAACAACGCTACACTGCGCGGGTATCCCCCGGCCATATACTGACCTAAGAGGTCAGCCACATGGGTAGCGGTGGCTGACCGCCAAGTCGTATGTGGCCGTGCTGACCGTAGGGAAGACGTGCTTCCGGGCCCAGCTGAGCGTCAACTGCCCTCGATGTTGGGACATCCGGATCGCGTTGTCGGTCGAAGGTAATCACCTGCCCCCTGTGGGCTGGTGTGCTAGCCGTACGCCGTTGCCCGCCACAACGCTTCCCCAGGCACCCGCGAGCACCGGTCCGTGTTCGCCCTTACGCCGGTGGCGGACATGAATAGCCCCGCGACGCGTACAACAGTCGACCTCGTGGATCCTCCGACGGATGTGAGCGAGCGCTTTCCCGGTGTCGGTGGGGTCGAGCAGGACCAGGGTTTCTGGCGGCTGCACCAGAAAATGCGTTCCTCGCCGCAGGAACCACACAGATGCGGTGAGACCGGCAATCATTTCTGAGCAGTGATCCGGGCAGTCATGCCCGAGCCAGTGCAGCGCCGAACCGAGCGTAAACGCCGGTGCGGGACGATAAGTGGGGTTGGGCGCGGTGAGAGCATTCATGGTGATTCCCGGCGGGCGGTGGTCACCGGAGTGTTCGGCGCGAGCAACTGCTCAGCGAGGGCAGCAGCGGACGGCTGGCCTCATCCCGGACTGGCTGGGTTCTCAACGCCGCTTACGCTACACCCCACAGCCTGGGTCTGCCGTGGAAGTTTTCAGCGCTATCCAGAACTCAGTGGATGTCGATATGCCGCTCACCGTCGCGGGCACTGGGCGACACGTTGAATTTCACGTAGTTGGCGATCGGTAACCAACCGAATCGCCGTCGCTACTTGGCCGACAACAGCGGTGTGGCCGATGCCGCGTCGATGACCTGCGGCCCGACGACGTCATACGTTTGGCCGCCGTACCGGATTGTTGCGCGGCCGGCGGCAAGCACGTTGCGCAGCCAGTCGACCTGCGTGCCGTATGGCAGCCCAACAATGAAGCCGTCCGCTGTCCGGTCGGTCACGACCGTTGTGGCGTAATGCTTTCCGGATCGGCGTCCGGTGGTTTCGATCACGGACGCGTAGAAGTTCTTGCGCCCTGACATGGGCAGCATGACGGGATTGCTGACGTGTTTGCTGAACACCCGCACCATGTCGAGTACCTGACTCATTGCGCCCTCCTGAATCTGAAATTCCGTTGATCTTGCTGGCCGCTTCCCAATCTCCGCAGATCGGCAACGCACCGACGCCCAGCCAGAGCTGACTTATCGCCCGGACTGG
>Ga0302326_10032849_pt1 | contig 10326 bp, 8 predicted proteins | sample Palsa_T0_3_FD_202264 | JGI IMG/M metagenome (GOLD analysis project Ga0302326, IMG submission 202264) | Peat permafrost microbial communities from Stordalen Mire near Abisko, Sweden - Palsa_T0_3 | ecosystem: Environmental > Terrestrial > Soil > Palsa > Peat permafrost | place: Sweden: Abisko... | reverse complement strand
GGTCGGCTACATGTCGCAGAAGTTCTCGCTGTACGACGATTTGAGTATCGACGAGAACCTGGACTTCTTCGCCGGAGTCTATGGTGTGCCCGAAGCCGAGCTGGCGGAGAAGAAGCACTGGGTGCTGTCTTTCTCGGGCCTGGCCGGAAAAGAACAACAGATTACCGGAAGCCTGCCCGGCGGTTGGAAGCAGCGCGTGGCGTTCGGCGCGGCCACCATGCATGAACCCAGCGTGTTGTTCCTGGATGAGCCAACCTCCGGCGTGGATCCCTTGGCGCGCCGCGCGTTCTGGCGCATGATCAACCGCCTGGCGGACATGGGCACGGCCATCCTGGTGACCACCCACTATCTGGAAGAGGCCGAGCAATGCAACCGCCTGGGCTTCATGGTGGCCGGAGAATTGGTGGCCGAGGGCGCGCCCAGCGCCATCAAGGCGAGGCAGGGCGGCCATTTGCTGGAGATGCGCGTGGATTATCCGCAGCGTGCGGCCGACCTGCTGAAAGAGCATATGGACCGCTGGCGTGTGTCGTTGTTCGGCGACCGCCTGCATGTGATCACGGACGACGATGTGGCGTCCGCCGAGAAGGATCTGCGCGCCAGGCTCAGCGATGCGGGCTTGGCCGTGCGCGACATCCGCGAGGAGGGCTATTCGCTTGAGGATGTCTTCATCGCGGTGGTGGAGAAGGCCCGCCTGGAGGGCAAATTTGCCACGGAGGATTGACCTTGGTGGGGCAGGCCCTCGGCCTGCGGCGGCCTCCCAGGCCGCCAGCGGGTCCAGGGGACCCGCGCAGGCCAAGGGCCCGCCCCACAAGGGTCGGGGACTAATTATATGAGACGCATCTTCTCGCAAGCACGCAAAGAACTCATCCAGTTGGTGCGCGACCCGCTGGCCCTGGCGCTAGCGCTCCTGCTGCCGCTCATCCTGCTACTGCTGCTGAGCACCGCCATCTCCCTGACCGTCCACAATCTGCCGCTAGTCATCCAGGATCTGGACGATTCCTCCGCGTCCCGCCGCTTGGCAGACGCCTATCGCGCCTCCCTTTCGTTCCACGTGGTTACCTGGCCACCCGACCGGCAGCCCGAGAAAGCCCTAATGGCCAACGCCGCGCGCGGCGTGCTGATCGTTCCGCGGAACTTTGGCCACGACTTGGCCCGCGGCGCGAATCCGCAAGTGCAATTGCTGGTGGACGCCACCGACTCCAACACCGCGCGCATCACCCAAGGCTACGCCAACCAGGTGACGCAATCGTTCAATATGAGCTCCGGCGCCATGGCCGGGGCCGCGCTGGTCGGCGCGCAGGTACGGCTGTGGTATAACCCCGGCCGCAATTCCCCGAAATTCTACAGTCCGGGCATCTTTGTGATGGGCCTCTCCATGTTTCCCGCCTTGCTGGCCGCGCTGGCCATGGCCAAGGAGGGCGAGCAGAAGACCATCCTGCAGGTTTACGTTTCCAGCATTTCGGCGCACGAGTTCCTGCTGGGAAAAATCCTGGCGTTCATGGTCATCGCGGCCTGCGAGTGGCTGCTGGGCATGCTCACGTTGGTGGTCGTCTTCGGCCAGCACATCGCCGGCGACCCGACGCCCTTTATAGTCGGCAGCGTCCTCTATGCGTTTTGCGTGTCCAGCTTCGGCACCTGGGTAGGCGCCGGCATTCCCAGCCAGGCGGCCGCCATTCAAGTGGTGGCGCTGGCCGGCTTTCTGCTGGTATTTCTGCTCTCCGGCCTGATCTTCCCAGTGGAGAATATTCCGCCGGGTTTACGTTGGCTGTCCAACGTCGTGTGGGGCCGGTACTACATCGAAATCGTCCGCGACGCCCTGTTGCAGGGCGGTGGATGGCCGGCGATGTGGTTCTCCGTCTTCATGATCGGCGTGCTGGGCTCCATATTCTACACATTGGCGTGGGTCAGCATGCGCCGCATGCAGGTGAAAGCATGAATCGTTTGCGCGCGCTGGTCCGCAAAGAGTTCAGCCAGATCCGCAGGGACAAGCGCCTGGCGGTGTCCCTGATCGTCCCGCCCACGCTGCAGATTTTGCTGTTCGGCTTTGCGCTGGATGCCACGGTGTCCAACCTCCGCCTGGGCGTGATCGACTGGAGCCACACGCCCGAAAGCCGCGAACTCATCTCCGAATTCACCGAGAGCAAGAGCTTCCGGCTGGGCAGCTATTACACCTCCGTGAGCGAACTGGAACAGGCCATCGGCCGGGGAAAGTTGGACGCCGGCATCGTGGTCCCCTACGAGTTCGCGCGGGAAATACGGCGCGGCCGTCCGGTGGATGTGCAGATCCTGCTGAACGCGGTGAATGCCAATACCGCCACCATTGCGCAGGGTTACTCGGAAGGCTTGATTCTGTCTTATAACCGGAATCTGGCGGCCAACGGCATCCGGCCCGCGGTGCGCACGGTGGGCGCCGCGCCGCCGGGCCAGCGCGGCGTAGTGAGCAATCTCACCGCGTTCCTCTACAACCCCGGACTTGTGAATGCCTGGTTTATCGTCACCGGCACCTTTGGCGTGCTCCTGATTCTGAACAGCTCGCTGGTCGCAGCCACCGCCATGGTGAAGGAGCGCGAGCAGGGGACCGTCGAGCAACTGCTGATGACACCCGCCAGCACCACCGAAATCGTGGTGGCCAAGATTACGCCCCTCTTCGTGCTGCTGCTGGTCATGGTGGTTATGGCCGTCGCCGTGATGCGTGTGGGATTCAGTGTCCCGGTGCGGGGCAGCATTCTGTTGGTGGTCCTGGGCGCGGCGCTGTGCGTGCTGTGCGGCATCGGCCTGGGCACCTTCATCGCCACCTTCACCAAGTCGGCGCAGCAATCGCAACTGACCGCCTTCTTCGTGAATCCGCCGTTGGCCACTCTCTCGGGAGCCATGACGCCGGTGGAAGCCATGCCGGCCTGGATGCAGCCGGTCACGTGGCTGAATCCCATCCGCCATTTCGGAATCATCACCCGCGCCGTCTTGCTGAAAGGCAGCGGCATGGATGTGCTTTGGCCCAATTTTTTGGTGCTGGTCGGTTTCGCCGTGGTGCTGGTGTCGCTCAGTATCTGGCGTTTCCGCAAACAACTTGGATGATATGCAAATGACCTTATTCAGCGCCGCGCGCGCCGGCAAGCGGTATGTTCTCTTATTCGCGTTGGGCATGCTCCTCCAGGCGCAGGCGCCGCCGCCCTCCGCGGGATCCGCGGCCGCGCAGTTGCCGTTGTCGGGCCGCGGCGGTCAGGGTGGCTCGGTGAATACCGTGCAGACTCCCGTGCCGGGCGTCACTTCCAGCGTCAACACGCTCAACACTTCCGTCGAGGTCCAAGGGCCCTACGCCGGCAGCGTTCCCGGAACCGCTAAGCCATTCTCCGGCAAGCTCTCCCTGCGCGAGGCGATCGCCCGCGGCCTCGATTACAACCTGGGCGCCGAGGGATTGACGCAAGCCATGCGGCAAGCGCGCGGCCAAGCCCGCGTGGCCCGCAGCTCGCTCATGCCGAACCTGAACGGCTCCCTGCGCGAGGCCGTCCAAACCACCAACCTGGTGGCCTTGGGCCTGCGCATCAAGGTGCCCATCCCCGGCTTTAGTTTCCCTACCATCGTAGGACCGTTCAACTATTACGATCTGCGCGCAACTCTCACTCAGACTGTGGCCGACCTCACCGCGTTGAATAACTACCGTTCGGCGCAGGAACTGGTGAAGGCCAATGAGGCGGCCCTGCGCGACGCGCGCGACCTGGTGGTGCTGGCGGCCGGCGGCGCATATCTGCAGGTGATTGCGGCCCAGGCCCGCGTGCGCTCCGCCCAAGCCCAGATCGATACCGCGCAGGCGCTCTTCAAACAGACGCAGGACCGGCGTTCGGTGGGGCTGAATCCCCAGATCGATGTGAACCGCAGCCAGGTCCAGTTGCAGACCCAGCAGCAGCGCTTGATGTCGCTCGAAAACGACTTGGCCAAGCAGAAGATCAACCTGGCGCGGGTGGTGGGCCTGCCTCCCAACAACAACTACGAGATCACGGACGATGTCCCCTATTCTCCAGCGCCCGATCTGGCGCTGGAAGCGGCGCTCAAGCAAGCGTTTGAGAATCGCTCCGATTTGCAGTCCGCCGCGGCGCAGGTGCGCGCGGCCGAGCGTGTGCGGAGCGCCGCCCGCTGGGAACATCTGCCCTCTCTGGCGCTCTCGGCCGATTACGGCGCCATCGGCGTTAACCCCAGCCAATCGCACGGCACCTTCACGGTGATCGGCACCTTGCGCATTCCGATCTGGCAAGGTGGGCGCACCGAGGGCGAGGTGCAGGAAGCGGACGCGGCCTTGGGGCAGCGCCGCGCCGAGCTGGCGGATTTGCAAGGGCGCATCGAAGCCGATGTGCGCAATGCGTTCCTGGATCTCGAAACCGCGGCCCGGCAGCTCGAGGTGGCGCGCAACAATCGGACCGTCGCCAAAGACACGCTCAAACTGACCCGGCAACGTTTCGAAGCCGGGATTGCCGACGCCGTGGAGGTGACCCAGGCGCAGGAGTCGGTGGCGTCCGCCGATCTCGATTACATCACGGGTGTGTTTGCGCACAATTTGAGCAAGGTGGCGCTGGCGCGCGCCATGGGCCGCGCCGAGGAGCGCATCGGCCGGTTTTTGCAGATGCCGTAGGCCCAGCTTGGATTCCCCGCGGCCGCATGCATAAAAGGGGAAAGCGTTTTATTATGGCTTTTGTAACGCTTGGGCTTTTGATTTCACAATCCTATAGAGGCGAAAGATGGAGCATGACGAGGCGATTCGCCTGCGGGCCGTGGAACGATATGTTGCGCGCGAGCTCTCACCCGAGCTGAGAGACGCTTTCGAGGAGCATTTTTTCGATTGCCAGGAATGCTCGGAAGGCGTTAATTTTGAGCTGACGTTCGCGGCGAACGTCCGCGCAGCCTTGCGTACGCCTGCGCTCCAGCCAATGCCCGCGCCAACCCCGCGCAGCCTCTGGGAGAAATGCCGCGACTGGCTGCGCCTGCGTCCCGCTCTGGCCTGCTCATACGCTGGAAATGTGGCACTGGCTGCCGGACTCGCATTCTTCTTGCTGACCGGCACGCGCGAAGCCGTCCAGCCGCAGTTCGCCCAGTTCCATTTTGCGCCGGGCCCCACGCATGGCGCCGAGGATGTGCACGCGCTGGCCGCCGGGGACAGGCTGTACGCCGTACGGTTCCTCGCTCCCGGCCGGAAAAGCGCAACTTATTCATACGAGATTCTGGATGCGGCCGGCCGGCGCGAGTCGTCCGGTTCTGTGCGGGCCACAGACAGCCAGGAAGAGAATTTATATCTGCAAGTTCCGGTGCGCGGTTTGCCTGGCGGCGTCCACACACTGGAGGTTCACGCCGGCGGCCCAGCCGGCCAGATGGTTTCGCGGTCCAGATTCCAAATATCACGCTGAAAAAGGAGTAAGCGCATGCCGATGAGTACGTATCTATACCACGGCCAGGCTGTCGGATTCGACGCCGACATCTGGGAGCCCGGTCCCCACAGAATCGACGGTCACGCCCGCTGCGGGCTGCCCGACAAGAATCCCGGCAGTTACACCGGGCAGCAGGAACCATTCGAGATTCCCAAGCTGATCTCGCACGCCGGCTGCACTTCCGCGGTGAACGCGATGGCGGAAGACAATGAAGGTTACTTCCGGACGGAGGTTACCGCGACGGTGCAGGGGCTGAACGTGGAGGGGGGCGTACTGACCGCCGACCGGATCGCGCTGGGCATGGCGAGCGTCTACCGGCGCGACTGGTTCGATACCCCTAAACCCCACGCCAAGCGAGTACGGGTAGTGCCATACGGCTGCAGCATCGTGAACTTGCGGATCAACGGCGCGCCGGTCCCCAACTTTCTGCCCGCGCCGTTCCAGTATTCCAAGGACCGTTGCGATGCCTATCTGCGCGCCGACGATCCGGATCTCACCATGGACGCCGAGATCCGGCAGGCCATCGCCGCCAGCTCGTCGCGGTTCATGTACGTAAAGAATTTTGGTAGGATCTTCTTGGGCGAATGGACGCTTCTACCCAACGAAGAGTGGCACCCCATACATCAGATTACGATGTTGCGGATGGCGTTGGGCAGCCCGCAGACCGGGAGCGGGTCGGGTGGCTCGGGCCAAACCAATGGCCAAGGGAACCCTGGAGGCGGCTAGCTCTATGCGGGCTGGCCTTCCTGGCGCTGGCCTGCTGCTCCAACAGGGATCGCTCCGCCGACGCCGCCTACCGTAAGGCCTATGCAGCGTTGCGCAGCGGCGATTTTGGCGCTTCGCTCGCCCAGGCACGGCAAGGACTGCAAAGATGGCCGGAGGGCGATAGGGGTTGGCGGTTCCGCCTGCTGTGCGCCGAGGATCTCATCATCCTGAGCCACCCAAAAGAGGCGGCTGCTCTTCTTGAAAACGCCGGAACTCCGTCTGGTCCCGACCTGCAGGCCCGCCGGACAATGGATCGCGCATTGCTTGCCTTTCGCTCGGATCGGGAGAAGGCCAGGCAGCTCGTGCGCGACGCTTTGGAGGCCGCGCTTGCCGCGCATGACCCGACACTAGTCTGCCTCATCCGTTTCCATCTGGGCGAATTCGCTACGGGCTTCAGCGACGCCGAGGCGCACTACCGGGCGGCATTGGCCGATGCCGAACGCCAGCGCGATCCGTATCTGATCGCCTGGGCGCGCATGGGCCTCGGTTTCATCAGGGCTAGGGATGGGAGATTCGACGAAGCCGTTCCCTTTTTGGAGCAGAGCCGTGAGATCGCCCAACAGGTGGGCGCTAAATCCATTGTCGCGGCGGCGGACGGCAATCTGGGGTGGTGCTATTTCCGGCTGGGCGATCTCGACAAGGCCATGGACGCTTTTCGCCGCGCCGAAGCTCTCAGCGGTAAGATTGGCTTTCGGGATTCGCAGCACCGATGGCTGGGAGCGATCGGTAACATCTATTTGGAGTGGGGCGACCTGGACCGGGCCATGGACTACGAGCGGCGCGCCGCCGCGTTGGCCCGCGAAGTCGGCAATGAGGAATGGCTGGCGATTGCGTTGAATAACTTGGCGGAGATATCGCTGCAGAAGGGCGACCTGGCCGCTGCCCAGGACTTTAACAGCCAGGCGCTGAGCATCAAGCGGCGGCTGGGAAACCCTTGGTCGCTGGCATATTCCGAACTCAACGCCGCCGAGATCGAGGCGCGCGAGGGAAAGTACGCCCAAGCGGAAACCGATTATCGCGCGGTGATCCAGGCGGCGCCGGGGGCCAATGCCCCGGACGTGTTGTGCAGAGCCTACGGCGCGCTGGCTATGTTGTATCAGTCTACTCACCGGCCGCGGCTGGCTGAAGCCCAATTTCGCAAATCCATCGGCACCATCGATCGCCAGTGGAACGAGTTGGGCAGCGACGAGTGGAAGACGACTTTCCTGGCGCCGCGCTACCTCATCGGTCTCTTCCAAGACTATGCCGCTTTTCTCGTCGCACAGGGACAGATCGAGCGGGCTCTGGAAATGGCGGAATCGTCACGGGCGCGCGTGCTCACGCAGAGGCTGCGGCGTGCGGAGGCGCTGGCGACCGATTTTCGAGTGGATAAGCTGGTTTCCGCAGCGCGTGCGTCGCACACCGTGATCCTCTCCTACTGGCTGGCGCCGGTCCACTCATCGGTGTGGGCGATCGGCCCCGGCGGTCTCTCGCACCATCCGCTTCCGCCGGACAAAGAGATCGGGGAGTTAGTGCGGAAGCACACTGAAACCATAACGCAGGGCCGCGATCCACTGGCTCCGGATAACGCCGCCGTTTCATCCGCCCTATACCAGGCTGTGCTGGCTCCCTTGCAGAAGCTGATTTCCCCCGGCTCGAACGTGATCATTGTGCTCGATGGCGCGCTGCACCAGCTCAACTTCGAGACGCTGGTTGTGCCCGCGCCGCAGCCGCACTATTGGATCGAAGACGTGGCCATTGCCACCGCGCCCTCGCTGCACGTGCTGCAGGGGGCGGAAGACCGCCCTGCGCCTGCCGCCGCGGTGCGCGCGCCGACGTTGCTGCTCTTCGGCGATCCGGTGCTCACCAGCCAGGAGTTCCCGCCTTTGCCAAATGTGAAGATGGAGGTTGCAGCCGTCGAGCAGTACTTTCCGGCCGCGAACCGGTCGGTCTTTACCGGAGCGCGGGCTGTTCCGGAGGAATACAAGAACGCGGCGCCCGCGAACTTCACCAACATCCATTTCGCCTCGCACGCCACCGCCAACCGGGAGAGCCCGCTGAACTCAGCCATTATCCTGTCGCACCGCGGCGAGAACTTCAAGCTATACGCGCGCGATGTGGCAGCCGTACACCTGACAGCGGACCTGGTGACGATCTCCGCGTGCAAGAGCGCCGGTCCAAAAGCATACTCCGGCGAAGGCCTGATGGGTTTTGCCTGGGCTTTTCTGCAGTCCGGCGCGCGGAACGTGATTGCCACGCTGTGGGACGAGGACGACGCCACCGCGGTGGATCTTATGCGCCGCTTGTACGCGGGGATCGCCGCGGGCGAAAGTCCCGCCCGCGCCTTGCGCTCCGCCAAACTCACGTTGTTGCATGCCGGTAACAGTTTCCGGCTGCCATACTATTGGGGGCCGCTGCAGGTGTTCACGCGCCGCGTCGGCCGCTGAGCGCGCGAGCGCGCAAAGGAGCGGCAGATCTCGGAAAAAGATCTGTTCGAATTGGAGCGGAAATCGCAAGAACCCGAAATGCCGGATGGCGACTGTTACGAGGATTTCGGAACATTCAAGCTGTGTGGCACTGGCAAGTTTCCCAGCACGTTCTTGTTGGCCGGGCAGGCCCCGCGCGGCAAGCGGTTGTGACGGGTGTTTTGAACGCCGCGTCGAAGCTTCTACCGCTGCCGTTGTTGTTCCAGATATTGCAGGAAATCCTCGGCGCGCATGATCGGCGCGCCAGCGTAGCTTCCGAGCCGCAGCAAATCCTTATCGGCGGAAACGATGAAGTGCGACCCGGCCTCCGCGGCGCATTCGAGGATGCGATTGTCGGGTTCGTCTTCCTTTACTATATCCAGGGTTTGTCGGGGCGTGACAAGTGTAGCGAGCCGCAGAATCTGGTGCCTGGCGGCATGGAGCCGATAGCCATCCCACTGAAACTTGTCTCGCAGAACCCTTATCACCTCGTCAACGATCGGTTGGGACACGGCAATCTCAATGTCGCCGTCAACTGCCATGTGCAGGAGCCGCATGCCTCCGAACTGGAAGGTCGACACGTAGACATATCGAGGGTGACCTTAGCTCTAGGCGCCACGGTTCTCACGCCGGGATTCTGCGATCAGGCGGGGGACATCGGATTCCGTGTAGCCCAGCCGGCGCGACTGCTCACGCCCATACTGGCCAAGGTCGTCCAACTCGCGGTGCGCCAGATATCGCCGCAGGGCGTCCGCCGCGACCTCGTCCGCGGTTTTGCCCTCCGCACTCGCGGCTTCATTCACCGCGCTCAGCAGTTCGTCCGGGATACGGAGGTTGTTCTGGGTTGCCATGCGTTCTTATTTCCCAGCGTACCGCAACAGGCGCCAGCTTGGGTGTCCACAGTACGTCCCAATCGTTTAAAACATCAATCAGAACAGTCGGATCCAGCAAGTAGGTCATTCACCATCCCGGCGCCGCTCCAGTTCTTCAAAACGCCGGTTGTCGCGGGCGCGTGTTTGCCGGATCCTGATATATGCCTCACTCCGAGACGACAATCAAGCGCAGCCGGCGCGGCGGTAAAAGGTCGAGAAAGTGCCCGAGCGAGGCCGAGTCGCGGTATACCGTCGGGCTGGCGCGCCCTCTCGTCAATCAAGTGGCGCGATACGTCCAGACGCTCGATACGAGCATGAGTAAGGCTCTATCGCCGCGCTGGTGCGCAGCGGCCTGGAAAGCCAGGAGGATCGCAAGCGGGATTCTTTAAGCGACTGAAGGAGAATCTTGCCAACGACGATCCGGATCGGCAGGATCGATGGTCGATGAATTCCGAACGCTGATCCTCGGCCGTTGAAGCATGCCCAAGATTCAGTGGGGCGGTTGCCGAGGGAAAAGTGGTCGCATTTGCGCGGGCCCGCAAAAAAGCGGCAGGACCTCAAAATAAGATCTGTTCGATTTGGCGGAGTGGGAATCGCAAGATCCCGATGTGCCGGACGGGGCTAGGACAAGGATTTCGGAACCTTCAATCTGTGCGGCACCGGCAGGCTCCCGGGCAAGTTCTTGTTGGCCGGACAGCCGCGCCTCGAAAGAAACATGGCAACATCCCCTATAGACTCCTGCTGCTGTGTGGCCTGTGTTGCCTTGGCTGCACAACCCAACCCCCTCCACTCGCGCAAACCCAACGCCGAACCCCCCCGCCACTTCACCGC
>Ga0302326_10032848_pt1 | contig 10327 bp, 6 predicted proteins | sample Palsa_T0_3_FD_202264 | JGI IMG/M metagenome (GOLD analysis project Ga0302326, IMG submission 202264) | Peat permafrost microbial communities from Stordalen Mire near Abisko, Sweden - Palsa_T0_3 | ecosystem: Environmental > Terrestrial > Soil > Palsa > Peat permafrost | place: Sweden: Abisko... | reverse complement strand
CGTGCGGGGGCCCGATGCCCCAGCGCCAAATGAACGCCGCGACGTAGGCGCAGGTGATCGCGTCGAGCGTGTCGTCCCAACGTTTGTATCCGCGGGCGGACACCGCATGCGGAATCGTGTCGTCGAGCAGCAGCGGCGGATCGGCGGCGGCCAGCGTCGCCAGTGCGGCGCGGTAGCGCGACCACTCCGCGAGCACACCCGGCCACGGGCGCTGCTTCTTCTTGTAACGGAAGATCGCGGAAAGGCCGAACAGCCGGATGTGGGCGGGATGCGGAAAGATTTCGAGCGCGACGTTGCGCCCGTCACGCGCGCACACATCGAGCGCTTCAACCACACCCGCCGGCCGCAAGCCGTCGATCAGCCGCCGGGCCCGGCCACCGTCGGGAAAGCGCCGCAGGTTGGCCGGATGCGGCGCGGCGTGCGCGCGCCGGAACACCGCGCCCAACTCGCGTTCGCACGGCCGCATACCGGCGGGGTTGCGCACGATTGTCGGCATATCGATGCCGATCACGCCGCAACTGCCGAGCCCGGCGCGCACCCACCCCAAGATCGCGGCATCGTCACGCAGATCGGCCCGAACGTCGACCAGGTACCCTGCCTCGTCGAGCAGCGCGGCTCCTGAGGGATTACGCTCCGACCAAGCGAGATCCAGACCCCAGAAGCGCGGCCGATCCGCGATTCGGAGAGGGGGAGATTCGAACTCCCGATACCTTGCGGTATGCTCGCTTTCCAAGCGAGTGCATTCGACCACTCTGCCACCTCTCCGCGGCCGCGAGCCCCATTCGCGCTCGCCTGGCCGCATTCCGTCAACCCGGCGCGCAATGCTGTATCGGCACGACGTCGAAGCGCGCAGCATGATCGTTCCGATTGTCGCGGCGTTGCTGCTTGCCGTCCTTCATCCGCAGGTGCAAATCGTCGACGACGGCGGAGCGCCCGTTGCCGGCGCAACCGTCGTCTTTCATTCCGCCTCCGGCGCCACCATTACGAAAACGAGCGGCTCGGACGGACGCGTCAGTGCGCCTGATTCGTTCGATGCTGCGTCCGTCACGGTGACCGCAGCCGGGTACGATACGGCGAGTCTGCCCGTCCCGAGCGGCACAGCCTCGATCGTCCTGCATGCCCATACCGCGGTTATCGGTACCGTTTCGGTCGCGACAGGTTCGGCGCGCAATCTGCACCGGCTCGCCGTTCCGGCTGCCACACTCGACAGCGTCGCTATCGCGACGGCACCGGTCGACACGACCGACGCGCTGCTGCGCTCGCTGCCCGGTTTCGACTTCGTGCGCAGCAACAGCGCGTTCACTAATTACGGAAACCTGCGCGTGTCGTTTTCGGGTGCCGGCGAAGACCGCGGTCTGGTGCTCGCCGACGACGTCCCCGCCCAAGATGGGTTCGGCGGACAAGTTGATTGGCTGGCCTACCCGCCATCATCGCTGAGCGCAGTCGAACTCTTACGCGGTCCGGGCGCAGCGCTCTACGGGGCCAACGCGATCGGCGGCGTTCTCCAATTGCGCAGCTTCGGTCCGAATACCGATTGGCGCGCGCTACCCGACGGCAGCCTCGAATTCCAAGACGGCACGCCGCATCGCTCCGATGCGACGTTGAATTACCGCTTTGCGCTCGCGCCCAACCTCACCGCATCGGTCGCGAGCCAGACTGGGCACGAAGCCTATTACGACTTTACTCCGGGATATCAGAGCCCGGACGATCGTGAGGCGACCGCCTCGAGTACCGCGACGCGCGCCCAAATCCGCTATGCTTTCGGCAATTCCTCCGTTGATCTCGGCGGCCTCTTCGCCAACGACGAGCAGTTCGAAGGGCGCCCGAGCTACACGTTCGCGCGCGATCTGACGCAGACGGACCTGCATTTTACAACCGCGACGCAGGATACGACGTTCGGTGTCGTCGCCTACAACCGCGATACGAATATCACGAACACCGACGATCAGGCGCCCACCGATCCGGGTGTCCTGCGCTACATCCAGACGATCCCGACTCGTGAGAGCGGCGTCGCCGCATCCTGGTTTCTGACCCAAGGCGATAACGAACTCGGCATTCGCGCTGATGAGAAGTTCGTGTATGGCGATAGCACCCAGACCGGTCCGACCGGCGCGCTGCAGTCGCAAGGCAGCGGACAACAACAATACGCCGGCGCCGCCTTGGAGGATACCTACGAGCGCGGACGCTTTCAGTTCATCGGCGGATTGCGCGGCGACCTGGTAACCTTCTCCGACGGCGTCTTGGTATCGACGAAAACGATCGATGCGCCGCCGCGTGCCGATCGCGTGCTCTCGCCGCGTCTGGCAGCGCGCTATGACGTGACCAAGCGGATCGCCGTTCGAGCCTCCACGGGTGGCGGATTCCGCGAACCGTTTCTCAACGAACTCCTGCGCGGCTACCGGATCGGAAGCGTTTCATATAATCCCAATCCGAATCTTACGCCCGAGCGCAGCGCGAACTACGGGCTAGGCGCCGACGCGCTGCTCGGCCCGGGCCGGCTCTCGCTCGACTTCGCCAACACGACGGTCAAAAACGCGATCGAATTCCTCACCACGTCGCCGACGTCGCAAATGCGCAGCAACGTCGCGCAGACGCAAACCGACAGCACCACGCTGACGTACACAACGCAGGTCGCGCGCTGCACGCGCATGCGCGCGTATGCGACGTCGCAGTACGCCCGGATTACCAACGGGCCGGTCTACGACCTCGGCAACCGGCTGCAGTACGTCCCAGCGAAATCGGCCGACGTCGCGGTCGATTCCGGCAGCGGAGCCTTCGGTTACGGCGCCGATGTCGGTTACGCCGGTGTCACGTACGCCGACGACCGCAACACTGAGGTGCTGCCGGCGGCCATCATCGTCGGCGCGCACATAACCCGGCCGCTCGGTCAGGGCGCGACACTGACGCTCGAAGGGACCAACCTCAGCGGAACTCATTATCTCTCGAGCATCGACCGCTACGGTCCGCCGCCGAGTATCGATCTGCGTCTGCGCTTCGGCCTCGGTCCGCAACCACCGAACGCCGGCACTCCGGGCTGCCCCTAGCGGGTTCGACTGCGTCGAACCCTCCGCGTTTGCGGCTTCGCCGCAAGGCGCCGTCGCCGCCCGTCGCGTTGGGCCTAGTCGGGGGCCTGGGACAGAAACCGATAGTTACTGTAGGACTGGGCGGCGTCGACGTTCAGCCAAAACATTGGTCCGCTTCCGACGATCTTCACCGTGAAGCGCGTCGGCATCACGAAGCCGCCGGTAACCGCAAAGCGTTCGTCAAGCCGCGCTGTGACGAATTGCTCATCGTTCTGGCCGAGCACGGCGATCGGGCGATGCGTCGCCGGATCGGCATAGAGGATGCTGAAATCCGCATCACCGCTGTGCTCGCCGACGTGCTTTTCATGACACAGCGCTTCGAGTGCGATGGCTTCGACCGGCTGTGCCTCGAAGGTCGTCAGCGTGGCGCTTTTCGCCGCATAGCACTCCGGCTTGAAAGGCCCGTGCTGCACGACGTCGTTGCCGTACGCATCGCCGCCCGATTCGATATTGATCTTGGGCGGCTTGCCTGCCACAACTTTTCCATCGCGTGTCCGGACTACAATCGTCGTCGTATCGTCCGCCTGAACCGCATCGAAACCCGCCCGCGATCGGACGACGTACGAAACGTACGCCGGCAAATTCGCATTAGCAAGCGCACGGCGAACATCGGTATAATCAGCAGCAGCGTCCATCGTCGCCTCCCCAATGCCCTACCGGCATGCGTTGCGCGATGTTTCACGAAGCGGCCGACGCCGAGCAAGGCCGGGCGAGCGACGTTAGTGTGCCGCCGGCAAGAGTGGCAGCACGCGCGAGAACGGCAAGCCGTAGAGCGTGATGCCGTACTGACCCGAGATGGTCGTGGCGCTGAAAATCGCGTCGTAAATCGCCGCTTCCGTGGCATCGACGGTCGCGCCGAAAAGGGCGTCGATGCGGTCTTCATCCGTTTCGAGCGGCGGACCCGCGATGCCGCCGGCGCGCGGGTAGGTGTGCGTGGTACTGAACGCAATCATCAAGTCGCCGCTCGATACATGCGAGGTCGCGCCGACCCGCGCTAGACCAAGCGTCGAGCGCTTCGCCAGATCTCGCAGGCGCAGCGCATCGAGCGGCGCATCGGTCGCCACGACGATGATGATGCTCCCGTCGGCGGCGCGCCCATGCCGGGGCTGGGGCAAATACGCGTGCGGGTACACCGGCAGCAAGACGTCGCGCAGCGCCTGACCGACGTGGACGCCGTCGACGAGCAGTTCTTGGCGCGAGCCGGTGTTTACGTTGACGAGCACGCCGACGGTATAACCGCCGAGCGCTTTGGGCAGCACGCGCGACGCCGAACCGATCCCGCCCTTAAAGCCGAAGGCGTGCATGCCGGTTCCCGCACCGACGCTTCCGCGGGCAAAATTGCCCGGCCGAGCCGAATCGAGCATGGCTCGAACGTCTTCGGCTCCGACATGGCGGCCGCGGATATCGTTGATCCCTTGATCGTCGCACTCGGCGACGACCGGCAGCGGCACGTCATCGCGCACGCCGATCATTGGATGGTGCTCGTCCATCCAACTCACAACGCCGTCGTCGGCACGCCCGACGTCCAACGTGTCGGTCAAGACGATCGGCGTCTCGAGAAAGCCGGACTGGTCGACCCAGTGCGCGCCGCTCAGCTCGCCGTTTCCGTTGAGGTCGTTGGTGGCGGCCGCGACCCGGTTGTTCCACGGATCCGCATTGCCGATGACGCCGGTTGCTCCGGTGCGGACGTTGCTGCCTTCGATTTTCGTCAGCTGACCGATGCGGACGCCGGGCACGTCGGTGATGCCGTCATTGGGACCGCTGGGCAGCAATCCCACCCGCACCGGTGAGGCCCCCAGCAGCGCAAACCCAAGCACGACGATCGCGATCCGAAACGGGAGGCTCATCGTGCAGCTAGTCGCGAGGCTGGCTGGGTTCCCCTCCGCTGCCCGAAATACGTTCCCGCGCTACGAAAGGCCCGTCCCGCGGTGCCCGAAGGCCAGACGCGACAGCTTCGACGACGTCGAAGTCTGCATCAGCACCGTTGTAGGCAGGTCCTCTTCGCTTCGCGAATCTTGACCGCCCCGGTAGTCCTCTGAAGGAGGCCCTGCCATTCTCACTTTCCCAAGTTCCGCCGCCGCGTTCGACGCCGAGATGACCGCAATGGGACTGGCAGGCGCGACGGTTCATCGTAACCTGCTCGTTCCGGAGCTCTACGAGCACGCGTTGCGCCGCGGGGAAGGAACGCTTGGTTTGGCCGGCCAGCTCGTCGTCCAAACCGGAAAGCATACGGGCCGCTCGCCCAACGACAAGTTCTTCGTCCGCGAGCCGGGCAGCGCACACCACATCGATTGGGGCAGCACGAACAGGCCGATCGATAGCGCACGATTCGACGCCTTGCTGGGGCGAGTCGGCGACTATCTCGCGGGAAAGGACGTGTACTCGCTCGATTGCTACGTCGGCGCTGATTCGCGCTATCGGCTGCCGATTCGGATCGTCACCGAATATGCGTGGCAAAACATCTTCGCGCGCGATTTGCTCATCGATGACGCCGATGGCGCCGCAGCGTTTTCGCCCGAATTTACCGTACTCGATGCAGCGACGTTCGAGGCCGACCCAGCGCGTGACGGGACGAATTCCGCCACGTTCATTCTGGTGAACTTCGCGCGCAAGATCGTCCTGATCGGCGGAACGCGTTATGCCGGCGAAGTCAAGAAGTCGGTCTTCACGCTGATGAACTACCTGATGCCGCTGCGCGACGTGCTCTCGATGCACTGTTCGGCTAATATGGGGCAGGACGGTGATGTCGCAATTTTCTTCGGCCTGTCGGGAACCGGGAAGACCACGCTGTCGGCCGATCCCCATCGACCGCTCGTCGGCGATGACGAGCACGGCTGGTCCGGCGACGGTATCTTCAATTTCGAGGGCGGCTGCTACGCGAAAGTCATCAGGCTGCGCAAGGAGCAAGAGCCCGAAATTTGGGCCGCTTCCCATCGATTCGGCACGATCATCGAGAATGTCGTGATCGACCCGGTGACGCGCGAACTCGATCTGGATTCCGCGGCGCTCACGGAAAACACGCGATCCTCCTATCCGCTGCGTGCAATCCCCAATGTCGTCCCCGGCTCGAAGGCCGGTCATCCGCACACGATCGTGATGCTCACGGCCGATGCCTTCGGCGTGCTCCCGCCGATCTCGCGACTGTCGGTCCCGCAGGCGATGTATCATTTCCTTTCCGGGTACACGGCGAAGACCGCGGGAACTGAACAGGGTGTCTCGGGAACCGTCGCGACGTTCTCGACCTGCTTCGGCGCGCCGTTCATGGTGCATCATCCGACGGTCTACGCGAAGCTGCTCGGCGAACGGATCGCCAAACACGACGTGACCTGTTGGCTGGTGAACACGGGCTGGATCGGCGGGCCGCCCGGCGTCGGCCGGCGGATGAAGCTTGCCTATACGCGGGCGATGGTGAACGCGGCGATCGAGGGCCGCCTGGCCGGCGCCGATTTCGTTGCCGAGCGATTCTTCGGGCTGTCGATCCCGAGCGGCGTCCCGGACGTGCCGAGCGACGTTCTCGACCCGCGCGGCGCGTGGGCGGATACGTCGGCCTACGACGAAGCGGCGCGCAAGCTCGCCGCCCTTTTCTTCGAGAATTTCAAACGCTTCGCCGAGCACGCTAGCCCGGAGATCCTCGCCGTTCAGATCGAACCCTAAGCCGCGCGGTGCCGTGCCGCGCCGGTTCTAATTTATCGAGGCCCGGTGGTTTTTCGCGCCCGCAACAGGACGCCGAAAAAGAATGAAGCGAGCGCGACGTCCGAACCGAGTTTATTGCCGTTGTTTGGGTAGACAAGTGAAATAAGTGTTTCACGGGAGGCTGCGACCGCGCTTCCCGTCCCTATTTTATTCGCCAACCTTCTACTTTGCGACTCGTCAATGAAGGGCCTGAAATATGAAACCACTCTTTTCTCTATTCGCCGCGGCCGCGGTTGCTTGGTCGCTCGGCGCTTCGCCGGCACAGGCATCGAATTCATTCCCCGCGGCCGGCCACGGCAACGCGTACGCTGCTCTTGCGACGCTTGACGCGGGCGGCATTACGAAGGTACTTAGTGGGCCGATTGCCCCGGCCACACTGGCCTGCAGCGTGCTTTCGGCCACGAACACGAACAGTGCCAATTCGATTGCTTTCGGCGGCGTATTGGCCACCGGGACCGCAACGGACACGGTTCAATCGATGCACAGCAGCAGCAGTGCGTCAATGCAGTCGACGTCGACCGTTCAAGGCGTTAACGCACTGGGCGGCCTCATTACCGCCACGACCGTCGAAGCGGTAGCGAACAGCACCGCTTCAGCCGCAGGCGCGTCGAGTAATGGAACGGGCTCAACGTTCGTAAACCTCGTTGTCGCCGGTGTCCCGATCAATGGAACTCCCGCGCCAAACACGACGATCTCGTTACCAGGCATTGGCTCGGTTGAGCTCAACGAGCAGACACTCAATTCCGACTCATCGATGACGAGCATCGACGTGAACATGATTCATATCCGCGTAACGGTGGCCAATACGTTCGGACTTCAGGTCGGGACGAACATCGTCGTCGCACATGGATTGTCGCGCATTGCGGTATCGGCCAGCCCCACGACTGTCAACGCAGACGCGTATGGTTTGCTCTATGTGGCCAATGCCGATGACATCCGCATTAGCGGCAACCGCTACGCTCCGGCAAACCTCAGCTGTATGGCCGGCTACGATCGCAATCGGATCGCGGGCATCTCGTCCCCGCTTGGCACGACGGGCGCCGTTGTCGACACAGCCCAGGGAACGGTCACGACCGCGGGCGGCATGGCTGCCGGGAAGTCGGAGATAGAAAACGCGAACCTGCTTGGCGGGATCATTGTTGCCGGTACAATCCAGTCGTTCGCCGACACACAAGTAACCACGACGGGCGCCCGCAGTGGATCCACAACGTTGGTGAATGCAAAGATCGCCGGCATCGCGCTCAAGCTGCACCCGGCACCCAACACCCGCATAAACATCGCCAATCTCGGCTATGTCATCGTAAACGAACAGACGGGAAGCGTCAGCGCCACTTCCGCGAAGGAAGACGTGAATGCTATTCACCTGTACGTGACGGTGAAGAATTCGCTCAATCTACCGGTCAACTCGACGATCGTCATCGGCCACTCGCAGTCCAACGTGGCCGCTTTCTAAGCGGTAACAACCGGCGGGCCATGCGTCACATCCGGCGCATGGCCCGCCCGGTGACCGAAGGCCTCGGCAACGTGCGGCCCAACGGCCCGCCCGTCAGGCGGCTACGGCTGATTGCGCAGCGCTGCCCATTCGGGGACACTGTTCGTTGCCGGAAGCCGTCGCGTCGGCCGGCCCTCGATTGAGTGTCTTGCCGTTAGGTTGTATCAGTTTGACGAACCGGCTGTTCTTGCGTGTCATCTCTTGGATGTAAGCCGCACCCCCGCGGCGTCGACTGGCGACGCCCTCGCGCGCGTACCGCGGGCCCTGGCGTTTCGCTACGACATCTTGCCCCTCACGCTATCCGGCAGTGTACTTCACGTCGCGGTGGCCGATGTCGCCGACAGCGAGATTCTCGATCATCTTCGCCTCGCGACGAGGCTGAAAATCGCGCCGGTCCGCATGGTTCGGGAGACCATCCGGGAACGTCTGCTCGCTGCATACGAAAACGATGCCCCGTCCGGATCGTCGGCCGACCGCCGGGCGTCTGAAACACCCGCCGTGCGCAGCGTGGATGCGATGTTCGCCCGCGCGATCGCCGCGCACGCCAGCGACATTCATATCGAGCCGCTGACGAACGGCGGAACGATACGACTGCGCGTCGACGGCGTCCTCACGCCGCTCGAGGCGGTATCCCGCGACCTCTACAATGCCTTCGTGTCACGGATCAAGCTGCTGGCGGGCATGGACATCGCCGACAAACGCCAGCCCCAGGACGGGCGCTTGACGCTGCCGTTCGAGCACCGCGCGATCGACGCGCGCGTCGCGTCGATGCCCACCATCGACGGCGAGAAGCTCGTGGTTCGGCTGCTCGATCACCAAACCCAGAGCTGCGATATCGCGACGCTCGGCATGCCCGACGAAATGCTCGCGACGTATCGGCGGCTCATCCGGTCTCCCTGGGGTTTCATCGTCGTCACCGGTCCGACCGGCAGCGGAAAAACGACCACCCTGTACGCGTCCCTCGCCGATCTCGACGTGTCGACCAAGAATGTCTGCGCCGTCGAAGATCCGATTGAAATGCGCGTCCCCGGCGTTACCCAAGTCGGCGTGAACCCGCGCGCCGGCGTGACGTTCGCAAGCGCGTTGCGCGGCTTCCTGCGCCAGGATCCCGACGTCATGATGGTCGGCGAAATGCGCGACGCCGAAACCGCCGCGGTTGCGATTTCGGCATCGCTCGCCGGACAACTGGTGTTTACCACCCTACATAGTAACGACGCGCCTCGCACGATCGAACGATTCGTCGAATTGGGCGTCAGCCGCCAGTCGCTCGCGGCCGGCCTCAGCGCAGTTCTTGCCCAGCGCCTCGTGCGCCGGCTGTGCGAGGAATGTCGCCGGTCAGCCCCCGTTCCCGCCGCGATCCGGGCCCAATACGCCATCGCGCAGACCACGTGGCTGGAACCCGCCGGCTGTCGTGCCTGCGCGCAGACGGGATATTCGGGTCGCATCGGCGTGTACGAAATGCTCGTCGCCGATGACGCGCTGCGCGATGCGATCGGAGCCGGGGCATCGAGCGTAACGGTCGCGCAGCGCGCTGCTGCATCCACCTATCGTCCAATGTTCGAAGACGGCTTGGCCAAAGTCTTGAGCGGACAGACGACCTTCGCGGAACTCGTGCGCGTCGTGCCCCCGCGCAGCGCGTGATATCTTCGCGATGCCGCCGCGTCGACTTGCCGTCAAACCGCAATAACGGTGTCGCTTCGAGTCTGAAACGCCGCCAAACCGTTCCGATCAAAGCGCCCGCAACGCCACTATAGGGGGCTTCGTGCCGCTAAATCGCGGAGCGCGCTTCCGCCATCAGCGAGCCAGTTCGCTCTTGGTCCGGGTCGGTTCGTCAGTATCGGATCGCCGATGAGGTCGCCTCGCCGGCTGCATGTCTCTCCTACATCGGCCGAACGTCGCGGGAAGCACCAGAGAAGCTCCTCACGTATCTTACGGCTAAGCCAGGGAGACGGGCCGAGGACTCCCGCTAAGGCGCGGGGGTTACCAAGCAAGCTTGAACAACGCGCGACTTTCTGGCGCTCGCTGTTTGTGGGCGAGCAGAGCAACGTAATGGCACCCA
>Ga0302326_10032847_pt1 | contig 10327 bp, 10 predicted proteins | sample Palsa_T0_3_FD_202264 | JGI IMG/M metagenome (GOLD analysis project Ga0302326, IMG submission 202264) | Peat permafrost microbial communities from Stordalen Mire near Abisko, Sweden - Palsa_T0_3 | ecosystem: Environmental > Terrestrial > Soil > Palsa > Peat permafrost | place: Sweden: Abisko... | reverse complement strand
CAGCAGATGCGCCTCCTGGCAATCAATCCCGAATTTACGAAACGTCCCCAGCGTCCCGTTCAAAGTAAACCGCGCCCCGGGATCCCGCGCCAGACAAGAGGCCCGTAGCCAAACCCCCAACCCCGAAGGCGCCGCCTGTCCATGAGACGCCGGATACTGCAGATACACATCGAAAGCGTCATCAATCCGAGCCCCCTCGCGTTCCGTGCGCACGCTCGCCCACACCGACGCCGGAACCCCAAACAGCACCAGCGCCTGGTCCACCAGGTGCGACCCCAGGTCGAACAAAACCCCACCCCCTGGGCCACCATCCTCCCGCCACGCATGCAGCCGGGGCAGCTGCCGGAACCGGTCATAATGGGACTCAAACTTTACCAGCCGTCCCAGCCGATCCCCATCCAGCAGCTTACGCACCGTCAGAAAGTCCCCATCCCACCGGCGGTTCTGGTACACGCTCAGCAGCCGCCGCCGCGACCGGGCGAGTTCGATCAACTCCGCCGCTTCCGTCGAGCTCAAAGCAAAAGGTTTATCGATCACCACGTCCCGGTCAGCCATCAGGCATTGCCGGGCAATGGGAAGATGCGTGGCGTTCGGAGTAGCCACCACCACCAGCCGGATGCTGCTGTCCGCGAGCATCTCCTCGACCGTGGTCACAATCTTCACCCGAGGAAACAGCGTGGCCGCCTCGGACCCGCTCCGCTGCACAATGGCCCCCAGCTCCAACCCCTCAACCGCCTGGATGGTGTTCGATTGAAAGACCCGTCCTGCGAATCCAAATCCAACCAGCCCAACCTGTAGACATTTCATGAATCCGCCGCGCTCCTGAGACGCTCTTAATAGATGAAGGGAAGGCCGGTTCCGCCAGGGGCTCCAGCTTGACAAACCGGCACCCAGGCAAGAGTATTAAATTCTATGCACCCTATGCATATTCCCGCTGGTTGTTGTTGCTGTGACAAGTGTTGTTCATTGTCATTGTGCCCGAGCGGGTGTGAGTTTTCCTAGCAGAGAGTCAGGGTTTTAATACCAGACTTCGCATAACTCAGACAAAGACCCACAACCGCTGCCAGCCACTGGCAAGCGGTTTTTTTATTTTGACGCAAGTTCCCAAACTGAAGGAGCTGCATTGCCAACCCTGGGACTGGAAACAAAGCCGGTAGGCTCCCCGCCGAAGCTGAGCCATCTTCAGCGACTGGAGGCGGAGAGCATCCACATCTTCCGCGAGGTCGCGGCTGAATTTCAGAAGCCGGTCATGCTCTACTCCATCGGCAAGGATTCGTCCGTCATGTTGCGGCTGGCGCAGAAAGCCTTCTACCCCGGGCCCATCCCATTTCCTCTCCTGCACGTCGACACCGGCTACAAATTCAAGGAGATGATTACCTTCCGCGATGAGTACACCCGCCGCCTCGGCGTCGAGCTGCTGGTGTGGCGGAATGAAGCAGCCATCGCTGACGGAGCCAATCCCGTCGCCCTGGGAACCAAGCGCTGCTGCGGATTGTTGAAGACCACAGCCCTGCTCGATGGCCTGCGCGCGCACGGCTTTGACGCCGCCTTCGGAGGAGCCCGCCGCGACGAAGAAAAATCCCGCGCCAAGGAACGCATCTTTTCCTTCCGCGATAGCGCCGGCCAGTGGGACCCGAAGAACCAGCGTCCTGAATTGTGGAACCTCTATAACGCGCGGGTGAATCCGGGCGAGAGCATCCGCGTCTTCCCCTTATCGAACTGGACCGAGTTAGACGTCTGGCACTACATCCACCTGGAACAGATTCCGGTCGTGCCGCTCTATTTTGCGAAGGAGCGGCAAATGTTGGTGCGCGGCGACAGCCTGATTCCGCTCGAGCAAACATTTGTCCAGGGCCTTCCCGGAGAAGAGCAGTCCATCAAATGCCGCCTGCGGTCCCTGGGGTGCAGTCCCTGCACCGGAGCCATCCGCTCCGACGCCGACACCATTCCCAAAATAATCGCCGAACTGGTCGCCTTCCGTTCATCCGAGCGCGCCAACCGGGTCATTGATCACGATCAGGACGGATCGATGGAGCTGAAAAAGCGGGAGGGCTATTTCTAACATGCCACTCGCCCTCGATCGCGAACCCGAGATGTTTTCCATGGAGGAGTTTCTCGCCGCGGAGCAGGCCAAAGACCTGGTGCGCTTCAGCACCGCGGGCAGCGTGGACGACGGCAAGTCCACCCTGATCGGCCGCCTGCTCTACGACTCGCAAAACGTTTACGAAGATCATGTGCGCGCCGTGACCAAAGCCGCCACCGCGAATGTCGCGGCCGCCATCGATTTCGCTCAGCTCACCGACGGCCTGCGCGCCGAGCGCGAGCAGGGAATCACCATCGATGTCGCCTACCGCTACTTCTCCACCACCCATCGCAAGTTCATCATCGCCGACACCCCCGGTCACGAGCAGTACACCCGCAACATGGCCACCGGCGCGTCCACTGCGGATGTGGCCATCATCCTGGTCGATGCCCGCAAAGGAATCCTCACCCAATCCCGGCGTCACGCTTACATCGCATCCTTATTAGGCACGCGTCACGTCGTTGCCGCCGTCAACAAGATGGACCTCGTCGACTATTCGCACGACGTCTTTGCCGGGCTGGAGCGCGACCTGCAACAGCTCGCCGGAAAACTAGGCATCTCCGACCTGCAGGTCATTCCCGTCAGCGCACTGCTGGGGGATAACGTAGTCGATCGCGGCCTGAGCATGCCCTGGTATGAAGGGCCGACGCTGCTGCGGTATCTGGAGACCGTGCCCATCGGCCAGGACCTCGCTGTCGCGCCCTTTCGTCTCCCCGTGCAGCGGGTGATTCGCCCCGACCAGCACTATCGCGGGTTTGCCGGACAAATCGCCGCCGGCTCGGTATGGCCAGGCGATCGCGTCATCGCTCTGCCTTCCGGCCGAACCAGCCGGGTCAAGAGCATTACTACCTTCGATGGGGACCTGGCGCGGGCCGTCGCTCCCATGTCGATTGCGCTGACCCTCGAAGACGAATTGGATATCAGCCGCGGAGACATGCTCGCCGCCGCGCACCAGGCTCCTGAAGCCGCGGTCAACTTCTCCGCCGCGCTGGTCTGGATGGATGCCCAGCCTCTCGATCCAGCGGCCACCTACCTGTTGAAGCACACCTCGCAAACCGTCAAGGCCAGGGTCAGGACCATCCGCCACCGCGTGAACATGCAGACCCTCGATCCCGAGCCAGCCGCCACGCTCGAACTCAACAGCATCGGTGAAGTCGAAGTGGAGACCACCCGGCCGCTGTTTCTCGACAGCTACGACACCAGCCGGAACACCGGAAGCTTCATCCTGATTGACCCCGTCTCGCATGCGACCGTAGCCGCAGGGATGGTGCGTGAGGTCCTGAGCGGCCGGCCAGGCTCAAAGAACACGGTAGCGATCGCCATCAGAAAGCCTGAAGTGCTTAGCCTGATCGAGAACGCACTGCGGCAGGACCGCCTGGAAGTGGTACGCACCCGCACGACCAACCCCCATCTGATTCAACAACTGTTGCAAATAGGCGTCGTTGTCCTTATCGAGTCCGATGGCCTGAGCGATTTGCCCGGCGAAGTCTCGATCGCGCCGGAAGAGCCCACCGAGGCGTTGGCCCACGTCCGTCGTGTGCTCCGGGGGAGCAACCAATGAGCATCGAAGAAAAAATCGCCTCCGCACGAACTCTGATCAATCAACAAATCGCCGCTGCCCGCGTCGAGGACGTCTGCGTAACCAGCAGTTTTCAAGCCGAAGACATGGTCGTGGTGCACCTGGTGCGCGAAGCGATCGGCAATGTGCCGGTGATCTTCCTCGATACCGGCTACCACTTCGCGGAGACCTACACTTATCGCGATCAACTCACCCGGGACTGGGGTCTGAACCTGGTCAATGTATTGCCCGCGCTCACGGTGGCCGAGCAGGAGTCGCAATTCGGCATCCTCAACCAGACTGCGCCCGATCGTTGCTGTGGCATGAGAAAGGTGGGGCCGCTGTTCGCCTCGCTCGAGCCGTACCGTTTATGGTTTACCGGGCTGCGCCGGGAGCAGGCGAAAACCCGGGCCAACCTGCAGCCGGTGGATGGCTTTACCTTGCCCACAGGCAGGCAGTTGCAGAAGGTGAGCCCGCTGGCGGAGTGGACCACCAAAGACGTCTGGCAATACGCGGAGTTGCACAACATTCCGCTCCTGTCGCTCTACGAGAGAGGCTACACCAGCATAGGATGTGAGCCGTGTACAAGCCTCCCGTTCGACGCCAATGATCCGCGCTCGGGCCGCTGGGGTGGCCGCAAGCAGGAATGTGGTATCCACGTGCAACCGCAATAGAAGAGAGTCACCATGCTGCAGTTGTTGATCGGCTTTTCGATAGCAGTGGTCATCGCGCTTACCGGCGTCGGCGCGGGTGTGGTTACGGCACCGCTATTGATACTATTTCTCCACGTACCGGTCGAGATCGCGGTGAGTACCGCGCTGGCCTATGCCGCGGTGGTGAAGCTGATCGTAGTGCCGGTACAGGTCGTTCGTAAGCAGGTGTCTTATCGCATCCTGCTATGGATGCTGCTCGGCGGAGTCCCAGGCGTGATCATCGGGTCGCTCTTCTTCCGCCATGTCGCCCTGCACGGTCCAAGGTCGCTGCTTTACATCGTGTTGGGATCCATCATCATCTTTTCCTCCGCCTGGCAGCTCTTTCGCCACTTCCGCCCGGACGCCATCACCCGGCCCATGGCGGACCGTCCCCGATGGATCGCCTTGATCACCTTTCCCATTGCAGCCGAAGTAGGCTTTTCGTCTTCCGGAGCAGGGGCCTTAGGAACGGTAGCACTGCTGGGTCTTACGTCCTTGACCGCGGCGCAGGTGGTAGGCACCGACCTGAGCTTCGGTTTAGTGCTCTCCGTCGTGGGTACCGGAGTCCACATGATCGGCGGCACCTATGACTCGGCGCTCTTGTGGAAACTGGCGATAGGCGGCATCTTTGGAGCGATCGCCGGCAGCGGAGTAGCCCCCCGCATCCCCAACCGTCAGCTACGCTTCGCCCTATCCCTCTGGCTGCTCGTCATCGGAGTCCAATTCGTCTATCAAGCCGCCCACTTCGGCCCCAAGTAGCGAAGCCGAGGGATCTGCAGTTCCGCAGACCTGTCCTGGAAAGGTTTTTCAACACCCCCCAAATAGGCATCATCCTGAGCGAAGCGCCGCGCAGATCCATCGCACAACGGACGGCCTATGGCGCGGAGTCGAAGAGCCTGTCCCGAGCGCAGCCGAGGGAACCCCGGCGATGCTTTTTGGCAGATGTTCTTCGGGCTTTCCAGCCGCAAACTACACCCACCCTAACTACTTAATCGCCCCATGCTGACCAGGAACATTCCGCGTCTCCTCGGCACTCTTCACCGCATTCCGATCCGAAGCCTTCTGGTACGGTGCGCGATCCTCTTGGCTCTTTTCCTTATCCTCAGGCTTCTTACTGGCACGCTTTGGCTTGGGCATAACCACCTCACTCACAAGATACTCCCCACACCACCGAGTTGCCTGACTACGTATCCAATCGAAATTTACTCTCCGCCAGCCGGAACATCGGCCGCCACACCAGCCGGTTCACCGTCACCACCATCAGCGACATAATGATCGTAGCCAACAACAAAATAGAAAACTGCCCATGATCGCTGGCCGCGCTGATCTGTGCTCCCAGTCCCAAAGTCTCAAGTGTCCGATCCTTCAGGTGAAAATATTCCGCCACAATACTCGCGTTCCACGCTCCCCCTGAGGCCGTAACCAACCCAGTCACCAGGTAAGGAAAAATCCCCGGCAAAATCACAATCTTCCATTTCTGCCATTGGGAAAACTTGAAAAGCCGGGCAACCTCCTTCAGATCCGAAGGAATCGCCGAAGCCCCGGCAATCACATTGAACAGGATGTACCACTGCGTCCCCAGCAGCATCAGCGCGACGGAACCGACCCCCAAGCCGCCACCCCACCGGACCAGCGCCAGCAGCAAAATAGGAAAAATCGCCGTAGCCGGGTATGATGCAGCGATCTGTGCCAACGGCTGGGCGATCCTGGCCAGCCGGGGATGAAAACCAATCGCCACCCCGGTGGGAATCGTCCACGCCGACGCAATCAGCAAAGCCGCATTCACGCGAAGAAACGTCGCCCCCGCACCCTTCAACAGCTCCACAATTTCCGCCCCGTGGATATGGCGCAGCAGCTCCAGCGCCCGGAAAGCGGCAAACGCCACCAGCAAAGTAGCCGCGATGATCAGCACAACCGCCCCCAGCTGAGACCGCTTACGGGCCGCATGGATGGGCCGGGCGATCAGCTCCCGCTGCCGCCGCGCCAGCCGGCTATAAATAAATTCCCCCGCCGGCACAAACGTCGCCTGCCGTAACCACCCCAGGGCATTCGAGTTCTGCAGAAGATAGAGGATAGGCGACGTCTTACGGCTCGTGCTCTCCCCCTGTTCGAATTTGAACTTATCCGCCCACGCAATCACCGGACGCCACACCAGCTGATCGGTGGCGACAATAATAAGGATCATGGTCACCGATCCCCACAACATGGCATGCGTATCGCCCGAGCTCGCCGCCGTTTGCAAATAGGAGCCCAATCCGGGAAGACGGAAATCGCGATCGCCCAAAACAAACATCTCGCAAGCCATCAGGAAAAACCATCCTCCGGCCACCGAGACCATCGAGTTCCAAACCAACCCAATCGCCGAGTAAGGCAACTCCAGCTGCCAGAACCGCTGCCATGCGGAAAAGCGAAACACCTTGGAGGCTTCCCGAAGCTCACGCGGCAGGCTCTTGAGCGACGAATAGAAGCTGAAGGCCATGTTCCACACCTGTCCGGTGAAAATCAGCAGGATGGCGCCCATCTCCACCCCCAGCTGGCGCCCAGGGATCAGCGAGATCATGGCCAGCATCACTGCAGGAAGAAAGCTCAACACAGGAATCGATTGCAAAATGTCGAGCACCGCGATCATGAAAGCTTCCACGCGCGGATTGTAGGCAGCAATGTACCCGTATCCCACGGCGAAGATCAGGCTCAGCAGATAAGCCACAAAGATGCGCACGATGGAATAGAACGCATACAGCGGCAGCATCTTTGCCGAGGGGGAAATTTCCACCGCGGGCACCGGATGCCCCATCCAGTACTCTGCAATGCGCAGCACTGCGTAGAACAGGGCCAGCCCGCACGCAGCAACGCTCAGGTCAAGGAAAAACGGCCACGTCCGCTCCAGCACCAGGGAGCGGGAAAGCGTAGGAGACCGGAAGAGCCTTGATGGCTCGCTCATTCCGTCTGCGCCTCGATCGCCTCTGGGCTCTCTTCCAGATCGGGGAGAATGAATCGTCTGCGTGAAGCATCGAAGTCGAACAGCTCCGCATAGCGGCCCCAGCTGATCGCCGTTTCCAGCTGGCGCAGCGTCTCATCCGAGCTGAATTGCTCGTCGAGCATATCCAGAAAGAACTCTTCCGGAACGGTGTGGTCCGACTTGGTAGCCAGCGCGCGGGTAATCTGCCGCAGCAGCAGCACGTTCTCGACCGCGGCGTTACGAAACAGTTCTTTCTGCAGCAAAATTTCTGATTCGGCATACTCCCGTCCCGCCGGAGTAATGGTTGCGTCGCCTTCTTCTACGGTGAGGAACTTCAGCAACTGCGCCGCATCCACAATCGGCAGCAGGTCATCGATCTCGAAGGCCAGGTCGTCGGCCAGACGATAGATGTCGGCCTTGCCGTTGTAATCGATCAGCAACTCCAGCAGGCCGGCGATGCCGCCGGGGCGGGCATGGGGAAGCATCTGGTAGTGCATCTGCCGTTGATCCCGGACCGCCACCCCCTGGGGGACCGCGGAAGGAGCCACGTCCGGCCGGGTAAGCACCTTATAGATGTAGTCCACGAGTTGGGTGAAGGTGGCGCTCTTGCGGTCGCGCGGCTGGGTCAGGGTGACGGGAAAATCCACCCGCACATGTCCTGGGTTCCGGCCCAGCACAATGATCCGATCGGCCAGCAGCAGGGCCTCTTCAATGTTGTGCGTCACCAGAAAAATCGACTGTGTAGGAATCGTCTTCTTGTGCCACAGCTCCATCAGTTCGCTGCGCAGATTCTCTGCCGTCAGCACGTCCAGGGCAGAGAACGGTTCATCCATAAACAGTACTTCCGGCTGCACCACCAGCGCCCGGGCGAAGCCGACCCGCTGCCGCATGCCGCCGGAAAGCTCTTTGGGGTACGCGGCCTGAAAGCCGTCGAGACCAACCGTGTTCAGGATCTTGAGACTCTGTTCTCGCCGCTGCTCGCTGTTGATGCCGCGCGCGATCAGCGGCGCTTCGACGTTGTCCAGCACCGTCAGCCAGGGGAAAAGGGCAAAGCTTTGGAAGACGATGCCCACGTGCGGATCCGCCTGCAGAATCGGCTTCCCGTGCCAGAAAACCTCGCCTGCCGAAGGTTGGGAAAGGCCGGCCAGCATGCGCAGCAGAGTGGATTTACCCGAGCCCGAGGGACCCAGCAGGGCCACAATCTCCCCCTCCACGATCGACAGGCTCGTGGGCGCGATCACCTGAATCCGATTTTCGCTCGGTTGGGCATAGTACTTCTCTACTTGCTGGGCGCGAATGATCGGTTCAGCCATGGGAAACGTCCAACGAAAGATTTGTGGTCAAATTATCTTATACGGCCAGCGTGGCTTAGGAATCTCGGCAGCAGCCCGCAACACTAGCCCTGGAGACAGCATCAGAATCGGAAGCGTATGATTCTAGACACCGCCTCAGCGTTTCCCTACCACCATATCGTGACCTGCTTCGGCCGATCGGGAATGCTGGAGCGACGAGCGTCAGAACGACTTAGATCGTCCCTCAGGAGCAAATGACCAACAATTCACAAGCAAAGCCCAAGGTGCTGGTAGCTGACGACGAGCGAGTAATCGCGGACACACTGGCCATTATCCTAAACCAGAGCGGGTTTGAAGCTACGGCTGTCTACAACGGCGAAAAGGCTGTAGAGGCAGCCCGCGTTCTCCGCCCCGATATGCTCATCTCAGACGTCATCATGACCGATATGAACGGTATTGACGCCGCAATCACCATTCGCGGCATGTTGCCGAACTGCAAGATCCTGCTCTTTTCCGGGCAGGCCGCCACTGCCGATCTTTTGGATCGCGCCCGTGTCCAGGGCCACGAATTCGAGATCCTGGCCAAGCCCGTACACCCGCAGGATCTGCTGGCCAGACTGCGCAGTTAGGACGGGCGGCGCGGCCGTTGTTTGGCCGAGATTGATTTGATGATCAGGCGAGGAGTTCCCTCCGCTGAGAAGGGAACTGCCGCTCGCGCCGTCGCTTCCTCCATCAGATTTTTTACTGACAATTCATCGAGCCTGCCCGCTGAGGGCAGGCGGATGTGCCGGGCCACGTTCCCGCTCCCCTGTAAGATTCCCTCCGGGTCAGGCAGCTGTTTGCCTTGCAAAAAGAACAAGCTCACCCATCGCGGAAAAACAGCAATAGAAAAAATCGCCTGCGATGTCTTTTCGCTCGGACCGAAGCCAATTGCCAGGGCGTTGTAGTTGTCGTACACCAGCTCGATGGCCGTGGGGTACCGCGCTCTCATCGCGGCCAGGATCGACCGGGTAAGTGCGGCCACCTCCGGCGTGAACTTGGCGATGAAGGATTCCAGCTGCTGCTCTGCCTGTTCCACGGCACCAGCATAGCTGATACTCTGCCGCCATGAGAGAGCAGGAGCTCATGCAGTGGTTGAGACTCGAGCCGCTCCCCGGCGAGTCAGGTTACCTGGGCATTATCGGCAAGTCCGCGCAGATGGTGTCTGTCGATGGCTGGCCGCTTGCGGTGCAAAGCCAGAACTACTACATGCTGACCCGCGACCGGCCCATCAACTATCTTCACTGGCTGGCCTCGGATGACACGCACATCCTGATCGAGGGTGGCCCGGTGGACTACTTCCTCTTTCATCCCGACGGCCGTGCGGAGAAACTTACCCTGGGCATGGATCTAGCCAACGGAGAGCGTCCCGTAATCCCGGTGCCCGGAGGATGCTGGAAGGCCCTCCGTCTCCACGACGGAGTCCGCTACGCCTTAATGGCCAACACCCTATCCCCCGAGTTCACTCCGGACCGGGTAACCATCGGGGAAGATGCAGCCTGGGTCAAGCGTTACGCCGGCAAAGCTCCCTGGGCGACGGAAACGGCCTTACGCCAACTCATCGGCCCCAACTGGAAATAACCCTCGATCAGGAAACTGCAATCGAGCTGAACGGTACGACCTTCAGCTCGTACATAACCCTCGAAACCCGATGGGCTAAAGAGTCTGCGTGAGAACGGCAGAATTTGGGGAGTCCGAAGGGCA
>Ga0302326_10032846_pt1 | contig 10327 bp, 7 predicted proteins | sample Palsa_T0_3_FD_202264 | JGI IMG/M metagenome (GOLD analysis project Ga0302326, IMG submission 202264) | Peat permafrost microbial communities from Stordalen Mire near Abisko, Sweden - Palsa_T0_3 | ecosystem: Environmental > Terrestrial > Soil > Palsa > Peat permafrost | place: Sweden: Abisko... | reverse complement strand
TGTCGATGGGCCGGGATCCGCGCAGACTTGCACGGTGCAGTTCTCCGTGGCGCTGGCCAAGACGATGGCGATCGTCAACGGCGGCTACCGCCTCGCCATCGACCCCACCGTAGACCCGGACCACCCGATCGCTTACGCCCAGCCCGGCAACCCCTTCGCCACGGGCGGCGGCGTGCGCGAGATCACGTCGCTCATGCAGAACGGTGTGACCAAGCTGCCCAGCCCCGGACCGGCTTTCCACCTGCAGATCAGCCACGATCAGGCCAACGCCCAGTACATCGTCGGGACGATGCTCTACCGGCAGTGCTTCGGACGGAGCACCGCGAAGCTGTTCTTCGTGGTCGACAGCGCCGCCTCGTTCGAGAGCGGCGAGTTTGTCTGGGCGAAGTAGGCGAGCGGCGCCTAGTACCTCGCCGCAATGAATTCGACCGGTTGCACCGGCCGAATTCCGCAGCTTCGCTGACTCGCAGGAGCGAGGTCACGCACGGCAAGGATGTCGAGGTCGACCTTACGACGGAGCGACCCCGAGAATCAGGTCCGACGCCTTTTCGCCGATCATGATGGTCGGCGCGTTCGTATTGCCGCCGACGATCGTCGGCATGACCGACGCGTCGGCCACGCGGAGCCCCTCGATCCCGCGCACGCGCAGCGCCGCGTCGACGACGGCGTCACGATCGTTGCCCATCTTGCAGGTGCCAACCGGGTGAAACAGCGTGTTGCATCGCCGGCGGATTTCCTCGTGAAGGGTTGCTTCGTCCTCGGCTTCGACGAGCGGCGAGAGCGACTTGCCACGACAGTGCGCGAGCGCCTTCGAGCGTGCCATGCGCTGGGCCATCCGGACCCCCTCCGTCAGGACGCGCAGGTCTGCCTCCTCGGCGAAGTAGCGCGGATCGATCGCCGGCCGCTTCGTGGGATCCGCGCTGGTCAGGCGGATCTCGCCGCGGCTCTGCGGATAGAGCAGCGTGGGGATCATGACGAAGGCGTTGCCCTTCGGCATGAAGATCTGCTTGTCGTAGCTCGTCTGCGCCGAGCCCACGGGCAGGAAGTGAAACTGCAGATCGGGCCTCGCCGCGGCCGCGCTCGATCGCACGAAAGCGCCCGCCTCGGCAGCGTTGGACGCCATCGGTCCGGCGCCGGAGACGCGGTGCTGGACGAGCCAGCGCAGCAGATTGACCGGGTTCACGTTGCCCGTGATCCCGGCGCGGTCCTCGACCGTGACACCGACCATGATGTGATCTTGCAGGTTCTTGCCGACCCCCGGCAGATCGACGGCGACGCGGACGCCGAGGGCGCGAAGTTCATCGGCCGGTCCGATTCCGGACAGCATGAGCAGGTGGGGTGAGCCGATGGCCCCCGACGAGACCACGACCTCGCGGGCGATCGCCCGGTGCGCCTTGCGCCCGCGGCGATAACGCACGGCGACGGCGCGTCCGTTCTCGACGTCGATGCCGGTCGCGAGGGCGCCCGTCTCGATCGTGAGGTTCGGGCGTGACTCGGCGGGACGCAGGAACGCGACCGCCGCGCTGCATCGCTTGCCCGCGCGGATGGTCGCCTGAAAGCGCCCGGCGCCTTCCTGCTCGTCGCCATTGAAGTCGGGGTTGCCGCGGACGCCGAGCGTCTCCTTCGCCGCCTCGACGAGGAGATCGCTCATCGGGTTGGCGTCGACGTCGGTGACGTCGAGCGGGCCGCCGGTGCCGTGCAGCGGACCCGCGCCGCGCGCGTTGTTCTCGGAGCGCTTGAAGTACGGCAGGACGTCCGAGAACCCCCAGCCGTCGTTGCCGAGCTTGCGCCACTGGTCGTAGTTGTCGCGATGCCCGCGCATGTAGATCATGTAGTTGATCGAGCTGGAGCCCCCGAGCACTTTCCCGCGAGGCCAATGCATCTCGCGGCCGCCGAGCCCACGCTGCGGCGAAGTGAAGAACGTCCAGTCGTAGCGCGAGCGCCAAAGGAGGCCCACGAGCCCGGGGGTTCGTACGCGCAGCGAGGTGTCCGGCCCGCCGGCTTCGAGGAGCAGCACACGGCGAGCCGGGTCCTCGCTGAGGCGATTCGCGAGGACGCAGCCGGCTGAGCCGGCGCCGACGATCACGTAGTCGTAACTGGGGGTCTTCATGGGCCGCCGGCCACAATACTCTCGTTTCGACCTGCGCGGCGGCGCGGAAACGGCTCCTTCACTGGCGGGCTTACCGTATGTGGAGTCGGGCTTGTTCTGTCCGACCTCGACGATACGGAGCGGGGCGGGCCGATGGCGAAGCGCGCGCCTCCGCACTCAGCGTGCTTGCACGGAAACACGCTCCGCGGGCGGCGTCGCGTCGAGGGCCCGGCGGACGATGATTCCCGCCAGCCGCTCCGATTCGATGTTCGCGGCGGCGAGATGGGCCCCCGCCCAGACTCGCGAGTTGGCGCAGTTCGTCGCCGCGGCGGCAATACTCGGGAAACTCAGCTCACTTCCGCCGGGCGCTTCCGTCTGGCCCGTCTGCACCGTTTGGGCGTGCTGCCCCATTCCGTACGTTGTTGGAGGCAGCGGAACCGTGTCCCCGCGCAGCGGCGGCATGTGGGCGGACGACAGATAGACCACCGGGCCAGCGAGGTTGGGAAAGGCTGCCTCGAGCACGCCCGCGCCCACGTAGCAGTCGCTGGCGTGTCCTGAGGGGTATTCGGGGAATGGAGGGGTCTCGACGAGCGGCGACCAGGTGGCGTCGCCTTGGGCGCGAAGGGCGGTGATCGGCCGCCAGTAAGAATACTTCAGCTTCGCGTTCCAAATGAGGATCGCGGAGTCCGCGAGCGCCGCGGTAAGCTCGGCCATGATGCGCGCTTCCGCGTAGACCCCGCCCGGAGGCCTGTGGGCGGCGAGCAGCCGCACCGCCAGGTTCAAGAAGCCGCGTTGCGAGGTCTGGTACGCCCAGAAGTACGCGTCCGTCGTCTGCTCCGTCGTCCGCTCCGAGCTGCGCAATCCGCCAACCCGGCGGGTCTCGTCGAGCTGTTGCAGATAAGGCGGCGAGCCGACCACCAGCGGCGGTTGGGTCGGCACCTCGCTCACGGACGCGAACAGGAACGGACGGATGTCGTTGGTCCGGCTGGTCGCAAAGAGAGTCGGCACCGGCCGCCAGCGACCGGTGCCGTCGTTGCCCTGAAAGAAGTGCACCTGGTCGAAGCCGTCGTGGGCGCGGCGCTCGACGGCCTCACGACCGATCGCCCTGCCGAGGCTGTTGCCGGCCGCCTTGCTCGCGTCCTCCGGATAGCGCGCCATGATGCTCGCAAAGGCGGCCGCGGTCTCCGCCGCATGCTCCGGATGCAGCAACGTCAGCACCTCGTTGGCCGCCGCCGCCATCGCCACCTCGAGGTTGGCGCCGTCCGCCGCGGGCTCGCCGTCCGCCGCAGGCGACCACCGCGCATAGACGGCGTGCGCCGCGTTCAGCGCGTCGTGCATGGCCTCCTGCATGATCGCGAGCGTGCGCCAGTTGGCCGCTCCGTTGCCGTAGTAGTCGGCGATGAGCGACCATTGCGTCACCGTGTCGCCGCCGCGCCGCTCCGCCTCGGCGGCGAGCGATGATGCACAGCCGCCGAGAGCCACGCATGAAAGCGCGCATACCACGCGGCCGAGAGCGAACTTCCACCAGCTCACGCGCCGCATCGTAGCCAGCCACTACCACGAATGGCGAGTAGGCGCGCGAGGAGAGATGCCCGTTCGACGTTGAGAGATGCACGTCCGTCGTCGAGAGAGGCCCCAGCTCGCCCGGAAGAACCCCATTCCGGGTGTTCTCGGGCACGAACGAGACAGAACGATGCCCGCGGCGGCCTGAAACGCGCGCAGAACGGATCGGAAGACGTGCGAGCGAGACAGGAAGACGCATCTCTCTGCGATGCGTGCACGCAAACCAACTTGAAACGCACGCGCGTCAGCGAGAGAGATGCATCTCTCTGGCTTGCCCGTGCGCAAGCCAACTTGGAACGCACGCGCGTCAGCGAGAGAGATGCATCTCTCTGCGATGCTCGCGCCCGTCTTTGCTTGAGAGATGCGCGTGCGAGCGAAAGAGATGGACCCCTCCCTCGCGATCGCGGGCGCCTTGGTGGAAGGGCCTTCCTTCTTCTTCGACATCGCTCCGTTCCTTCCACGAAGGAGGGGCCGCCGAGGCCCAATCGATGGACGCTGTCGCTCGAGGGTGCGCCTTTCGTGTCGAGGGAAGGCATGGTCGGCGTGAGGGGGGCACCAGAGGTGAGGACGCGCGAGGCACCGCGCCAAAGGGTCGCACGCGTCCGCGGCAGGGATGAGTCCTTGTCGCTCGTGGGAGGAGCGGTCTCGCGAAGGGTCTCGTCTTTCGTCGTAGACAAGGCACCCTGTCCGCTCGCATAACCACCAGCCGCCTTCGGTGTGCGCGGAGCGCGCGGGAATCTCGTGCCGGCTACGCGGTCAAGTCTCGGGAAGGCCGTGACGGTTGCCCCCTTCAAGTCGAGGCGGCCTGTCCGGAGCGAGGACTGTCCTCACGGGCGCGTTCATTGTGGGACAACCGCTGCACCATGCACCGACGGAACGCCTTCGACTCTGCCGAGAGGATGGGGGACGCAAGCACAAGCAACATAAATTCGGCGAACCGTGTCGGAGGACCGACGAAGTGTCTCGCCCTGTCCACGCGTCGCGACTCCGGTGTTCCGTCGACCGTCGACTGTAGCGTCCTCGGCTGGACGTACGCCCCGCGCACAAGTGCACAAGTGCACACGTTGGACGCCGGGCACGCCGCGCATGTCGAGAACACGCCCGAAGGAAAGAGACATTGAACCCGTGTTGCGTGACGCATAGCGCTGAGGCACATTGACCACTTGGGCGGGTGGGGGGAGCCGGGGGGACCGTTGCCGATATCTTCCAACTCGACCGGGAGGGGGTTCGCGGACTTGCACTCGGGCACCCACGCGGTGTCGCGCACGTCGGGCGCCAACCGTCCGCTTCACCTCGTTCTGGTGGAGGACTCCGACGACGACGCGCTGCTGGTCGTCCGCGAGCTGAAACGCGGAGGCTACGACCCTGACGTGCACAGAGTGACGACCCAAGGCGAATTCGAAGATGCCCTCCAGCGCGGCCCGTGGGACATCATCATCTCGGACTACTCTCTGCCGACCTACGACGGCCGGAGAGCCTTGGCCGACCTGCAATCCACGGGGAAAGACATCCCCTTCATCCTCGTGTCCGGCACGATCGGCGAGGCCGTTGCCGTGTCGGCGATGAGGGCGGGCGCGCAGGACTACGTGCTGAAGGGAGACCTCACGCGCCTGCCGGTGGCTGTGGAGCGCGAGATGCGCGAGAAGGAGCTCCGTCAAGAGCAGACGCGCATGCGCGAGCAGCTCGTCATCTCCGAACGAATGGCTTCTGCCGGTACGCTCGCCGCGGGCGTGGCGCACGAGATCAACAACCCGCTGGCCGTCGCGCTCGTCAACCTCGAATACCTCTCGGACTGCTTGGGGCTGGGCGCGAAGAACGTAGGGGGCGCGGGGGACGGACAGCGAATGGAGGCGTTCGCGGAACCGATGCGCGACATGCGCGAGGCGCTAGAGCGCATCCGGGACATCGTGCGCGACGTGAAGCTGTTCTCGCGGCCGGGAGAAGAGACGACGGGTCCCGTCGATATCTTGCGCGTCGTCGAATCGGCCACCCGTATGGCGTGGAACGAGATACGGCACCGGGCGACGCTCGTGAAAGACTATCGACCCACCCCCAAGGCTCTCGCCAACGAGTCGCGACTCGGCCAGGTCGTCCTGAATCTGCTCGTCAACGCCGCACAAGCGATGCCGGAGGGTCACGCCGCCGATCACGAGCTGCGCGTCACGACGAGGACCGGACGCAACGGGCAGGTCGTCATCGAAGTGGCGGACAACGGGGCGGGCATCGCCAAGGAGCATATCGATCGGATCTTCCATCCGTTCTTTACGACGAAGCCGATTGGCGTCGGGACTGGACTCGGCCTGTCGATTTGCCAGCGGATCGTGATTCAGCTCGGGGGTACGATCGAGGTGCACAGCGAGCTCGGAAAGGGCAGCTTGTTTCGCGTCCGGCTCCCGGCGGCTGGCCAAGACCCGACCGACGCCGAAGCCCCGTCGAGGCCTCCTGTCCCCGCCGGGCGAGCGCGCGTCATTATCGTGGACGACGAGCCGGCGCTCGGCAGAACGCTGACGCGCACCCTCGAGGGCACGCACGACGTCGAAGCCACGACGTCCGCGAAGGAGCTCTTGTCCAGGATTGCCGCGGGCGAGCGCTTCGACGTCATCGTTTCCGATCTGATGATGCCCGAGATGACGGGCATCGAACTCTACGAACACCTGCAGAAGACAGCGCCCGACCAGGCCCGTCGTATGGTCTTCCTGACCGGCGGCGCATTCACCCCCACCGCTCGCGAGTTCATCGCCCAGGTGGGCAATCCGACCATGGAGAAGCCGCTAGGGCGCAAAGAGCTCCTTTCGATGATCGCGGACGTCGTGCAGCGGCTAGGCGCTCGATGAGCCACACGGACCCGCGGGAGACGAGGCCCCATCTCCAGCCCTCCGACGTTGGAGCACATCGGCGCGGCCGAGAAGCCCATGGTGCCGCGCGGCTCAGTTGACCTTGCAAAGGCTCTCCTTTACATTCGTGAACGAAATGTTCTCGGCGCACCCCTTGGCGCCGTCGTTGAACCAACGCGCGCGAGCGACGACGAGCGTGCAGGCGGGGGCCGCGATGAGGCGCTGGCAGTTCTTGACGATCTTGGGGGTCTTGCTCTTGCCGCAGAACGCGCGAGCGGTCGACGTTGGGCAGGACGGCACGCCACTGTCGGTCGAAATTCACGGGTTCGTGAGCCAGGGGTTCATCCTCTCGACGAACGGGAACAACTATCTCTCGGCCGATTCGACCCGAGGCAGCTTCCAGTTCTCCGAAGTAGGACTCAACTTCACGAAGTCGCTCACCGACAACTTTCGGGTGGGCTTGCAGCTGTTCGCGCAAGATCTCGGCCCGAGCGGCAGTTACGACGCGAAGATGGATTGGTTCTATCTCGACTACCGGTTCGCGGATTGGCTCGGCGTGCGGGCGGGGAGGGTGAAAATCCCGTTTGGCCTATACAACGAAGTCAACGACATCGACCAGGCGCGGCTCCCGATCCTGCTCCCCCAATCCGTCTATCCGATCGAGGACCGCAACTTCCTTCTCGCGCAGACGGGCGGCGAAGTATACGGCTACGTCGACCTGCGGGGCGCCGGCGCCTTCGAGTATCGCCTCTACGCAGGTACACTCTTTTTCGATACCCTCGTTCCTCCCGGCAGTCCCTACCAGGTCGTCAACCTCAACGTTCCGTACCTCTATGGCGGACGCCTGCTTTGGGAGACTCCGATTCACGGATTGCGCGCCGCGGGTAGCCTTCAAGACCTCCGTCTCGACGCCTCGCTCCTCGACGACAACGCGACGGTCAACGTGCAGATCCCGGCGGTGCTGTGGGTGGGCTCGCTCGAGTACGCCGCCGGGAACCTGCTGCTCTCGGCGGAGTACAGTCGCTGGTACAGCAAGTCCAACAGCAGCGACGCGATGCTCTTTCCCGCGAGTCCGACCACCATCAGCGAGCGCGCTTACGCGCTTGCGGCGTACCGCGTGGCCCCATGGTTTCAGACCGGCGCGTACTACTCGCTACTCTTTCCCGACGTCACGAAGCGTGACGGACGGGAGAACGTCCAGAACGACATCACGATGATGATGCGCTTCGACATCAACAACTTCTGGCTGGTGAAGCTCGAGGCGCATTGCATGGTCGGTACGGCCGGGCTGCAGCCCTATTCGAGCCTGAACGACAACGCGCCTCTCGGCGCCCTCGCCGGGACCTGGGGGGTCTTCCTGGCGAAGACGACCGCGTACTTCTGAGGGGCCATGCGCGTCATCAGCGCCATCGCCGTGAGTTCGACGCTCGTCCTGCTCGCCCTTTGTTCGCTTGTATTTGCCCAGCCTCGCCCTCTGCCGGTTTACGTCGTCATCGTCCACCCGGCGAACCCGGCCGTGTCGGTGGAGCGAAAGTTTCTCGAGGACGCCTTTCTCAAGAAGATCACGCGTTGGCCCGACGACCAGACGATTCGTCCCGTCGATCTCCCTTCGAGTTCGCCCGTCCGCCGAAGGTTCACCGAGGAGGTCCTCGAGCGTACGCTGGAGTCGGTGAAGAGCTACTGGCAGCAGCGCATCTTCTCGGGTCGCGACGTGCCGCCGCCGGAGCTCGACACGGACGACGACGTCGTGTCCTACGTCCGCAAGCACGACGGCGCCGTCGGGTACGTCTCCGCGCACGCCGACGTCAGCGGCCTCAAGACCTTGGGGATACGGTGAGACAGCGGGCATGCTCCTGACGTTTCGCGCAAAGCTCGTGGCGATCGTGGCAACCGCGGGGTTCGCGCAGCTGCTGATGATCTTCGCGAGCGCGGTGATCGCCGCCCGCGTCGAGAAGCAGCTCGACGCCGTCCAGAGGCACTATCTCCCCAAGATCGATCTCGAACCGCGACTCGACGCGACGTTCGAGCGCCTTTGGCGGGGGTTCGAAGACGCCGTCGCGGCCCACGACGCCGAGGCGCTCACGGCCACCCGCCTGGTTCACGCGACCTTCCTCGACCAGCTCGACGCGGCCCGAGGTGCGATCGATCCGGCCGCGGCGACCAGGTTGAAGGACGCGTTCGAGGACTATGACCACGCCGCCTACGACGTGTCGCGTCGGCTCCTCGGGGACGAGACCGGCGAGGCGATGGTGGGCGCGATCGCCGCCATGCAGGCGAAGCAGACGCGGGCCCAGGAGGTGCTGAGAGAAGCCACGGCGTTCGACCGGCGAGAGCTCTCCGCGGCGTTCGTCGAGGCGACGAGAGCCGAGAGCTCGGCCAAGTGGTACCGGCTGTCGATCGGCTTGGGGTGCCTCATCGCGGTGATTGGCCTGTCGGCGTGGCTGGGCCGCGACGTCCTTCGCTCCGTAGACGACCTCGCCGTCGGACTGCGACGGTTCGGAACGGGGGACTTTTCGCACCCCGTTCGCGTCGCAGGGCACGACGAGCTGGCCGACGTGGCCCGCCGCGCCAATCAGATGGCCACCAGCCTCGAGCGCCTGGGCCGCGAGCACAAGAGAGCCGAAGAGAAGTTTCGCGCGCTCCTCGAGTCCGCCCCGGATGCGATGGTCATCGCGGGACGGGACGGCCGGATCGCCCTTGTCAACGCCGAGACCGAGAAGCTCTTCGGCTATCGTCGGAGCGATCTCGTTGGGGCGGAAGCCGAAGTCCTTCTGCCCGAGAGGCTTCGCCGGCGGGACGGCTCGAACGGGGCCGATTACTTCCGCGACGCGAGCGCGCACGCCGGGGGGGCTCCCGTCGAGCTCTACGGACGGCGACAGAATGGGGCCGAGTTTCCAATCGAGATCAGCGTGAGCCCGATCGAAACGGACGAGGGGACGCTCGTGTCGAGCGCGATCCGAGACATCACGGAGCGCAAGCGCATCGAAGCCGCCCTGAAGCTCTCCAACCGCGAGCTCGAGGCGTTCAGCTATTCCGTGGCGCACGATCTGCGCGCCCCTCTGCGCGCCATCAACGGCTACGCCATCGCGCTCACGGAGGATTTCGGCGACAAGCTCGGCGGCGACGCCAGGGGCTACCTGGACCGCATCGCCGCGAGCGCGGAGCGGATGGGACACCTCATCGACGCCTTGCTCAGCCTCGCGCGAGTGAGCCGCGCCAACATGAAGCGCGAACCCGTCGATCTGACCCACTTGGCGCGGGCCACCATCGCGCAACTACGAACGATCGAGCCGGCGCGCGTCGTCGAGTTCATCGCGGCCGACGATCTCCGTACGAACGGGGATTCGCAGCTCCTCCGGGCCCTCTTGGAGAATCTGCTCGGCAACGCGTGGAAGTTCACCTCGAAGCAGGCGGCCGCGCAGATCGTCTTCGGGTGCGAGCGACCGGACAGCATGGCGCCCGTGTTCTACGTCCGCGACAACGGTGCGGGGTTCGACATGGCCTACGCGGAGAAGCTATTCGCTCCCTTTCAACGGTTGCATACGTCCGACGAGTTTCCCGGCACCGGGATCGGTCTCGCAACCGTTCGCAGAATCGTGGAGCGACACGGCGGTCGCATCTGGGCCGAGGGTTCGACCGGCAACGGCGCCGTGTTCCACTTTACGTTTGTAGACGCGAAGGAGGCCGAGTGATGGCGACGAACGCACCGATCCTGCTCATCGAGGACAACAAGGACGACGAGGCCCTGACGCTGCGGGCGCTTCGGAAGAACAACATTTTGAACGACGTCGTCATCGTTCGCGACGGCGCCGAGGCGCTCGACTACCTGTTCGTTCGCGGC
>Ga0302326_10032845_pt1 | contig 10327 bp, 7 predicted proteins | sample Palsa_T0_3_FD_202264 | JGI IMG/M metagenome (GOLD analysis project Ga0302326, IMG submission 202264) | Peat permafrost microbial communities from Stordalen Mire near Abisko, Sweden - Palsa_T0_3 | ecosystem: Environmental > Terrestrial > Soil > Palsa > Peat permafrost | place: Sweden: Abisko... | reverse complement strand
CAGTCCGCCGTCGGGAACGCCTGCAGCGCTTCGGTACATGCACGGCGGGTTTGACGGGCCGCTGACGATGTCGGCCGCTGTGCAGCGCGCGGCCGCCCACGGCGGGGCAGCCGGCAGGACCACGTAAGCGGCGACCGCCGCGAACGACAGCGCAACGAACCGACGGACGAATGCCGCCCAGTCGGTCCGGTTGTACAGCCAGAGCACGCCCGCGACGGCGTACGGCAGGATGAAAAACGACATGTAAATGCTGCTGATGATCACTTCCCACCACGGGGGCTGCGGCATCTTGATGCGCTCTTGCAGCCACACCGTCGGGACAGTGCCAAAGAACAACCAGCGATCAGCATCGGGTTGGAATCGCCAGAGCGTGGGCGCGCCGAGCATGTCAGCCGCACCACGACTGAGGTCGTAGAGCACCAACACGAGTGCAAACGGCAGCCAATCGCGCACGACGGTGAACACCTTGTGCCCGCGGCCGATGCTCGCGGCGATCAGCCCGGTAGCGATGTACAGCAGCAGCAGTTCGCGGTTGAACGCAACCCCGTCTGTCACGGTTCGGTAAGTCACCACCAGGGCCCACGCGCTGACGGCGACGCGCCGTGCGCAGGCGAGCCAAACTTCGCGGCTGGCCGGATCAGCCTTGTCGGCGAAAAGGGGTGGCCGCGAAGGCACGGTGGACGGCCGGCTGGGGCGGCGGCGCCCAGCAGATTCGGTCTGTGGGTCGCGCTTGAACAGCCGGACCCGGTGATCGGTTGTTACTGCCACCAGCCCAACCTTATCCGTTGCCGACCGTTTTCCATCCGTTCATTCTCGCGGCGATTTGCAATCAGACCAATAAATCAGCCAAACACGCTGTAAGCGAAGGGCTTAACGCATCCTTAGCGCGGTACTGCGTGTGTCTATGTGGCAGCTGTGAATTCGTTGCCTCATCGATTCACCCGTCGAGGTGCACCAGAGCCAGCACGCTCCATTGTCGTAGCACCTTGCGCTCTTCGGCGGTGGCGACCATGCCGGAGGGTGCGAACATTTTCGACGGCACTGGGTCGTCTTCAGTCAGCGGTATACCACCGCCACGAATTGCCTTGAATAAGACCACAATTGCGGCAAGCACCACGATCACTACGACGGCGGCGAAGAAGATCGACAGGGTGCCCTGGATGAACGTATTCCTGATGACCTCGGCCAGCTGATCCTTCGTCTTGGCCGACCCGAACGCCGTCTTACCCGATGCTTGGGCGGCGACGTACTGAAAATGCTGCGTCCAGTAGCCGACGTTGGGATCGGCAGAGAAGATCTTCTGCCACGACGCGGTCAGCGTGACTGTCAGGTCCCACAGCAAGGGAATCCCCGGAATCCACGCCCACTTCAGGTAGCCCTTCTTGGCGACCACCACCGTGACGACGGTCAGTGCGATCGCGGCCAGCAACTGGTTGGCGATGCCGAACAGCGGGAATAGCGTGTTGATGCCGCCCAGCGGGTCGGTCACGCCCATCAACAGGATGCTGCCCCACGCGGCGGCCACCGCCAGGCTGCAAATCCATACGCCCGGGCGCCAGCTCGGATTGCGCAACTTGGACAGCGGGCCGCCGAGGTTGCCCAGTGCGTCGGAAAGCATGAAGCGCGCGACCCTGGTGCCGGCATCGACTGCGGTCAAGATGAACAGTGCTTCGAACATGATCGCGAAGTGATACCAGAACGCCTTGAGACCCGAACCGCCCAAAACCCGTTGGAGCACTTCTGACATGCCGATCGCAAGTGTCGGTGCGCCGCCGGTGCGCGACACAATCGACTTCTCGCCCACGCTGGTTGCGGCTTGATTCAGCTCGGCGGCAGTTACCGGCGGTCCCGACAGGCCAAGGTGATTGACGTAGTCCGCGGCGGTCGCCGCGGTGCCGCCGGTGCGAGCTGCCGGTGCGTTGAGGGTGAAATACAGATGTTGGTCGAGGATCGCGGCGCTGATCAATGCCATCACCGCGACGAAAGATTCGGTGAGCATGCCGCCGTAGCCGATCAGCCGCATCTGGCTTTCCTTCTCCAGCAGCTTCGGCGTGGTGCCCGACGCGATCAACGCGTGAAATCCCGACAGCGCGCCGCACGCGATGGTGATGAACAGAAACGGAAAAAGGGACCCGGCGAACACCGGTCCATCACCGTGAGTGGCGAAGTGCGAGACCGCCGGTACGTTAATCACCGGGTGCGCAACGCAGATGCCGATCGCCAGCAAGGCGATGGCTCCGATTTTCATGAACGTCGATAGGTAATCGCGCGGCGCGAGCAGCAACCACACCGGCAGCACCGACGCGACGAATCCATAGCCGACGATCAGCCATGACACCATCACCGGCGAGAGATTCAACCACGATGCGCCCCAGTCTGTTTCGCTGACGACATCGCCGAACGCCACGGCGAGTATCAACAGCACGAAGCCGATCACGGACACTTCCGCTACCCGCCCGGGTCGCAGGAATCGCAAACAACAGCCCATGAAGACGGCAATCGGGATCGTCATCGCGATGGAGAACACGCCCCAGGGACTTTGCGCCAATGCTCGCACCACCACCAGCGCGAGCACCGCGATGATGATCACCATGATGACGAAGGTCCCGACCAGAGCGGCAGCACCGCCGATGGCGCCGAGCTCGTCGCGGGCCATCTGACCTAGCGAGCGGCCACGGCGCCGGGTGGAGATCCACAGCACCAGATAGTCCTGTACAGCGCCGGCGAACACCGCACCGACGATGATCCAGATGCTGCACGGCAGATAGCCCATCTGGGTGGCAAGCACCGGCCCGACGAGCGGCCCGGCCCCGGCGATCGCGGCGAAATGGTGGCCGAACAGCACCCGCCGGTCGGTGGGCACATAGTCGGTGCCGTCGTCGAAAATCTCTGCGGGCGTGGCGTAATCGTCGCGCGGACGCACGATTTTCGCCTCTATCAGCCGCGCATAGAACCGGTACCCGATGACGTAGGTACAGATCGCCGCGACGACGAACCACACCGCGTTGACCGTCTCGCCGCGAACGAACGCGATGACCGCCCAGGCCACCGCGCCAAGCACGGCGATCACGCCGAAGAAGATTTTGTGCTTGGTGCCGATGGGGGAGCGGTCGATGATGGCGACCGGCGGCAGGTCGGCGTCAGTGTGGATGTAGCTCAGGTGTTGGGTGTCGGGCGTCGGCTGCGGTGGTGCTGCCACGGCGCCTCCTGTCGTGTCACCACGCGAAATTGGGCCGCTGGCAGCTTAACCCCGGTACATGGCGCGCACGGTGTCGATGGTGTCGGCTTCCTCGGGTCGTTTATCGTCGCGGTAGCGCAGCACCCGGGCGAACCGTAGCGCCAACCCGCCGGGGTAACGCGAAGAGCCCTGCACACCGTCGAACGCCACCTCGACCACCTGCTCCGGCCGCAGGTGCACCACGTAGCCGTCGGTGTCGCCCGCTGCCAGGTCCTGAAACCGCACGGTCTGCCACTCAAGCATCGCGTCGGTCATGCCTTTGAACGTCTTGCCCAACATCACGTAGCCGCCACCGGCAGGGTCGAGGGCGCCCAGATGAATATTGGACAGCTTCCCTGTACGCCGGCCCGACCCCCACTCGACCGCCAGCACCACCAGATCCAGGGTGTGAACCGGCTTCACCTTGAGCCAACCGGCCCCGCGGCGGCCCGCCTCATACGGCGCGGTCAGCGACTTGGCCATCACGCCCTCGTGCCCGGCGGCCAGCGTCGTATCCAGGAACTCACCGGCGGCATCCGGATCCGCGGTGATCAGCCGATCGACCCGATTCTGCACGGGCACGATGTCGTCGAGCGCCGCGGTGCGCTCGCTGGTGGGCGCGTCGAGCAGGTCGAGGCCGTCCCGGTGCAGGATGTCGAAGAAGAAGACCGAGAGCGGCTGGGCGGCGCGGGCCGCCGAGACGTCGACCGACCGGCCGAAGCGCGACGCGGTGACCTGGAAGGGCTGTGGCCGGCCGTTCGGGCGCAGCGCGATCGCCTCGCCGTCGGCGATCAGCTCGCGAACCGGCAGCGCCAGGGTGGCCTCGACCACCTCGGGCAGTCGCGCGGTGACGTCGTCAAGGCTTCGGGTGTAGACGGTGACCTGATCGCCCGCCCGGTGTATCTGCACTCGGGCGCCGTCCAGCTTCGCCTCGAAAATTCCTGTGCCGCCGAGCTTTTCCAGGGCTTCTCCGACGCCCGCAGCGGTCTGCGCCAGCATCGGGCCAACTGGCCGGCCCACCTGCAGGGTGAAGGCGTCCAACGCCGCCGCACCGCCGGTCAGCCCCGCCGCCGCGACTGCCGGCAGTGTGCCGCCCAGCATGGCCGCCCGCCGCACGGTGGCGGCGGGAATCTGCGTCGCTGCGGCGACCGCGTCGGCCATCACACCGGCCAGTGCGCCCTGGCGGAGTTCTCCGGTCAGCAGGCGCCGCAGAAATGTCTGCTCGACGTCGGTTGCCGACGCGAACACTCCGACGACGAGGTCGGCGCGTCGCGCCTGCGAGCCCTTGCCCGACACCGCGCCGATCGTTGACAGCGTGGTGTCGACACCGAGGACGGTCAGGCTGGGTTGCGCCGCGGCGGGCGGAAGCGCCCGCAATGCCGCCCAGCCCACACCGATCTGGCGCTGCGGCAGGTCGCCGGACAGCCATGCCACGACGATCGCGACCAGTGCGGGATCGGACTTGGCCTGGCTCAGCAACTCAGCGATTCGCGCGATCTTGGCCCGTCGCGAAGCCGAGCCACCCACGTCAACCGAGGTCGTCGCCACGTCGATCAGCAGCACAACCCACCTTTACACGGCTGACCGACAACGTCACGCGCCGCCGCGATAGCGTGCAGCTAACGCGCGGGCACTGCCCGATCAAACAAGGAGGTTTGGATGGAGATCAACGGCAAGAAGGTCGTCGTCATCGGCGGCGCATCGGGCATGGGCCGCGCCAGCGCCGAGTTGCTGCACGCCCACGGTGCCAGCGTCGCGATCTTTGACCGCGAAGGGTCCGACGGCAAGGAGGTCGCGGCCGGCATCGGTGGCGACTTTTACCCGGTGGACGTCACCGACTTCGCCGCTACCGAGGAAACGTTGAAGACCGCGGTCGACAAACTCGGCGGCCTGCACGTCACGGTGACCACGGCCGGTGGCGGCATCGCGAAGCGGACCATGTCGAAATCCGGTCCGCACGATCTCGAGTCCTTCCAGTCGGTCATCGATCTCAACCTCATCGCCTCGTTCAATATCAGCCGGCTGGCGGCCAGCTACATGAGCCAGAACGAACCCGAGGACGAGGAGCGCGGCGTCATCATCAACACCGCGTCGATCGCGGCATTCGAGGGCCAGATCGGGCAGGTCGCCTACACCGCGGCCAAAGCCGGGATCGCCGGCATGTGCCTGACCATGGCACGCGACCTCGGGTCGCTGGGCATCCGCGTATTGGCAATCGCGCCAAGCCTGTTCGCGACCGGGTTGACCAAGGGCATTCCGGACGAATACGCCACCGCGCTGACCAAGGACGCGGCGTTCCCGAAGCGGCTGGGCCGCCCGGAGGAGTACGCCAAGCTGGTCGCGGCCATCGTGGACAACCCGATGCTGAATGGCCAGTGCCTGCGACTGGACGCCGGCCAGCGGTTCGCGCCCAAGTGACGATCTAGCGCGAGCCAGAAGTCACGGTCGTGATCCAGACCAGATCGCAGCCCTGACTTGTGCCTCGCGGCCGGCGCCGGTCGACCGACCACCCGGTTGGGAGGCCGTTGGATTTAAGTACACTCTTTCCCACCGGCCAATGTCGTCCAAGAGGAAGGCCCTGCAATGGGTATCGCACTGACCGACGACCATCGCGAACTCGCCGAGGTGGCCCGCGGGTTTCTCGCCTCGCATAAGGCCCGCGCAGCCGCGCGTTCGCTGCTGGATGCGCCCGAGGAGGGTCTGCCGCCGTTCTGGCAAGGCATCGTCGAACTCGGCTGGCTGGGCCTGCATATCGACGAGGAACACGGCGGCTCGGGATACGGGCTGCCCGAACTGGTCGTCGTCATCGACGAACTCGGTCGTGCGGTAGCGCCCGGACCTTTCGTGCCGACCGTCATCGCGTCGGCGGTGATCGCCAAAGACGGATCCGCCGAGCAGAAGTCGCGGCTGCTGCCGGGGCTGATCGACGGAACCGCAACAGCGGGCATCGGTCTGGGCGGCAACGTGACGCTCAACAACGGCGTGGCCGACGGTGACGCCGGCATCGTGCTCGGCGCGGGTCTCGGCGACCTGCTACTGATCGCGGCCGGTGACGACGTGCTGGTGGTGGAGCGTGGGCGCTCCGGCGTCACGGTCGAGGTGCCGGAGAACCTGGATCCGACCCGGCGCTCCGGACGTGTCCGTTTGGAGAAGGTCAGCGTCAGCGACGACGACATCCTGCCGGGAGCACACGACTCGGCGCTCGCGCGCGCCCGCACGCTGCTGGCCGCCGAGGCGGTCGGTGGGGCCGCCGACTGCGTCGACTCCGCGGTCGATTACGCCAAGGTGCGCCAGCAGTTTGGCCGGACCATCGCCACGTTCCAGGCCATCAAGCACCACTGCGCGAACATGCTGGTCGCCAGCGAGTCGGGCATCGCCGCGGTGTGGGACGCCTCCCGCGCGGCATCCGAGGACGAGGAGCAGTTCCGGCTGGCGGCGGCTTCGGCTGCGGCACTGGCATTTCCGGCCTACGCGCGCAACTCGGAACTGAATATTCAGGTGCACGGCGGGATCGGATTCACCTGGGAGCACGACGCGCACCTGCACCTGCGCCGCGCGTTGGTGACGACGGCACTTTTCGGTGGGGACGTACCCGCCGAGGACGTGTTCGAGCGCACCGCCGCCGGTGTGGCTCGGGATAACAGCCTTGACCTGCCGCCCGAGGCCGAGGAAATGCGGAGTCGGATTCATGCGGACGTCGCCGAACTCGCGGCGCTGGACAAGCAGGCGCAGCGGGACAAGCTGATCGAGACCGGCTACGTGATGCCGCACTGGCCCAAGCCATGGGGACTGGCCGCAGATGCTGTGGAGCAGTTGGTCATCGAAGAGGAATTCCGGGCCGCGGGCATCAAGCGCACCGACTACGGCATCACCGCGTGGGTGATCCTCACCCTGGTTCAACACGGAACGCCTTGGCAGATCGAACGATTCGTCGAGAAGGCACTGCGGAAAGACGAGATCTGGTGCCAGTTGTTCTCCGAGCCCGAGGCCGGTTCGGACGCCGCGTCGATCAGAACCAAGGCGACCCGGGTCGACGGCGGCTGGAAGATCAACGGGCAGAAGGTGTGGACCAGCGGGGCGCACTACTGCGCGCGCGGTCTGGCCACCGTGCGCACCGACCCCGATGCGCCCAAGCATGCCGGTATCACCACGGTGATCGTGGACATGCACGCTCCTGAGGTCGAGGTTCGTCCGCTGCGTCAGATCACCGGTGGGTCGGACTTCAACGAGGTGTTTTTCAACGACCTGTTCGTGCCCGACGAAGACGTTGTCGGGGAGCCCAACACCGGCTGGACGGTCGCGCGGGCCACGCTGGGCAACGAGCGGGTCAGCATCGGTGGCAGCGGATCCTTCTACGCGGGTTTGGCCACGCAACTAGTGGAGCAGATCAAGGCTCAGCCGGATCGGTTGGCGGGCGGGCGAACTCGGGTGGGCCGATACCTGGCCGAGGAGAATGTGCTGCGGCTGCTGAACCTGCGCCGCGTCGCGCGCAGCGTCGAGGGAGCGGGCCCGGGTCCGGAAGGCAATGTCACCAAGCTGAAACTGTCCGACCACATGATCGAGGGCGGCGCGATCACGGCCGCGCTGGCGGGCCCCGCGGTTGCACTTCTCGACGGTGACGGCGCGCTGCCGAGCCGACTGGTGATGAGCGCTCGAGCCATGGCCATCGCCGGCGGCACCTCTGAGGTGACTCGCAATCAGATCGCCGAGCGGATCTTGGGCATGCCCCGCGACCCGCTGATCAACTGACGCAGCGCTCAGGCCGGACGGGGGACCGCAGCCGCTGGCGACTGGCCGAGCCAGCTCGGCACGGCCCGACGAGCCTCGGTGGCCCCGTGGATGGTGAGGGCGTCGTTGAGCATCGCCCTCGACCATGACAGGTCTCCGCGCCAGATCCGGGTCAGGGTGAGCAGGCTGGCTTCGACGGTGGCGGCCACCTCATAGCCGGGGTCGAAATCGCAGACGTCGGGCACTCCTTCCGAGACCATCAGCCACCAGTGAGCGGCCTTGCGGTCCACTCCGGCCAGTCGAAACGCCACTACGGTTCGCGCCCGTGGCCACGCATCAACGGAAATCGTCCGCCGGATGTCCCACATCAGCAGGTGCGGATCGAGGTCGCCGTCGCCTAGTTCACCTATCCAGCGAATTCCCCAGGCGCCGAGCGCCTCCACGACTCCCGCGAGTTCTTGACCGCACGGCGTCAGCGAATACGAGGTGCGACCGTCGATCTCGCTGCGTTCGACAACACCCGCACGGGACAGCGACTTGAGTCGTTTGGATAACAGCGCCGGTGACATCTTCGGCAGTCCACGCCGTAGGTCGTTGAAATGCACACTGCCCCGGAGCAATTCACTCACCACGAGTAGCGTCCACCGCTCGTCGAGCAACTCCATCGCCTTGGCGATGGGACAGAACTGGCCGTATGTCGACATATGTCCAGTAGATCGCTTGGCAGCGGAATTGACTAGTACAGATTGTGAACCCCGCTGGATTCAGATCCGACACTAGAGGCGGCTCGGTGGCAAGCACGACGATTGTGGGCGAATCTCGAAGAAGGGCGATTGGGAATGACTACCAGAATTGACGCCGACGTGGTGACAGCCGATCACGGACTCGAAAGTAAGCACCGCACATTGTGGGCGATGGGCGACTACACCACGGTGGCAACCGAAGTGGTGTCACCGCTGGGCCCAGTACTGGTGCAGGCGAGTGGGATCGGTGCGGGGGATTGGGTCCTCGACGTCGCCGCCGGGGCGGGCAATGCGGCGATCCCCGCCGCGCTCACCGGTGCGAATGTCGTCGCCAGCGACCTGGTCCCGGAACTGCTGGAGCGGGGTGCAGCGCTCGCCCAGGCCCGGGGCGTCCACCTGCAGTGGCGTGAAGCCAATGCCGAAGCGCTGCCGTTCGGCGTCGATGAGTTCGACGCGGTGCTCTCCTGCGTCGGGGTGATGTTCGTCCCGCACCATCAGTGCGCGGCGGACGAGTTGGTGCGGGTCTGCCGGCCCGGCGGGACGATCGGGCTGATCAGTTGGACGCCAGAAGGCTTTATCGGGCAGATGTTCGCGACGATGAAGCCTTATGTGGCGGCGCCCCCGGCCGGTGTCCAGCCGCCGCCCAAGTGGGGCTGCGAAGACTATGTGCGCGGTCTGCTAGGGGATGGCATCGCCGACTTCACTGCGCAACACCGCGCGCTGAGAGTTGACCGATTTGCCGACGGCCCGGCGTTCCGTGACTTTTTCAAAACCTATTACGGGCCGACGATTTCGGCGTACCGCGGCATCGCGGGCGAGCCGGACCGGGTCGCAGCGCTGGACACCGAGCTGGCTGAATTGGGCGACCGATGTCTGGCCGGTTCGTCGATGATGGAGTGGGAGTACCTGCTGGTCACTGCGCATAAGCGCTGATCGACTTGACCAAGCGGTGTCAAGCCGGCGCGAAGTGTGCTGCGCCGCCCGGGCCGGGCTCCGGCAGGGCCTCGACGCGCATTCCACATGTCACTGAATCAGGTTCGCAGTCAACGATATTGGCTGCCACCCGAAGGCCGCTCTGCTCGGCGAGCTCGACCAGGGCGATGACGTACGGCGTGGGGATCTCCGGGTTGAACGCGTGATAGTTGACCGTGTAGGTGAATACGGTGCCCTGACCCGACACCGGTCGCGCGACCAGTGGGCCGCCGCAGTCGTGGCATTGGCCGGCCGCGGGATGGACCCAGTGCGCGCAGTTCTCGCAGTGCTCGATGAGCAGCTGCGACGTCGCCTCGGTTGACACGGGCAATACAGTACACTCAATTGCCTTGGGGTTGGTGGGCAGCGGGTTGGTCTAACGGACGGCGCAGATGAGCTACTTCGAAAAAGACGCGATCATTTCCGGCATCGGCATTTCTCGAATCGGCCGTCGCACCGGCATTCCCGGGCTGGACCTCACCATGGAATCGGTCCGGGCGGCCATCGACGACGCCGGCTTGGCCCCCAGTGATATCGACGGAATCGCCACATTGGGCGACACTCCCGCCGCCGAGGTCAACGCCGCGCTGCAGATCGACGCGGCCGACTGCGGGACGGGGTTCAGCACCGGCGGTCTGCTGAACCCGGTGATCTCAGCGTGCCGCGC
>Ga0302326_10032844_pt1 | contig 10327 bp, 9 predicted proteins | sample Palsa_T0_3_FD_202264 | JGI IMG/M metagenome (GOLD analysis project Ga0302326, IMG submission 202264) | Peat permafrost microbial communities from Stordalen Mire near Abisko, Sweden - Palsa_T0_3 | ecosystem: Environmental > Terrestrial > Soil > Palsa > Peat permafrost | place: Sweden: Abisko... | reverse complement strand
GGGAGCGCGGTCGCCACCGTCCAGCTGGCCGAGGCCCTGGCTGACTGGCCGGGTGGCGAGGCGCGGCGCCCGGCCGGCCTCGAGCTCGTGCTGCACGGGCGGTCCGAGCGACTGGAGGCGGTCGCGGCCGCCTGCCGCCTGCGCGCGGAAGCGCTCGGGCTGCCGGTCAGCGTGCGCGCCGAGCGCGGCCTGCAGGCCGCGCTGGCCGGGGCCGGCGTAGTGCTGAACCAGATCAGGGCCGGCGGGCTGCGGGCCCGGTCGCTGGATGAGTCCTTCCCGCAGGCAGCCGGCATCCCCGGCGAGGAGACGATGGGTCCCGGCGGCCTGGCCTGCGCGGTACGCACGGTCAGCGCCCTGCGGCCAGTATGGGCGCAGGTCTCCCGGTCGGCCGCGGACGCGCTGATCATCAACCTCACCAACCCGGCGGGCATCGTCGCGCAGGCGGCGCGCGCGGAGTTCGGCCTGGGCATCGTCACGGTGTGCGACTCGCCGCTCGTCATGCTCGACGCCATCGGCCGGCGCCTGCGCCGCCCACAGGACGAGGTGCGGGCCCGTTATGTCGGCATGAACCACGTCGGCTGGTACGTGCCGGAGGCCACCGGTGAGCTTGACCTGCTGCAGGATCTGGTGGACGGCCTGGATCCCGCCCTGCCCGCGCTGCACGAGGCCGTGCCCGGGCCCTACCTGCGCTACTACGCCCACCCCGACCGGATGCTGGCGGCGCAGCGCGGCCGGCCGACCCGCGCGCAGGAACTGCTCCGGATACAGCGGGAGACGGCCGAGTCCTATCTCCGCGGCGCCGTGCCGCCGACCTGGGAGCGCAAGGCGCCCTGGTACTCCCTTGCCGTCGTCCCGCTGCTCGATGCCTGGCTGAACGGATCGGAGCGGGTACTCGTCGTCGGACTGCCGAACGGCAGCCGCGTGCCGTGGCTGCCCGGCGACGTGATCGTCGAGGGGCCGGCGCTGGCCGTGGCAGCGGGCAGCATCGAGCCGCAGGCCGTTCCCGGCCTGCCGGACCTGCCGCGCGGGCTGCTCGCCCGGCACGCGGCCTACGAGCGGCTGGCCGCGGCGGCCCTGGCCGGCCAGCCGTCCACCGCGGGGCTGACCCGCGCCCTGCTCGCCAACCCCATGGTGAGCAGCTTCGACCAGGCCAGCGCCCTGGCCGCGGCCATCCTGGCGCCGGCCCCGGCTGCGCGTGGCTGAGACGCTGGCCGCGGCCGACGTCGGCGCGTCCAAGACGCTGGTCGCCCTGGTCGGCTCGCGACCACCGGGACTGGCCGGCTCGCGGCCGGGGCGATGGTCCTGGCTGACGCCGCCGCAGCGGTTCGCCACGCCTCGCGATCCCGGGGACGTGGCCAGGCTGATCACCCGCGCGGTCAGGGACCTGGCCGGGGAGCAGGCCTGGCCGGCGGCCGCGGCGGTGGCCATCCCAGGTCCCGTCGACAGCCGCCAGGGGATCGTCGCTCACCTGCCCAACCTGGGCTGGCACGATGTCCCGTTCGCGGCGATCCTTTCCGGCCAGCTGGGCGTGCCCGTGTTGCTGGACGACGACGCCCGCCTCGGCGGGCTCGGCGAGTGGGCGGCCGGCGCGGGCGCCGGCACTCGCAGCCTGGGGTACGTCACGGTCAGCACCGGCATCGGGTGCGGGCTGGTCGTGGACGGCGAGCCCTGGGCAGGCGGCCACGGCCTGGCCGGCGAGTTCGGCCACATCGTCGTGGACCCTGGCGGACCCCGGTGCGGCTGCGGCCACCGGGGCTGCGTCGAGGCGTACGCGGGAGGCCTGGCGATGTCGCGCGCCGCCCGCCGGGCGTGGCCACGGGCCAGGCTCGGCGACGGCACCCCGGCGCCCCGCAGCGCGGGGGAGATCTTCCGGCTGGCCCGCCGCGGCGACGAGGCCGCGGCGGCCATCGTCGGGGACGCCACCGGCGCGCTCGCGCTGGGGCTGGCCATGATCGCGGCGGTCTTCGATCCCGAGCTGATCGTGGTCGGCGGGTCCGTCGCGCTCGGGCAGCGCCGGTGGATCCGCTCGGTGGCGGCAGCGAGCCGCCGCCGGTGCATCGCGCAGACGGGCGCGTCGATGCGCGTGGTCAGTGCGGCCCTGGCTGGCCAGTCGGCCCTGGCCGGGGCCGCCGAGGCGGTCGTGCGCTTTACCGGGCAGGCCGCAGCCACCCCGGCGGCAGCCATCCCGGCCGCACCACCCACCGGCGGGTCATCCCGCGCGGCCGGCCGGGGGTAGCGCCGCCCGCCCGGCGAAGATCGCTGCTACCGAGCAGTTGTCCGACAACAGATGTCTATTGACAGCCGGGAAAACGGGACTTTACGCTCTTCCCCAACGCGGGACGCTTGGTGAGGGAGGGGCGGTCATGCCCGGGAATTCTGCGCGTGCGGGGACCGCACAAGCGGCACAGCGCGGCAGGCTCGCCGCGAACGTGCTGGGCCTGTGGGACGGCATGGTCTTGGGGTTCGCGAGCGCCGCGCCGGGCGTGAGCATCGCCGGCGTCCTCGGTGGCCTGGCCGCCGCGTCCGGTCACGGCGCCCTGCTGGCGCTCCTGATCGGCTTCGTGCCCCTGGTGTTCATCGCGTCCAGCTTCTTCCACCTGAATCGATGGCGCGCTGACGTGGGCATCTCCTACGCGTGGATCGGCCGGGTCCTGCACCCGGTCATCGGCGGCTTCATCGGGATCCTGATCATCATCGCCTTCGTGGTGTCCAACTCCTTCGCCATCATTCCCGCGGCCTCGAACTTCCTGACGGTGTTCTCCAGCAGCGCGTCCACGAACAAGTGGCTCGTCACCATCGTGGGCACGATCTTCCTGATCCTCATCACGGTTGCCGTGGTTTCCGGCATCAGGCTGGCTGCGCGGTTCCAGTGGGTCCTGACCACGTTCGAGATGCTGGTCCTGCTGGTCTTCGCCATCTGGGCGCTGCACGACGGCCTGCACGGACACGCCCACGGCGTCCGCGGCACCGCCGTCCCGTCCCTGTCCTGGTTCAGCCTCTCCTCTGCCGGCGGGTCGTCGGGCCTGATCGCCGGACTGCTGATCTCGGTATTCTGGTACTCAGGGTGGGAAACGGCCGTGGTGGTCAACGAGGAGACCCGGCGGGCGCGCCGCAACCCCGGCCTGGCGGGAATCGGCAGCCTGATCGCCGTCCTCGCCGTCTCGCTGCTCTTCTCGGCACTGTTCTTCTCGGCAGTCTCGCCCGGTCACATGAGCGCGAACGCCGCATGGCTCTCCGACCTGGGCATTCAGCTCGCGGGCCGGCCCTGGGGATACCTGCTCGTGCTCGGCATCATGGCCGGGTACCTCGGCGGGATCGAGACCACGATCATCACGTTCGGCAACGTCGGCTACTCGATGGGCCGGGACGGCGTGCTGTGGCGGGCCTTCGGGAAGGTCAGCAGCCGGACCGAGATGCCCTGGCTCGCCATCGTCGTCCTCAGCGTGCCCTCGTTCCTCATGTTCGTCGTCCAGGTCTGGACCGGGGGGACCCTGGCCTCGATCATCGCAGACCTGGCCTCAAGCCTCGGCGAGATGTTCGTGGTCTATTACGCCCTCACCGGGATCGCATCAGCCTGGCTGCTGCGCGGCATCGCGCGAACCAAGCCCGTCGTCGCCGTCACCGGGGTGCTGCTCCCGCTGATCGGAGCGGCCGTCCTGATCTGGATCGGCTGGAAGTCCTGGGGCGAGACGAACTCGGCGGTCAAGACCACGTTCATCATCGCCATCGTGGCATCGGCGGCGCTCATCGGAGTCAGCCGGGTGTACGGGAAAGCGCCGTTCTTCAGTGAGCGCCAGTCCCGGCCGGTCACCGCCGAGGAGCTGGCCGGCGCTGACCGGGCGTAGCGCCACCGGCCCGCGCGGCAGGCAGGCACTCTGGCCATGGAAGTCGTCAACGCGGCTGGCTTCGTCACTAGCCTGGGCGGCGGGCCGGCCAGCCCGGCGGTGGCCGGCATCATCGCCCGCGCCAGCATGCGCTGCTATGACGTCACCGAGCTGGCCGGCGCTGCCGGACAGCGCGTCGCGCGGCTGGCTGGCGCGCCGGCCGCCGCTGTGACCGCGGGCGCGGCTGCGGGGCTGGTACTCGGAGTGGCCGCCTGCATCGCGGGAGACGACCCTGCCCGCGCGGACGCCCTGCCGGTGCCGCCGGGCGCCGCCCGCGTCGTGTGCCAGCTGACCCAGGCGAATGCCTACGAGCGAGTCGTCCGGCTGACCGGGGCGCAGCTGCACCGCTGCGGCCTGCCGACCCGGCCGGGCCTCGGGCAGACGCAGGCCTGGGAGCTGGAGGCGGCGCTGGCATCGCCCGGCGTCGCCTGCGTTCTCCATACGGTCGTCGACGACCCGGGAGCGCTGCCGCTCGGTCGCGTCTGCGAGATGGCGCACGAACGCGGTATACCTGTCGTCGCGGACGCCGCAGCGCAGCTGCCGCCGGCCGGCAACCTCACCCGGTTCCTGCAGGCGGGCGCGGACCTGGTGGTCTTCTCCGGCGGGAAGGCCCTCCGCGGGCCTCAGGCGTCCGGTCTGGTCCTGGGGCGGCCTGACCTCATTTCCGTCATCCGCCGCCTGCAGGAGGACGCCGACGCCGATGCCGAGGTCTGGGCGGCCCAGGGCCGCGGAGCCCTGTGGCAGCAAGGCATCGGCAGGGTCATGAAGGTAGGGCCGGAAACCATCCTCGGGACCGAGGCGGCTCTGGCCGAGTTCCTCCGCAGGGACCACGACGCAGAGGCCGCCGAGCAGGAGTCGTGGCTGCGCGGCCTGGCCGGCGGCCCCGGCTCATGGGTCGTGATTCCCGCAGGCGGGCCGGCGCACTTCTATCCGTCCCTGGCCCGCGTGCTCACGCCCGCTGGCGCCCGGGCCGGCTGGCACGCCCTCGCCGCATGCGCGCCGTCGGTGCGGGCCGTGCAGTCAGAGCTGGGGGCGGGAATCCTGCGGATCCGGCCCGAGGCCGTGCGGATGACGGAGAGGGAGCACGTCCGCGCCGCCCTGGAGCGGGTGTCCCGGCAGCTTTAGCAGGAGCCTCCGGCTGGCTTTCCCCCGGGTCTGCACAGGCGACGGGTTGCCAGGCTGGACGTGCACGACGATCGTGCGGGGCGGGGCGAGAGAGAATCTTGCCTCTTGGGTGAACCGGTTGCCGCCAGAACGCAATAGAGAAGCGATGGACGACGATGAGCTGATCGCCGCGGTGGCGGGCGGTGACGACGCTGCGTTGCGGGAGCTGTTCTCGCGGCATGCGCCGTGGCTGGCTGCCCGCCTGCGGGCGATGCTGCCCGCCGCCGAGGTAGAGGACGCGTTGCAGGAGACCTTCCTGGCGGTGTGGCAGGGGGCCAGCGGCTACCGGTGGGCCAGGCCGGGAGGAGCGGCCGGGGGCTGGCTGTGGGGGATCGCGCGCCGGCAGGCCGCGCTGCTGCTGCGCCGCCGCGGGCCCGCTGCCGTGGTGCTGCCTGCGGTATTCGCGCCGGGCGGGCAGCAGGCCGGCGACCCAGCGGAGGCCGTCCTGGCACGGGCCGACCTGGACCAGGCCGTCGCGGCCCTGGGCCCGGCCGGAGGCCCGGAGCGCGAGGTCTGGCGGCTGCTTTACCTGGAGGACCGGCCGGTAGCCGAGGTTGCACAGCTGCTGGGAGTTCCGGCGGGCACGGTGAAGAGCCGCGCCCACCGGGCGCGGCGTCTGCTGCGGGGGGCTTTGGGCGGCGGCCCGGCGGCGGGAGGAGGTAAGAGATGAGCGGCACCGATGCGGGCCCGCCCGATGTCGACCTGGGCCGCGTGTGGCTCGCGGTGGCGGCGCAGGTCTGGCGGCGCGAGCCGGGGTGGGCGGAACGGGCGGCCAGGCGGCTGCTGCGCTCGCCGGGGCTGGCCCGGGCGCTGGTGACGACGCCGTCGCTGCTGCTGGGGTGGCTGATCGCGACCGCCGTGGTGCTGGCCGCCGGGGCAGTCGCCACGCTGGGGACCGGGACGCCTTACGTGCCGCTGCTCGCTCCGGCGGTCGCCGCGGCCGGCATCGCGTACGCCTACGGCCCGGGCATCGACCCGGCGTGGGAATTGTCGCGGAGCATGGCGGTCAGCGACCGGATGGTGCTGCTGGTGCGGGCGCTGGCGGTTTTCGGGCTTAACGCGGCACTTGGGCTCGCCGCCTCGGCTGCGTCGGGGGTCACTGCCGCAGTGACCTTCGGCTGGCTGGTGCCGATGACCGCGGCCTGCGCGCTGGCGCTGGCTGCCGCGACGCTGGCGAAATCGGCGAACGTGGGTGTAGCGGTCGGCCTGGCCGGCTGGGTAATCACCGTGCTGTCCGGGAATGCGGCCGCCGGCCGGCTCACGACCGCGGTCACCGATTCGGCCCTGGTGCTTCCCTACCTGGCGTTCGCTGTCTGCTGCGGCGCGATCGCGGCATATGCGACCCGGATCACGAGAGGAACCTCATGAACGTCGAGCTCACCGACCTGACCAGGCGGTTCGGGCGGACCACGGCGGTGTCCGGAGTGACGCTGGAAGCCGGCCCTGGGGTGTTCGGCCTGCTGGGCCCCAACGGGGCCGGCAAGACCTCGCTGCTGCGGATGATGGCGACGGTCATCCCGCCGACCTCGGGCAGGCTGCGGCTGCTCGGCCGCGATCCCGGCAGCTACGCCCCGCGGCGGGAGGTCCGGCGCAAGCTCGGCTACCTGCCGCAGAGCCTGGGCTACTACCCGGGGTTCACGGTCGCGGACTTCGTGGAGTACTTCGCGCTGCTCAAGGACATGCCGCCGGGCCGGGTGCCGGCCGCGGTGGCGGCCGCCATCGAGCAGGTGGGCCTGGGGGACCGGGCGCGCGCCAAGCTGCGGACCCTGTCCGGCGGGATGCTGCGCCGGGCCGGGATCGCCCAGGCGATCGTGAACGATCCGGATCTGCTGCTGCTGGACGAGCCGACCGCGGGTCTTGACCCCGAGCAGCGGGTGGCGTTCCGCGGCCTGCTGCGCGAGTTCGGCCAGCGGGCCACCGTGATCGTCTCCACCCACCTGGTCGAGGACGTGGGCGCCGCCTGCACCGAGGTCGCGCTGATGGAGCAGGGCAGAATCGTCTTCCACGGCACCCCGGCGGAGCTGACCGCCCGGGGCGAGGGCAGCGGCGCGGCGGGCGATGCCCCGCTGGAGCGCGGCTACAGCGCGGTCCTTGCGGCGGCCCGGTCGGTCCCGGCGGCCCGGGCGTGACCGCCGCGACCAGCGCCCCGGTGCGCCACCAGCCGCCGCACGCGTCGCGGTCAGTCCCGCTGACCGCGGCCCGGCTGCTGCGGCTGGAACTGCGCCGCAACCCGATGCCGTGGATCCTCCCGCTGATCGCCGCGGCGTTCTGGTTCGACTCCTACCGGCCCAGCACGACCCAGCCGCCGATCTGGGTGCTGCGCACGTTCTGGAACATGGGGCAAGGGCACACCATCATCGACTTCGGCCCGTTCGTGGCCGGCGTCGCCGCCTGGGCCGGCTCGCGGGACGTCCGGCGCGGCATCGCCGACCTGGTGACCGTGACCGCCCGGTCGCGCTGGGCCGCCCAGCTCGCCAGCTGGGCCGCGACTGCCATCTGGGCGGTGGGGGGCTACCTGGTCTTCGTCGCCGTCATGTTCGGGGTCTACGCGCACCAGGGCGTGCAGGGCTCGCCGCCGTGGTGGTGGGTGGCGGTCGGCGCGGCGGCCGTGACGGCGTTCTGCGCGGCCGGGTTCGCGGTGGGCGCCTTGTTCCCCAGCCGGTTCGCCGCGCCGCTGGCCGCGTTCGGCGCTTTCCTGGTCATGGCGATGTCGTCGCGGACCGGGTTCAGCCACACCTCAGGATGGGCGCTGATCCTGCCGACCAACTCCAACGGCAACTACCAGCCTCCCTCCGGGATCTTCTATCCCTACCTGCCCGACCTGCCGATCGCCCGGGTGATGTTCCTGGCCGGGATCGCGGTCGCGGCTCTGGGCCTGATCGGCCTGCCCGCCGGGGCCGGCGGCCCGTGGCTGCGGCGGACCGCCGCGGTCGTCACGCTGGCCGGGGTGGTGGCGGCCGGGACCGGCGTCGGGCTGGCCGGCACCGCCCGGCTCGGGCCGCACGGCATGGTCATCCCCGCGCTGCACGACGCGGCCAGTGACCGGCCGATCCGCTACACCCCGGTCTGCGGCCAGTCCGCCGGGGTTGCGGTGTGCCTGAACCCTGCCTACCGCCAGTTCCTGCCGGACGTGACCGCCGCGCTGCGCCCGGTGCTCGGCGAGGTGGCCGGCCTGCCCGGCGGGCCGGTCCGTGCCACCCAGGTGGCCGGGGCCTACTCCAGCGGCGAGGGCGAGGTCGGCGCGCCGATGACGATCAGCGGCCGGCCGCCGGTGCTGCGCATGCCGCTCGGCTCACTCAACCTGCCGGGCGCGTTCGGCGGGAGCACGGCGCAGTTCGCTCAGCAGCTCAAGCTGCTGTCCGTGCACGCGTTCACCGGCGCCGGCGCTGGACCGGGCACGCCCGCGCAGCAGGCCGTGCAGGCGGCCCTGCTGCAGGGCGCGGGCGTGCCGTTCAGCGCGCAGAACGGGGTGCTTTCCGCGGTCGGGCTGCCCTCGTGGGCCAGCGCTACCCTGCAGCCGCCGGCCAGCGGGCACGGCGCGGGGCCTGCGGAGGAGGACGGGCCGGGGCCTGCGACCGGGCCGGTCCATGCCGCGGCCCGGCGGCTCGCGGCGCTGCCGCCCTCGGCCCGGCACGCCTGGCTCGCCGCCCACCTCGGCGCGCTGCGGTCCGGCCAGCTCACCCTGGCGCAACTGCCGTGACCGCCGCCGGGATCCACCGGCCGCCACCGGGCGCTGCTGAAGCCCGCCCGGCCTCCCGGCGCGCCCTCGCCACGCTGCGCCTGGCGTGGCTGTACCTGGTCAGCCGCCGGGCCCCGGCCGCGGCCGGCCTGCTGGCGGCCCTCGGCGCGCTGCTGCGGGCCGCGCTGCACGGGAACTGGTCAGTGGCCGGCGGCCCCGCCGCGCAGCAGGTGCTCCCGCTGGTGATCGAGACCGGCGCGGCCGCGGTCATCGCGGTCACCACCTACGGCCCGTTCGGCGACACCGAACGGGCCACCGGCCGCTGGCTGCCCTGGCTACGGCTGGGCACGGCCCTGCTGCTCACCGCGGTCGCGGCCGGCGCGCTGGCCGCCGGGGCCACCGGCGGCCACCTGCCCGGCGGCAGCCTGGCCCTGGCCCGCAACCTGGCCGGGATGACCGGCACCGGCCTGCTGGCCGCGGCCGCGCTCGGCGGCGCGTTCGCCTGGACCGGGCCGATGGCCTACTGGCTGATCACCGAGAGCGCGCTCACCCGGTCCTGGACCACGCCGTGGACCTGGCCAGCCCGGCCGCCGCACGACCTCGGCGCGGCGCTCTGCGCATACGGCGTGTTCGCCGCCGGGACCGCGGCCGTCACGCTCCTCGGCGCCCGTCACTCCAGCCGCCGCCCCGCCCCCGAGTGAGAAACTGACATCTGATTCGCCAGGGCCGACCTATCTGACTACCAGCCGGCCGCCTGGCAGTACGTCTGAGGTGTCGCTGGCGGTTACCGGACCAGGCGACCATTTTGACCACGCGGCGGACGGGGCTAGTCTCGTGCGCACGCTGAAATTCGTCCTGCGGTACCGGCGGGCAGCCGCTCCCGGGCTGACCCAGCCGGCAGTCCGCGGCACGTGCGTATCAGGAACGACACCAGCGGCGCGCACGCCGGAGGGGATACGACATGAACTACACGCTGATCATGAATACCGGGCAGTCCGCGCTGGTGGCTATCGGCCCGCTGTCCATTGAATACCAGGCCGCGATGCTGCGCGACGAGATAGAGAACAGCTCAGACTGGACCACGGTCGGCATAGCCAGGGTCCTCACCGAGGCGCAGGCTCGTGCACTTATGAATGCAGAGCCACAGTAAGCACTGGCAAATGAGCCTAACCATCATAAGGTTCTCGCCAGAATCTGGTTTGTCGCCAAGATCGTCGGCACCGGACTCATCTGCCTGCTTCTTTTTGCACCGGTAGTACTTCTCTTAGGAAGTCTTGCCGATTATATTCGTGCTTATCTGGCCGCGGACTTCCGGAGATCAAGCCTCAACGGGTGGCCAAGCCCAATCGGCGTCACGCCGGTCAGCGGCCAGGCCGTTCAGGAGGGCGGCTGTCGATCTGGCTAAGGATCAGCCCCGGGATGATGACAACTCATCCCAGTGACTGGTCTGCGGTTGTCGTCGTGCTTGAGCGGTTTCCTGCCATTGAGCCCTACGACGCGGGATTTGAGCCCTACGACGCGGGAGCGCCATGCTGCGGGTCGTCGGGCCGTGGTTTGCCCCGGCGATCATCGGCGGCTGACAGTCGGCCTGGGCCATCTG
>Ga0302326_10032842_pt1 | contig 10328 bp, 7 predicted proteins | sample Palsa_T0_3_FD_202264 | JGI IMG/M metagenome (GOLD analysis project Ga0302326, IMG submission 202264) | Peat permafrost microbial communities from Stordalen Mire near Abisko, Sweden - Palsa_T0_3 | ecosystem: Environmental > Terrestrial > Soil > Palsa > Peat permafrost | place: Sweden: Abisko... | reverse complement strand
GGAGGAGGGCACGACCACCACGCCCTTCGACATGGTCATGCTCAACGATCTCGACCGCTACCACCTCGTGATCGACGTGATCGACCGCGTTCCGGGGCTGATCGACTCCGCCGGCCACCTGCACCAGCACATGACCGACCAGCGGCTTCGCTGCCGCGCCTGGACGCGCGCGTACGGGGAGGACCACCCCGACGTGCGTGACTGGACGTGGCCCGGCTGAGCGTCCTCGTCGTCAACGCCGGCTCGACGAGCCTCAAGCTCAGCCTCGTCGAGGCGGACGAGGAATCGACCCCGGTGTCCACGCTCGACGCGATTGACCCGGCTCGGGTGGAGGCAATCGGTCACCGCGTCGTTCACGGTGGTACCCGCTTCCGAGACCCGGTCGTCATCGACGCCGCAGTCCGGGCTCGGATCCTCGCGCTGGAAGCGCTCGCCCCCCTCCACAACGCACCCGCACTCGTCGGGATCGAGCGGGCCGGGGAGGCGTTCCCGGAGGTGCCGCAGGTCGCCGTCTTCGACACCGCCTTCCACGTCACGATCCCCCCCGAGGCCGCCGTCTACGCGCTCCCCCGGCGCTGGCGCGAGGAGTGGGGAATTCGCCGCTATGGCTTCCACGGGCTCTCCGTCTCCTGGTGCGCGGAGCGCGTGGCGGACCTGCTCGACGCCCGCTCGGGCGGGTTGCGGCTCGTCGTCTGCCATCTCGGCGGCGGTTCGTCGGTGACCGCCGTCCGTGACGGCCGCTCGATCGACACGACGATGGGGTTCAGCCCGCTCGAGGGCGTGCCGATGTCCACCCGCTCGGGCTCGGTCGACCCGGGCGCGCTCGTCTATCTGCTGCGCGAACACGGACTGACCGCCGACAGGCTGGAGCACGCGCTCAATCTGGAGTCCGGGCTCAAGGGGCTCGCGGGCGGCTCCGGTGACATGATCGACATCGAGCAGCGCGCCGCGGCGGGCGAGCCCGACGTGGTCCTGGCGCTCGATGTCTTCCTCCATCGGCTGGCGGGGGCGGTCGCCGCGATGACGGCCTCCCTGGGCGGCCTCGACGCGCTCGCCTTCACCGCCGGCATCGGCGAGCACTCTGCCCTGATCCGCGAACGCCTCTGCGAGCGCGTGGGGTTTCTCGGCGTCGAGCTCGATCCGCAGCGCAACACGACGGGCGGGCACGACCGTGACGTCGCCGCCACGGGATCGCCGGTGCGCGTTCTCGTCGTCCGTGCACGCGAGGAACTCGTCATCGCGCGCGCCGTGCGCGCGTTGCTGGCATCGCGGGCCGCCCGACCGACCCACGGCGGGGAGCCGCGCGACTGACGCCCGGGGAGAGCGCGGGTCGACGGCGAGGCGAGGCGCGGGCGCACCGGCGCTGCGGGCTCGCCGGCCGCGCGCGGTCACGGTCCGCGCCGGCCGGACGCGCCCCGTTCCGCGTCGAGCGCCCCCTGCGTCTGCGGCCGCTCCCGTCGATCCCCGATGCGATAGACCTCCCGGGTGAGCTTCGACCGGGGAGAGGTAACGCTCGTCCGCCACGGCGAGACCGAATGGAGCCGCGCCGGCCGACATACCGGCCGCAGCGACATTCCCCTGAACGCGCGCGGGCGCCAGGAGGCGGAGGCGGTCGGGGCCTTCCTGCGCGGACGCGCGTTCGCGCTGGTGCTGACGAGCCCGCTGACGCGCGCCGTCGAGACATGCCGCCTGGCCGGCTTCGCCGCCGCTGCGGAGCGGCTTACGGACCTGGTCGAGTGGGACTACGGCGCCTACGAGGGCTCGACCACGGCCGAGATCCGGGCGGCACGTCCCGGCTGGACGCTCTGGCGAGACGGGGTACCGGACGGGGAGACGGTCGACGAGGTCGGGGCGCGCGCCGACTCGGCCATCGCCCGCCTTCGCGACGCGAACGGGCCGGCCCTCGTGTTCGGACACGCCCACTGTCTCCGCGTGCTGGCGGCCCGCTGGGTCGGGCTGGCACCGACCGAGGGGCGGCTGCTCACGCTCGACCCGGCCACGATCAGCGTTCTCGGCTACGAGCACGACGCGGCCGCCATCCGGCTCTGGAACGAGCCCGCGCCGGCATCGGTCGAATCCGCGCCGGTCTGAACCGGGTCGGCCCGGCCCCCTCGAGCCGCCGGGCGCTCCGCGCCGCGGCCGCCGGCGCGATCGCCCCGAGGCACACGGGCGTCTCGCGGGTCGCCGCGGCGGAGGGTCGCCGGCGGTCGCATTGTGTCGTTTGCCGGACTCCGGTAGGGTCACCCCTTCGGAGCGGCCAAGGGCGCCGCTCCAGGGGCAATGGGGCCCCGACGACGCGACTGCCGCGTCGTCGGGGCCCTTTTGCTGCTTAACGCACTCGAGATCGGAGGGATCAGTGAACAGCAGGAAGAAGCTCGCGCCCGCCGGACTGTCCTTGGCGACGGCGATCGCCCTGGTGGCAGCGCTCGTCGTCGTGTCGGTCGGCTCGGCGAGGAGAAGCGACAGCCCGTTCAAGGTGGCCTGGATCCTGGTCGGCCCACACAACGACGGCGGCTGGTCGCAGTCGAACTACGACGGCATGCTGTACGTCCAGAAGGCACTCGGCTCCAAGGTGGAGACCACCTACAAGGAGAACATCGCCGTGGGGACACAGTTCAGCCAGACGGTGGCGAGTCTCGTCGCGCAGGGCTACAAGATGATCTTCGCGACCTCGTATGGCTACGTCAGCCCGGCGTTCGCGGCGAAGTATCCGAACGTGATCTTCGAGCAGGCGACCGGCGAGGCGCAGTCGAAGAACCTGGCCGAGTACTTCGGTGCCGCCGAGGACACCATCTTCCTCTCCGGCATGGCCGCGGGCGCTGCGTCGAAGACGGGCAAGATCGGCTACGTCGTCGCGTATCCGATCCCGGAGGTTATCCGCCACACCGACGCGTTCACGCTCGGCGCGCAGCTGACGCACCCCGGCGCGACGGTGAGGATCGTGTGGACGAACTCGTGGTACGACCCGGCGGCGGAGAAGAAGGCGGCCGAGAGCCTCGTCTCGAGCGGCGTCGACGTCCTCGGGCAGAACGTCGACTCGCCGGCCACGGGGCAGGTGGCGGAGGCCGACCACATTCCCTGGGTCGGCTACGACTCCGACTCGTCGCAATTCGCGCCCAAGTCGTGGCTCACGGCCTCGGTCTACAACTGGGGCCCCTACTACCTGAAGCGGGTCAAGGAAGCGATCGCGGGGACATGGAAGACGGGCTTCTACTACGGTTCGATCAAGGACGGCTTCACGGCGCTCGCCCCGTACGGGCCGGGTGTGAGCGCGAAGACCAAGGCGCTGGTCGCAGCCAAGGAGAAGCAGATCGAGAACGGGAGCTTCTACGAGTTCGCGGGCCCGATAGAGAACCAGGCGGGCAAGGTCGTCGTGCCCAAGGGCAAGCGGCTCTCGGTCGCCCAGCTCTACGCGGTGAACTGGCTCGTGAAGGGCGTGATCGGCAGCCCGACCGGCTAGCACGGGCGCAGGCTCATGCCGGAGCAGATCGATGCGGTCGTTGCCATGGCCGCCCCTACGGGGGCGGCCGTGGCGATGCGCGGGATCACGAAGCGGTTCCCCGGCGTCGTTGCCAACGACGGGATCGATTTCGAGGCGGCGCCGGGCGAGGTCCACGCCCTGCTGGGAGAGAACGGTGCCGGGAAGAGCACGCTCTCGAACATCCTCACCGGCCTCTACCGTCCCGACGAGGGCGAGATCTCGCTCTACGGCGAGGCGGTGCGCTTCGACTCGCCGCGTGACGCCCTCGACGCCGGGATCTGCATGGTCCACCAGCATTTTCGGCTCGTCGAGCCGTTCAGCGTCGCGGAGAACGTCGTGCTCGGGGATCACCGCGGGGAGGGCCGCTCGTTTCGGCTGCGGCGAGGGGCGATCGAGCAGAGGGTCGACGAGCTCTCGGCACGCTACGGGCTCGCGGTCGACGCGCGTGCCCGGATCTGGCAGCTCTCGGTCGGTGAGCAGCAGCGGGTCGAGATCCTGAAGGCGCTCTACCGCGATGCGCGGATCCTCATCCTCGACGAGCCGACGGCGGTGCTCACACCGCAGGAGGCCGAGGTGCTGTTCGGGACGCTCCGCGAAATGGCGGCCGAGGGGCGCACGGTGATCTTCATCTCGCACAAGCTGCACGAGGTCATGAGCGTCGCCGACCGGGTCACGGTGCTGCGCGGCGGGCGTTCGCTCGGTACCGTGCTCGCGAAGGAGTCGACCACCCACACGCTCGCCGCGCTGATGGTCGGGCGAGAGCTCGACGATGCGAGCAGCTCCGGCGACGGCGCGGCACGGCGCGAGCCCGGGGAGATGGTGCTCGAGCTCGAGCACGTCTGGGCGGCCGGCGACCGGGCCGACTCGGCCGTCAAGGGCATCTCCCTCAGCGTGCGCGCGGGCGAGATCGTCGCCGTGGCGGGCGTGGCCGGGAATGGGCAGCGCGAGCTTGCCGAGACGATCTCCGGCGTCCGTGCGCGAAGCGAGGGCGCCGTGCGCCTGTGCGGCCGTCCGCTGCGGGGCGGCGATCCGCGCGAGGCGATCGCCGCGGGGATCGCCTACGTGCCCGAAGACCGTCTCGGTACCGGTGTCGCGCCGAGCCTCAGCATCGCCTCGAATCTCGTCCTGAAGTCCTACCGCGCGCGGCCGGCGTCGCGCGGGCCGCTCCTGAGCCTCGGCGCGATCCGGGCGCGTGCGCTGGAGCTGATCGCCCGCTACTCGATCGCCGCACCCGGTCCCGCCGCGCCGGCGCGGCTGCTCTCGGGTGGCAACCTCCAGAAGGTCGTGCTCGCGCGCGAGTTCTCGGGGCTGCCGCGGCTGCTCGTCGCCGCCTCGCCGACGCGGGGTCTCGATGTCGGCGCGATCGAGACGGTGCACGCCTACCTCCGAAACGCGGCTGCTCAGGGCGTCGGCGTGCTGCTGATCAGCGAGGACCTGGACGAGATCCTTCTGCTCGCCGACCGGATCGTGGTCATGTACGAGGGAGCGATCCTCGGCGAGTTCCCGTCCGGCGAGGCGGACGTCGCGGAGCTCGGTCTGCTGATGGCCGGGGGGGAGAGAGGTCACGATGCGGATTGAGCGCAGGCTCCGCCAGCCGCGCTGGCTGATGCTCGTTGTCCCGGCCGCGTCGTTCCTCTTCGCGCTCGTCCTCGCGGGGATCGTGCTGCTTGCGACGGGGCACGACCCGTTGTCGACCTACCGTCAGCTCTTCGACGCCGCGTTCCTCCAGGCGGGGGCGCTCGGGCAGACCCTGACCCAGGCGACCCCGCTTGCGTTCACGGGCCTCGCCGCGGCCATCGCCTTCCGCATGCGGCTGTTCAACGTCGGCGGCGAAGGGCAGCTCTACATCGGCACGATCACGGCCGCGGCAGCAGGCCTCCTTCTCGGCGGCAGCGGCGGCCCGTCCGCCCTCGTGATCGGCGCGATGGTCATCGCGGGCTGCGCCGGGGGCGCGGCGTGGGCGTTGATCCCGGGCCTGCTGCGCGCCTTCTTCAAGACGAACGAGATCATCACATCCCTGATGCTCAACTACGTCGCCGGAACGCTGCTGACCTATCTCGTGTTCTACAGCGAGTCCTACTGGCGGCTGACGACCGGCACGAACGCGAGGGTCTTCCCGACGAGCAAGCCGCTGCCGGGCTCGGCGATCTGGCCCGGGCTGACGATCCACGCCCAGGGCGGCATCCTGCTTCCGCTCGGGGCGGGGATCGCGGTGCTCGTCGCACTGATCCTCTGGCTCCTCAACTCGCGCACGCGCTTCGGGTTCGAGGTCCTCGTGCTCGGCGACTCGGTGCGCGCGGGCAGGTACGCGGGCATGCGCGTGCGCCGGAAGATCCTGGCCGTGATGGCGCTCTCCGGAGCGGTTGCCGGGCTCGGCGGGGCGAGCCAGGTGGGCGACTTCGCCCACGCGATCGACGGGGACCCGAACGGCCTCCAGAAGCAGTACTACGGCTACACGGGGATCGTCGTGGCGGCCCTCGCCCGCTACAACCCGTTGGCGGTCGTCGTGGTCGCGTTCCTGATCGGCGGTCTCCAACAGGCGGGCAACACGCTCGAGGGTGCCGACTTCCCCTCCGGCCTCGTCGGCGTCCTGCAGGGGATCATCCTCTTCTCGGCGCTCGGCGGTGAGCTGCTCGTCCGCTACCGCATCCGCTTCGGCCGCCGCCGTGCCGTCCCCGCGCGCGGCGCGGTCGCATGAACAACTCGCTGCTCGTCGTGGTCGTCGCCTCGGGTATCGCCTACGGCACACCGCTGCTCTACGCGGCGCTCGGGGAGCTGCTCGCCGAGCGATCGGGCGTCCTCAACCTCGGGGTGGAGGGGATGATGCTCGTCGGCGCGGTGATGGGCTTCTGGACCGTGCAGCGGCTGCACGCGGACGCGGGGATCTCGCTCGCGGCGTCCATCGCGGTGGCAGCGCTGGCCGGGGGGCTGATGGCCGCGATCCACGCCTTCCTCGTGATCACCCTGCGCGCGAGCCAGATCGTCTCGGGGCTTGCGCTGACGATCTTCGCCGGCGCCGCCGGCCTCTCGTCCTACCTCGGCAACGATCTCAACCTGGCCGACAACCCGGCACGACACGACTTCCATGCGCTCTTTCCGTCGAGCATGCAGAACTGGCCGCTGGTCGGGCCGATCGTCTTCGGCCAGAACCTGCTCGTCTACCTGTCCTGGGCATGCGTGATCGCGGTGTCGCTCTATCTCACACGGACGCGGCCCGGGCTGAACGTCCGGGCGGTGGGAGAGTCGCCGGCAGCGGCCGACGCCATGGGAATCGACGTCGTGAAGTACCGCTACGCGCACACGCTCGCCGGCGGCGCGTTCGCCGGGGTCGGCGGGGCGACGTTCACGCTGGCCCTGACCCCGCAATGGGTGAGCGGCATCACGGGCGGCGCCGGCTGGATCGCGATCGCGCTCGTCATCTTCGCGTTCTGGCGCCCCGAGCTGTGCCTCGTCGGTGCGTACTTCTTCGGCGCGCTCCAGGCGCTCACACCGGAGCTGCAGGCCCGCGATATCAGCCTCGGACCGACCGAGCTCTGGACGAACTCACTGCCCTACGTGATGACGGTCGTCGTGCTGGTGGCGGCCTCGGCGAGCGGTGCCCGGCGCCGGCTCGGCGCGCCGGCGTCGCTCGGCTCGCCCTACGTGCGCGAAGAGCGCTAGCGGACTGCCGACGGCGGCGACGCAGGCGCGCGTCGAGACCGCCGCGGGCGTAGGCACGCGAACGCCGCAGCGGCGGTCGCCACGGCGGTGGCAGCGGCGAGGCGTGTCGCCGGCCGCGTTCAGGCCGTCGCGTGCGGCCGCGAACCGTCCCCGGGATCCAGCGGCTCGGGATCTCGCGCGGTCGAGGCCTGCGCGCGCCGGCGGCCGGGAAGATGCCGGCCGACGGGAGAGGGCGCGGGCCCTGTGCGACACTGAAACGTGAGCGCCGAGCGTGATCGCCTGTCGGAGACGTCCCGCGGGCGGGCACCGTGGCGGCACTGGGGGCCGTACCTGAGCGAGCGGGCCTGGGGAACCGTCCGCGAGGACTACAGCCCCGACGGGCAGGCCTGGGAGTACTTCCCCCATGACCACGCCCGCTCGCGCGCCTATCGCTGGAACGAGGATGGACTCGCGGGCATCTGCGACGACCGCCAGACCCTCTGCTTCGCGCTCGCGTTCTGGAACGGGCGCGACCCGATACTCAAGGAACGCATCTTCGGTCTCTCCGGCCCGGAGGGCAACCATGGCGAGGACGCCAAGGAGTACTGGTGGTTTCTCGACTCGACCCCGACGCACTCCTCGATGCGCTGGCGCTACATGTACCCGCAGGCCGAGTACCCCTATGCGCAGCTGCTCGAGCGAAATCGTGCCCGCACGCGGCTCGAGCCCGAGTTCGAGCTGCTCGACACCGGCATCTTCGACGACGGCAGATACTGGGAGATCACCGTCGACTACGCGAAGGCCTCGGCGGAGGACATCCTCGTCCGCGTCTCGGTGCGGAACGCCGGCCCGGAGGCGGCGACGATCGACGTGCTCCCGACGCTCTGGTTCCGTAACACCTGGTCGTGGGGGATCGACCCGGCCCGACCGACGATCCGGCTCGAAGACGGCGTCCTGCGTGCCGAGCACGCCGAGCTCGGCCTGCGCCGGCTCGCGGCGGACGGCTCGGGGGAGGTGCTCTTCTGCGAGAACGAGACGAACCTCGCGCGCCTCTACGGCGCCACCGCCGGGACGGCGTACCCCAAGGACGGGATCGGCGACCACGTCGTCCGTGGCGCCCCGACCGTGAACCCGGAGCCGGTCGGAACCAAGGCCGCGTTCCGCCGGCACCTGACGATCGGCGCGGGGGAGACGGGCACCGTCCAGCTGCGCCTGGGTGCCCGCCTGGACGGCATCGGCGACGACTTCGCCTCGATCATGGCGGCGAGGAAGCAGGAGGCGGACGAGTTCTACGCCGAGCTGACCCCGGCGGGCTGCTCCGAGGACGAGGCGCGTGTCCTGCGCCAGGCCCTGTCGGGGATGCTGTGGTCGAAGCAGTTCTACCACTACGACGTTCTCCGCTGGCTCGAGGGAGATCCGGCCGGGCCCCGACCGGCGGCGCGCCGCCGAAGCGGCCGCAACTCGGGGTGGCTGCACCTGAACAACATGGATGTCGTCTCGATGCCCGACACGTGGGAGTACCCGTGGTACGCGGCCTGGGATCTCGCCCTCCATTGCGTCACGCTCGCCCACGTCGATCCCGAGTTCGCGAAGTCGCAGCTGATCCTGCTCTGCCGCGAGTGGTACATGCACCCGAGCGGGCAGCTGCCCGCCTACGAGTGGGCCCTGGGAGATGTCAATCCGCCCGTGCACGCCTGGGCGGCGCTGCAGGTGTTCGAGATCGACGGCGGCCGCGATGTCGAGTTCCTCGAGCGCGTGCTCCACAAGCTGCTCCTGAACTTCACCTGGTGGGTCAACCGCAAGGACTCGCAGGGGAACAACCTGTTCGAGGGGGGCTTCCTCGGCCTCGACAACATCGGCCCGTTCGATCGCTCTGCCCTGCCGGTCACGGGTGACCTCGAGCAGACGGACGGTACCGACTGGATGGCGATGTACTGCCAGCATCTGCTCGAGCTGGCGCTCACGGTCTCGCGGCACGACCGCTCCTACGAGGACATCGCGACGAAGTTCTTCGAGCACTTCGCGCTGATCGCCTCGGCGCTCAACGACCAGGGGCTCTGGGACGACGCGGACGGCTTCTACTACGACCTGCTGCGCCAGGCCGACGGCAGCCAGGTCCCGGTCCGCGCGCGCTCGGTGGTCGGTCTGCTGCCGCTGGCGGCCGTCATGGAGCTCCCGCGCGAGACCCTCGCCCGGCTCCCCGACTTCGCCTCCCGCGTCGAGTGGTTCACCCGCAACCGGGCGGAGGCCCGCGGCGTGATCCGTTCGCCGGCCTCCACCGACGAAGCGTCGAGCATCGTGCTCTCCGTCATCGACCAGCCGCGGCTGCGCCGCCTCCTCTCGGCGATGCTCGATCCCGCCGAGTTCCTCTCCGAGCACGGCGTCCGAGCGCTCTCCAAGCGCCACGAGAGCGAGCCGCTTCTGATCGATGTCTCCGGGGTCATGGCCAGCCTCGCCTACGAGCCGGGCGAGTCGACGAGCGACCTGTACGGAGGCAACTCGAACTGGCGCGGCCCGGTCTGGATGCCCATGAACTACATCCTCCTGCGCGCGCTCGAGACGCACGCGCGCCTACTCCCTCCCGGCTTCACCGTCGAGTGCCCGACCGGATCGGGGCGGATGCTCGGGCTCGAGCAGATCGCCGACGAGCTCTCCCGGCGCCTGGTCGGCCTCTTCCTGCGTCGGGAGGACGGGCGCCGCCCCGTCTTCGGCGACTACAGGCTCCTCCAGGAGGACCCGGCATGGATGGACCTGATCCTCTTCCACGAGTACTTCCACGGCGAGACGGGCGCCGGCCTGGGCGCCTCGCACCAGACAGGCTGGACGGGGCTCGTCGCGGACCTGATCCTGCGCCGACCGGGAGGGACGCGCGACCCTGAGGCCTCCCGCGGCGACCGGGATCAGCGAGCCCGCCTCGCCGCCGGCGAGGCTCAGCCGAGGGGGGCGAGGGCCGCGCGGCCGGCGTAGCACGCCTCCGCGCCGAGCTGCTCCTCGATGCGCAGGAGCTGGTTGTACTTCGCCAGCCGCTCCGACTGGGCGAGTGACCCGATCTTGATCTGGCCGGCAGCGGTGCCCACGGCGAGGTCTGCGATGAAGTCGTCGCCCGTCTCACCCGAGCGCGCCGAGACGACCTGCGCGTAGCCGGCGACCCGGGCCTGCTCGATGACGCCCAGTGTCTCGGTCAGCGTGCCGATCTGGTTCATCTTGA
>Ga0302326_10032841_pt1 | contig 10328 bp, 8 predicted proteins | sample Palsa_T0_3_FD_202264 | JGI IMG/M metagenome (GOLD analysis project Ga0302326, IMG submission 202264) | Peat permafrost microbial communities from Stordalen Mire near Abisko, Sweden - Palsa_T0_3 | ecosystem: Environmental > Terrestrial > Soil > Palsa > Peat permafrost | place: Sweden: Abisko... | reverse complement strand
CATGGGCTTCAATTGGTTAAGAAAACCTGTGAGGACCGTAAGTGCCGTCGCGGCCGGGCCAAGTCAAGGCGTACCGGCCAGTATGGGTTGCGTAGCGCTGCCGGAGCCAATTTGCGCGATTAACCCGGTGTTCAGTCCAATAATGGTACATCCCCCCGTGGGGACGATAGACCGTTGGGGCGGTCCCTTCGGAATAACGAGCCGGCCAAGCTCGACTCCGCCCGATTGCCTGCGCCAAGGAACAGAACCATGGCCCTCGATACGTCAACGCCCGTGCTCGTGGTCGACGACTACAACACCATGGTTCGGATCATCAAAAATCTGTTGCGGCAACTCGGCTTCGTCGATGTCGACGACGCCTCCGACGGCTCGTCCGCGCTCGAAAAAATGCACGCCAAACGCTACGGCCTGGTGATTTCAGACTGGAACATGGAGCCGATGACCGGTTTCGATCTGCTGCGTGAAGTACGCGCCGATCCGAAGCTGGAAGAGACGCCATTCATCATGGTGACGGCCGAATCCAAGACAGAGAACGTGATCGCCGCGCGCAAGGCCGGCGTGAGCAACTACATCGTCAAGCCGTTCAATGCCCAGACGTTGAAGGCAAAGATCGAAGCCGTGCTCTCAAAGAGGACCGAAACCGCGTCGATTTAAAGCGCACGCGCCCTTACCACAACAGCCGGCGCGTCACGGCCTTCGGCGCCACGCTGGCGGCTGCGAACATCGCGTCCAAGCCTGACAGATCCGGCGCGTCGCGTCCGCCAAAATCTCCGGCATGAATGCCGGAGATCACGAACAGGCAATCGACGGCGAAGGACGCCGCGACCTTGAGGTCGGTTCTGATCGAATCCCCGATCGCCAGCACCCGCTTCAGGAGCGGCGCCTCGCCGCCGCGAAAAGCGGTGGCCTGGCCGAGCGCCGCCTCGTAAATCGGCGCGTACGGCTTGCCGCAATAGAGCACCTCGCCACCAAGGGTCGCATAGGCATCCGCCAGCGCACCGGCGCAGTAGACGAGTTCATCGCCGCGCTCGACGACGATGTCCGGATTGGCGCAGACCATGAACAGGCCGCGGGCGCGCATCGCTCCAAGAAGCTCGCGATAATTCTCCGGCGTTTCGGTCAGGTCGTCGAACAGCCCCGAGCACACCACGTAATCGGCGGTCTCGGCCGGTGCGAAGGTGACGTCGAGTCCGGCGAAGATCGACAGGTCGCGCGGCGGACCGAGATGGAACACCCGTTCGCCCGGTCTCGCCTCGACGATGCTGCGGGTGACGTCGCCGGAGCTCACGATGGCATCATAGGCGTCACGCGGCACGCCTAGCCGATCGAGTATCCTCTGCACCGACGCGCCGGCCCGCGGCGCGTTGGTGATGAGGATCACCGTGCCACGCTCGGCGCGAAAGCGCGCGAGCGCATCGCAAGCCGCCGGAAAGGCGGCGACACCGTTGTGCACCACGCCCCAGACGTCGCAAAGCAGGACGTCATAGTCGCGCGCGAGCGGAGCAAATCGTTCGATGACGTAAGACAAGGCTGTTTGCGATTGGAGTGGGTTCAACGGCCGGCGCGGACGAGCTGTGTAAGGCCGCTCCGCCCCGCGGGCGCGGAATCGCCCGTCGGCGCGGCCGTCTCTTCCATCTTGGCGGGCTCGCCCTTGCCGGGATCGCCGGCAACACCCTGCAGCGCTTCGGCGCGGATCGGCCGCGGCGGCGAGAAGAGAAAGCCCTGTCCGAAGCGGACATCGTAATCCAGAAGATCGACCACGACGGACTCGGTCTCGATCCGCTCGGCGACGAGATCGATGCCGTGGCGGCCGAGCAGGTCGGAGAAATCGGCGGGGTGGATATTGCCGGAGGCGCTGCCGGCCCGGTTGAGCAACAGCGTCGCCGGCGCCTTGATGAAACGAAAGCCCCGCGCGTTCAATTCGCGCGGCTCGACGCGCAGATCGGAGAGATTGTCTATGGAAAAGCGGAATCCCCGTTCGGCAAGTGCGGCAAGGCTCTCGTGCTCCATCGGTCCCATGGCGCGGACCGCGCTTTGCGTGAACTCGAACACCAGCGAAGCGGCGATGGCGCGGTTGGCCTCGATGAATTCGAGCAATTGCGGAAATCCGCTATCGGTCAGCGTCACCGCGGAAAGATTGCAGAACAGGCCGACGTCGCGGTTCTTGAGCAACAAACGCCGGACCACCTGCACGCATCGCAACACCGAGAGGCTGTCGAGCTTCGGCAGCAGCGAACCGGCCTCGGCGTAGGGGAGGAAATCCCCGGCGGCGACAATCTCGCTCCCGGCGTTAAGCCGCGACATCGCCTCGTAGTAGCGCACCTTGCGCTGCGGCAACGTGACGATGGGTTGCAGGTAAAGATCGATCTTCTGCGCGTCGATGGCGCCGCGGATCACGGCAACGATGGCGTCCCTGTCGAGACCGTCGAAGGCGGCAATCCTGCGCCCGATCGGGGCGGCGGGCGCGGCGGCCGGAACCGTGGCAGCGGAGGGTGTCGCCGCCGGCAGCGGCTCGGCGGCAGCAGGCGGCACCGAATAGACATTGCCGCGCTCGCGGCTGAGCGCGACCTCGTGCTGCGCCACGGATTCGGCGAGCTGCTTCACCAGCCGCGACAATTCCTCGATTTCGGTGGCAAGCGGTTGCGCCGTCGATACCCCCTTGTCGAGGACCGCCTCCACCTTGCTCTCCATGGCGCCGAGGCGGCGGCCAAATTCCGCAACCTGACGCGCGAGATCGGCCGAGCCGCGCGCCACATCGGAAACGTGATCGCTCACCTCGGCGCGGTCGGTCTTGCGGCCGACGATGGCGTTGTAGATCGCAAGCGCGGTCAGAACACCGAGCGAGATCAGCGCGGAATCGGCGGCGGAGAAGCCGACGCGGAGATAGAGCACAGCGCCGACCGAGCCGGCGATAAGCACCATGCAGAACGCAATGAAGATAGCGCCGATGCGCACCATGCGAACCCCGTTTTGCCGCCACGCTAAGCCGTTCCAGAAGTCCGAAACAGGCCTTCAAGGAACGCTCGGAACCACGAGACCCGGACTCAAAGGCCGGATCGTGATTCGTGTCCGGACAATATCACTGTCCCCAAGCGCCGTGCCGCCGCAAGTCCGCAGGTTTGGCGTGGGGGCTACATCACCGCCCGGATGACACGCGCCGTCTTTTCGAAAATCTCGGCGACCTGCGCCTCGCTCACGATCAGCGGCGGCGCGATCGCCAAGGTGTCGCCGGTGATGCGGATGACGAGGTCCTCGTCATGGAAAGCGCGCTCCATCGCCTCATAGCCGCGCTCGCCTGGGGCGCCGGGCCGCGGCGCCAGATCGATGCCGGCCGAGATGCCGACGGTGCGCACGTCGAGAACGCCGGGGAGGTCCTTGAGCGTCATGGCCGCATCGGCAAAGCGCGGCTCCAGCCGCCGCGCCCGTTCGAACAATTGTTCGTCACAATAGAGATCGAGCGCCGCCAGAGCCGCCGCGCAGGCGAGCGGGTGCGCCGAATAGGTGTAGCCGTGGAACAGCTCGATGGTGTGTTCGGGGCCTTGCATGAAGGCGTTGTAGACACCCTCGCGCGCGATCACCCCGCCCATCGGAACCGCGCCGGAGTTAATGCCTTTGGCGAAGCACAGAAGGTCGGGCGTCACGCCATAACGCTCGGCGGCAAAGGCATGACCGAGACGGCCGAAGCCGGTGATCACCTCATCGAAGATCAGCAGAATGCCGTGCCGGTCGCAGATCGCGCGCAACCGCTCAAGATAGCCTTGGGGCGGCGGCAGCACGCCGGTCGAGCCGGCCATCGGCTCGACGATCACCGCGGCGATGGTCGAGGCGCCATGCAGTGCGACGATCCGTTCGAGTTCGTCGGCGAGGTGGCCGCCCCATTGCGGCTCGCCCCTGGTGAAGGCCTGGTGCTCGCGGCTATAGGTCGCCGGCAGGTGGTCGACGCCGGCCAACAGCGTGCCGAAGAATTTGCGGTTGTTGACGATGCCGCCGACCGATATGCCGCCGAAACCGACACCGTGATAGCCACGCTCGCGGCCGATCAAGCGGGTGCGGGCGCCCTCGCCGCGAACCTGGTGGTAGGCGAGCGCGATCTTGAGCGCGGTATCCACCGCCTCCGAGCCCGAGTTGCAGAAGAACACGCGGTTGAGATCGGCCGGCGCCAGCGCCGCGACCCTGCTCGCCAGCTCGAAGGATTTGGGATGGGCGAAGTGGAAGGCCGCCGAATAGTCGAGCTCGGCCGCCTGTTGCGCGATCGCCGCAACGATCGGATCGCGGTTATGGCCGGCGTTGGTGCACCAGAGCCCGGCGAGACCATCGATCACCGCGCGGCCGTCAGGCGTGAAATAGTGCATTTCTTTGGCGCGCGCGATGAGACGCGGGGCACGCTTGAAGGCGCGGTTGGGGGTAAACGGCAGCCAATAGGCGTCGAGGTCGTTGGTCTGCCGCGCGGCCACGGCGGCGTTGGTGTTTGTCATTGCTGTTGGTCCCGCGGCTCGGGGCTGCCTGATTTTCGCGGCAGCCTTGTTGGCTGTCCGGTCAACTCGCTTAGCGCAAAATCGATCGGAAACATGGTTATACACGAATCCGGCCTCGCTTGCCGCCCTGCCCCGCCGCTGCTACCAACCGCGCCGTCCCCGATGGGATGAGGACGGCGGATGGCCGACAAGCTCGCAAAATCCAACAAGCTCAGGGCCCGCCTGCCGCGCGGGCTCGCCGACCGCACGCCCGGCGAGATCGCAGCGACCCGGCGGATGATGGAAACGATCCGCCAGGTCTACGAGCGCTACGGATTTGAGCCGGTCGAGACGCCGGCGATCGAATACACCGACGCGCTCGGCAAATTCCTGCCCGACCAGGACCGGCCCAACGAGGGCGTGTTCTCGTTCCAGGACGACGACGAGCAATGGCTGTCGCTGCGCTATGACCTGACCGCGCCGCTGGCGCGCTACGTGGCGGAGAATTTCGACGCGCTGCCGAAGCCGTATCGCTCCTACCGCTTCGGCTGGGTGTTCCGCAACGAGAAGCCCGGACCCGGCCGCTTCCGCCAGTTCATGCAATTCGATGCCGACACGGTGGGCTCCGCCTCGCCCGCCGCCGACGCCGAGATGTGCATGATGGCGGCGGATACGATGGAGGAGCTGGGGATTCCGCGCGGATCTTATGTTGTGAAGGTGAACAATCGCAAGGTGCTGGACGGGGTTCTGGAATCAGTCGGACTCGGCGGCGAAGCAAACGCTGGTAAACGCCTTACTGTGCTGCGCGCCATCGACAAACTTGACCGTCTTGGCAAAGAAGGGGTCCGTAATTTGCTAGGTACCGGTCGAAAAGACGAAAGCGGAGATTTTACAAAGGGTGCGGGTCTCAACGACAACGATGCAAATTTGATTCTTGATTTTGTCGCGCCCGCCACGCCGACGGAGAATGTCCCGGGGACGAATCCTACCGAGAGCGACATCCTCTTTATCATGCCCAGCAGTTGGGACGCGCTAGCGACAAATGCGAATTTTCGCGACGGCGGCCAAGAACTTCTGGCAATCAAAAGACTCTTTGAACAGGCAGGATACGACCACAACCGCATCTTAATCGACCAAACTGTCGTCCGCGGGCTCGAATATTATACCGGCCCGGTCTTCGAAGTTGAACTGACATTCTCCACCGACGGCAAGGACGGCTCGCAGCGCTTCGGCTCGGTCGGCGGCGGCGGGCGTTACGACGGCCTTGTGTCGCGTTTTCGTGGCGAGCCTGTGCCGGCGACCGGTTTCTCCATCGGCGTGTCGCGGCTTGCCGCCGCGCTTCAACATCTCGGCAAGCTCGAGCGCAAGCCCGAACCCGGCCCGGTCGTCGTTACCGTGTTCGATCAGGACCGGCTGGTCGACTACCAGAACATGGTCGCGAAGCTGCGCGCGGCAAACATCCGCGCCGAGCTTTATCTCGGCGCGGGAAAATTCGGCCCGCAGATGAAATACGCCGACAAGCGCAACGCACCCTGCGTCGTCATCCAGGGCTCCGACGAAAAGGCCAGGGGCGAAGTCACGATCAAGGACCTGATCGTCGGCGCCGAACTGGCCAAGCTTGAAAAGGGCCGCGAGGAGCATTTACAGAAGCAGGCCGAGGCACAGTTCGTCGTCGCCGAGGAGCAGCTCGTTGAAGCCGTTCGCAAGGTGCTGGCGCGCCACGGGCTGACTTCGGATTGATCGGTCCGACCGGACCGTCAGACAGGACCGCAAATGCTTCGCGTATTTCTGATTGTCGTCTGCGGCGTGTTGGTCGCGATCGTCGCCGCGCTCGCCGGCATGATCGTGTTCGGAACGAACACGCCGGCGGCGCCGCTGGCTTCGATCATCGCGCCGTTCGCCAAAGTCGATTTCAGCGATCTGCCCCCGGTCCAGACTTTACCTGCCCGCGGCGGTACGCCGATCGCGTTCCGCGTTTGGCGCGAGAAGCCGCCCTCCCCCGATCCGCAGCTTGTGGTCATCGCCATCCACGGCTCGTCGGCGTTGAGCTCCAGCCTGCATCCGCTGGCAAAAGCGTTGAGTGCGGAGGGCATTCCGGTTTACGCGCCCGACATTCGCGGCCACGGCCAAACCGGCGTGCGCGGCGATATCGACTATCCCGGTCAGCTCGACGACGATCTTGCCGATCTCGTCGCGGCGGTGCGGGCGCGGCACGCGAATGCCAAGCTGGTGCTGCTCGGCTTTTCCTCCGGCGGCGGCTATGCGCTGCATGCCGCAGCCACCCCGCTTGGAAAATCGTTCGCGCGGGCGGTGCTGCTCTCTCCAATGCTCGGCCCGCGGGCGCCGACCTACCGGCCGACGCAGGCCTGGGCCGCGCCTTACATCCCGCGGATCATTGCGCTTATGTTGCTTGACCGCGTCGGGATTCACGCCTTCGACCATTTGACCGTGCTGGCCTTTGCTATCAACCCGCAGCGCGCCGATATCCTCACCAGCCACTATTCGTGGCTGCTCACGCGCGCCTTTGCGACCAACGACTACGCCGCTGACCTGCGCAACGCGTCTCCGCCGATCGCCGTGCTGGTCGGCGACAAGGACGAGCTTTTCGATGCCGGCAAGTTTGCTCCCACCATTGACGCAGTCAGGACCGGCATACCGGTCTCCATCATTCCGGGCCTCGGTCATATCGAGATCACCACGGATCCCCGCGCGGTTCCGGCGATCGTCGCCGCCGTGCGCGGCGCGGACTAGCGCTGACGGCTCCCGCCGGACGGGCTACTTCGATGTTTGCTCAAGCGACGCCGCGACGCGTGCGACGGCTGAGGAGTCGCCATCAAGCCTGGCGATCAAGACTTCAAGATTGTGATCGATCGCCGCAATGGCTCGGGCAATGTGGTCCAGCGCCACGGCAATATCGTGCTGCGCGTCGCCGTTGCCTTGCGTCGGAACGAAGGGACGCGTGACGCCGGCCGGACTGCCGACGCGGTCTCTGCGAGGCATGGCCTTTCTCCTCCTAATGGCAACTCAGAACGCCGCCAATGCAACGGCAGGCTTGATTGAGATAACAGCAATTCCACCGTTGCTTATGATTGCCGGGGCAACCGCATAATTTCTCGCCGGTGGGGCAGGATTCATCGAACTTCCTGTATTCGTGATAGTTCGTTGCACCAGCATTGGTTTGGAGGCTTGGGGCGAAAACGATAAGCAGTGAAACGAACACCAGTCTTTTCATGTGCCACTCCCCGGCTGTCGTTTCATCGCGACATTGAATGCTCACATCGTCTCAGGTTCTGCCGCGCTTCGCGGAAGCGCTAAATCTTCTTCGATAAGCCGAGGTAGAAGCCGAGGCGCGCACCGTATTGCGGCGCGAACACGCCAATGCCGGTGCCGCTGCGGATCAGATAGACGCTATCGAACAGGTTGATGACGTCGAGATGCACCGTGACCGGCTTCGGATCGTCGGGCAGCAGGAATTCGCGCGCGACCCCGACATTGAATCGCGTGTAGGGCGGCACCGTCGAGATATTGGCGTCGCCGCTGCGCAACCCGCTGCCGTAGATCATGTCGCCGCTGAATCTCGTGCCGCACCACGATAATTCATCGCCGAAAGTTTCGGCGGCATACGCCGGCCGGCCGCAGAACTTATAGACGGCGCCGGCGGAGCCGGTCACGATCTGGGTGTGATCCGTGTAGATCCAGTGCGTGTCGACATACTGCCGCAGGGTCAAGCCGCCGAGATCGGCAAGCGGCGTGGTGTTGTCGAACAAATATTGATTCGATACCACGTCGGTGCCTCTCTCCTGGCCCACGGCGAGATTCGCATAGGCCTGGAAATTGCCGCTGTGAAATTTCGCGGTGAACTCGACACCCTCGACGATTCCCTGGGCGTAATTGAAGGCGCTCAGCACCAGCGCCTGTCCGAAGTTGCCGTTGTCGATGAGATCGGTCGCGATCTTGTAGTAAGCGTCGACCCCGAGATCGAGCGTTGTGCAGTCCTTTGCCGCCGGGTTGCTGCATCCGAACGGTATCTTCTGGTCGACGCCGGCATCGAAATAATGCGACCGCTCCGGCAGTACCGGGTCGGTTCCAGGACTGGTCGACGCTCCCGTCGTGCCGTTGAACAACGCGATATTGGCCGGAGCCGCCTCCACCAGCACCGGCGGCGTGAAATAGCGCGCGTAGCCGGCGTGGAAGGCGGTGTATTCGAACGGCTTGTAGGTAAAGTTCAACCGCGGGCTTAGCTGGTTGGCGTCGACGTATTGCCACATCTGATCGAAGCGCAGGCCGCCGTTGATCGTTAGCTTGTCGGTGATCTTCCATTCGTCCTGGGCATAGACGCCGGCGAGCCAGCCGAGCTTTGAGACGTTGTCGACGATCGTCTCGGGCGCATCGATCGCCACCCCCGCCGGCGCCTGTTCGACGAGCGACGAATTGCCGACGAAAGTCTGTTCGCCGCTGGCCGTAAAGCCGGCGCGGATCGTGTGTGCCGAATTGATCTTGTACGAGCCGTCGCCCTGAAGCCCGTTGGTGTAGGATGTGCGCAGGATGTCCGAGGCGACGCCATTGATGAGCAGGTCGCCGACCGGGTCCGGCATGTAGTGGAGCTCATTGTAGCGGGTGAAATAGGACAATTGCCCGTCGAAGCCGTTGGCCGACTTCTGCAACGCCAGCACGCCGTATTGGGTGAACTCGGTCTGATACTCGTTGAGCTGCGCTGAATTGAAATTGGTGATGCCGAACGCGCTGCTGACCGGGGGATTTCCATTCAGCCCGACCGGCTGGCCGGGGACGTTGGGAATCTGGAAGGTGCTATATGACGTTCCCGCGATCAGGCTTAGCCGGGTCGTCGGGTCGATGAACGTCGACGTATAAGCAAAGCCCTTCTCCTGCTGAGAGAAGTCGTGGATGGCGTTGTATGCGGGCGTCGAATTTTCGATGCCCACATTGGTCTGCAGATAGCGTCCGGTGAAATAGTATTGGACGCCCGCAAAGCAGTCCGCGCTCGGCAAGGAGTGCGTTCCGGGCGCCGGCGTCGCGGTCGGGCAGTTACTGCCGAACGTGCCGCCGTATTCGGCGTACGGCGTGATGTTGCCGTGACTGCCGCCATAGATGCCGACGGTGCCGCTGTTGTTGAAAATATCGGCGCGGGTCGTGATGTCGACGAGGCCGACGGTGCGCATCCCGAATTCGGCCGGAAGCGCGCCCGTGACCAAGGCCATGCTGCCGATAAAATTGGCATCAAAAATGCTGCCGAAGCCGGTGACGCCGTCGGGCAGCATGACGCCGTTGATTCGGAATTGCACGTTGGCGTGGTCGTTGCGCACATGTAGGAGGCCGCTGGCGGCGGAATCCTGCGACACGCCGGGCGCCTGTAACAGTATTTGCTCGACCGTCGCGTTGGTGCCTTCGGGCAGTGCGTCAATGGTCGCATGACTGATGACGTCGGACGTCGTGCCGATGGTCGTGTAGAGATTGCTGCGCACCGCGTCGAAGGCGTCGGCCTTGGCGTTAAGCTGAGCAGCCGGCGTGATCGGCGCCACCGGCGCAGGCGTAGCGCGAACATGCACGCGACGCGGCTTCGGTTTTTCTTTTGGCGCACTGACGACAACCTCGGGAAGCTGCGTTTGCGCGCTGGTTGCGCCGTTCGCGGTGAGCAATGCGAACAGCGCCGAACCGCAGAGGCAATATGCGCGGCACGCTCGGCGCGCGCGGTAAACACAAGAGGTCATGAAACTTCCGCCCTCGATTTTTGGCAAAGCATGGCCAAACGGCCGGCCCATCGGCGGTCGCGCTGTCGCGGCAAAGTCGAAGTGCGCAGGAGATGCCGCGTTCAATCCCGCGGCGATGGCGCGCGCGAAGGCGCGGCAATGCCGA
>Ga0302326_10032840_pt1 | contig 10328 bp, 10 predicted proteins | sample Palsa_T0_3_FD_202264 | JGI IMG/M metagenome (GOLD analysis project Ga0302326, IMG submission 202264) | Peat permafrost microbial communities from Stordalen Mire near Abisko, Sweden - Palsa_T0_3 | ecosystem: Environmental > Terrestrial > Soil > Palsa > Peat permafrost | place: Sweden: Abisko... | reverse complement strand
AAATAAGCACCCCCTCCTAAAAGGAGCACCCAACAAATTCCGCCGAGGGCATTCATGAACAGGAAGTAAGGCCAGCTCATGCGGTTGGCTCCGGCGAGCGCCGCCGCAAGGATTCGCAATACGTCAACGAACCGTCCGAAGAAGACGATCTTGCCGCCATGTCGAATAAAGAGATACTGGCCAACCTTGAGACGGCGCTCATCGAGCCTGACATATTTGCCGTAGCGAATCAGCAAGCGAAGGCCGACCCCACGGCCAATGATGTAACCGAACATGCCACCAACCGTGGCGGCGGTGGCAGCGACGAACAATACCGAGCCGATCGTCAATCTGTGCGTCGATCCGGCATAGAGCGCGGCCGATACCAGCAGCGTCTCACCCGGTACGGGAATGCCCGTACATTCGAGCGTAATTCCGATGAAGAGGACCCAAAGGCAATAAGCCTTGACCAGCTCATATACCGACGACATCCACAACGAGGCATGCACCATGGTCGGAACGCTTGTCCTGCCGGATGGCTACGTCGCAAACCTAGAAGGAAAGAGAAACGCCGCCGGTCGGCAAATAGGCAGCGTTTCGGAGCGCGAGACCCTCTTCGGATTTCTTGAGAAGCCGCCCCCAAGGCTAAGCTGGGTGTCAGGCAGCCCAGAAGTACAACAATCCCGCAAAGAGTACGATTACGCCCATCAGGCTCGCAGCCAGTACATAGCGGACATTGTGGCCGGTAACACCTGCGCGAGCCTCGATGGCGGTTTTCTCAGTTCGTCTCTCTGTTTGCTGCTCGGCCATGGAAGATTGTCACCTCTCCTGACCAACGGGTTCGCCAACGATGTGTTCCATAAGTTGAGGGAACCTGGCAAAAAGGGCCTCGCTGCCGCGAGCACGCGAACCGCCTTGGTCAAGACCGGCTGCGCGCCGGCTATCGCGCCAGCAGTTAATGCATCGATAATCACCTCGCCCTGACTCGAGCGTTCGTCTGCCCACCTGTTGTCCGGCACTTTGTCAGGTGTCACAAAATGATGTGAGCAACGGTGGAATTCGCTGTCGAGTACAAATTTGCCGCGAATTTGGCTCATTGGCTGACTGGAACCGGGTCGAGTAGCTTTGTCCATCGATCGACAGGACATGAAAGCCGTTCGGGCTGCCATCGCGACTGTCAGCGACGGCGATTTCCTGTCACCTAAAACAGCTCGGCTTAAATCCAGAATGCTCGGATATGCGAAAACTTCCGGGCATTTTTGTCCGCAGCGTTCAGAAGCGGCTCAATTTCGCCCTGTTCGCGGCCGGACACAACGCCGATAGCAAAGGCTTGCGCTCGGGCGGCCTTCGCGCGGGGCTTTCCGGCCGCCAGCTTAGGCGCCAGTTTCTGGTGAACCTGGATGTCGTTGAGAGCGCCAAGCCGATCCTGCAAGTCTGTCAAGCGAGCCTTAAAAACAGGCAAACGCTTCTTCGCCTTGCGGCTGGCAAATAGGTGCCCGAAAAAATCGCCTGCATAGCGAAGCTTCTTGACCGCGATCCGCAACTTATGGCGCTGTTGGCTATCAAGCTGTCGGATTCTTTTCGCCTTCTTCATCACCTTGTTGGTCCAGCTCGTGAGAATATCCGCAGCAAACCCTTCGATAGGTAGATGTCCATAACGCCGCTGGTGCTTGGCCCAATCTCCAGTTTCGAGCCATTGCAGCGTGTCAAGCAGAAGCGAACGATACCGTCGCGACTCGACCGCGGCCCTCGCCTTGCCGAAGGTTGCGTCGCGTCGCGATGTGAGCGCGCCTGCTAGTTTCTTCATTCCACGCCTCGCCGGCGCGGCGCCGTGCAACGGTTCGATCTCTTTTCTGACGTAGACATCGAGGTCGCGCGCGGGCGCTAGTTCGCCTGTCAGCCATTTGAGCTCGGACTTGACGCGCTCGGTCTCCTGGTCGCCAAGCAATTTCGAGAACAGCGACATGGCAGCGCGCAGGCGGCGCAGGCCGACGCGCATACGGTGCACGCCTTCGGAGTCCGACCTTCTCACCGCGGCTTCGTTGGCAGCAATGTGCCGCAAAACCGACCGCCCGATGGTACGAAATGCGTCCGCCGTGCTCATACCACGTCGAAGCACGATTTTCTCGGTACGAACCGCCCGGGTGGGCGCGTCTTTAATGAGATCGTATCCGCGCTCCGATTTGCTCTTTAGTGACAATGTGGCGGGTGCAAGCTTGCCCATTTCCCGTGCCAGCTTGAACAAGTCGCCGGCCTTGCCGCGCTTGAGCTCGAGCTCGAGCTCGCTGATGGGAACGGATTGGCGTCCCGCCCGAACCTTCCCCTCGTCCAGCGCCACCTCTATGCGGCTGCCGTTCTTATCAACAAGCATGCTGGTGCGGTGAACGCGCGTCTCGAAAATTGGCCGCAGTCTCCGCTTAAGCTTCTTGGTCAGCAACGGCGCAAGGGGGGTGCCATGGACTTCGCGAAGGTTGGGAACAGCACCCTTAATCTCATGCTCCCATTCACCCCTCTCGAAGGAGCCATTGGATCCACCGGATTTGATAGTCTGGAGGAATTTGTCGCCATGGCGCCGCACGCGCAGCGTAACGCCGTTCCTTGCCAGCTTGTGCTTCGGCGTATCAAAGTAAACCGATAGCAGATCCTCTTTCTTCGGCGGCCTTCGGTGCAGCGTCCGCGCGGCCTTCAACTTCCGAAGTTCGCGCGGAGCCATCTGGAATTTCAATTCGATCTCATTGCCCATCTGTGCCGATTCTAAGTGACGCCCACTTTACTGGAACTCGCAATTTGCCGGCAGGGTACCAACCCGATTTGCGAAACTTCTGTGACATAGGAACCAAGCATCCAAGTCCGCTCTTGGGTAGATGTCTGGCGCGGAGTTGCGCGTCGCGTCGCCCAGGGGAAATACTGCCTATGTCGGATGCAACGATGAACCAGACGGACATTCTCTCACGAATGGACGACTCCAAGATTACGAAGCAACACTGGAAGGTCATGTTCATCTCGGGCATGGGCTTTTTCACCGATGCGTATGACCTGTTCATCATCGGCGTGGTCATATCGATTCTGAAGGATGAGTGGCATCCATCCCCCTGGGCGGTGGGCCTTGTTACATCGACAGCGCTGCTGGCTGCGGCCTTCGGAGCCATTATTTTCGGCCGCGTCGCCGACATGCTGGGACGCAAACGCATTTACGGTTACGAGGTCCTGGTCCTCGCCGCCGGGGCTATTGCATCGGCCTTTTCGCCCGACATCTGGTGGCTGATCGGGTTCCGCATCATTCTCGGCATTGGCATCGGCGGCGATTATCCGGTCAGTGCAACGCTGATGAGCGAGTTTTCCGGCAAGAAGAGCCGCGGCATGATGGTATCGCTGGTTTTCGCGATGCAGGCTGCAGGCCTCATCGTCGGACCGCTTCTGGCAGCGGGTTTTCTGGCCTCCGGCATGCCAAAGGACTTGGTGTGGCGCCTTCTGCTGGCGTTCGGCGCCCTACCGGCGCTGGCTGTCTTCCAGATGCGGCGACATATGGCCGAAAGCCCGCGTTATCTCCTGGCCACCGGTCAACATGATGATGCCCACGCAGCGGCCGGGCACGTACTCGGTGAAGGCCACGGCGCCGCCAAGGACGGCAGAGCAGCGAAGAAAACGTCCTTCTTTGAAGGGTTTGCGGCTCTGACGCGGCGCCGTAGTTTGCTTGTGAGGTTGATAGGCGCGAGCGCGGCCTGGTTTCTTATGGACTTTGCCTATTATGGCAACACGGTGAGCAGCCCGCTTGTGCTACATGCGGTCTCGCCCAATGATAATTTGATGACCGAGACCCTGACCCAATTGGCCATCTTCGCTATCGCGGCGGTGCCAGGTTATTTTGTAGCCGCCGCCATGATGGATCGAATGGGGCGCAAGACGATCCAGATCCTAGGTTTCGCTATGATGGCGCTGAGCTTCACCGCCATGGCACTGATCCCCGGCATAGAGAAACTTGTCTATCCCTTTTTGATCGTTTACGGCATCAGCTATTTCTTCACAGAATTCGGACCGAATGCGACGACGTTCGTGTATCCAGCCGAGCTTTTTCCTGTTGCAGGGCGCACAACCGGCCATGGAATCGCGTCGGCGACTGGCAAGCTCGGCGGCTTCGTCGGTGTTTTCTTATTTCCGATCCTGCTGAGCGCCGGGGGTCTCCTTGCCGCCGAGTCGATGGCCGCTGCAGTCAGCGTGCTCGGCATTTTGGTTACGGTCTTCATGCTACCCGAAACCAAGAACAAGAGCCTTGAGGAACTCAGCATCGAGGAAGTGGGAACACCAGACGCTGCGGTTGCGATAGCGGCTTAGGATCAGCTGTGCAGTGGCCGGGTCCGTAGGCGACTTGAATACTGCCGCCGGACACCGACGGCACAGAACATCTGGCTTCCATAATCCGTCATTATGCGAACAGGTGTAGGGGGGAGCGGCCGGCGAACAGCGGCGAACAGGGCCCTTGGCGGAGGGAGTGGGATTCGAACCCACGATACGGTTTCCCGTATACACGCTTTCCAAGCGAGCGCCTTCAGCCACTCGGCCATCCCTCCGCTAAGGGGCGCGCGCAATATAGCCACGCGGCGTCGGCTGACAACCCGCGCGGCGCCTTCGGGAACCTATTGCGTCGCCCGTCGTAGCGCCACACCTTCCCAAGGCTATCCGTCCGGGAAACAGTCATTTTTCGAGGAGAAGCCCCATGCGCCTGCCTTTGATCGCTCCCGCCGACCTCAGCCCCGAGCAGCGCCCGGTATACGATGACATGCGGGCCGGCATCGAAAAGAACTTCCAGGGTTTCAAGTCGATCGCCGACAGCGGCGCGCTGATGGGACCCTGGAATCCCTGGCTGCATGACCCGAAATTCGGCAAGCCGATCTGGGACCTGACGCTGGCATTGTCGGTCTCCCCTTCCTTGCCGCGCACGGCACGGGAGGTGGCGATTTTGGTCACCGGAACGACATTCCACTCGGCGTATGAGCTCTATGCCCACGTCATCGCCGCCGAGCGGCGCGGCCTGTCCGACGACAAGCTCGCCACCATCGTCGCCGGCCAGCGCCCAAACGATCTGACACGTGATGAAGCAGTCGCCTACGATGTGGCCTCCGCATTGCTGCATCACGGCACGTTACCCGAACTGACCTATCGGCAGGCCGTCGAGCAATTCGGACAGCACAGCGCAGCCGAATTGATCTACCTGGTGGGACTGTACTGCCTCGTCTCCGTCACGCTGAACGGCTTCAACGTCCCGGTGCCGGAATCCGAAATGGAGTGAGGTGAGCAGAGCAGGATTGCCATGGCGCGCATTTTCATTGCCGGTTCGTCCGAAGGTCTCGGTCTGATGGCGACGCGACTCTCGCCGATTGGGACCATCAGGTAAAACTCCACGCGCAACAAGGAACGGGCGACCGATGCACGCCGTTCCCAACGTAATTGCGCCCAACGCACCGCTCCTGCTACGGTCGCTCCTCATAAAGCGCCAACCAGAACGACAACGCATCGACATAGCCAACTCCACCGGGACAGAAAACCATGATCGTGCGCGAACGTCCCGACGGGTCGCTCATCCTGATTGCCCAGACCGACCATGCCAAAATGTCGGGGCAATGCGCGGCACATTGGGGCAATGCCAATTTCGCGCGGTTGCAGCCGTACGAGCCCGTGGTCCGGGCCGCCATGTTTCACGACAGCGGCTGGTACGATTACGAGGCCAGCCCCTCGATTGCGCCGGAGACGGGCAAGCCGCTGAATTTTCTTCAGGTCGCGTGGGGGAAACCGCAGCGGCGCGCATTCGAATGGGCGATCGGCTGGATGACCACGATTGATCCCTATTCCGGGCTCCTTCTGAGCAAGCATCGGACAGGGCTGCAACGCGGTCGCTACGACAAGGTCGCGCACCCTAAAATGTTCAATACCCTGAACCTCCCGGACGACAACGAAGACTTTTTGGCGCGCAATGAAGCGGCACAAGCGGGCCTGCTACGCAATTTCGACGAAGGCGAGTTCTGGACCAACTATCAGCTCCTTCAGACCTTCGATTTTATTTCGCTTTTCCTTTGCAACAAGGACACGGTCGATGACTATATCGAGCCGGTACCGACCTCCTATGACGGTCGCTCGGCGCCCGCGAAACTGACATTGCGGACCGTCGAAGCACACCGGATCGAGGTTCATCCGTTTCCCTTCGATCAGCCGGCCCTGCGGATCCAGCTTATCCGGCGCCAACTCGACCGCGGCACCTTTCCGGACGCAGCGTCTTTCCGCGAAGCTTATTTCAAAGCGACGCCTGAAGCCGTCGATTTCACGCTGTGCGGCCGCTGACCGTGAAAGCCATCCGCGTCCACGAATGCGGCGGGCCTGAAGCAATAAGGCTCGAGGAATTGCCGCTGCCCGTACCCGGGCCGGGTCAGGTTCTTGTTGAAGTCAAAGCCGCGGGCGTGAACCTCTTCGATACCCAGCTGCGGAGCGGACTCTACAAACGCGATCTTCCGGTGACGCTCGGGTTGGAAGGTGCCGGCATCGTCCATGCCGTTGGTGGCGATGTGGATGATGTGGCCATCGGTGACCGCGTCGCATGGATTTTCGCTTCCGGTTCCTATGCCACGCACACACTTGCCGCAGCGGAACGGGTCGTACCAATCCCCGACGGGATCGGCTTCGAGGACGCCGCGGCGGTCCTGTTCCAGGGGCTGACGGCGCATTATCTCGCGACTTCGACTTTTCCGCTGGCGCCGGGATCAACCTGTCTCGTCCATTCCGCAGCCGGCGGCTGCGGAATCCTGCTTTGTCAGATGGCGAAGATCCGCGGCGCTGAGGTGATCGGTGCCGTCTCGACGGCCGCCAAGGCTGAAATTGCGCGCAGCGCCGGCGCGGATCACGTTGTCGTCTATGCCGACGAAGATTTCGAAGCTGCCGTCGGGCGCATTACCGCAGGCCGCGGCGTTGACGTAGTCTACGACGCCGTCGGACTGGACACGTACGTGAAAAGCATGAACGCACTGCGGCCGCGCGGCTTGCTCGCGCTCTACGGCGAAGCGAGCGGTCTCGTTCCGCCGATCGATCCCCGCGAGCTATTGTTTCGTAAATCGCTTTATCTCACCCGCACCGGCCTTGACCATTATGTAGCCGATCGCCGGGAGCTTCGTAGTCGCACCGACGAGATTTTCGCATGGATCGGTCACCGCCGCCTGAAGCAGCGAATCTTCAAGACCTATGGACTCGATGAAGTCGCCGACGCCCATCGCGCGCTCGAATCGCGCGTCACGACGGGCAAGCTTCTGGTGATTCCATGACCGCGCCCGCAACACCGCCAGGCCTCCCGCTGGTCGACACGCCAGAAGATGCGCAGGTGCGGGAGCAATTCGAGGCGCTCGCATCGGGCCGCGGGATTCTCAACCTGCACCGGATGATGGCGCACGCGCCGGCGCTCATGAAAGCCTCGGGCGAAATGGCGATGACATTCCGCCACGATGCCATGCTGCCGCGCGCGCTCGCCGAACTTGCGGTTCTGCGGACCGCGCAGGTGGTGGAAAGCGATTACGTCTGGGAGCGGCACCTGCCGCTGGCGCGCGCCTGCGGCGTGAGCGAACAGCAGATCGAGGAGATCGCGAACTGGCCGGACAGCGACGCCTTCACGCTGGCGCAAAAAGCGGCGATCGGCTTCGCGGAGAAGGCAGCGCGGCAATCGCCGGTCAAAGCCGAGGATTTCGCGACGCTGAAACGATACTTCTCGTCTCGTGAAATCGTGGAGATCGCGATGTTGGTCGGCTTCTACGTTTCCACCGCTATATTTATTAGGGCTATGGCGATACCCGCCGAGAAGGCGTGAACCGGACGAGACGCAGTGGCCTACCCCCAAACCCTCGGCGTCGTGCTCGCCGGCGGGCTCGCGCGCCGCATGCGCGGCGGCGACAAGGCGCGCATCCTCGTCGGCGGCACGACCATTCTCGTACGCGTGCTCGACAGGCTTCGCCTGCAATGCGATCGCGTCATTCTCAACGCCAATTCTGATCCGGCACGCTTCACCGATACGGGCCTCACAATTGTGGCTGACAGCGTGCCGGACTATGCAGGTCCGCTCGCCGGCATTTTGGCCGGCCTCGACTGGGCGATGAAGCATACGCCTGACATCGAGTGGGTCGTGAGCGTGCCGGGCGATTGCCCGTTCCTGCCACGGGATTTGGTGGCTCGTTTGCATCAGGCGCGCGCCGACACCGGCGCGGACCTCGCCTGCGCAAGCTCGGGACAACGTCGGCATCCGGTCGTCGCGCTCTGGCCGGTGGCGTTGCGTGAGGATTTGCGGCGGGCGCTCACGGGTGAAGGCGTGCGCAAGGTCGAAGAATGGGCCGCGCGTTACACGCCCGCCGTCGCGGAATGGCCGGCCAGTCCGATCGATCCGTTCTTCAACGTCAACACACCGGATCAGGCCGCCGAAGCGGAACGCATGGCGGCGCTCCATCCGGAAGCCTGAAATCGCCGGGGCGCTATGTGCCCTCGCCTCGCAATGCCTTGATTTGATCGCGCGGCAACGCTTCGGCCTGCAGCGCATTGGCGATGCCTTCGATGTCGTCGAGCATCAGCAGCGGGAGCTGCGCTTGCGGCAACGGCGAGTCGGTCGCGATCGCGACGATACAATCGTCGTCGGGATATTGCAGCGGCTTGCCGACCGCCGCGCGATAAACTTCGAGTTTCGGGTGCGCATGGCGCTTGAACCCTTCGACGATCACGAGATCGGCCGGGCTTAGCTTCGCCAATAGCTCCGCGAGCAGCGGCTCAGGCTCGCCACGCAGCTCGTGAATGAGCGCCCAGCGCCGCCCCGACGCGACCACGACCTCGCTCGCGCCGGCTTCCCGGTGCAGCCACGAATCCTTACCCGGCCGATCGATGTCGAACTCGTGGTGTGCATGCTTGATCGTCGCGACCCTCAGGCCGCGCCCGACCAGAACCGGGATGACCTTGGTGATCAGCGTTGTTTTGCCGGAGCCGCTCCAGCCGGCGAGACCAATGATGCGCATCGGCATGGGCTTTGACTTGAGGATTGGGCTTGCGATTCGGCTCGGGCGCGACCGTCGCCCCTATGATAAGGACAGGTTTGGTCTTTTGCGACCCTCATCCATGGCGGAAACAACCTTCGACCTGCGCGGCCTCAAATGTCCGCTCCCGGTGCTGCGCACGCACAATGCGTTGGCGGGCATGCGGCCGGGCGATATTTTGCTCGTGGCGTGCACCGATCCGCTCGCCGGCATCGATATTCCGAACCTGCTGCGGGAAACGGGCGATGTTCTAGAGGAGACGCGCAACGAAGCGCGAGGCGTAACGTTCCGGATCCGCAAGCGCTAGACCGTTAGGAGCTGCAGCGCACTCACTCGGCGGCCACACGGTGCGCGGCGACGCCTTTTGCTTTCACCACAACCTTGATCGCGTCGTCGACGCGGTCCTTGGCATAGCGGATCGCGGTCGGCAGATCGTCGAGCGCGAAAGTGTGCGTATGGATTTTAGTTGCGTCGAAGCGTTTTTGCGACATCAGGGCTTCAGCGCGGTGGGTGGCGCTGCGGCCTTCGCCGCGAATGCCGTAGAGATAGATGTTGTTGCGCACGATCTGCGCGACGTCGACCGGCGTCTCCTGGTGCGGAAACGCCGCCAGGCAAACCTTGCCGCCGCGGCTGACCATGCGGATCGCGTCGTTCACCGCGTTGGGAGCGCCGGAGCATTCGATTACGTAGTCGACGCCCTTGCCGCCGTTGAGCCGCCGCACGGCTTCGACGGCTTCCTCGCTATGGACATTGACCACATGATCGGCGCCGAGCTCGCGACCGATACGCAGGCGATTGTCGCGCGTGCCGGTGAGGATAACGGGTGACGCGCCAAGCGCCTTCGCTACGGCAACGCCGAGAAGTCCGATCGGACCCGGCCCGGTCACGACGACGCTTTCACCGGCGACGAGGCCGCCCAGCTCGGTAAGCCCGTACGTGGCGGTGCCCGCCGTTACAACGAGCGTCGCTTCCTCGTCCGACATCCCGTCCGGAATCGCGATCAGCGTGTTGATGTTGTTGACCTGATATTCGCAAAAGCCGCCGTCGGTAGTGAAACCATTGGCGCGATGGCCCTTGTCGACGTCGCCGTAATTGAGGCCGTAGTTGTGGCACGAAGTGTACATGCCTTCGCGGCAGCGCTTGCACTGGCCGCAGCCGGCGTGAATCTCCACGGTGATCCGCTGGCCGATCTTGTATTCGTCGACGCTGGGACCGAGCGCCACCACCGTGCCCATATATTCATGGCCGGGCGTGAAGTTCTTGTTGAAGGGCATGCCGCCCAGGATCGACGCCGGCGGGCCGTGA
>Ga0302326_10032839_pt1 | contig 10328 bp, 9 predicted proteins | sample Palsa_T0_3_FD_202264 | JGI IMG/M metagenome (GOLD analysis project Ga0302326, IMG submission 202264) | Peat permafrost microbial communities from Stordalen Mire near Abisko, Sweden - Palsa_T0_3 | ecosystem: Environmental > Terrestrial > Soil > Palsa > Peat permafrost | place: Sweden: Abisko... | reverse complement strand
GACAGCGATATAGCGCGGCTGGTGCAGCATCACCTTGAAGCAGCAGGTTTTGCGGTACGCCTGTTTCACACTCCCACCAACCTGATTCCCGATGCCGAGCGCCAGCCGCCGGCGCTGTTTCTGCTGGACATCATGGTTCCCGGCGGCGATGGCCTCGATGTATGCAGGCGTTTGCGCGCCAATGCCGCGCTGTCGACGATTCCGATCATTTTTCTAACCGCCCGCGCCGGTGAAAACGACCGCGTGCTTGGCCTGGAATTGGGCGCGGACGACTACATCACCAAGCCCTTCGCCACCCGCGAGCTGGTGGCGCGCGTCAAAGCGGTCTTGCGGCGTTTTGAGCGGCCCACGACGCCTTCCATCATCAGCTTTGAGCAAGTCATCATCGACGCCAACGCCATGCAGTTGAAGGTGCGCGGCGAGCTGACGACCACCACCGCAACGGAATTCCGCCTGCTCGACTACCTGGCGCGCCATCCGGGAAGAGTTTTCAGCCGCGACCACCTGCTGGACGCGGTGTGGGGCGATGCCCGCTTCGTCACTCCCCGCTCGGTGGATGTTTATGTACGCCGCATCCGTGAGAAAATCGAGGTCGATGCGGAGAATCCGCGCTATTTGAAAACGGTGCGCGGCGCCGGCTATCGGTTTGAGCTTCCCAAGGGCGAGTAGCCAGCCGCACCATGCCGGAATGAGCCGGACCGGAGCGTCGGATTGACACCCAAAGTCTTCACCAAGCTGCTCGGACTTTTTGTCCTGCTGCTGATCTTCCAGACAGCGGTGATGGAGTTCGTGTTTCGCGGGCTGGTGGAGCGCAGCGCCGGCGTTACCTTTCGTTGGATGGCCCATGAAGCACTCTGGTCGGGGCTGATCGCGCTGCTGCTTGCGCTTCCTCTTGCGGCATGGGCAGCCAGCCGCGTCACCGTTCGCATCGAGCGTGTGGTGGCGTTTGCGCGGCGTATCGCCGAGGGCGATTTGAGCGCCCGCTTGACCCTTGACGGCGCGGACGAACTCTCCGCCATGGAAACCGCCCTGAACCAGACCGCCGAGCGGCTGGGGCAAAGCTTTGCCGAGATCGAAAGCCGCCGCCAGGAGTTGGCCGCCATGCTCGACTCCATGCAGGAGGCGGTGGTTGCTATTACCCCCGAAGGCATCGTCCGCTGGTCGAACGCTGTGATGCAGCGCATCGCCGGCACGCACATTCACGCCGGCCGTCCGCTGGTTCATTTTGTTCGCGACCCCGATGTGCTGGCCTGCGTGCGCGCTGCGCTCGATCATCATGAAGTGAGCTACGGCCGCGCCGGCTCTCTCGCCCCTGGGCGAATGTTTGAGATCAATGCGGCGCCGTTGCCCTCAGGCGGCGCGTTGGTTGTGCTGCACGACGTGACGCGCATTGAGGCCGCGGAGAAAACGCGCCGCGACTTCATTGCGAACGTGAGCCACGAGCTTCGCACTCCGCTCACATCGATCCAGGGATATGTGGAGACATTGGTCGAAGATCCGCGTCCCAACCCCGAAACCACGCGCGAGTTTCTCGGCATCATCCACAAGAACGCCACGCGCATGAATCGGCTGACTGAGGACCTGCTGGCCTTGGCTAGCGTAGAAAGCCCCGACTACAGGCTCACGCTGCAAGCCACGCGCGCCTCGGCGCTGGTCCAGGATGCGATTGAAAGCCTGGGAGGCATTGTTGTCGACTCCGAGGTTGAGTTGGAATCCACGGGTGCGCCCGATGCGCTGGTTCTGGCCGATCCGGACGCCATGAACCAGGTGTTCGGCAACCTGATCGAGAATTCGGTTAAATATGCCGCATCGGGGAAGCGAATTCGCGTCGGAGCGCAGCTGGTCGAGGGTGAAGTCGAGTTCACCGTGCAGGACTTCGGACCGGGCATTGCATTCGAGCACCTTGACCGCATCTTCGAGCGCTTTTACCGCGTGGACAAAGCCCGCTCACGCGACTCCGGCGGCACCGGCCTGGGCCTGGCTATCGTCAAGCACATCGTGCTGGCCCACGGCGGGCGCATCTGGGCGCGGAGCGAACTGGGCGCCGGCGCGCAATTCCACTTCACCTTGCCGCTCGCGCCGGTGGCCGTGGGTGAGAAAATGGCTTCGACGATCGCGTAGCGAATTTTCACCGCCTTCGTGCCTTGGGTGCCCCATCTGGGCGCCGGGGGACCGGGGCACCCTCTGGGTCGGGGTCGGGGCACCGCGTTCTTGTTTCTTGCGGCCAGGGTGGGATAGCACGACCGTTCGAAAAGAGCGTCCAATTCCGTGAAATCAACAGCAAAGATATTCGCCATCGGTCTCGCTTCGGCTCTGCTTCTCCTCCATTCTGCAGACGCACGCGCGCAGGACCGCCCTCCCGCCGTGCCGCTGATCGTTCACAACCCCTACTTCAGCATCTGGTCCATGGCCGACAAGCTCACCGACCAGAACACGAAACACTGGACCGGCCATCAGCAGCCGATCTCCGGCCTGGCGCGCATCGACGGCAAAACCTGGCGATTCATGGGCGAGGACCCGCGCGAGATTCCAGCGATGGACCAGACCGGATTGCAGGTCTCACCCACACACACGATTTATCATTTCCAGGCAGGCGGCGTCAGCTTGACCGTCAGCTTCTTCACGCCGGCGTTTCCCAAGGATCTGGACGTGCTGTCTCGGCCCGTTACTTATTTCGCCGTGAGCGCGACCGGTCAGGGCGACCATGAGCTTTCTGTCCTCATCGATGTGGACCCGGTTATCGCGGTCAACACCGCTGACGAGCCGGTGACCTGGGGCCGTTCCCGCGCGCAAGGACTCACCGTCCTGAATGTGGGCTCGCGCGATCAGCGCGTCCTGAACCGCCCCGGAGACGATCTGCGCATCGATTGGGGCTACTTCCACCTCGCCGCGCCTGACGCAGCCGGGGCGCAGTTTGCGCTGGCCGAAGACGCTCTGCACAGGTTTGCAACCACTGGCGCATTGCCCGCTGAAGACGACATGGACATGCCCAAAATGCCTCGCGATGGCGCGGCGCATCTGGCCGTTTTGCTGCCTTTCGGCAAGCTCGGCGGGCAGCCGGTTACACGCCATGTCTTGCTGGCTTACACCGAGGATTACGCGATTGAATATCTGAGCCGCAAACTGCGGCCTTACTGGCAGCGAAACGGGCTCACTGTGGAGCAGATGCTTGGTCAGGCCGAGGCGCAATATCCGGCGCTCGAAGAGCGTGGCCAGGCCTTCGACAGGGAACTGACCGCCGACCTCGAAAAGACGGGCGGCAACAACTACGCGCAGCTCGCTATCCTCGCCTATCGACAGACGCTGGGGGCGCACGGCTTTGCCGCCGACGTGGATGGAACGCCGATGCTGTTTCCCAAGGAAAACTTCTCCAACGGCTGCATCTCCACCGTTGACGTTCTCTACCCGTCGGCGCCGTTCTTCCTCTTTTTCAACCCTGTGCTGCTGCAGGCGCAGTTGAAACCGGTGCTTGAATACGCCGCGCTGCCGCGCTGGAAGTGGCCCTTTGCGCCACATGATCTGGGCACGTATCCGCTTGCCGACGGGCAGGTTTATGGCGGTGGCGAACGAACTGAGGACGACCAGATGCCGGTGGAAGAAAGCGGCAATCTGCTCATCCTGGTGGCGGCCATGGAGCGCGAACTGGGTAATTTCGACTTTGCCCGCACCTACTGGCCGCAGTTCACCCAGTGGGCCGAGTATCTGCGCGACAAAGGGCTCGACCCGTCCAACCAGCTTTCGACGGACGACTTTGCGGGACACCTCGCGCACAACGCGAACTTATCCATTAAAGCCATTGAAGCCATAGATGCTTACGCCATTCTGGCGCGCGGAGTGGGCAAGCCGGAAGTCGCTGAAGAATATTCGCGCCTGGCCGGGGATATGGCCGACAAATGGCAGCTCATGGATCTTGATGGAGACCATTACAAGCTGGCCTTCGACAAGCCCGGAACCTGGAGCCAGAAGTACAACCTGGTGTGGGACCAGATTCTCGATCTCAAGCTTTTTCCACCCCAGGTTCGCCGGACTGAGTTGGCCTTCTATCTGCAACACCTCAACCAATTCGGACTGCCGCTGGACAACCGCGCCGACTACACCAAGCTCGATTGGTCGGTTTGGACGGCGACGCTGGCCGACCCCAGCCAGCCGAAGGAAGCCGAAGCCTACCGCCAGCTCCTCGACCGAATCAGTCAATGGGTCAACCAAGGCCCCACCCGCGTTCCGCTGACCGATTGGTACGATACTAAGACGGGAAAGCAGAGCGGCTTCCAGGCGCGTTCCGTCGTCGGAGGTGTCTACATCAAAGCCTTGGCCGACAATACGTTAGCTGAAAAGTGGAGGAGCCGAGTCGAGCCATAGCTTCGCCAGTATCCGCCCCGGCTCGAAGCCCATCGAGCAGACGAAAATATTCCTCATTTTTCTGTGCCCGCCCTTGCACTTAATTATGGATGAATGGCGCACAATACTTGCAGGAGAGTGAAAATCGCGCCGCTCCCCCGAAAATCTCTCGTCCTTCAGCGTGCCAGCGCATTTTGACCGGCCGCATTACCCTCCCCCCCTATTTTTCGTACCACCAAGTGAGACGCTGCTTTCGCTGCCAACTTGCCTGACTGCGATATCGCGTCGCTCGCTGCTCCTGCAAAGCCGGAATATCGCTCTAATTCAAACGCCAGTAACATTTGCCGTAGACAATGAAATGCGGCAGTCAATCTGCAAGGGAGATCACTGTGAAGAAGACGTTAGCGATTGTTGGGATGTTGGTTTTTGCCTTGGGCGCCGCGCAGGCCCAGAAATTGACGGGGGCTGGAGCAAGCTTCCCCTATCCGATTTACTCAAAATGGTTTAGTGAATACAGCGCGGCGCATCCGGGTGTCCAGATCAACTACCAGCCAATCGGCTCGGGCGGCGGAATCCGGCAGGTAACCTCGGGCTTGGTTGACTTCGGCGCCTCCGACGGACCCATGTCCGACGATCAGTTGGCAGCTTCCAAGGTCAAACTGGTCCACATTCCCACCGTGCTTGGCGCTGTTGTTCCCATCTTCAACGTCCCGGGCGTCACCGACATCAAGTTCAGCCCTGAAGTGCTGGCCGGCATCTACCTCAAGAACATCGAGAATTGGAACGACGCGCGCATCGCCAAAGACAATCCCGGCGTCAAGCTGCCTGACCAGAAGATCATTGTGGTGCATCGCGCAGACGGCAGCGGCACCACCTACATTTTTACCGACTACCTGAGCAAGATCAGCAGCGAATGGGCGAACGGACCGGGCAAGGGAACTGCGATAAGCTGGCCCGCGGGCGTCTCCGGCGCGCAGAACGCGGGTGTGGCGGGCCTGGTCCGGCAGTTGCCTGGGGCCATTGGCTACGTGGAGCTGATTTATGCTTTGCAAAATCACATGAGCTATGGAGAAGTGAAAAATGCCGCCGGCAACTGGGAGAAGGCTTCCATCGACGGGGTTGTTGAAGCCGCCGCCAGCGTCAAGCAGATGCCCGCCGACTATCGCGTCTCCATCACCAACGCGCCGGGAGCCAACGCGTACCCCATCTCCAGCTTTACCTGGATGCTGATCCCGCTGCACTCGGCCGATGCGGCCAAGGGCAAGGTGATCAAGGACATGTTGAGCTGGATCATCACTTCAGGCGAGAGCGAGGCTTCAAGTCTGTCTTACGCTCCGCTGCCAAAGTCGGTTGCGGATAGGGTTCTGAAGACGGTTTACTCGCTGCAATAAACGGCTCTTCGAAAGCGGAGGGGCTCGACGATTCCGCCGGGTTCCCTTCTATTTGCTGTGCTCCTGGCCCGGAACAGGCGGCGGTGGCCCGAGATCTACGTCGGTCCGGTCTCGAAACGGGTGTGCGATCTTTCCCAGTAGGCTCAGTTGAGAGCCATAAAAGTCTGGCACTCGGCCAAAGCCACAAAAACCAAGGTATGAAGCTTCTTCCTGAACTGTGTTCCCCTCGCCTTGGGGATTGTAGTGCTTGGCGGCGTCGCGACGATCAAAAATGTAGACGTACAAAAAGGATTCCGATGCGTAGCGGGAACCTAGACTGCACGCCAAGGCGGTTAGACTTCCCCGTCCGGCATCTTCAGGGGAAATGCTGAGAAACAGCACCAGATTGCCTTTGCGTTCCGGCCTGATGGATCTGGCGATCCGATATTTCGGAACCCGGTCACCTGAGTGCGCCGAACAGCTATCCTTGTCCTTGAACACCTGTGGCCCTTCCTGTGCACAAGCGATCGAAATTGAGAGCGATATCGCCAATCCAAGAAATCTCAACGGTCGCATTCGCTTTCCACCTTGGAGACATCAAAGCGCACTGAATGCAAACAGTCTAGCCGAAGGGCGGTAACGCACGCGCGGTGGTCAGCCTTGCAGATGCTCGGCGATCAGGCGATCCATCAACGGCGTGAGCTGCTCGCCGGTCCGGGGAAGGACAAATGCCTGCTCGGCTGGGTCCCAGTCCAGCTTGAAGCTGGTGGAGAGGGCGGAGATCCAGATCTGCTGAACGGGCGCGTTCGGCGTAATCACGAATTTGCCAGGCGGGTCATCGAAGAGCACATGGATCAAGCCGCCCTGCCCGCCCTCGACCTCAAAACCGGCGTTCTCCGCTTCCTCGTCCGCAATCAAATGCTGCAGCAGCGCGTTCAGGGCAGTCTCCGCCAAGTCGCGGAACTCCAGTTCGTCCATCATGCTCCCAGTCTAACGCGCATTTCGCAAAGAGGGCGGGACAGCCGGGAATTCAAGGTCTGACGAAATCTCTGCGGGCCAGGAGGCCCCCAGAACAGCCGGTCTCCACCCCCGCGACGAAGACCTGTCGCCGGGGTGGAGACCGGCGCTACCGTTCAGACTGGCGCTATGCACGAATTGTTTTTTTCAGAGAATCTGCGCAGAAAGGCTAAAGTTTCTTTTGCATTAGCCGATAGGCATGGAAATGGGATGCTTTGCCTGGAGGTCCGCATATGGGAATCACTCCAATCGCCAATCTCATGCCGTTGCCGGTCGCCCGCTTAGTCCAGGGGGAAATGGACCCCTTGCCGATGGAGCGCGTCCAGAGCTCCTCAAGAACCGGAGATGAAAGGTACTCTCCGAGCGGTGGAAAATCCGCCCGCGGCTCGGAAGACGACGCCTTCGAAGGTGCCTCGGAAAGCGCTGACGACGAATCGGCCGATGGGCAAACCGCCCAATCCAGCCAGACCGCCGTGCCGCGTAAAATCAGTTTTTTTGCCTGAAAGGGGGTTGGCGCAGCAAGTTGCGCCAGCCTCGCGAAGTGGATGAATTGCTTGAGCAATCTCTAATAATCAATTGAATCTAAATCAGATAGATAATGCCAACAAAATCTTCCACAGATGCACCCTTGCAATCGAGTCGATTCTCGTGTAATTTACTAACCAGTTAGTCAAACGTGGAAAATGCAATTACAAACCGTTCCCAGGCTGACCGCGCCGACAACGCCCGGAGCCGCATCCTTGAGGCCGCGACCCAGGAATTCAGCGCCAACGGCCTGGCTGGCGCCAGAACCGAGCGCATTGCGGAGGCCGCCGGTGTCAACAAGGCTCTGCTTTACTATTACTTCCGCAGCAAGGATGCGCTGTATGCCGCAGCGCTTGAGGCTGTGGCTTCCCGAGTCGCCGCCACCAGCATGTCCGTGCTCAGCCTGGAATGCTCTGCTGGCGAGCGGCTGCTGCGCTCGGCGCTCAACCACTTTGACCGCATCTACTCGCAGCCGGTATTCCAGACGTTGATGCAGCAGGAGATGATTCGCCTGCGCAAGGGCGAGTCGACTGCGGTTAACCCGCTGGTGGAGAAGCTGTTCCGGCCAATGGGGCAGAAGATGCTGGCGGTGGCGGAGGAGGGAATCCGCTCTGGCGAGCTGATTCCGGTGGAGAGTTCTCAGGTGACCTACGCCGCACTGGGCGCTAATGTTTTCTACTTTCTGTCCGCGCCGATGATGCGGCTTATCGCCGGGGGCGACCCGATGGAGCGGAGCGCGCTTGAGTTTCGTCGCAAAGTGTCGATCGAGTACCTGGGGCAAGCCATCTTCATCGACCGCGAGCGCGGCGCACAGGCGGCTGCAAGGGTGCTGGCAGACACGCCCATGCCGGAGCGGATTGACGCGCCAGGCGATGAAATTTTCAATCTCCGATTGACAAGCGTTGGAACCGAAACCGTTGCAAATGAAATGAAGAGAGGACCCGAGTGAACGCACGCAACCGAGTTTTTCTTATCCTGGGCATACTTACTGCTGGATCGCTGATCTGGTACTTTGCCACCGTCCGCACCTCGGGGGATATGCTGCTGATCGGCACCGTCGATGCCAATGAAGTGCTGGTCAGTTCGAAGATTCCGGGGCGCATTCAGACACTGACCGTGGACGAGGGCCAGCAGGTCCAGGCCGGGCAGCTCATCGCCGTGATCGAGAGCCAGGACCTGCAGGCCGCGAACGCGGCCGCCGAGGCCACGGCCAACAGCCAGAGATACAAGCTGGGCGAGACCGTGGAGACCGAGCGGCAGACCCGCGGCGAAACGGGCAGCGCCACCGTGAACGCCGAGGCGCAGTTGAGCGCCGCGAAGGCCACCTTGGCGCAGGCGCAGGCCAACTACGAGCACCAGCAGGCCGACACCAGCCGGACTGTCGCGCTGGCCCAGCAGGGAATTATGAGCCAGCAGGCGAAAGACGACGCGGCCACCAGCCTGATGGCCGCCAAGGCCGCAGTGGACGCGGCGCGCGACAATGTGACTGCGGCTGAAGCCTCGCTGCGCCAGGCTCGCGCCCATGAGCTGCTCACCACCGTTGCCGCGCGCACGGTCGACTCGACCCGAGGCGAAGCTGAGAATGCCCGCGCTCTTGCCGAGCAGGCCAAAGTCGAGCTGGGCTACACGCAGGTTTTCGCTCCCGTCAGTGGCACGGTCAACGTGCGCGCCGCCCGCCAGGGAGAGGTGGTTGCCGCCGGCGCCACCATCGTCACCATCATGGACCTGACCCAGACCTGGGTCTACGCGCCACTGCCCGAGACGCAGGGGGACGCCGTGAAGCTTGGAGACTCGCTTCGCGTGGTGATGCCCTCGGGCGCGGCGGTGCAGGGCAAAGTGATTTCCAAAGCCTCGGAGGCGGACTTTGCCACGCAGCGCGACATCAACGGCAGCCCCAAGCGCGACATCGAGACCGTCCAGTTGAAGCTGATCATCGACAATCCCGGCGAGAGCTTTGTTCCTGGCATGACGGCCGATGTGTTTGTGCCGAAAAGCAAGCTGGTGAAGCAATGACTGCTTCCACTCAGGCTGCGATTCCGGATCAAGAGGCAAAACCGCCGGCGACGACGGCCATTGCCGTGGAAAACATCGTCAAGCGCTATGGCACGTTTGAAGCCGTCAAGGGCGTCAGCTTCTCCGTCAACGATGGCGAGATCTTCGGCCTGCTCGGCCCCAACGGCGCAGGCAAAAGCACGCTCATCCGCATGATGACCACGCTTGTGCCCATCACCAGCGGCAAGGCGTTCGTCGCCGGCTTCGACGTGGCAAAAGATTCCGATGCAGTTCGCCGCGTGATTGGCGTGATTCCCCAGGCGCTCACCAGCGACCCCGACCTTACGCTCGAAGAAAACCTCAGCATCTACGCAAAGCTTTATGGCGTTCCCAAAGCTGAGCGCGAAAAAAACATCCAGGAAGTGCTGGAAGCGGTGGATCTTGTCAAGTGGCGCGACGCGCAGACAAAAACGCTCTCAGGCGGAATGCGCCGCCGCCTCGAGATCGCGCGCGGCCTGGTACACAACCCGCATATCTTTTTCCTCGACGAGCCCACCACGGGCCTCGATCCCGTTTCCCGCATCGCCGTTTGGGAGATGCTCGACAATTTGAGGAAGACCCGCAAACTCACCATGCTGCTGACCACCCACTACATGGAGGAAGCCGACAAGCTCTGCGACCGCATCGCCATTGTCGATCACGGTAACCTCGTAGCTCTCGGCACGCCCATCGAGCTGAAGCAGAGCGTCCCCGGCGCCAACGTGGTTGAAGTGCATTTCGATCGCGAGACTGCTGAGTGGAAGGGGCGCCTCGAAAAACTCGAAGGAGTTACCAGCGTGCAGGCCGAGTCTGCCGGATTCTATCGCGTGCTGACTTCTTCAGGCTCCGCGACCACCATGCAGTTAGTCGAGTTAGCCGCGTCGCTGAACGAAACTCTAACTTCTCTCAGCGTCCAGAACACTTCGCTCGACGATGTCTTTGTCCATTACACAGGCCGCCAGTTGCGCGATGAGCAGGTCAAGTCAGTCTTCATGATGCCGCCCAGGCCGGGAGCACAGCCATGAACAGAATGTTCGCAATCTTCGA
>Ga0302326_10032838_pt1 | contig 10328 bp, 8 predicted proteins | sample Palsa_T0_3_FD_202264 | JGI IMG/M metagenome (GOLD analysis project Ga0302326, IMG submission 202264) | Peat permafrost microbial communities from Stordalen Mire near Abisko, Sweden - Palsa_T0_3 | ecosystem: Environmental > Terrestrial > Soil > Palsa > Peat permafrost | place: Sweden: Abisko... | reverse complement strand
AGCAGACACAGGCTTGGTAGCAGGACAGCCTGGCAGATGAGTGCGACCACCAGGGGGCGGCGCAGCGAGGCGGCCCGCCGGAAGTCGGCCACTGTCAGCGTCAGCCCGAGGGCGAGCATGACCGCCACGACGACCAATGGAAAGAACCGGTTGTCCACAACACTCCAAGGACTTGGGCGCCTACGCCGCGAAGTATCGATCGGCGGAGGCGACAGCGCAACAATGCAGCAGGTATTCAGCTTGCCTTAGATGGCAGCGGCTCAGCCTAACGGTCTGCTGCGGCTGCTGCGGCTGCTGCGTGCGATGCGGACGATGCGGTTGACTCCGTCGCCGTGTAGCCGGACTGAGGCTCGACAGGGCGAGCAACCTGGCTATCTCATGGAGGTCAGCAATATCTCGGATAAACCGCGTGCGGCGTCGTCGAGACCCAATTCTGCTAGGCGCGCACGTATCTCGCCAGGCCGGATGAATAGTCCAAAATTACTGCAGTAGAACGTATGTCAAGATCTTCTGACTGTCAGGACAGTTGCTATTGCGTAAGGACTCTGAACCGGGTGGGCGGGCAGTCTCGGGCGTAGGTGATGCCGGGCCGATCGTCTAGATGACTCATTGTCGTGTCGGCCTGTCCCCGGGGCGGTACCCATGGGTTTTTCGTTCGTGTCGGCTGAGCCCCAATCCATCTCGAATCATCATGATCGAAATCGTCGGCAGCTGTGCAAGGCCGAGGGGGCCGGTAACGGAGCGCCGATCTATCACCCGCATCGCTCGGCTCCGTCAGAACCACTGTGATTCAAAGCCGTCTTCGCACCCAGGCTGCTGCTGACGCGCAGAGCCAATGTGGAGTGGATTCTCCTTGTTGGCTTGAGTTTTCGATGCCGCTGGCGCTTGAGCGGATGGTAAGCGGGCGCCTCGTCGAGCAGCTACAGCCGGAAGCGGCCGAACAAGATATCTGCCCAGTCGTTGGATAGCTTTCCAATGTTCCATGCGTGATTTGCGACCTAAACCATCGAAGGAGTGGCTGTCATGACCTTGCGCGTCGTTCCCGAAGGTTTGGCCGCCGCCTGTGCGGGTGTGGAGGCGTTGACGGCGCGGCTGGCCGCTGCGCATGCCGGCGCGGTTCCGTTGATCGCGGCGGTGGCGCCGCCCGCGGCGGATCCGGTGTCGCTGCAGAGCGCGGCGGGGTTTAGCTTTCACGGCAGCCAGCATGCGGCGGTGGCCGCCCAAGGCGCCGAGGAGCTGGGTCGCTCCGGTGTCGGAGTGGGGCAGTCGGGCGCCAGCTACGCCAGCGGTGACGCGGCGGTGTCGTATCTTTTCGCAGCCGACTGACGATGACCGCGCCGATTTGGATAGCCGCACCGCCAGAGGTGCATTCGACATTGTTGAGCAGCGGCCCGGGGCCGGCGGCGTTGCTGGCGGCAGCGGGCGCGTGGAACTCGCTGAGCACCGAATACTCGTCGATAGCAGACGAACTCACCGAATTGTTGGCGCAGGTGCAAGCCGGTGCGTGGCAGGGCCCGAGCGCGGAGTCGTTCGTGGCCGCGAACGCGCCGTACCTGGCGTGGTTGACGCAGGCCAGCGCCAACAGCGCGGCGGTGGCGGCTCAGCATGAGACCACGGCCGCGGCCTACACCAGCGCACTGGCCGCGATGCCGACGCTGCCGGAGCTGGCCACCAATCACGTGGTCCACGGGGTGTTGGTGGGAACCAATTTCTTTGGCATCAACACCATTCCGATTGCGCTGAACGAGGCCGACTATGCACGGATGTGGGTGCAAGCCGCGACCACGATGGCTACCTATCAAGCGGTAGCCGGTTCGGCTGTGGCGGCGACACCTCTGACCGACCCGGCGCCGCCCATCCTGAAGTCAGACGCCCAGACAAACTCGTCCGCGTTGCCGGCCGACTCCACCACCGAGACTCCACTGGACCAGCTCATCGCGCAGTTGTTGCAGGACGCGGGGATCACTTGGGACCCAACCGATGGCACCATCAACGGGTTGCCGTACACCTCCTACAGCAACCCCGTGACACTGCTGTATTGGGTCAGGAATCTCGTCACCCTCGTTCAGTCGGTTGAGCAGTTTGCGGAATTACTGGAGACCAATCCGGAAGCAGCCCTCGCGAGCCTCACACCGGCCAACATTGTCGCGTTTCTCGTTGCGCATCCGGTGGTCGCCGCCGCGGTCGCTGCCAGTTCGACCACAGCTGCCGTCCCCGCTGCGGCCGCTTCGGCGGCGGCAGTAGCCAGCGTGGCAGGGCTGATCGACCCATCTTTATTCCAGCCCGTTCCGCCGGTGCTGCCGCCGATCGCGGCTTTGCCCACGGCGCCGGTTACTGCGACGACACCTGCTGTCGTCGCCACGGCCGCACCGCCGGCAACGGTCCCAGCCACTCCGACCGCGCCCACGGCCGGCAGTGTTCCCGCTCCGCCGCCGCCGGCCCCGCCGCCGGTCGGCTTGCACGGTTTTGGCTTCCCCTACCTCATCGGTATGGGGGGTGACCCTGGCATCGGATTCGACTTTGGGGCGAGCGCCAAAGCTGGCGCCACTGCAAGGCTGCGAGCGCCGGCCGAGGCCGCCGCGATCGCCGCGGCCGCTGCCGCACGGAGACGGACCCGGTCGCGGCGTCGCCAGTATGCACGCAAGTACGACTACGCCGACGCGTTCATGGACGTCGACGTCGACCCGGACTGGGACGCAACGCCACCCGACGAGCCAGTCGCGTCGACGGCGGCGTCGGATCGGGGTGCGGGGTCGCTGGGATTCGCCGGGACCGTGTCGCAGGGCAGCGAGCAGGCGACGGGATTGGCTACCTTGCCCGGCGATGATTTCGGAAACGGGCCGAGTATGCCGATGCTGCCCAACACATGGTCACCCGAGGTCCCGCCGGGGGAGGGGAAGGGCAGCTGAGTGTGTCTGTGCGGCAGCGATGATCGATTAGTGAAAGGTTTCGGGAATGAGTTTGTTGGATGCACATATTCCGCAGTTGGTGGCGTCGGAGTCGGCGTTTGGCGCTAAGGCGGGGTTGATGTCCTCGACGATCGGTCAGGCCGAGCAGGAGGCGATGTCGGCGCAGGCGTTTCACGCCGGGGATTCGGCGACGGGGTGATCATTCGTCAGTGTGCTGTTGGCCGGCAGTTCGGTATAGCGGTGTAATCTGCATCCGAAGTCCCGGGGGTCCACTACGAGAGTGAGGCCAGCGATGGCGACCGAGTTCAACGGCAAGATCGAATTGGATATCCGCGATTCGGAACCGGATTGGGGTCCGTTCGCGGCGCCGACCGCGGCGGAGGGTGCGCCCAACATCCTGTATCTGGTGTGGGACGACACGGGCATCGCGACCTGGGACTGTTTCGGCGGTTTGGTCGAGATGCCGACAATGACGCGCATCGCCGAGCGCGGTGTGCGGCTGTCGCAGTTCCACACCACCGCACTGTGCTCACCCACCAGGGCTTCGCTGCTGACCGGTCGCAACGCCACCACGGTCGGCATGGCCATGATCGAAGAATTCACCGAAGGTTTCCCCAACTCCAACGGTCGTATCCCCTTCGAAACCGCTTTGCTGCCTGAGGTTTTGGCCGAACGTGGCTACAACACCTACTGCGTCGGAAAGTGGCACCTGACTCCACTCGAGGAGTCCAACGTGGCTGCAACCAGGCGGCACTGGCCGACCTCACGCGGCTTCGAACGCTTCTACGGGTTCATGGGCGGCGAGACCGACCAGTGGTATCCGGACCTGGTGTACGACAACCATCCAGTGGACCCACCTGGTACCCCGGAGGATGGCTACCACCTGTCGAAAGACATCGCCGACAAGACGATTGAGTTCATTCGCGACGCGAAGGTGATCGCGCCGGACAAACCGTGGTTCAGCTACGTGTGCCCGGGCGCCGGTCATGCCCCGCACCATGTTTTCAAAGAGTGGGCCGACCGCTACGCCGGCAAGTTCGACATGGGCTACGAGCGTTACCGCGAGATCGTGCTGGACAGGCAGAAGTCGATGGGCATCGTGCCGCAGGACACCGAACTGTCACCGGTCAACCCCTACCTCGACGTCAAGGGGCCCGACGGCCAGCCGTGGCCGCTGCAGGACACCGTGCGGCCCTGGGACACGCTCAATGACGAAGAGAAAAAGTTGTTCAGCAGATTCGCGGAGGTGTTCGCCGGATTTCTCAGCTACACCGACGCCCAGATCGGGCGGATCCTGGACTATCTCGAGGAATCCGGCCAACTGGACAACACCATCGTCGTGGTGATCTCCGATAACGGCGCCAGTGGTGAAGGCGGTCCGAACGGATCGGTGAACGAGGGCAAGTTCTTCAACGGCTACATCGACACCGTCGAAGAGAGCATGAAGCTGTTCGACCACCTCGGTGGGCCCGAGACCTACAATCACTACCCGATCGGGTGGGCGATGGCTTTCAACACGCCCTACAAGCTCTACAAGAGATACGCCTCGCACGAAGGCGGAATTGCGGACACCGCAATCATCTCGTGGCCCAATGGAATTCCCGCACATGGTGAGGTCCGTGACAACTATGTCAGTGTTTCCGACATCACTCCGACTGTTTACGACCTGCTGAACGTCGAACCGCCCGAAACCGTCAGGGGCATCCCGCAGAAACCATTGGACGGCGTGAGCTTTAAAGCGGCCCTTTATGATCCGGCCGCGGGCACCGGCAAAGAGACCCAGTTCTACACCATGCTGGGTACCCGTGGACTATGGCACAAGGGCTGGTTCGCCAACACCGTCCATGCCGCCACACCCGCGGGCTGGGGGCATTTCGACGCCGATCGCTGGGAGCTCTTCCATATCGACGCCGACCGCAGCCAGTGCCACGATCTGGCCGACGAGCACCCCGACAAGCTCGAGGAGCTCAAGGCGCTGTGGTTCTCCGAGGCCGCCAAATACAACGGTCTGCCGTTGTCGGATCTGAACATCTTCGAAACGTTGACGCGGGCGCGGCCCTACCTGGCCAGTGAACGGGACAGCTACATCTACTACCCCGATTCCGCAGAGGTGGCCACCGGCGCCGCGCCCGAGATCCGGGGCCGTTCGTTCGCGGTGCTGAGCGATGTCACCATCGACACCACCGGCGCCGAAGGCGTGCTGTTCAAGCACGGCGGCGCCCACGGCGGGCATGTGCTCTTCGTCCAGGACGGACGTTTGCACTACGTCTACAACTTCCTCGGTGAGCGCCAGCAGGAGGTCTCCTCGTCGCAGGCAATACCACTGGGAAGACACCTGTTCGGGGTTCGCTACGAGCGCACGGGCACGGTGCAAGGCAGCCACACGCCTCTCGGTGAGGTCACGTTATTCATCGACGACGCGACGGTCGGCACCCTGGCGGACGTGCAGTCGCACCCGGGAACCTTCGGATTGGCCGGTGCGGGTATCACGGTGGGCCGCAACGGCGGCTCGGCCGTGTCCAGCCGATACAAGGCGCCGTTCGCGTTCACCGGCGGCAGCATCGCGCAGGTCAACGTCGACCTGTCGGGCCGGCCGTACGAGGACGTGGAAAAAGAACTGGCGCTGGCTTTTTCGCGTGACTGAGTTGCCGCGGAGCGTTGTCCGGGCGGTGCTGCAAGCGGCCTGCCTGGTGGCGATCGCGGTGCCTTCGGGATGCGCCAAGACCACCGAAGGCGTCGCCCTTCCGGCGGGCAGGCCGGTCGCGTCCGTTGCCGGCCCGTCGACGGCCCAACGGCCAACGGGCACCAGCACGCCGGTTCCCGGGGTCGAGGAAACACTGCCGGACCACATTCCGCCCAACGCATTCGCCTGCTTCCCGCAGCCGACCGGAATCGGCGCCGGCACCGTCGCTCAAGTCTCCGATCCGGCCGCACCGAGGATCACCGTGTCGGTGCCCGACGGCTGGACGGGTGAGCCTGGACAAGGTGACCTGGCGTTGGCGCTCAGCGGACCTGACGGCACGACAGGGGCGGTGACCATCGCCGCGACAACGCTCGACCCCGCCGCGGCCTTCGCCGGCTATGCCGGCATGCTGGCGCGTTCGAAGCCTGACTTGAAGGTCGACACCTTGGGCGCCAAGTTCTGCGGATACAGCAGCCAGAAGTTGACCGGGACATTCTCCGGATCATCGGGCAGCCTTGATTTCGCCGACCGCATCACCCACATCTGGACCAACACCGACAAATACCTCGTCACCATTCACCTGGAGGGGCCGGCGGATACGCCCGGGTTCGAGGCTGCGAAAACCGCGCTGATGCAAGACTTCGCGGTGGTCATACCCTGAACTCATGCGTACCGAGCTGGTCGACCTGCCGTCCGGGTCATTCCGCATGGGGTCGACGAGCTTCTACCCCGAGGAAGCCCCGATCCACACGGTGACCGTCGACGCTTTCGCTGTCGAGCGCCATCCGGTGACCAACGCTCAATTTGCCGAGTTCGTCACCGCCACAAAGTATGTGACAGTCGCTGAGCAGCCCATCGACCCCGCGCTGTACCCGGGGGCCGACCCGGCCGAGCTGCAGCCGGGCGCGATGGTGTTCCGCCCCACGGCGGGCCCGGTCGACCTGCGGGACTGGCGGCAATGGTGGGTATGGATGCCCGGTGCCAGCTGGCGGCATCCGTTCGGGCCGGACAGCGACGTCGCCGACAGAGCCGACCACCCGGTGGTGCAGGTGGCCTATTCCGATGCCGCGGCGTATGCGCGCTGGGCCGGGCGCCGGCTGCCGACCGAAGCCGAATGGGAATACGCCGCGCGCGGCGGGGCCGCCACGACCTATGCGTGGGGCGACGAGGAGAAGCCCGGTGGGAATCCGATGGCCAATACGTGGCAGGGCGCATTTCCGTACCGCAATGACGGCGCACTCGGTTGGGTCGGTACCTCGCCGGTGGCCGCGTTCCCGTCGAACGGGTTCGGCCTTTTCGACATGGTCGGCAATGTCTGGGAATGGACCAGCACCGAATTCTCCGCCCATCACCGGCTGAATGAGCCGCCGAAAGTGTGTTGTGCGCCAACGGGACGTGCCGACCCGGCAATCACGCAGACGCTCAAGGGCGGCTCACACCTGTGCGCCCCCGAATACTGCCACCGGTATCGGCCGGCGGCGCGTTCACCGCAATCACAGGACACCGCGACCACGCACATCGGATTCCGGTGTGTGAGCGATCCGCCTGCCGGATCAGCTGATGGCGTCGACCGCGCTTGAGACCTTCGCCTGGAAGTCGGGCGGCAACGGGATGTAGCCGTTCTTGTCGAGGTCGATCTGGCCCGGGCCGAGCGTCGCCTGCAGGGCGGCTTTGACGGCCTGACCGGTCTGGGGGTCCTGATATTTCGAGCAGACGATCTCGTAGGTGGCCATCACGATCGGGTAGACGTCTTCTTGGGTGGGGTTGTAGAACGACGAAAGGTCGAGCACGAGGTCGTTGCCTTTGCCGACGAATTTGGCCCCGGCGATGGTCTTGCCGACGGAGTCGGTGCCGATGCGGACCGGGCGTCTGGACTTACGGCTTGCCGGGGTTTTGATCTCCGCGGCGAACAGTCCTTCGTCCATCGCGAACGACAACTCGTTGTAGGTGATCGCGCCCTCGGTGTTCTTCACTGCCGACGAGGTGCCGTCGTTGCCCTTCGCGCCGGTTCCCACGCCGCCCTTGAACGCTTTGCCCGTGCCCTGCGTCCAGGTCCCGCCCGCTGCGGACTGCAGGTAGGCCTGGAAGTTGGCGGTGCTACCGGAGTTGTCGCTTCGGTAGATGACGTGGATGTCCTCCGACGGCATGGATGCGTTCAGCGCGGTGAGGGATGGGTCGTCCCAACGGGTGATGCTGCCGTTGAAGATCCCGGCCAGCGTGGGTGCGTCGAGCACCAGAAAGTCGACGGGGAGGTTGTAGGTGATGGCCAGTGGGCCGAACACCACGGGCAGGTCCCAAGCCTCCGCGCCGCCGCAACGCTGCTTGGCGGCGGCATGTTGTTCATCGGACAGCGGAGTGTCCGATCCGGCGAAATCGCTCTTGCCGGCGAGGAAGTCGCTGATTCCGTTGCCTGAGCCGTTGGCGGTGTAGCTGAGCGTGCGCCCGGGGCAGGACTTGCCGTACGCGTTGATGAACCGTTTCATCGCGTTGGCTTGCGCGGTCGAGCCACTGGCGGATATCTGCGACTTGCCTGCGCAGGTGACGACCACGCTGGCGTAGGCCATGCTGGAATGTGGGGCGTCGCATCCCGACAGAGCGATGGCACCCGCTGCCAGCAAACTTGTCGCTGCGACTAATCGACTGTGCTTCATGTTGACTGCCTCACCCCGGACTTTGACACATTATTGAGAGCTACCGCTAACGAACCGAGCATGCGAACCGACATCAGATTAGCGGGTCCATGGCCGAACTGTCCCGCGCCAGCGTCGAATTGACGATTACCGTTAGTGATCCTGAACTGCGCGTGACCGCTGGGTGGACGGCGAGTGACGAAATTTCAATACTGCGCTCACATCATTCTTTCACCGCGCGACCGGCACTACTTTTCGCTAACCTGACGCCGTGTTGCCCCGACAGGCTGACGTCCGCCAGGCAGTGTCCGTCCGCTCCAGGCAAGCAGTTCAAGCTGGTGCTCAGCAATGACCGTCGACGCTCCGCCCACAACTCCACCGTCGCCGCCGAAACACAAGCGGCCACACATCTCCATCGGCGTGATCCTTCTGCTGGGTTTCATCACCGCTTACGGACTTTCGTTGATCGGTGTTCACCTACTGCAAAAATCAGAGGGTCCGCTCCCGCCACTGGACCTGAGCCAGGCCGGGCCCGATGAGACCGTCGTGCAGATACGCCTGGAGGAGCTCAAACCCACGACGAACCGCCTCACGGTGAATGTGCTCATCTACCCGGGCGAATCACTTGAGGACAAACGCTTCGACGAGTTAAACACCGACATAGCGGTGCGGCTGTACCCGCCGAACGACCTGGGTGACCTGACCTTCCCGAAGGGTAAGGCGCCGGCGCAGGTCACCACCGCGATCCAAGCGCATGGAAATCCCGGCAGCTGGCCGTTCGACTCGTATCACTCCGAGCAACTGTCGGCCGACGTGTTCGTCGGGGCGGGTGCCGAACGCAAACGGATACCCGCGTTCGTCCAGGTGACGGGACAGATGGATGGCTGGGATGCCAGCGTTAAGCGCAACACCGATACCAGCGAGACCGGAAGCCACAACACCAGCAGTGTGGTCGTCACCCTGCACCGGGCCAAGGGCCCGCTGATCTTCGACTTGGGCATCATCTTGGTCCTGATCAGCCTGCCCACCCTGGCGCTGCTGGTGGCCATCCCGATGGCGCTGGGCCGAAGGAAGTTCGTGCCTCCCTTCGCGACCTGGTATGCCGCGAACCTGTTCGCCATCGTTCCGCTGCGAAATATCCTGCCCGGCGCCCCACCGCCCGGCTCGTTGATCGACCAAGCCCTCGTGCAGTGGGTGCTGCTCGCGCTGGCGACAGCGATGGCTCTGTACATCTTCGCCTGGGTGCGGCAAGGGGACTGACGCGTCACGACCCGCGGCAGGTGAGAGCGGTGCGCACGATGACGCTGTCGGACGTCAACAGGTTGGTCTCCACATCGCCGAAGAAGTAGCTGTTGTCAGGGCTCCAATTGGCGGTCTGCACGACCGTCGCGTAGACCGTTTTGCGCCCAATGACTTTCGCGTTGTCATCGGCGTTGAAATCGCTGAGCCGCTGGGGATGTGAGCCGTCGGAGTCCATCGTCCACCAGTCGGTTCCATGAGACGGGTTGTCGGCGTTGGTCATCCACAGCACGTGCCCGTCAGGGATGTAGCGGGGGTGCTCGTTGTAACTGTCGCCTCGGGTAAGTCGAGTGATCGCACCGGAATCGAAGTCGTAACGGTAGATCTGGTTGCTCCAGAAATTGTGGGTTTCGAAGTCGCTGGTGAACACCAGCGATGACGAGTCGGCCGAGAAGCCGCCGGATTCGTTGAAGGCATCGCCGGTCGGGGACACGGTGCGAACATTGCGCAGTGACGGTGTGCCGTCCGGGTCGACGTCGAAGTCGGCCACCTTGATCTCCCAGAATCCGGCGAACCGGTTCGGCTGCAGGGCCTTGCCGGCCTTGGTGCGCTCGGTCCATTCCAGCCGCCGGCCGTCGGGCGAGAACTCAGGGATGATCGTGCCGTGATCCTTGTCGGTCGGGACGTCGGTGAGTTGCCACGCGGGTGAACCGTCGGCACGTGCGACCCACAGGTCGGAGTAGCTACCCCAGCCGGGCGTGGCGCCCACCGAATTGCCGGGGTGCGCCGCTTTCTCGGCGACAAAGGCGATGAACTGGCCCGATGGGCTCCAGACCGGCGTGCCGGTGCTGCGCTGCGGAAAACTCG
>Ga0302326_10032834_pt1 | contig 10329 bp, 5 predicted proteins | sample Palsa_T0_3_FD_202264 | JGI IMG/M metagenome (GOLD analysis project Ga0302326, IMG submission 202264) | Peat permafrost microbial communities from Stordalen Mire near Abisko, Sweden - Palsa_T0_3 | ecosystem: Environmental > Terrestrial > Soil > Palsa > Peat permafrost | place: Sweden: Abisko... | reverse complement strand
GTACCGGTTCCTCGTGCAGCCCGATCCCTACGCCACCATCTCGGTCACCAACCAGAAGGCCAGCTACCAGGGTATCGACAACACGGTCCTCGCGCAGCGCGCGGCCTTCTTGCGGCCCGATTCGCTGGTGGCCGTCATCGTCGTCACCGACGAGAACCAGGAGATCTCCGATCCTCTGACCATCGCCGGTCAGGGCTGGGCCTTCATGAACCAGACCTTTCCTGGATCGCCCAACGGCTCGGCCCCCGAGGCCAGCATCGAGTGCTCCCAGCAGGATCCGAACAATCTGGAGACGACGGGGCCCAACGATCCCAATTGCACGTCGTGCGCGTTCATCCAGAGCGACCCCAACTTCGCGACCCGCTGCCCGCCCGACCCGCCGACCGGTACGAAGGGGTACCTCGATCCCTCCGACGACATGCTCAACGTGCGCTTCTTCCAGCAACAGCGGCGATTCGGCTTGAACGCGGGGTACACCTCGCCACGCTACGTCCGGGGCCTCCAGAAGACCACGGTGCCCGACTCGCTCCACGAGCACGACGGCAACGGCAGCTACATCGGCGAGACCAATGCCAACTGCGTGAACCCGCTCTTCGCGCAGAACCTGCCGACGACGGGCATGGCCCCCGGCGACCCGAGCCTGTGCAACCTCACGGCAGGGTCGCGCACGGCCGATCTCGTGTACTTCGCGGCGATCACCGGAGTCCCGCACCAGCTCCTGCAGTCGACGCCGGGGGACGGGACGTGCCCGAGCGGGACCGACGCTGCGGATTGTCCGCAGAAGGACACGCTGACGCCCGCCGACTGGACGAAGATCACCGGCAACAACCCCGAGAAGTACGACTTCACGGGAGCCGACTTCCACATGCTCGAGTCCGAGGTTCCCCGGACCGCAGGAGGCGGGGCGCCCGGCATGGCCCAGGCCGCCGGCACGTCGAGCTGCCCACCGAGCAGCGCGGACAACTGCGATCCCATCAACGGCCGCGAGTGGACGACGAACAAGGACGACCTCGAGTTCGCGTGCATCTTCCAGCTCCAGACGCCCAAGGACTGCAGCCAGCCGCAGTACCTGGACTCGTGCGATTGCGCGACCGGAAGCAACTCCTCGAACACGCCCCTCTGCCAGAAGGACGCCACCGGGGCCTACACGCAGACGCAGATCTACGCCAAGGCGTATCCGGGCATCGAGCACCTCGCCATCGCTCATGCGATGTCGGATTCCCCGGTGGGAAACCAGGGGATCGTGTCGAGTCTGTGTCCGATTCACGTGGAACCGGCCACGGGATTGACGACCCTGACCGATCCGCTCTTCGGATACAATCCTGCGGTCAACGCGATCATCGATCGCCTGAAGGCGTCGCTGAACAACACCTGTTTGCCGCAGAAGCTGACGGCGGACACCTCGGGCAACGTGCCGTGCCTCATTCTGGTGCAGTCGTCGACCCAGGTGGGCGCCGGCGCGTGCGCCAATCCGGGGAGCGCGTGCGACCCGACCAAGGGTCTCCTCGGGCCGGGAGTCGTCGCCCCCGGCGCGACGCAGCCGACCCTCACCCAGGACATCCTGACGAAGTTCTGCCGGTCGCAGGAGGCGGCGTATCCGGGAATGCCGGGGGCGATGGGCGATCCGGACACCTATCCGACCTGCGCGCTGCAGCAGCTCACGACAGGGCTGAATCCCGGCGACTTCCAGAACCAGTCGTGTGCTTCCTCGAAGGACCCGGGCTGGTGCTACGTGACGGGCGCGGCGGCCAACGGCTGCCCGCAGGCCATCCTGTTCTCGAGCGGCGAGCCGCCGACGGGCTCGACCGTGAGTCTGCAGTGCATCGAGCAAGCCGTCACGGTCCTCGAAGGCGGCACCGCCTCGGAGGGTGACGGCGGCGGCGGCGGTGATTGATATGCTCCATCGATGAAGAGCGTTCCCGCGCCCCTGCCGCTCTTCGCCGCACCCCTGTTTGCCGTGACCATTGCGGACGCGGCCGCGCACAAGGAGGGTCTTCGCGCGGCGGTCGGGCGTCACCGGGAGGCGGTCCCTCTCCCGACCGGGAGCCATCGCAACGTCTGGCGGACCAGCAAGGCCCTTCACAAGACGGACGACCCCCACGTGGCGTGGCTATCGGCACGCATCCTCGAGCTCGTATCGCGTGCGCTGGGCGACGGGTACGAGGAGTGGAAGCACGTGGTGCCGGGCATCGACGCCATGTGGGCAAACGTCGGGGGCTTCGGGGCGTGGCTGGCCCCGCACAACCACCACCCGCAAGCCTGGTCGGGCGTCTACTACGTGTCCGGTGCGGCGCCGCCCGCGAGCGGCGAAGAGGACCGCGGGGGCCAGATCGCCTTCATCAACCCCAACCCGGTCGCCCTCCCTCGCAGCGTCGCCTACGCCCCGACGGACGGGCTGCTGTTCCTCTTTCCCGGGTGGCTGGAGCACATGGTTCATCCCAACCTGCGGGAGGACGAGCGAGTGTCGGTGGCCTTCAACATCGCCGTGGTACCGAAGGGCGATAGCCTTCGCGAACGATGACCCCGAAGCCCCGTCCCAAGGACATCCGCCTCTTCGCCTACGTGGCGCTCGGGGTCATCGCGGGCGCGCTGTATGTCGTCTTCGACCTCCTCTCCGAGGCCAGGCTCCAGAGCGGCACTCTCACCGGCATCCTGGCCGATGCGCACGACATCATCGACCACACCTCTCCCCTGCTCGTCGGAGGCCTCCTCGGCGTCTGTGCCCACTATCTGCGCCTGCGAGCCCAGCTCTCGACCGCCCAGGAAGCCGCCGCGCGCGCCGAGGCCCTGCGGACGCGCCTGCAAAAGGTCGAACGCGACCAGGCCGTGTGGGTGCTCGCGGCGGCCGTGCTTCACGAGCTGAACAACCCGCTGCACGCGCTCGGGCTCCTCCTCGACGAGCTGGCCGCGTGCGACGGCGATCCATCACGGCGTGGCGATCTCGTCGAGCGCGCCCGGGCGCAGACGGAGCGGGCGTTGAAGCACTTGCAAACGCTACGGTCGATGCGGGGCCTGGGTGAGCCGGAGTTCCAGCGCATCGCGCTCGATCGCGTCATCGCCGGAGTCGCCGGCGACATGGGCGCGCTCGCGGCCGAGGACGGGCTGGTGGTGCGTGCCGAGTGCTCGCAGGCCGTGCAGGCGAGCGCGGACCCGATGTACGTGCGGACCATCGTGGAGAACCTCCTCGACAACGGGCTTCACGCGGTGCGGGCCGGGGGCGCCGGCGGCTGTGTCACCATCCGCGTCGACAGCAAGAACGGAAGGGCGATCGTCCGCGTCTCGGACGACGGGCCGCCGCTCGACGCCGCAGCGCGCGACAGGCTGTTCGAGCCTCTGGGCAGCACGAAGACGCACGGGCTGGGGCTCGGGCTCCCGATCGCGCGCGCTCTGGCCCGGGCGATGCGCGGGGACCTGTTCCTCGAGGAAACCGAAGGCAAGGCGTTCCGGCTGGAGCTTCCACTGGGGGAGGGATCGTGACGCACGATACGCACGATCGCCCAGCGACCGCGAAGGGGACGGTCCTGCTCGTGGAGGACGAGCGAGACACGCGAGAGCTCCTGTCTCAGGCGATCGAACGGGCAGGGTGGCGCTGCGTCGCCGCCGGAGACGCGCGGGAGGCGCTGGAGCGTGGCAAGGCCGCTGGCTTCGTCGACGTGGTCGTCACCGACGTCGTGCTCGGAGCGGACGACCGGGCGGGGCTGCGCTTGATGACCGAGCTGCGGACCGCCGGGATCCACGCGCCGGTGATCGTCATCACGGCGTACGCCGACGTGGAGAAGGTGAAGACCGCGCTCAACGAGGGCGCCGCTCACCTGCTCGAGAAGCCGTTCCGGGCGCCCCAGCTCGTGGAGGCGATCGAGCGAGCGCGCAGCCACGGGGGCGACGCGCACCACGCCGTCGAGCAGGTGCTGTCGCGGGCGAGCTTGACCGGAAAGGAGCGCACGGTGGCGCGCCTCCTCCTCGAGGGGCTATCGAGCAGCGAGATCGCGGAGCGCGAGCACAACAGCGCCAAGACCATTCGCCAGCACGTGAGTCAGATCTACGCGAAGTGCGGGGTCGGCAGCCGGGCGGAGCTCTTTCGCCTCGTCTACGCGAAATAATTAGCGCTCGGCCCAGTACGAGGCGGGGATCTCCCCGAGCTGCTCTTCGATCTCGGCGCGTAGCTCGGCGTCCACGACGCGCGAGAGGAGCTGGCGGAGCAAGGGCTCGAGCTTCGGCGACTTCAGCCAGGCCAGCACACCCTGCATCTGCTCGGTCACGCACGGATCGGACGACGTGAGGAGAGGCTCCAGGTGCGGCGCCACGGCGGCAAAGGCGGCGCCGCGGACGCACATCACCGAGAGCAGCTCGGCGCGCTCCGGCGGCGGAGCGGACGCGAGCACGGACGACAGCCGGCGGTCGCGCGGGTTCCAGGGCGGCTCGCTCGCCAGGAGCGCGATGGCCGCCTCGGCCGCGGATGCGCCATGGCGCGCCGGCGACGCGAGGGCCGCCTCGAGCTGGACGCGCACGGCCGGGCTCCCGCGCCAGGTGCGCGCCACGGCCACGAAGAGCGGGGACTCGGGCTTCGAGAGGGCCGCCCGGGCCCACGCGTCGTCGAGCGCGCCCAGCTCGCGCAGCCCACGCGCACAAGCCACCGCCGCACCAACGGCGTCTTCGTCCGTCTCGACCACCTCGAGCACGCGCTGCGCGATCACGCGCGCCGCCGCCGCGCCTCGGCCGAGCGCCATCCACGCCGCGTTCTCCACGCGGGCCCAGTCCCGCTCCGCGAGGGCCAGGGCCATGTCGGACGTCAAGCGGGTGTCGCTCGACCGGTCCGGCCACGCCACGATGAGCTTTCTCGCCTCCCAGGAGCCGAGGTCGTCATCCAGTGCCAGCGCCATCACGCGGTCGAGCAGCTCGGGCGGAGCGCCGACGAGGGCCAGCAGCCGCAGCGAATCGTCGATCTGCCCCGCGTCCTCCGACAGCACGTGGCGCGCGGCCAGCTCGCGCAGCGGCGCGGCGTGCTCGCGGATGATGACGCCGCTCTCGACGAGGTCACCCAGGCGACGCGTCCACGCGAAGCTCTCGGGCTCCGAGAAGCGTGCCGCCAGCGCGCACAGTCCCTCCACGCCCGACGCACCGAACCGCTCGACGAGGGTCGCCGCCCAGCCGTCTTCGCGTCCCGGCGACAGCGGCTCGCTCGACTCTGCGTCGTCCCCCACCAGCTGGAGGAGCAGCACCAGCGCTTCGGGGTCCGGAGCCTCGGCGAGCAGCGCCCGCGCCATCGCCCGCCGCGCGTCGGCCACGCGTCCCTGCATCACGCCGAGTCTCGCGACGAACCGGTCGCTGGGCGGCCCCACCAGCAGGCGGCCCGCGACGAGCTCCTCGACCGGCACCGTGAGGGCTTGCCCATACCGCTCGAGCCACTGACGGCGCGCCACCTCGCGCACCGATGCCGCCGGATCGCTGGCCGCCAACCGCAGGCGCGGCTCGGCCAGCTCGTTCGGGAGCCGCTCCAGGGCGGCGAGGGCTTTCATGCGGTCGTGCGCGTGGGCACAGCGCAGCCAGTGGTCGGCCATCACCGCGCCCGTGTCGGGGAAGCCGACCGCGAGCGCCTCGGTGGCCCAACCCGCGTCGAGCCAGAGCGCGTCGTGCTCGGCGTCGATCCAGTCGAGCAACGCCTCCCCCGCAGTGTCGGGCTGGACGTGGGCAAGCGCCGTGAGCACGGCATCGGCGAAGATTCGCTCGTCCTCCTCGCGCTCCTCCCCTCCGAACGGGTCCGGCGGGGCGTGGGTGACCAGATCGCGCAGGACCTGCACGAGGTCGTCCGGGGCGAGCGTCGGAGGCTGCGTCGTCGCCAGCGCCTGGAGCGCACGGGCGCGCACCGAGAAGCTCGGCAGGTGCAACGCGCGCCTCAGCGCCGCGACGGCGGGGTCGCGCGCGGCGAACCGCGAGATGAGCTCGATGGCCACCGCACGCGACACGTGCGAGGGACCGTCGTCGACCACGTCGGCCAGCCTCGCGACCAGAGCGTCCTCGTCGCCCACCTCGGGGGTCCACTCGTCGTCCGCGAAGAGCGCGTCGGCCATCTCCGCGTCACCGGCGCGTGCGATCTCGACCAGGAGCTCCGCCGTCTCGGGATCGTCGAGCGGCATCAGCGACGACACGCTCGCGACCCGCTCGCGCTGACGGCGTGTCATGCGCGGCGCGTACTGCAGGAGCAGCCGCAGCAGACGCACCGACTCGCTCGGCCACTCCTGCATCCCCACGACCTCGACGCCGAGGCGGTGGCTGCGCGCGAGCAGCCGCTTCACGGCCTGGAAGCGCTTCTCGTTGTCGGCCTCGCTCCAGGCCTCGGCCGTGGCCAGCGCGACCGGCCTGCACGCGGCACGCGAGCGGGCCCGAAACTCCTCCAGAGCTTGCTCGTCCTGCGGCTCGCGCGCCGGCTCTTCCGCTACTGGAGCAACTGCGCGCGCCGCCGCGGCGGCCGCGGCTTCGGCGGCACGAAGCCTCTCGTCGACCTGCGCCGTCTCCTCGGGGGGCACGTAGCTCCACGCGAAGTGCTTTGCGAGGGTGGTGTCGATCTCGTCGCGGCGAGGCATGGCTGCGTCTACTAGGTGGAGCACCCGGCGTGAGCGCCGTCAATTCCGCCGGATGCCTGGCGGGACGGTCTACGCCATAATACCGATGCCGATGCCTTCTGCACGCTCGCCGCACCAGCCACGCCGGGCGCGGTCACCCCGCCACCCCCTCGCGGCCTTGACCGCGCTGGCGCCCCTGGCACCGTTGGCGCTCGCCGTGCTGGCGCTCGGAGACTCGGCGGCCTGCAGCCGCGGCGGCCCCTCGGCGGCGAGCGGAGACGACGGAGGCGGGGGGCCTGCCCCCATGGACGCAGCGCCCGACTATGTGCGCGTCCCCTACGACGGCCTGCCGGAGCCGGAGGCAGGACCGCGCACCGCCGTGCAGGCCGAGTTCGTGTCCACGCGCGTCTACACGATGCAGCTCATGTTCGCGGCGGGCGAGATGCAGACGAGCGGCGAGCCGTTCGTGCAGAACTTCGCGGGGCGCAACCTCGCCTACTACGACCGCTACTTCCTGCCGGTGAACCAGTACCTCGTGCCCGTCTTCCACGGGCCTCCGTTCTTCGAGGAGTACACGGACCTCTTCGGCTTCAGCGGCGCGGTCGAGTCGTACGAGTACTCGAAGATGCACATGAACATGGTGGCCAACCAGACGGGCGCCGGCGTCTCGCTCGCGAACGGGCCACTCATCGCGACGCGTCCGGGCGCCACGGCGCGCGACAAGCTGCGCACGCGCATGCAGCAGCTGATCGTCGCCGCGGGCACCGTGTCCGCGGGCTACGCGACGCTCGATGCCGGCGCCGGCAACCCGACGAACGACTTCGGCTTCGCGGGGCTGTGGCCGGACCTCGCCGCGTACCGGAGCTTCGACCCCACGATGGCGCCCGCCCTGACGATCGTGCACTCGTGCACCACGGTCACCGGCTACGGAGGCGTCCAGTTCTTCGGCAACAGCCCGGTGAACGAATACGAGTGCGACTACAACTCGCTGCAGCTGCCCAACCGCACCGCCCAGATCGAGCCCGTCGTCGGCCCCGGGATCCTGGGGTACACCACGTGGAAGGAGTCGCTCTGGGGAGTCGACTTCACCGGACGGCTCCACGACAGCCAGGCGCAGCCGGTCACCGCGGTGGCGCCGGAGGACATGGCCTCCGTCGGGCTGGCCGGAAACCTGATCCAGGCCGTCGAGCCTCCCGCCTGCGCCCTCGTCGTCAGCGGCGTGCCCTGCTCGAGCCCCGGCACGTACATCGGATCGACCCCGCTGGAGGGCATGTGGGGACTGTCCATGCTCGAGGAGATCGACAACGCGGGCTCGTGGCTCCTCTCCTCGCTCGCCACGAGCGACGGCGCGACGCTGTCCGGCTTCGGCTCGGTCCTCCAGGCCATCCAGTACGATTACTCGTCGCCCCTGCTCTGGCTCCCGACCGCGGTCGCCGTCACCGAGGACGGCAATGTCCCCTACCCCGGCGTCGCGTCGCTCGCGATCCAGGATCCCACCAGCAACGCGGTGGACCTGGCCGCGCTCGCGCAGGGATACTCCCTCTATTTCGGGATGACGGACGCGCGCAACGTGGCCGTCGGCCAGCAGATCGGCCTGCAGATCACCTTCGACGGGACCACCTTCGCCGCCGACGACGGCCTGCCCGACGGCGAGAGCACCCCCCACGACCGTGCCCTGGCCGTCATGCGCGTGGCCTTCGTCGATCTCGACCGGATTCACACGGATCCCGGGACCGGGATCATCGTGGACAGCGCGACGATCGCCGGCGGCAACATCACCCGCGGGACGACGGTCACGACGACCTCGCTCGGCCACGTGGTCATCGGCTTGCGGCACCTGCTCATGGGGTGCAATGCCTCGGTGTCCCAGTACGGCGCGCCGGACCCGGACCCCTCGAAGGACGCGCTCGGGATCCTCAACTCCGTCCCCATCCACCCGGCGACGACGGACGGCGGCAGCCCCCCGCTCTTCAGCCCGTACGTCCGTCAGGTCCTCCTCGACCAGGCGCAGTTCGTCCGCGACGTCCTCACGACGTCCACGGGCACCGTCGCCAACGACGCGACGCTCGCCGGTGGACAGTGGACGCCCGACACGGCCCCGACCCTGCTCGAATCGCAAGGGGCGGCGCTGCGGGTCCTCGTCGAGGCCTGGTTTCTCACCCAGGACACCTCCTACCGGGACCGGGCGCAGGCCGTCGCGCGAACGCTCCTCACGGCCTTTTGGAGCGAGCCCGCGCTCATGTTCCGCTCGCAGATCGGCGGCGCCGACGACGTCGTGATGACTCCCGAGATATTCGGCTGGCTGCAGCAAGCGCTGCGCGAGACGTACGAGGGGATCTGGGTGACGGGCGATCCGCTGCTCGATCGGGGCGTGCTCGAGGGCTACATCGCGCGCGTGAACAAGCTCTACCTCAACGGGTGGGACGATCTGAACGGCAACCAGATCATCGACCAGCCGCAGGAATGCCTGACGGCGCGGATGCAGATGGGCGAGCAGGCGCTGACGGGCGAGGTCGGAACGACCAACAACGGCGTCCAGCAGCCGAGCCAGCCCGATCACGACAGCGACTGCGTCCTCAACATCGCGACCGCGAACGTGGGGAGCCTCCTCGCCAGCCAGGTGCACTTCCACTCTCCCTGACGCCCCCGACCGCGACCCGCGTCACCTCCTCAGGTACGGGACCTTCCACTCGTAGACGTCGAGGCACGGCGCCCGGCGGTCGATGCGCGGCGGCCGGCAGAGGGTCGTCACGCGCTCGAGCGGCCAGGGCGAACCGTCGAGCCCCGTGACCTCACCGGTGACCCACACGCGCGACGGGAGGGCGTCGAGTCGGGTGAGGCGCACCTGGACGTCCCCGAGGGCGCCCGCGGCGAAGGCGTGAGGCGCGAGCTCCGTCGTCTCGAAGAAGCGGACGCTGGACACACCGAAGACGTCGAGGCGAGATGGGGCGGGCTGCGCGCGCGCGAGCTCCACGAGCTGGACGCCTGGCGGCGGGATGGTGCGGCGAGCGTGCGCATCGACCGCCGTTCGCATCGCGACGAGGACCGCGAAAGCGCCGACCACGGCGAGGGCCCGTCGCGACGTGGCGGCCGGCAAGGCGATCGCCGCGGACAGGATCACGACGAGAGGCAGCACGTGACGGGGCTGATCCCGGAGGTTCTGGCCCAGCGCGATCCACGCGAGATAGGGGGCGACGACGAACGCGGCCTGCCACCAGCGACGCCACCCCGCGCGATGCCAGGCGACGAGCGCGACGGCGAGCGCGAGGAGTAGCGCGACTCCGATCGCGAGGCCCAGCACGTCATCCCCGACACCAAAACCGTCGACGAAGAGATCGCGCGCCAACCATTCCAGGCGCACGCCGCCCGGCTCGGTGACGACGGTCCCTCCCCACCTCTCCGCATGCCCGGCGAAGTGCGCCGCGGTCAGCGCGTAAAGGCGCGACGCGCCAACGACCATCACGAGCGGCACCAGCCACGCGAGCGCCGACACCGCGGATGCGATCCATGCGCGCGCTCGAGCCCCCGCCGGGGCCAGGACCAGCGCGGCGAGATACAGAGGCCCCCACGAGAGCCTCACGCCGAGACCGAGCCCGACGCCGAGCCCGAGCGCCAGGGCGCCTGCCCATCGCGTCCGCCCCGCCGAGACGAGCCCCCAGGCGCAGGCTGCGGCGCACGCGAGCGCCGGCGCTTCGCTGCCGACTCCGCTGCAGACCCTCCACGCCAGCGGGGTCACGGCGACGAGCGTCGCGACCACCCACGCCCCGCG
>Ga0302326_10032833_pt1 | contig 10329 bp, 8 predicted proteins | sample Palsa_T0_3_FD_202264 | JGI IMG/M metagenome (GOLD analysis project Ga0302326, IMG submission 202264) | Peat permafrost microbial communities from Stordalen Mire near Abisko, Sweden - Palsa_T0_3 | ecosystem: Environmental > Terrestrial > Soil > Palsa > Peat permafrost | place: Sweden: Abisko... | reverse complement strand
GTGGCCACCAGCGCACGCCAGCCGAACCGGCGGACGGCCATGTAGACCAGCAGGACGATCAGCAGCGGCAGGCCGACGGGCCAGAAGGCGGAGGCGACCCCGAGCAGCAGCGCGGCGGCCGGCGTCGACCACCACGGGCGCCGGTCGTCTGGCCACCACAGCACCAGCGTTACCGCGGCCAGGCAGAGGAAGGCGAACGTGGAGTCCGCGAGAATCTCCTGCTCCAGCTGGATGACGTAGACATCAAGCAGCACGGGCAGCGCGGCGAGCGTGGCACCCCAGGCTGGCAGCCGGTAGCGGTGCCGCAGCAACGCGTAGACCAGCACGCCCATGGCCAGGCCGAGCAGATGCTGAACGGCGGTGACGACAAAGAAGCTGTGGAACGGGTGGAATATCTCCAGGAAGATGCCGTAGCCGGACTCTCGTGATACCCCCGGCCACTGGTGCAGGCCGGAGTTCACGTAGGAAACTGAGTCGCCGCCGAACCAGATCGCGGGCGGGAATCCCAGCATCGTGATGAGACGCATGACGAGACCGAGCACAAGGGCAATGCCGAAAAGCCAGTGCCTAACTAGGGAATCCCTGGTCGCTCGGATCGTCACGGCGCATAGTTTGCCACGGCAACCTGACTGTTCTGGTCGCGCAGTGGCCAAACTTCCTGTCGCAGAAGAGTTTTCTTTTCCTGGAATTTACCCTGCGCAGGCTACAGCGGAATATTGCCGTGCTTCTTCGGCGGCAGCGTCTGGCGCTTGGTCCGCAGGGCCCGGAGCGCGCGCGTGACCTGCGAGCGCGTCTCGGCCGGCCTGATAACGGCGTCGACATAGCCGCGCTCGGCAGCGATGTACGGGTTGAAGAGCCTGTCCTCGTACTCGGTGATCCGCTGCTTGCGCAGGTCCGCGCGCTCCTGCGGATCCGCCACCGCGGCCAGGTCACGCCGGTACAGAATGTCGACCGCCCCGTCGGCGCCCATCACGGCGATCTGCGCCGTCGGCCAGGCGAGGTTGATGTCGCCGCCGAGGTGCTTGGAGCCCATCACGTCGTAGGCGCCGCCGTACGCCTTGCGGGTGATCACGGTGATCTTCGGCACAGTCGCCTCGGCGTAGGCGTAGATCAGCTTGGCGCCGCGGCGGATGATGCCGCCCCATTCCTGGCCGGTGCCGGGCAGGAAGCCCGGCACGTCGACGAACGTCACCACCGGTATGCCGAACGCGTCGCAGGTCCGGACGAAGCGCGCAGCCTTCTCCGACGCGTTGATGTCCAGCGTGCCCGCCGAGTGCATCGGCTGGTTGGCGACGACGCCGACCGGCGCGCCGTCGACGCGGCCGAAGCCGACGACCATGTTCTGCGCGAAGCCGGCGTGGATCTCGAGGAACTCGCCGTCGTCCAGCACATGCTGGATCACGGTGTGCATGTCGTATGGCTGCCGCGGGGAGTCCGGGATCAGCGTGTCCAGCTCGGCGTCGGAGTCAGTGATCTCGAGTGCGGCGGCCGGATCGGCGGCGGCCGGCCCGGCCGGCGGCTCGTCGAGGTTGTTCGACGGCAGGTACGACAGCAGCTCGCGGGCGAAGTCCAGGCAGTCCTGCTCGTCGGTGGCCTGGTAGTGGGCCACGCCGGACTTGACGTTGTGCGCGTGCGCGCCGCCGAGCTCCTCCTGGCTCACCTCCTCACCCGTGACCGTCTTGATGACATCGGGCCCGGTGATGAACATGTACGAGGTCTGGTCCACCATCAGGGTGAAGTCGGTGATGGCGGGTGAGTACACCGCGCCGCCGGCGCACGGTCCCATGATCAGCGAGATCTGCGGGATCACGCCGGAGGAGATGACGTTCCGGTAGAAGATCTCGCCGTACAGGCCGAGTGCGACGACGCCCTCCTGAATCCGGGCGCCGCCGCTGTCGTTGATGCCGATCATCGGGCAGCCGGTCGTCAGGGCGTAGTCCATGACCTTGACGATCTTCGCACCGAAGACCTCGCCCAGCGACCCGCCGTTGACCGTGAAATCCTGGCTGAAGACGGCCACCGGCCGGCCGTCGATGGTCCCGTAGCCGGTGACGACCCCATCGCCGTACGGCCGGTTGCCGGCCATGCCGAAGTCGGTGGCCCGGTGCCGTGCCAGCTCGTCGAACTCGGTAAATGAGCCGGGGTCCAGCAGGGCATCGATCCGCTCCCGCGCGGTCATCTTGCCCTTCGCGTGCTGGCGCTCGACCTGCCGCGCGGCACCCGCGTGCACGGCCTCGTACCTGCGCTTCTCCAGATCGGCTAGCTTGCCTGCAGTGGTGTGCAGGTCAGCGCCCTCTGCCCGGTCGCTGTCAGCGGGCGGGCCGGCCGGCGCGGGCGCCTCGATCGGCGCGGATGCATCGTTGACCATGCCGGACAGGTTAGGGCAGAACTACGGCCTGCCGCGTGCCGGGTTCGCCGCCGGCCCGGGCACGGGCCGCCTGCGGCGGGTGGCGAAGCCCAGGCCTACTGCCAGGCAGGACAGCGGGATGGCCACGATCGTGTAGCGGTACAGCGACTGCGTCAGCATGGCCGGCAGGAGGATGCTGGCGGCCGCCAGCGCCCAGGGCAGCAGCTGCGGGCCGCCGAGCCGGCGCCAGTCCCTGATCACGAAGACCAGGCCGGCCAGGACGACCAGCAGGAAGAGCACGCCGGGGAAGTAGACCGGCTGCTGGTACAGCAGCAGGAAGTACGCATACGGGAAGATTGCCCGGGTGTTGCTCGTTGTCGCGGCGTACGCGCTGATGTCGTGCTGGTAGTAACCAGGCAGCCGGGCAATCCGGGGGTACCGGGTGAAGGTCATGTTCGAGACGCCGAACGGACGGTCCGTGGTCAGGAACGTGAGCATGACGTTCTCCGCGACCACCCTGGCGTAGTCGAGCGGCTGTGCCTCGATCGCGCGCTCGGCAAATCGCATGCCGAGCGCGTTGTTGTAGGCGTTGATGCCCGGGTGGGCATCATGGCGCCACCAGGCACCGGACGCCCACAGGTAATCCGACGGAGTCGGCGCGCTCAGCAGCGCGGATACCGACCACGGCGGTGCCGGGCGCGTCGGTGCGACGGAGGTGTCCGCGGCCGGGCAGAGCGGGCGCAGGTCAGCGGGCGGCCTGATCACCGTGCAGTTCGCGAAGCTGGTGGTGCGCGACCACAGGAACAGGCCGTCTGACTCGGTCAGGTTGTACCGGCCGTACTGGCTATGGAAGGACACCAGGTACAGGGCAAGCGGCACGGCGAAGGCGACGGCCGCGGCGGTGATGGCCTTCCAGCCGACACGGCGGATGAGCAGGAAGACGCCGGCCACGACGATCAGCGGCAGGCCGTTGCCGCGCAGCACGGCGGCGTAGGCCAGCAGCAGCGCGGCTATCGCGCACTGCCAGGGCCGCGGCGTGCGGCGGGTGAGCAGCAGTGCCGTCGACGCGACGACCACCAGGCAGAACAGGGTGTCCGGCAGAATGAACGACTCCAGGGCGATCTCGTGGCTGTCGAACAGCACCGGCAGCGCTGCCAGGGAGGCGCCCCAGCCGGGCAGGCCCCAGTACCGCAGCAGCCCGTAGACGATGACCGCCACCGCGATGCCCATCAGATGCTGCGCTGTCGTGACCAGCAGCAGGGCATGCGGAAGCCCCTGGAACAGGCTGAGGAACTTCGGGTACCCGGCCGGCCTGATCTCGCCCAGCTTTCCTGACACCGCCTGCTGCATGTACAGGAACGAGTCAGCCGTCAGCAGCGCCGGCCGGAAGGCGAGCGCAGCGAGTATGCGCGGGAGAAGCGCGATGAGCACGGCGATCGTCATGAGCCGGTGCCGCTCCCACAGGGCCCGCGGAGTGAACTCGCGTCCGATCCGGGTCGCCTGGGCCGCAACTGCCGCCACCAGCCCTGCCGCGCTGCGCCGGAGCCGGGCCGGCCGGACGTATCTGGCTGGACGGCCCGCGACGCGCGCGCCGCCGGAGTAGCCGCGGCCTGCGCTTGCTCGCGTCTCGCCGGTTCCCGGAGTGCCGCTCTCGCCGCCTGTGCTGGTTCCGGCCGTGGTGGTTCCGGCCGTGCCGGTTCCGCCCGTAGTGGTTTCGGCAGCAGCGACTCCGCCCGTGCTGGTTCCGCCCGTGCCGGTTCCGGTCGCGCTGGTGCGGGCCGCGCTGGCTCCGGGCATGCCGGGCGTGCCGCCTTCGTCTGGTGTTGCCTTCAGGTCGGTCAGCGCAGCGCCTTCGCAATCTCCGGACGCGGCAGCGGGCACGGGCCGCGCGTCGTCCCCCGTGTGCGCTAGCTAGATTGCGCAGTGTGATCAATGGGAAACGCGACGTGTCCAATCATTACGCGCCCGTGGCGAAGACCAGCCCGACTGGCGCGCGTACCCAGGCACACGGGAGAGTTGCCAGGTGACCGCGACCCGGCAGCCCCACCGCCCGCCGCTTGCGGCGGATGCTCTTGCTGACGCGCTGCTGCCCGGATCACGCCTGCTGACCGCCGTCCGGGTGGTGGCCAGGACCGGCTCGACCAACGCCGATCTGCTCGCTGCCGCCAGGGCGGGCACCGCGGCGGGGACCGTGCTCGTCGCGGAGGAGCAGACCGCGGGCCGGGGCCGGCTCGACCGCAGCTGGCACAGCCAGCCGGGTGCCGCCCTGACCTTCTCGGTGCTGCTGCGCCCCGCAGCGATCCCGCCGTCGGCACGGGGCTGGCTGCCGCTGCTGACCGGAGTCGCCGTCGCGGCCGCCCTGCGCGCGCAGACTGGCCTGGACGTCAGCCTGAAGTGGCCGAACGACGTGCTGGTCAGCGGGGCCGAGCCGGGAATGGCGGGCAAGCTGGCCGGCATCCTGGCCGAGCAGGCGGGCGACGCGATCGTGGTGGGCATCGGGCTTAACGTCAGCGCGAGGCGGGACGAACTGCCGGCGCCGCAGGCCACCTCACTGCTGCTGGCAGGCGCCGCCGAACCGGACCGGCAGGCGATCCTGGTCGCGGCGCTGCGGGAGCTTGAGCACTGGTACCTGCGGTGGGCGGGCGCCGATCCGCCTGGCGACGCACTCTCGTCCGGCCTCCGGGCCGAGTACCTGCGATCCTGCTCGACGATCGGCCGGGACGTCCGGGTTGAGCTGCCCGGCGGCGCGGTGCTGACCGGCCGGGCCTGCGACGTCGATCCCGTCGGCCGTCTCATGGTGAGCACGGACGGCGGCATGCAGGCGGTGAGCGCAGGCGACGTCGTGCATGTCCGGTAGGCGCGGCCGGGTTCCGGCGGCGGAGGCGGCCGCGTCTGCGCCTGACCGTGCGCGTCCCGAGCGCATTGGCGCGGTTCATGCCACCATGGGGCCTATGGCCACCGCAGCAGGCCTCACCGAAGGCGAGCACCTCGTCCTGAGGCTGCACCAGCACTGGAAGACCATTCTCGTGCCGGTCCTCATCCTGGCCGCGACCGTTGTCGTGCTGCTCGTGCTGCTGGTGTTCGCGTCGCCGGTCAGGGACTCGGCGCCCGGCCGGGTCGCACTCGGGGCAGTCGCGCTGGCCGTGGTCGCCGTCTGGGTCGCCAGGCCGCTGCTGCGCTGGTGGACCACCAGCTACGAGCTGACTAACCGCCGGCTGCGGCTGCGGGCCGGGATCCTCACCAGGACCGGCCGCGATTTCCCGTTGTCCAAGATCAGCGACGTGTCGTTCGCCCAGGGCCTGCTCGACCGGATGCTGGGCTGCGGGCGGCTGATCGTGGAGTCGCCGGGCGAGCGCGGCCAGCTTGTGCTCACTGAGATCCCGCACGTTCAGGACGTGCAGGCGACGCTGTTCCAGCTGGTCGAGAACGAGCAGGACCGGGTCTCCTTCGACCAGCAGGCCAGGGAACAGTACCCGCCGCTGCCTGGTTAGCCTGAGCGAGCAAGCGATCCCGTCAGAGCGAGGCATGCTGAGTGTCTGATCTGCCCGGCCGGATCTCGGTCCGCGAAGTCGGCCCGAGAGACGGACTCCAGAACGAGGAGCCGGTACCGACGCAGGCGAAGATCGAGCTGATCGACCGGCTCTCGGCTACCGGCGTGGAGCGGATCGAGGCCGTCTCCTTCGTCCGCCCGGAGGCGATCCCGCAGATGGCCGACGCGGACGAGGTCTGGCGCGGAATCGACAGGTCGGAGTCAGTTCGCTACTCCGCCCTGGTGCCGAATCTGCGCGGGGCGGCCAGGGCGCTGGACAGCGGGCTGACCGAGATCGAGGCCGTCGTCTCCGCGTCCGACACGCACAACCGCAAGAACGTGAACCGCGGAACCGCGGAGTCGCTGGACGACATCGCGCAGATCATCGCCCTGGCCCACGAGCGCGGCGCGACCTGCCAGGTCATCGTCTCCACCGCCTGGGGCTGCCCGTACGAGGGCGACATCCCGGTCGAGCGCGTCGTCGCCACCGCCAGCCGGGCGGTCGCCGACGGCGCGGACACCATCTCGTTCGGCGACACGACCGGCATGGCGACGCCGGGCCGGGTCGAGCGGCTGATCGGCGAGTTCCGCTCCGCGCAGCCCGGCGCCAGCCTCAACCTGCACTTCCACAACACGCGCGGCACCGGGCTGGCCAACGTGCTGACCGCGCTGCAGCTCGGTGTCGCGGACTTCGACGCGTCGGTAGGCGGCCTCGGCGGCTGCCCGTACGCGCCCGGCGCGACAGGCAACATCGCGACCGAGGAACTCGTGCACATGGTCGAGGACATGGGCGTCGGTACCGGGATCGACCTGGCTGCACTGATCGACGCCGCAGCGGATGCTGAGCGGATCATCGGCCGGCGTCTGCCGTCGCAGGTGCTCCGGGCCGGGCCTCGTTCCCGGACTATAGGGGTGTCTTAGACCGCGTCCGCGGCGGACCGCGATGGCGGGAACGACGGTTCCCAATGCAATGTTTGATGGCGACTTATCCGGAGACTTGGTGGCCTGCTAACACACACCGGTTGGCCGGATCGGAGTCAAAACAATGGCTATTTTCAGCCGGCGCAGGTACAGCTGGGTCTGGATTATCTGGGTGCTCATCGGGATCGTCGTCGCCTGGGAGCGCAGTTACATCACCGTCGCATTGCTCAAGCTGGTGCTATCCGCCCTGCTGGCGATCATCCTGTGGCCGCTCGTGCTGCTCGGGGTCAGCCTGCACATTCACTGAGAGTTCGCGCCGGGGCGGCAGGCCTCCACTCCTGCCGCCCCGGCGCGCGTGTCGTACGCTCGCGAGCGTGAGCGCAGCAGAAGAAACAGCACCCGGACCCGCCCACCAGGACCTCGCCGAGATCAGGTCCCGGATCGCGGCGGGCGGTGCGGAGCGGTACCACCAGCAGGCCGCGGCCCAGGGCAAGCAGTTCGCCAGGGACAGGATCGCGCTGCTCGTCGACGAGGGCAGCTTCACTGAGGACGGCGCGTTCGCCAACGTGCTGGCCAGCGGCCTTCCGGCAGACGGCGTCATCACCGGCACCGCCAGCATCGGCGGCCGGCCAGTCGCGCTGATGGCCAACGACTCGACGGTCAAGGCGGGATCGTGGGGCGCCAGGACTGTCGAGAAGATCATCCGCGTGATCGAGCAGGCCTACCGGGCGGGGCTGCCGATGATCTACCTGGTCGACTCCGCCGGCGCGCGGATTACCGATCAGGTGGAGATGTTCCCCGGCCGCCGCGGCGCCGGCAAGATCTTCCACACCCAGGTCCGAGCGTCCGGGTCGATCCCGCAGGTATGCGCGCTGTTCGGGCCGTCGGCGGCCGGCGGCGCCTATATCCCCGCGTTCTGCGACTTCGTCGCCATGGTCGACGGCAATGCCTCGATGTACCTCGGCAGCCCCCGGATGGTCGAGATGGTCGTCAGCGAGCAGACGACCCTGGAGGAGATGGGCGGCGCGCGGATGCACACCTCGGTGTCCGGGGTTGGCCATTTCCTGGCCGGCTCCGAGGCCGAGGCCATCACTGCGGTCCGGTCCTACCTGTCCTACCTGCCCGGCAACTGGCAGCTGCCGCCGCCGGCCGCTCAGCCGCGCGAGCCGAAGCCCGCCGACCTGCGCGCCATGGTGCCGGCCAGCGAGCGGCAGGCGTTCGACATGCGCCGGTACGTGCGGGGGATCGTCGACGAGGACTCGCTGTTCGAGATCCACGCGCTGTGGGCCCGCGAGCTGGTCGTGGGCTTCGCCCGGCTGGACGGCCAGCCAGTCGGCGTCGTGGCCAACAACCCGATGTTCAAGGGCGGCGTGCTGTTCGTCGACTCGGCGGACAAGGCCACCCGGTTCATCCAGCTCTGCGACGCCTTCAGCCTGCCGCTGCTGTTCCTGGCCGACGTTCCCGGCTTCATGGTGGGCACTGCAGTCGAGCGCCAGGGCATCATCCGCCACGGCGCCAAGATGATCAGCGCGGTGTCCGAGGCCACCGTGCCCAAGATCTGCGTCATCGTCAGGAAGGCCTACGGGGCCGGCCTGTACGCGATGGCCGGACCGGGGTTCGACCCGGACGCGACCCTGGCCCTGCCGACCGCCAAGATCGCGGTCATGGGCGCCGAGGCGGCCGTCAACGCGGTCTACTACAACCGGCTGGCGGCGCTGGAGACGGCTGAGGAGCGGGAGGCCGAGACCAGCCGGCTGCGCGCCGAGTACGAGGCCGACATCGACGTGCTCCGGCTGGCGGGGGAGCTCGTGGTCGACGACGTGGTCGAACCGGAGGACCTGCGGGCGCAGCTGATCCGCCGCTTTGCGGCTGCACGCGGTAAAGACAGATCATTCTCCCGGCGCAGGCATGGCGTGACGCCGGTCTGATTCCGGGCCTTAGCCGGGCTATCCGGGTTATCTGAACATGTCAAAGGTCAAGTAGCGGGCAAGAGATCGGTCCGGGACGCGTGTGGCGGGCTGAAAATTGCCAGTTGGCCCTACCATCAGTCTCATGACCAGCGTTTTGCTCGCCGAGGATGACCCGGCAATCTCTGAGCCCCTTGCCCGCGCGCTGCGGCGTGAAGGCTACGAGGTCGACGTGGCGGCCGATGGGCCCGGAACCCTGGAGGCCGCCAGGGCCGGCGGCATTGATCTCATCGTGCTCGACATCGGCCTGCCCAGGATCGACGGGCTCGAGGTGTGCCGCCGGATCCGGCAGTCCGGGCAGGCGGTTCCGGTGCTGATCCTGACCGCGCGGGCCGACGAGGTCGACACCGTCATCGGCCTGGATGCCGGAGCGGACGACTACGTCACCAAGCCCTTCCGGCTGGCGGAGCTGCTGGCGCGGGTTCGCGCACTGCTCCGGCGCGGGGCGTCCGAGACCAGGACCGTCCAGGGCGTCCGCGTCGACACTGACGCGCGCCGGGCCTGGCTCGGCGACACCGAGATCGAGCTCACCTCGAAGGAGTTCGACCTGCTTGCCCTCATGGTCGCCGAGGCGGGCAAGGTCGTGACCCGCGAGCAGATCATGCGGCAGGTCTGGGACTCCAAGTGGTGGGGCTCGACGAAAACCCTCGACATGCACGTGTCGTGGCTGCGCCGCAAGCTCGGGGACGACGCGCACAGCCCGCAGTACATCACGACTGTCCGGGGTGTCGGCTTCAGGTTCGAGCGCGGGGACTAGGCAGCAACCAGACGCGGTGCGTGTTGATGGTGGCAGGCTCTGACGATCGGGAGCGCGGACAATGCGTCGCCGGCTTCTGATCTCGATGGTCGCGGTCGCGGTCGCGGCAGTGCTGGCGCTCGGCATCCCGTTCGGCTTCGTGCTGAGCCGGCTGCAGGTCAACGAGGCCACCCAGGCGCTGCAGCATGATGCGGAGGACGTGGCCAGGCAGCTCGACCAGGCTAATGCGGCCGGGCTCCCGGCGCCCGCTCAGGAACTCGCCGACGACCTGACCGGCCGGTACGTCCAGATCTGGCATAACGGCACCGGCGTCGCCCATGCCGGCATCCGGCCGCCCCGGCGCGACTCCCGGTCGGCCACCGCCGTCAACGGCCAGTACACGGTGTACGTCGCCGCGGACGACTCTTATCTGTCCGGGAACCTCGACAAGGAGCTGCTGCTGGTCGGCGGGGTTGCCCTGCTGGCCGTCGGCGTCGCGGTCGTACTCGGTCTTGTCTACGCGCGCAGGCTCGTCCGGCCGCTTGAGGAACTGGCCGGGGCGGCGGACCGGCTCGGCTCGGGCGACTCCAGCCCGCTCGGGCGGCGGTACGGGATCCAGGAGCTTGACCGGGTCGCCGAAGGGCTCGACGGCTCCGCTCAGCGCATCAACGACCTGCTGTCGGCCGAGCGCGACTTCGCCGTCGACGCGTCGCACCAGCTCAGGACACCGCTGACGGCCCTGTCAATGCGGCTGGAGGAGATGGTGGCGGCCGCCGACTACCCGGATGTCGTCCGGGAGGAAGGCGCGGCGGCGCTGGCGCAGACCGAG
>Ga0302326_10032831_pt1 | contig 10329 bp, 10 predicted proteins | sample Palsa_T0_3_FD_202264 | JGI IMG/M metagenome (GOLD analysis project Ga0302326, IMG submission 202264) | Peat permafrost microbial communities from Stordalen Mire near Abisko, Sweden - Palsa_T0_3 | ecosystem: Environmental > Terrestrial > Soil > Palsa > Peat permafrost | place: Sweden: Abisko... | reverse complement strand
GGTAGCCGGATTCGACCGCATGGCGATACGCGCGCAGGACGTTCTCCTGACCGGCAAACGCTCCCACCAGCGCAAGCAGACTCGACTGCGGGAGGTGAAAATTCGTGAGCAATTGATTTATGATGCGAAAAGTCTTGCCAGGGTAAAGAAATATTTCCGCTTCGGCTTTTCCCGGTTTGATAGCACCATCGCGCCCGGCATTTTTCTCCGCTGCATCCTCAAGCGCCCGCACGACCGTGGTGCCCACGGCCAGTACGGGGCGATTAGCCTGCCGCGCTCGCTCGATCGCGGCCACGGTTGACTCGGGAATGTCGTAATCCTCGGTGTGAATCTTGTGATCTTCCAGGCGCTCGGCGCGGACCGGCTCAAATGTGCCGAGTCCCACGTCGAGCGTGATTTCCGCGATTTCGATTCCGCGATCGCGCAGCCGCCGCAGAATTTCGGGAGTGAAATGCAATCCCGCTGTGGGCGCCGCCACCGCGCTTCCTTGCCGCGCGTACACCGTTTGGTAGCGCTCGCGATCGAGCGGCTCGTCTTCGCGCTTGATGTACGGAGGCAGCGGTATGTGGCCGAGGCGCGCGAGGGTTTCATCGAAGCCGTTCCTGGAGCTGAAGCGCAGCACGCGGAGCCCATACTCGCCGCGCGCTTCCACCCGCGCTTCGAGCTCGCCTTCGCCGAAAACAATTCGCTCGCCCACCGGGATTTTTCTGCCGGGCCGCACCAGAGTCTCCCATGTGTCCGCATCCAATTTCCGGACAAGCAGAACCTCGATGGGAGCCTGGAGGAATTCACCACGCGCGGGATTATTTCCGCCGGGCGGCTCCGCATGAATTCCCGCTCGCCGTCCGAACAGGCGCGCGGGCAGCACCCGCGTGTTGTTGACTACGATGAGCTCTTCGCCGCGAAGCAGCTCCGGAAGCTCCCTGAAGTTGCGATCGTCCCACGCGCCGCTGGCGCGGTCGAGCAGCAGCAGGCGCGAAGCATCGCGCTCGTCGAGCGGGCGCTGCGCGATTCTCTCTGCCGGCAGATCGAAGTCGAAATCGCTTACATTCATTCGCCGCTGCCTGTCAGGAACCCGTCGCAGGACGTTCGGCGATCAACGCGACTTCCTGCATCTCGGCGTGGATGCGGCGGTTCGTGGCGAGCATTTGCGGGCCGCCCAGCTCGTACGGGGCGCCGCTCATATCGGTGACTCGTCCGCCGGCCTCTTCGACGAGTAAGACTCCGGCGGCCGTATCCCAAGAGTGCAGGTTGAATTCCCAGAACGCTTCGAAGCGGCCGCACGCGACCGAGCAGAGATCGAGCGCAGCGGAACCGTCTCGGCGTACTCCGTGCGAGCGCAGCGTGAACTCCCAGTAATAATTGATATTCGCGCTCCGCTTGCGCTGGTGCGTGGGGAAGCCGGTGGCCACCAGACTGTATGCCAGTTTTTCGATGGGCGACACGTGAATTCGCTTGCCGTTCAAATACGCGCCTTCTCCGCGCGCGGCCGTGAACATCTCGTCGCTGACCGGATTAAACACAACGCCCGCGACCGGCCGGCCTTCTTCCGCCAGGCCAATCGAGACGGCGAAGCAGGGATAGCCGTGCGCGAAATTCGTCGTGCCGTCGAGCGGGTCCACGTGCCAGCAATATTTCGCGCCAGCCGCTGCGCTGCCGCTGCCCTCTTCGGCGATGATCGCGTGGTCCGGATAATGCTTCCGCAGCCGCGCGACGATCAAGGCTTCGGAGCGGCGATCCGACTCCGTGACGATATCCACTTCACCCTTGTAGGAAATCTGCTTAGGGCGGTCGAATTCCGGGCGGAGAATGGCTCCCGCTTCGCGCGCGATTTCAATGGCGACATCCAGGAATTGGCTCATGGAATTTGGATCGTGCCCCGCCGCAATTACGGCGTCGGGGCGGGCGTGAAATATTCCTTCCGGTAGCGGACGGTGTAATCGCCCTTCACGTCCAGCTGGATGTGGCGATTGCTCGCGGGAGGCGGCACCGGGCGCGGGTAATATCCCAGCAGGTACTGCGTGCGCAGCTCGCGGTCAATGCGGTCAAACATGTCGTCAATCTGGTTCATATCGTCGAGAGTGAACATGTCGCCGCCCATGCTGTCCGTGATCGTGATCAGAGCGTGTTCCCCGGCGGTGTTGCGGCCATTCTCGTTTTTCACCGGACGGATCAGGACCGTGTAAAGCAGGGCCCCGGAGGCCACGGCCGTCCGCCGCGTCTCGTCGAACTTCGAGACGCTGGTGGTTTCCCCGCCATCGGTCACCAGCACGATCGCGCGCCGGCGTCCTTCCGGACGGCGCTTCAGCGCGTTCGAGCCCAGCACAATCGCGTCGTAAATTGACGTGCCCGCTCCCGGAGCAATCTGCCGCACGGCCGTCTGCAGCTTCGGCACGTTGTCGGAAAAGTCCGAAAGCCTCGTGACCGTCTCCGCAAATTCAAACACGCCGAGCGTATCTCCGGGGCGCACGACCTGGCGGATAAAATGCGCCGCCGCTTCCGTCTCGAATTTCAAATCCTTGAATGTGCTGATGCTCGCATCCACCATCAGCGCCAGATCGAGCGGCCGGTTGGTTTCTGCTTCAAACACTTCGAGTTTTTGCGGCACGCCTTCTTCGGAAATCTGGAACGCGTCCTGGGTGAGATCCGGCATCGGCTTGCCGTTCGCGTCCGTGACGCTCGCCAGAACGTTGACGAGGTCGGTTTGCACGCGAATTTCGTTTCCGCGCCGCTGTTGTCTTGCGCCGGAAGGCGCGGCAGATAACACTCGCGCCGCGCCCAGCGGAATCGCGAGCCACGCCGCCGCTAAGAACGCTCCGGCTGCCATTGTCGCCGTGACCAGCGCGAGATACCAGGATGGTTTGTAGGTCGCGGCTTTAGCCGCGACATCAAACCCGCAAAGCGAGGACGGCTCTAGCCGCTGAAGTTCCCCTCCTTTGGAGGAGCGGCTTTTTTTCGAGGCTTGTTTAGCCATTAAGAACTAGATTCACTCGGGCCGGAAATGGCTTCCTGCGAAGGGACCTCGCCTTCGGCCCAGACGGCGCCTCCGGCAAAATATTCCTTTTTCCAGATCGGCACGGCGCGCTTGAGCGTGTCAATCGCGTAGCGGCAGGCGTCGAATGCCGCTCCGCGATGCGCCGCGCTCACGGCGATCCAGACGCTCGTCTCGCCGATCTCGAGGCGCCCAAGCCGGTGGACGATCGCGACGCGGCGAACGGAAAATTTGGCGCGAATCTCGGCACCGATCTCGCGCATCTTGGCATAGGCCATCGGCTCGTAGGCTTCGTATTCGAGGTACAGCGTCTTCCCGCCTTTGAAATTGTTGCGCACGAAGCCGTCGAACGCCACGAGCGCCCCGTCTTCCGGCGCCTTCAGGCCTTCGATGATCTCGCGCGGACGAATCGGCTCCCGCACGAGCTGAAATATGTCTTCCCCGACGGCGGTCTGCTGGCCGCCCCCTTGTCCACCCCCTTGCCCACCACTAACCGGCGGAAGAAATGCGACTTCGTCTCCGCTCGCGAGCGGCGCGCGCCAGCCGGAATATTCCTGATTCACGGAAGCGGCGACGGAGGCGCGAAATTCGGCGAGCTTGGGGAAGCGGCGGCCGTAGCGCTCGAAAAGATCCTCGACGCGAGCGCCGTCGGAAAGCTCGGCGTCTTCCTGGGCGACGCCGGTGATTTCCTTAAGCTGGCCGAAGAAGAGAACGCGGACGCGCATCGCTATCATTCTATCGCGACGCCGCGCCAACAAGAAGCGCGCCGGACTTCCAGTCGAAGATTTAAGTGTAGCGCCGCGGACTTTAGCACGGCAGCCGTTTCCTTTATAACGGCCGCCCTTCAGGCGGCCGGATTCGGCGCAGCCTGTCCGTACGCCGAAAGACCCAGGGCCGAAAAGCCCCACGCTCAAAACCAAACATGGGGCACCCGGCAAAGCCGTTGGCCGCCCGACTGACAGGCGTAGTTCTCGGGGATGCTTTGCGGGTAATACGTTAGATTTCGACTTTGACTTTCATCCGTCGAATCCCTTTCTCAAGCATCAGTTTGGTGCTTGCAGCCATGGCGTTCACTTCTAAACGCGTCGCCAAAGCCTTGCGGACAAAGATCAGTTGGTGAATCTCTTCGCGTGTAAACTCCCCTGTGCCCTTTTTCTCTAGCATTGTCGCAAGTTTTCGAAGGTCCTTTGCGATCTTTTGATTCAAGCCTCGGTTTTTTGCCTGCATCCACCGAAGAGTTTGCAGCGAGGTATGCGCCATATCTGAGATTCCTTTCTGAGACCGGGACTCCAATCTAGATATCAGTTCTCCATCACGTTTCTTAGACTAGCGAACAGCGTCTTTATCCAGTCTTCATAATCTCCCGGTACGAATGTTGCGTCCGCACCGTCCCTTTGAATAATAAAATCCGCCTGAATCCGAAACACATATGTCTGGATTCTGATGATTGGATTCACAGCGTCACCACCAGTCCACTGATAGTTTTCGGGGAGCAGACCTTTCTCAAGTTGAATCCATGGTGTGACGTGGATATCTAACTTATAGTGCTTGCTCCTGTCCAGCCGCACGATGTAGGAGCCGCCGCGCCTTGTTTCCCATTCACTTGGTGACATGAAGGCGAAAGATATGGCCGAATCCTTCGGCAGTTTAACGGGGGATTCTGATTTGAACCACCAAGGAAACAAGTTCGAGTCTGAGACCGACAGGTTGGCGATAACTTGATCCCTCGGATGACTCTCGACATCAGGAATATCAATCGGCGGGATATCGAACGCTATCCTGCCGCCAGTCATCCCACTTCCTGCGCCAGCCGCCGATAAGGATCATTCGATTCCTGAGGCGGATCGGAAAGCTTATCTGGCGGCTTATTCGCGTCCGGGACGAATGCGCGCGTCGTGGGAGTATTTTGTTTCGTGGCCGCAGACGGCAAAAGATTTCGCACAGATGTCGCAGACCAAGTTGACGATGCCGGTGCTCTCAATTGGTGGCGACAAGTCCTTGGGAGAAGCGTTAGGGGACCAAATGAAATTGGTCGCAACCAACGTGACGGTCGTGATCGTCAAGAACGCGGGCCACTGGATACTTGAGGAACAACCGAAGCAGACGACCGACGCCCTGGTGAAGTTTCTCTAACATTCACAGTCGAGGCGCACTTGATTGGCATTGGATAACCGGCTACCCGGAAGTAATCCTCAAGTCCTGATTAACGCGGTGACCGGATAAGTAGGTTCTGGGAGCGACATGTCCGGTTATCCGACTCATCCGGAGTTAGCCGAAATGCCTCGCTCTTTTTGATTACCCAGACGGAAGTCAGACTTGTCGCTATTTTGTAGCCGGGATTTTCTCTAAGGTTCCGGGCGGAAGCATGTGAGTCATGGTTGCTGACAGTGGCACAGCTTCCAGAGCCTATCGAAGAAGTCCTTTGCGCCTGAATCAACAGGAAGAGCGCCGGAATATGCCGGCTGATCTCCCGTCAGATCGATCACCGCCATGAGGCCAGAGGGATTCCGGAAGACGAACCGCAACTGCGGCGCGGCGGGCCCAACATCATTGGGAAGGAGGCTCCCCAACTGGCAGTGAAATTCCTTGTCGTAAGTGCTACGAAAAAACGCTGGCGCGGCTCGATCCACGCCAAGATCACCTCTGTAAGAAAGCGAACTACCCTTTGAGTCTAGAGAACTCGATCGGCCAGACGTTGATTGGAACGAAAGATGAGTGAACAGCAACGCCGTCCCGGACGAATTTCCGAAATCGCGCGGATGCGCAGGAACGTCGAGCGACCCAGTCAAACCGGTCGCCGGGTCGAGCACGGCTATTCGGAGACGCTGAGTGTCCCGTTTTGGCACAAAGACTATGACGTTTCGGATGTCCTTAGCTTGCAACGAGTGGTCGGCTCCCTCGGATATAGTTTGCGAAATATCGCGCTCATAAATCCGAAATGTCTCGCGTTTCGGATCGTATTCGCATATTCCCGCCTGCAATATAATAGCATTCGAACCGCTGGCCGGCGTGAGGCTCAAACCACTCGACGAAATCGTGAGCAGGTACCTGCTTTCGCCTGATTCGCCCGCGTTTTTCGATGGAGGAAGGGTCTGCGCCGTAAGAGGAATCAACGGAACGGGCAACGCAGAAGCACAGGCTTGCTTGAGCAACTCCATGGGTTGCTGCTTGGCGAGCCCGGCGGTGTCCGTGGCGAAGTACCCGCGGCGAAAGCGAAGCTTTACTCCATGTGCGGTCGTCTTGACCGTAACATTGTGAAAACTGCCGTCCCATCGCACATTGTCCGGGTAATAGGAGATTTCGTAGTGAGAGGAACTGTTCTTCAGGGCCGTCGACACACACCCTGACAGGTCATTTGTGTTTTTGCAGGCCACGCCTCCGGTGTCTTCGGCCATTTCCTCCATCGTATTCTGCGCGTCTAGGCGTTCCGCATCTTCGCGTGTGAGCTGTGCCGCCATGGGCCCACCCGCTGATGCGCGTGTTGGACTGGACGAGGTCATCGCCGGCGGGTCTTGCGTGGCCGTATAAAGTCCCGACACTTCGAGGCCGCGCGCGTCCGCCGGATAGATGGAGACTCTCGCATCGGCGAGCGCCTGGGCGGCGCTTCGTACTTGCGGCACGAATGATGCGCTCGCCGAAAATGTCTCACGCGTGTTGCTTGCGAGCGCAGCGTCAATGCGCCCGCCGAAATCCGCACCTGGCTTAATCCAGAGCGGGAAAGCCTCGGAAAGCCAAACGAGATTCTTGCGGCCCGGATAGCCGCTAAGATACCTCGCGATAGCGATCATCGCATCCGCGCTCTGGTCCGCGATTACCGTCAACTGCTCGGCGTAGTCCCTTTTTTCCGATTTCTCGAGGGCCTCTTTCATGGGACCATCAACCTTATTATCTGGGCTATTCGGATCGTTTTCGGGATTGATGATCTTCGGCAGGTTTGCACCGAAGGCGCGGTTGACCGCTTTAGTGAGAGATGTCGGATCCGTTGTGAAATTCTGCACAATGCTGAGGTTATGCGTAAGCAGAAACACCGCCGCGGGCGTATCGGCGGGTAATTGTCGGAGGAGCATGAGTGCCTGCTGATGAGCTTCGAGGTGGTTCGAGAATGCGACGTTGAGTGCGTCGATGAGCAAAATGGTCGGCGGTACCGCAAGCCGCGTGTAGGACTGATTCGAATAGGTAGCAGCTGTTTCCGGCGACGGCGGACCAACCGGTGGGGATGCCGGCGTCGTGAATCGGTCAATGTATTCGAAACGCGCGATTTTCTGCGGGCCGCTGCGGTCGTCAAAGATCTGAAAATCGGCAACTTTGAGATCGCTGACCGTGTCCCCGTGGGGGTCGCTGGCGACGACGTCTACAGTGATTAGGCGTGTCGTCGCGCTGATTGCAGGAGGAGGGTTAGACGACTGGGCGATGGCTGCGGATATAGTCATCACAACCATCGAAACAACCAGGAAAGCGGAAAGCCTCAATATCTGCATAACACGCCTACCCAGTGCCGCTAGCGACGACATTCAACGCCGACGAGTATTCTAGCTTATGGGACAGCGGACGCAAGGTAGTTCAATCTCTAGCAAAGGGCGCCTGATTAACGCGGTCACCGGACAAGCTGGTCCCAGTACGAACTTGTCCGGTTATCCGACTAACCCGGGGGTTGACCCGAAATCGACGGTTCGGCCAGAGGGAATGCGGTCCCCATGAGTCTTTTTCGTTGGTCTCCCCGTATAGGTCAGTATCCAAGCCTCGGGGAGATTCCCCCCTCATAATGGGAAAAGGAATCCCAGTACCTGGGCGCGGCAGAACCTGACCATGCGTATGCAGATGCGCCGGCTTACGAGGCTGACCAGCGGCTTTTCCAAGAAGGTCGAAAACCTGCGCGCGGCTGTCTCGCTGCACTTCGCGCACTACAATTTCGTGCGCCAGCACAAGAGCCTCCGCATCACCCCTGCCATGGCGGCGGGCGTGTCTGATAGGCTGTGGACGCTTGAGGAATTGGTGGAGCAAACGTCGCGGTAGTGTCAGACGGGGAGGCGAAGCAATGAGCATCAACGATTTACCGGCGATTATGGGAACAGTTCTGATTGTTGCCGGCCTCGTCCTAGTGGGCGTTTCCACATGGTCCCGTGTCGAGGGGAGTGAAAAGACCACTCAGGCCGGGGCGCTCATCATTGTGGTCGGCGCCTTCCTCTTGGGGCTGTCGATATTCGTGTCGCATGGAAAATAGGGCTCAGGTCCGCGCGCCATTCAAATTAGGACACTACCGGCCTTTCTGGTCGGATGGTCGGCAAACCGGAAGTTATCCAGAAACGGGGTTCTGCGATGGCGTCGGTCGGATGCCCAAGTCCTGATTAACGCGGTAACCGGACAAGTGGGTACTAGAAGGCAGGTAGCCCAGGCTTTGGCCTTTGATTTTCCGGGTGCCCCATCCTCCGCGTAGCGAAGGGTGGGGACTTTCCCGCCGTTCCTGCAATTTTCCTCTCCGCCGGCGTGCCGCACCTGTACCTCTTCAATACTTTCGCGCAGTCGCGACGCCCTCCTATGGCGTTTCGCTGAGCTAGCCGTGTTCGACGCGCGCCTTTATATCCGAGTACGCCGCCTCGATGAGCCTGCTTAACGCTGCGGCGTTCGTGGCCGTTCCAGGTCTCAACTTCACATGGCGCATAAACTTGCCGGTGCCTTGCAATAAGCGGGCTGGATCCGGCAGCGCTGCACCTTGAAAGAACCCTACGTTTACGTGTGAAGTGAACACATTGACGTAGCCGAAGGGCGCATCTCCCAGACATGCCACGGGGCAGCCGTCATGCAGGAGTTCCCGTACTTCGTCCCCGCATTTTCGCATCTCCTCGAACCACTGATGCGCGATGGCTCCCAATTCACCTGCATGCTCTTTCATCCACGCATCAATGGCGGGATCCCGCTCGACCGCGCCGTTGAATCGCAGCAATTCCGTTCCCGTCGTCATGGCATTTTGAGAGCTACGTGCTGGTTCCAGAGTGGGGACTTTCCCGCTCTTCTTGCAATTCTCTTTTCCCGCCAGCGTACCCCGCCTGTACTTCTTCTGTACTCTAGCGCAGTCGCCGCGCTTGTCCCCATCGTGTTACTTTCCGCCGAGGTCCATCAACATGGACATGCGTTTGGAAGGTAGCAGCGCACGGCGCGAGAGACGCGTCAACAGAACCGAGCCACACACTCGCGGGTCCGCTGACAATCGGATCAGGATTGCCGCCCCGAGCGAGGCCGCCCTTGGGCCGACGAGCGCTCCCCTTTCTTTGCTTCCTTCGCCGCCTTCGCCCCGTGACTTTACTCGACACGCCATACCGAGCAATCCACGATCCGACCAAGAGAGGGCTCCCGGGCCGACGTTTAGTCGAGCCTGGGAGATCAGTCGGCGTCCCAATCGAGTCCGCCAGCTTCTTGGCGGAAGTGCCGAAAGTTCCGCCGAACAGGCCACCCTTTCGCGCCGAACAAAGTGTCACACCATGCAAAGTAATTTCCCCTCTACCTCATTGAAAAAAAAGGAAAGCAACCCCAACAAACTGACACACTTTTTCGGGGCTCGACCTCAGCAAGAATGTAGCTCGCCTCTTCAGAAGCGAGGCCGTCCGGCCCATGTTCGGGATCGAAAAAACCTTAGGTCTGAAGACCTGAGCTACAGGATTTCTACTCGACACTGCTGCCGAGTAGAAATCCCCGCAACTCTCTCAAAACAAACGACCGGTGCACATTCTACCCGACACAAAATCAAGGGGGTGGGCCGACGCGTCCGTTCAGTTCCCATTGCCTTGCCGCAAGCTCTTCTATACAATGCCCGCCATCGGTTTCTTGCAGAGGGGTGCTCTACAACCTATGACTGCCCTCATTGTAATCCTCGCGTAGTCCGGCACCGCCCGCCTTCGGCTGGCAGGCCCGCGTGCCATCGCTCGTTTAACTTAGCTGCAGTTCCACGCAGAACTTTACTTTTCTGGGATTTTTTCACTAGCGTCATTTTCGTCCGCTGCGGCGGACAGAAAGCTACGGGCAGTCATGAACCTCGCAGTCGCAGAGGCGCAGCAACCGAGCTTGTGGTCCTCGATCCGCGAGGCGGTTCGCGGATCGCACCAGGACTTCACCAAGGGCAGCCTCAACCGCGCCATTTTGCTTCTGGCCATTCCCATGGTGCTGGAGATGGTGCTCGAGTCGCTATTCGCCGTCGTGGATGTGTTCTGGGTCGGGCGCGTGGGAGCGAACGCCGTGGCCACGGTCGGGTTGACAGAGTCGCTGATGCTGCTGATTTTCGCCATCGGCATGGGGCTGAGTCTTTCGACCACGGCGATGGTGGCGCGGCGCATCGGAGAAAAAGA
>Ga0302326_10032830_pt1 | contig 10330 bp, 6 predicted proteins | sample Palsa_T0_3_FD_202264 | JGI IMG/M metagenome (GOLD analysis project Ga0302326, IMG submission 202264) | Peat permafrost microbial communities from Stordalen Mire near Abisko, Sweden - Palsa_T0_3 | ecosystem: Environmental > Terrestrial > Soil > Palsa > Peat permafrost | place: Sweden: Abisko... | reverse complement strand
CCGCCGGTCTTCAAGACGCGGGCGCATTCCAGCAAACCCCTGAGCTGGCGGTCCCAGTCGCCAAGGTTGATGATGACACGAATGCACACCACTTTGTCAAAAGCCTCCGCGCCCTCCGGCAAAGCGGTGATATCGCCCTGCGCGAATTGCACGGAGCCTTGCAGGTGGCCCGGAAGGTCCGCCAAACGGCGGCGGGCCTGATCGATCATCTCGGGTATATAATCGAGGCCGCGGATTTCCACCCTGCGCTGCGCGGCGAACTGCACCGTTGAAAATCCATTGGCGCAACCTACATCCAGCACCCGGTCGCCGTCTGACAGATGCTCGGATATGGCGCGGATCTCCAGTTCCATCACCATTCGATCGGACCACGACGCGGCGGGAGCCTGCCCATGCTCGCGGGCCTGTTGCGTCCAAAATTCACGAATTTGTTCAAGGGTAAACCGATCTGGCATGGGAGCTCCAACCGTCACTGTAAGGAAACCTTCTCGCGCGTCGGAAGCGCGCGGTCGCTTCGATCCATCGCGTCCCGCACGATGTACGGCGGCGCATCCATAATCCGCACGAAAACGCGCGCCAGATATTCGCCGAAGATGCCTAACGCAAATAATTGCGCACCGGAAAAGATGGCGATAATGGATGCCAGGAACGGAAATCCAGGCACACTGTCGCCAGCCGTGAAATACCGGAAGATGACTACTGCCAACACCGCCAGCCCGATCAGCGTAAAAGTAAACCCGATGTATGTGGCGAAGCGCAGCGGCAAAGTGCTGAAGCCGGTCATCATATTCATCGAATGCGCCAGCAGCTTACGAAACGTATAGTTGGATGCGCCCACCGTGCGCGGTTCGTGCCGCACCGGGACCGCATCGAATTTCGTGGTTCCCCAGGCGAGCAGGCTATCGATGGAGACGAACGCCCCGCGATAGTCCGCGAACGCCTCCCGCACCCGCGTACGAAATGCGCGGAACGGGCTCACTTGGCGCGCCGTCCGCGCGCCCATGGCTCCTTGTAGTGCCAGCTTCGTGGCAGTCGATGCCAGGTCCCGCCAGAGACCATGCTGCTGCCGGAGTGGAGTGCCGTAGATCACATCGTATCCCTCCGCCAGCTTGTCCAGCAGCTTGGGGATCTCTTCGGGAGGGTTTTGTAGGTCGTCGTCCATGGTCACGATCGTGTCGTAGCGCGCCGCCCGTATGCCGCACAGCAGAGCATTATGCTGCCCGTAATTCCGCATCAGGTTAATGACCATGATCCAGTCGTGTTGAGCGGCCAGTTGGGATGCCATTTCCCAGCTTCGATCCAGGCTGCCATCGTTGACCAGGATCAGTTCGTAGGGTTCGACGGTCGCGCCCAAGACAGGCTGCAGACGGTCCACCAGTGCGCCGAGCGTGCCCTCGCTGTTATACACGGGCACGACCACGGAGATCGACATGGGACCAGTCTAACAGGCTCAATTCGCCTGAATCAGGTGCGGCGTTAGCAAGGGTGCACCATCGCGTAGATCTTCCACACGAAAGACGAGCTTGCGAGGATCGTTGGGTGCAATCAGAGGCGTAGCCGGACTGGAGAAGCGGATCACTGAGCTGCCCTGGGGGACCAGGAAGCGCTGGGAGAACTCAGTGCCGGCCGGGCTGATAGCCACCGAATCGGCAAATCCCGGCCCGGTGATCGAGAGTGGCGGCGGCATAGCCTGGCTGGAAGCCACGATCATGCGGATCTCAGTTTCGGTGGCGGCTCCAGGGTTGCGGAGGAGCAGTTCGCCCGATGAAGAGCACCAGCGCCATGTCCTGCTCCGTTCCTTTTCGAGCGCGTAGAACCCCCCGCTCCAGGCCAGTTCTGGTATGGGAGGCGCATTGGCAAGGGCCGCGCGAAAATTGTCGATACGGAACACCAGCGGGCGTGGGTCGGCTGCCAGTGAGAGCCGCCGGCAATCGCTCCTGAACCGGATGAAGGACGTGCCGGGCGGTAGGTCCAGGCTGTGCGCCAGCGGGGACGCGTTGTTCAGTGGCAGCGTTTCCGCCCAGCCCGGGCCATCGACCCGAAGACTGCATGCGCCGGGGATAGCCGCGGCCAGCAAAGCATGAATCTCCACCCGGCTCACCTGTTTCGTGGGGTTCTCCACCGTGAATCCGCCCGGGCTGCCGCACCATCTCCAATCGTGCGCGGCGTCGCCTTCCAGGCCGGAACATAGCGGCAGCCAACGCAGCAGAAGGGGATGCAGCACCGCCTCGTGGTCGCGCGGCCATTCTATCGGTCCGAATTTCGCCCCTAAGCTTGCTGCGTAAGGCCCGATGTCGTACAACCACATCCGGCCGGCATGGCTTTCGACCGGAGTCAGCCCCATCCCGCGCAGTGTTGCCCGTATGGACGCTCCCCTATCTGCATACCCATAACGGTCGACATAGAGTGCGCCGAAGCCGGCCACCGCGGCGGCCTGTACCACATCCTCGATCGGCCACGCCAGCAAGTCGTCCTGCCACGCGTCCCAATAGCGCCCCTTCATGGCGCCGTAGCTCCAGCGCAGCGTTGAGGAATGCAGATACGGCCGAAGCTGATCGTAGGACGCCATGTTGTGCGGCGGCGGATACTCCGGAAACCGCACGAACGGGAGCTGCAGTACCATCGTGCCGTGCGGCAGCAAGCTTTCCGCCCGGGCTCCAAACTCCGCGTCCATGCGATACTGTTCGCTCGTGTACCGGTAGGGCGGCACAGCGGCGGGCGTGGTTTGATCCAATATACCGGCCACTAACATGACGGCTAGCGCGCCGCGAAAAATCCAGCCGTAGAACCCCGGCCGCACCCATCGGCGGCGGATTTCATCTAGAACCGCGGCGGCCGCCATGGCTGAAAAGAAAGCGATAAAGATGCCGATCCGGTTATAGGCCCTGATTTGCGGCGAGATCGTGAAGGCCACCAGCGATCCGACACCCCCCAGTGTGCCGATCAGAAATGCGCAGAGGCTCAGCCGGCCGAGGTGCCGGATCAACTCGCGGTGCCGGGTCCCAGGATATCCGGTCAGCAGCGTCAGCAATAGAAAGCAGAAACCCGCCGCGAAGCAGGTTCCTAGCGCCGATCCATCCCCTTCGCTAATCGGAGTCGCCGACGGTGCGCCGTTGTACGCGGCTTTGAAGCTTGCCAGCCAAGGAATCCGGTGACCGGTAACCGGCAGCAAAAGTTGAGTCAGCTTGAGTGCATAGAACTCGGCTTCGGAAGGCAAACGTACCGCCACTTCAGGATTTTTCCCTGCCGCCAGGGCATGCACCATGCTGGGCAAAAGATTCAGCAGGAGGACCAATACGATCGCTCCGGTCAGCATGACGGCCCCCATGCCTCGCCGGAAGCCGCGTCCATCGAAAGCCCGATATAGTCCGGCACCGATCAGCAGCAAGATCGTGAAGAATGCATAGTAAGCGCCATTCGAGCCGATAACTGCGCACACGGCGAGGGCCACCATCCCCTTCCGTGTAAGTACCGGTAGCACCACCCACCGGCCGCGGCGAACAGGCACAAACAAGGGTTCGTCGTACAGGATCCAGAGCAGCAGCATGCCACCCAGGGGAATCGTGTAGTAGGCGCTCAGGCGCAGATGATTTTCCCCGCGGTAAAAGTGGTATGGCGCAAACGCAAACAGCAGCGCCGCCACCACCGCCGGAGCGCGCGCGATCCCGAAATGCCGGAAAACCGCCAGTGCGCACCAGGTGGCCAGCAAAAAGCCCGCAAAGAAATACAGGTTTATGATGGCGCCCCACGATGAAGTGAACCAACTCATGACCTTCATCGGCAGAGCAGTCGCTAACTCCGGCATCGGAAAGTCGCGCAGGTCCTGCTCGCCCGGTGCTCCCAGCCGCGGGTTGTGCAGAAACCAGCCGGTATCGACGATGTCTTTAGCCAGCATGCAATCGAAGATCAAGTCGACGCTGTGTGCGTATTGGATGGGCACGTGCAGGTCGGCGCGCCAGAGTTGCAATACCCAGACCAGCGCAGCGCAGCACAACAATCCGGCGGCCAGATAGGTGGCGGCCTCCGCCCGGTTATGGATTCCGGCGCCGGCTCTCTGTGGGGAGTGCAACGTTTCTGGCCGTTGTGTTGGGACCATATACCAAGCAACCCAAAAATACCCAAAACTCTACCATGCTATCGTAGCAATTGGCTTATGCGCTCCTTTCTTGCGCACCTCTGCGCTGTTGTTACGCTGGGAGCGGGGCTCTATGCGGCGCTGGCCAGGGCCAATCTGGACCGCGCCTTTGTATACAGCGCAGGGGTCCGCAGGGTGTATCCGGCAGGTCATCTGCGGCAGGTTGAAATATTCAAGAGTCTGGTTCCCAAGGGCCCGGTCTTTTACATCATGGACCAGCCGGACTACTGGCAGGTGGGCCTCTGGCAGCGATCCATCTATCCCGATAATCCCGTGTTCTTGATTTACGATCCAGCTTTGGTGCATGCCCCCAGCACCGAGAACCTGCGCACGAAGCACCTTATCGCCTATGCCCTCTGCGCGGGAAATCCTCCACCGGATGCGGGGTACGAATGGAAAGTCGAGTTACCGTCTTACCCCGCCTCCATCCCGATTGTTGTGGGCAAATTGAAGCGTTGAGATGTTTCACGTCAGTGAGTCCCTGATCGCTCTGTTCCTAGCCTATTGCTACGCCGCGGCCGGAGACCTTCTGACGGGCCGGCGCGCCAACTCCCTGTGGGCGTGGAACCAATCCTTTGTCGTGGGGTTGAGCCTCACGACGGCTCTTTTATTTCCCTTTTCCCTCCTTCTTAGAAGCCACGCCCTCCTTGCCATAGCGGCGCTGCTGATAGCTGCAGGTAGCTGGCGCTTGTGCCGCACGTTAAAGCCCTCCACCGCTGGGTCCTGGCTTAAGCGTAGAGGTCGTTTTGAACGGAAGGACCTGTTGACGCTGGCAATGTTCGGCGTAATCGCCGCATTGGCGATCCAGTTTATAGCCCAGAATGCGCTCAGGGCTTGTGCCCGCGATGGCTACCAGATTTGGGCCACCAAATCGTTGGTTCTCTATCATCGCGGCGCCATGACCACCGACTTGTTGGTCCCCGGCGGGTACGACCGCATCAGCGCTTACCCCATGATGGTGTCCCTCTATCAGGCTTTGGTATGCCTTCTGCGAGGGGGGTTCGTGTTTGAAAGGACGAAGCCGGTCTTCGCCTTTTTCTTTGTATCCATGCTTGTCTCCACTTTCCGTGCGGCGCGCGGCCTTCGATCCACGCGTGTCGCGCTCGGGGCGGTGGTTTTGCTGGCGAGCATTCCGGCCTTGACCACCGACACAAATGTGGAGGGATATGCGGACATGCCTCAGGCATGCCTGGTTGCCGCGGTGGCAGCGGCCTTGTTACAGGAAGAAAATCTGCGCCGGCCCGCATCCTTTCGCGAGCCACTCCCCTGGCTGTGTGTCGGGCTGCTCCTGGTGAAGAACGAAGGGATCACGCTCCTCTCGATACTGTGCGTCGTGATCGGGATGTTCTGGATCGCCGGGGGTCCGGCGTCATTCGTTCGGAAATGCCGCCTCTACTGGCGCCCGATAGCGGTGGTGGCGTGCGGGGGAATCCTTCGCTTATGGATGATCTATTGGGTGGGGGGGCACGACGGGACATATAGCTCCCTGGCCAGTGCAGCCGCCTGGAGCCGTGCCTATGGGCGGCGGCTCGAGGTCCCCACACTTTGCCTGGATAGATTGATGGACTTCAGCCAGTGGGGCCTCCTCTGGCCGGCCTTCTTGCTGGCTATACCGATAGTGTTGATCGGAGGGCAGCGACGGGAAAAAGCTGGGGTACTGGCCGCGGCGTTAGCCGTTGCCGCGTACACGTCGATTTTCTGTTTCACCAATTGGGACGTGTTCAAGCACATCATCACCGCCTACGATCGGCTGATGAGCCAGCTCGCGCCTTTGGTAGTCGTGGTCATTGGAATGGCTTACATGCGATTGCAAGGCGCACCGGAGGGCATGCGGCAATCGGCGCGCATTGGGCGGAAGCGTCTGGTTGCCTATGTGGTTACCGCGCTGGTCTGCATTCTGGCAGGGCTGTGGTTCTCGTACCGGCGGCAATCGCCTGGCAGGTCTTCCAACATTCGGGGCGGCATCCCCATAACGGGCGACTTCGACAAGAACGGCGAACCGGATCTACTCTGGCAGAACGATGAGACTCGTGCGGTGACGGTCAACTACTACAGCACCGCCAAAGAGCCTGCCATGCTAGGTTGGGCATGGTTGAATAGCGCCGGCGCTCCGGGGTCGCGGCTGGTAGCAGCCGCGGACTTTGATGGGAACGGCGTGCCCGATCTCGTATGGCAAGACGACGTCACCGGTGAGGTCACGGTCCATTATTACGGTGGGGAACGCGGAAGTGTAGAACTGGGCTCAAAGGTGCTCGACCAGCCTGAGAGGGCCGGCTGGACGGTGGTCGCTGCCGCGGATTTCGATCGCAATGGCACTCCGGATTTGCTTTGGCAGAATGAAACAACACGACAGGTTACAATCCATTATTACGGCGGCCAACAAGGCGCCGTGCCCCAGGGGTGGGCATGGTTGAACCGCGAGGGCGCTCCGGGCTGGCGCGTGGTCGCCGCGGCCGATTTTGACGGGAATGGCGTGCCCGATCTGGTCTGGCAGCAGGATGGCTCGCGCAAGGTTACGGTGCACTACTACGGCGGCGCACGCGGCGCGATCCAGCAAGGGTGGAAGTGGCTGGACGAGGCTGGCGAGCCGGGATGGAAGGTGGCGGGGGCCAACGATTTCGACCGGAACGGCGTCCCGGATCTCGTCTTTGTAAACATCTCGACGCGGCAGGTCGTTGTGCACTTCTACGGCGGCCCGCAGGGCGCTTGGTGGCAAGGCTGGGCGTGGCTGAACGGCAGCGGTCCACGAGGCTGGACCCCGATTGTGCCCAGGTGAATTCCGCCTTAGAGCATTTTCGCTGCGGCCCTCGCTTATAATGGTCGATTCGGTTTAACCTCGCTGTTTGGAAATGTCATCGCGGCGCGGTGAGACGCCGGCCATATATGAGTCAACGCGCGCTGATCACCGGAATTACCGGGCAGGATGGGTCGTATCTCGCGGAGTTCCTCCTTTCCAAAGGGTATGAGGTGCATGGCGCGGTCCGGCGCGTAGCTCTTGAGGATCCTGAGCACCGCCTGATCCGGCTCAATGCCGTGCGGGACCGGGTCGTCCTGCATGCCGCATCGCTCGAAAGCTTCGCGAGCGTCTATCAACTGGTTGCCAAGGTGGTTCCCGATGAGTGCTACCACCTGGCGGCGCAAAGTTTCGTCAGCTATTCCTTCGATGACGAGTTCTCGACTCTCAACACAAATATTAACGGCACTCACTTCCTGCTCTCGGCGGTTAAGGATCTGGCGCCCAAGAGCCGGTTTTATTTCGCGGGATCGAGCGAGATGTTCGGCAAGGCGGAAGAACTTCCGCAAACCGAGCGGACGCGGTTTCACCCGCGCTCCAGCTATGGCATCAGCAAAGTGTGCGGCTTTGAGTTAACCCGCAATTACCGCGAAGCCTATGGGCTGCATGCCTCGAGCGGCATCATGTTCAATCACGAATCGCCGCGGCGCGGTTTTGAATTTGTCACGCGAAAGATCACCGCGGGCGTGGCCCGCATTCTGGCGGGGCGCAGCAAACAGATCCAACTGGGGAACCTCGAGGCACGCCGCGATTGGGGGCATGCGCGCGAATACGTCCAGGCGATGTGGCTGATGCTGCAGCAGCCCGAGCCGGACGACTATGTGGTGGCCACGGGAGAGACACACTCGGTGCGGGATTTTGCGGAGATGGCTTTTGCGGAAGCGGGGCTCGACTACCGCGACCACGTGGCCACCGATCCGACGCTCTTCCGCCCGGCCGAGGTGAATCTCTTGCTGGGCGATGCAACCAAGGCGCGGACGAAGCTGGGGTGGAGGCCGGAGATCGCCTTCGAATCTCTGGTCCGTGAAATGGTGGATGCGGATTGCCGCCTCGGCATCGCGCACGAAGCTCTCCGCAGCCGGGTACCGCTGCATGCGTGATAAGGCGCGCCCGTATCGGGGTTGATGTGGCGGAGGAAATAGGAGTCCTGCGGCAAATCCGGGAAGAGATGCAGCGGTCCTACCGGCCGCGCGAAGGGAGCGCATCGGTCGAAGGGGCGGGGGCCGGCCAGCCATCTCCCGCCGAACTGGTGGAGCTGCGCTCCGCGCTGGCGGCGCTTTGTTCCAGTTACGCACTGGTGGGTCAGACGCCCCCGGAGCCACCCACCTTCCGCGGCCGGATGGGCGCCCGGTTGGTAAAAGTTGTTCAGAGGCTGCTCTTTTGGTACACCCCGCAAATCGTACATTTCCAGTATTCCGCGCTGCGGGCGTTCGAATCCACCTTGCGGGCGTTTGAGGAACAAGGCAGAGGCGTCGCGCGATTGGAGACCGAGTTGAAAACCGAGCGGCGTGAGCGGCAAGCCGCCGTGTCCGCCGCTCTATCGGGCGCGAACGTCCTCGAGCGGCGGCTGGAGGCCCTCCGGCTGCAGACGCTACCGCGCATGGACCAGGAGATCGCGCGCCTCAGAGCGCAGCAAAGAGTGCAGGAAGACCGCATGGCAGTGGCAATTCAAGCGCGGAACGAATTGCCGGAGCTATCCAGCGCCGTCCCGGCGCCGCGGCAGGAAGACCTGCACAATCTGGACGCGCTCTACGCGGCATTGCAAGACGAGTTCCGCGGCAGCCGGCAGGAAATCAAGGAACGGCTGAGCGTCTATCTGCCGAAGTTCACGGAGGCTGGCATCGGCGGCGCTTCCATGCCGATTCTGGACGTGGGCTGCGGCCGGGGTGAATGGCTCGAGTTGCTGCGGGAAAACCAGTTGCATGCGGCCGGAATCGACTTGAACCGCGTCGTCCTGGCCATTTGCCGGGAGCGCGGCCTGCCAGTCGTGGAAGCCGACGCCATCGTACACTTGCAAGGTCTTCCGGAAGCGTCATTGGGGGCGGTGACGGCTTTTCACCTCATTGAGCACCTGGAATTGCCGCGGTTGCTCGATTTGCTGGACGCCGCCTGGCATGCGCTCAAGCCGGGTGGGGTCGCCGTTTTTGAGACTCCCAACCCGAACAATATGTTCGTCAGCTCCCGGTATTTCTACCTCGATCCGACGCATCGTCACCCGATTCCCCCGGCGCTGGGGCGATTTCTCGCCGAGGCGCGCGGTTTCGAGCGGGTCGAGATCCTGGAATTGCACCCGTGGCCGGTCGAACAGCGCGTGGACGTGAGCACGGGCGGGGCCGTCGCCGCCCGTTTCAACGAATGCTTTTACGGGCCGCAGGATTACGCCATAATCGGTTGGAAAGTCTGAGCGCAGCTCGCCGGTGACTCTGGGATGGACCTGAAAGAACTCCAAAACAACTGGGATGAATTTGGCAAGACAGACCCGTTATGGGCCATCTTGACCGACCCCAATCGCAAAGGCGGCAAGTGGGACCCGGAAGAATTCTTTGCATTGGGCCGGCGAGAGATCGCCGGCCTCATGCGGACAGTGCAGGCGTTCGGGCTTCCGGCGCGCCGCGAAGCTGCTCTGGATTTCGGATGCGGCGTGGGACGCCTCACACAGGCCCTCTGCGCGTGGTTCGATCGCTCCTGCGGGGTCGACATCGCGCCGTCCATGATCGAACTGGCGCGCCAGTACAACGCGCACGGCGGCAAATGCGAATACTTCTTGAACACCCATAGCGATCTGCAAATTTTCCCCGATGATTCTTTCGATTTGGTTTACTCCAAGATCGTGCTGCAGCACATGGAGCCGCAATACAGCACGTCTTACATAAAGGAATTCGTGCGCGTGCTGCGGCCCGGCGGGCTGGTGGTGTTCCAGATACCCGATCGCCCGCGGGCGGCCCAACCCCCCGGACAGGCCGCTTGCGGACCGATGCCGGATGGCGGCTTTCGCGCGAAGCTCACGGGCCACCCGGCCTCGATCCATGCCATTGGCGGATCGCGGATTTCCGTACCGGTGACCATCCAAAACGTGAGCGAGTGTACCTGGCCCAGCCGGGGAGATCGCGACCTAAGGTTCCTGGTCCATCTCGGCAACCACTGGCTCACTCCGCAGGGCGAGACCGTCGTTTGGGACGACCGCCGGCAGCCTCTTCCATATGATCTTCCGCCGAATGCCTCGATCCAAACGGATATCTCGGTAACGGCGCCACTCGCCGCAGGCAAATACATTCTCGAATTGGATATGGTGCAGGAAGCGGTCGCCTGGTTCAAGCACAAATCCTCTCCCACAGCCTGGGTGCAAGCTGAGATTGACTCAGCGCCGATACCCGTCGCGGTAGCGGCGGCTGGTGCCCAGC
>Ga0302326_10032829_pt1 | contig 10330 bp, 5 predicted proteins | sample Palsa_T0_3_FD_202264 | JGI IMG/M metagenome (GOLD analysis project Ga0302326, IMG submission 202264) | Peat permafrost microbial communities from Stordalen Mire near Abisko, Sweden - Palsa_T0_3 | ecosystem: Environmental > Terrestrial > Soil > Palsa > Peat permafrost | place: Sweden: Abisko... | reverse complement strand
GGCGGCTGAAGCCGTTCATCTTGACGGTTAAATGTACGGCCTAAAGGCCGTACCCTTCAAAAAGTGCGTTCTCACGCAGACTCTTTAGCCCCTGAAGTACGTCTTTCCAATCGTCTGCGGCGAACGCAGCTGCAGAGAGAAATGACTTCACCCCATATGTCTCGAAGAGCGTACCTCAGGGGCTAAAGCCCGGGTCGTTGTTGAGCTTTTACGGCCCGACTAAAGTCGTGCCCTGATACAAAACCAAAACTCGGCATCCAAGCGCCGATTCCGCAGCCCTACAGCGGCCTATCCGTGTAGAGCGCTTTGTCGGAAAGCTCCTGCAGCAGATAGGCACGGCTTCCTAACAGCCCGGACACGTGGGCTCTCACATCTCCCGGCACGAAGAGAAACCTTCGCGGTCCAGTACCCCAGAGCGCCAGCAGATCTGCGTCACTGATCAGCACCCGCGGCGCGTCAGGATAATTCGAACCCCAGAGCACTGAGCTCACCCGTCCATTCACCAACAAAGCCTGCCGCTGAGTGTAGAAAATCAACGATGAACCGTCGGCCACGTCGCCATAGAGGATGAGCGTGGCATCGGTCCCACGGGGCGCGATGTGATTGATGGTGTCCGCCATGGCGCGGGACGAGAGCATGGGCTCAAACCTCACCAGGGCAATATGAGCGGCAATCAAAAAGACAGCGGAAGTAAAGGCCACGCTGACCGTGGCTTCGAAATGATGGCGCTGACGGCGCAGTATCCAGGCGATTACCGGACCCAGCAGAAGGCCGGCGGCCGCCAGCCCCGCAGGCAGCCGAAGAGCGGCAAAGGACGGCCCCGTTAAATCGAATAAGTGAGCCATCGAGAGCGTGTAGCCCGCTACATCGCGATGCGCCAGAAGCGCGCCGATGTCACTGCCCGAAGGGAGACCGCGCGAAGACCACAGACCATATCCGAGCGCGGCAGCGGCCAGCAGGCCTACGAGGGCGAGTGCCGCCTGCGCTCCGGTGAGCCACTTGCTCGCTGTCCCCGGTGCGCTTTCCTCGCTTGCCAGTGCGCCTGCCGTGAGCAACAGCAGGGGGAAATACGCAGGAAAGGTGTAGTACTCCTGGTTGGTGGAGATGGAGAAGAAGAGCAGGATCACCGCGGCATAGATGGCCAGCAACCAGTTGGTTCTGGAACGGAAGAGCGCAGAGCGCGCCGCAACGGAATAAGGGGCGGGCCGCAGCCCGTGACGCCAACGACTGCGAGCACCCCATGCGCGCCGGAGAGCGACCGGCAAATAGATGCTCCAGGGAAAGAGCCAAACCAGGTGCAGGCTCCAATAGAGAGCAAAGGGCAGTTTGTTGTAGTCCACCGGATAGCGTTTGCCCAGAAACCGGAGCACCTGCTCGTTGATAAAGTAAAAATAGAAAAAGCCGTGAACATTGCCGGGAGTGGGGATGATTCCCGTGGGGTGGCCGGCGCCCGGGTTACGCAGCCCAGCGAGAATGTGCCAGGGCGCGGCAATGGCGAGGAACAGCAGAATGCCGGAGGGCAGACGGAACTGGCGCCAGCGACGCCATTCTCCAGTGAGCAGCAGATAGGGCACGGCGGCGAGGAAGAAGAAAACCGGGGCCACCAGCCCCTTGGCCAACATCGCCAACGCAAGGGCTGCCCAGGTCAGGTAAAAGCGGGAGGGTTTCCCGTCTTCCAACCCGATGAGAAAATTGTAAGTAGCAAAGGCCAGCAGCAGGGCTAACAGGACTTCGGGAATGAAGATGCGAGTGAACAAAAAAACGCCCGCACTGGTCAGAATGCTGAGGGCTGCGTAGAACGCCGCGCGCTCTCCATAGGCGCGACGGCCCCAGACCCAGCCCAGTATGGCGAGGCCGAGTACCCCCAGGGTCAGGGGTAAGTGGGTGGCGAATACGTTGAATCCGAAGATGCGGTAGTCGGCGGCAGCCAGCCAGTACGGCAGCGGCGGCTTTTCCAGATAGCGAATGCCATCCACTTTCAACGTGACCCAGTCGCCGGTGCGCGCCATCGACTGCGCGGCGGCCGCGTGGTTGGCGTCGGCGTCATCCAACAACGGGGGCGTAAAGAGCGCCGCTACATGGACGGCGGCGAAAACCAGCAACAGCAGCGTCCAGGTACGCACTGGGGAGAGGACTGGAGTATTCTCGGGAGGCGCCTCAAGGGAGAGGGCGAAGTGATTCGACATGGCTCAGAAAAGCGTGGTCACTAAGCAGCAGGATACCAGCCGGACTGGAGCTTCAGCGGTCCAGGACCCTCGGGCCCATTTGACCACACTTGCGGACGCGTTCAACGCGGCAGTCGCGCAATGTGTGGAGGACGCAGACTCCGACGGGGTGCATCGGGTGAGAACGGGCTCACGCCGCCTGCAGGCGATGCTCGAGGCCATGCTGCGCGAAAATGCGACCTTTGCGCTGGACCATCCGGCCCGGCCGTGGCTGCGCCAATTGAAGCAGATCCGCCGGGCCGCCGGATCGGTGCGCGATCTGGATGTGCATCGCAAGCTGTTGGAAGACCTGGTTGGCAAGGGTGCCGCGCCAGGCAGCGATACCAACCCGCTCCATAAACCTGCCGAAACGAAGCAGGCGGAAATGCTGGACGAGTGGCTTAAGAGCGAGCGCAAGCACCTGGCTCGTGGTATGCAGAAGCAGATCAGGAAGCGGCAGCACGGATTGGCGGATCGGCAGACTGCGGTCCTGAATGCCATCGGCTCAGTTTCGCTGGAGAGTGTGAGGACCGTGCGTTCCGCCGATGCTGTGGCCCTGGAAGACTTCGTACGCGCTGCCGACGCGATGCCTTTGCTGGATGCGGAGAATCTGCATGATTTTCGCAAGGCGACCAAGAAGGCTCGTTACGTATCTGAATCCGCTGCGGAGAAAGGACCCTACAGCAGCGTGGCCAAGGCCTTGAAGCGGATCCAGGATGCAATCGGCGAGTGGCACGACTGGCAAGGCCTTCTCGAAGAGGCCGGAACGGCCCTGGGCAAGGATGCACCGGATCTGACCGCACATCTGGAGCGCGAGGCGGAACGCCATTTTGCTGCGGCGATGAAGACCACCCAGACGATGCGCGCACGGCTTTCGGGAGAATGGATGGCCCTGAGCAAACCACCCGCCAAGCGGCCGGTGGCGTCCGTCCGATTCAGCGACCGGGGTCTCGCTTCGGGCTTCTGAGCGGTTGCACCGGATGTGAGAAAACTTCATTTACAAGCTCAGTTCCGCAGAGCCTGCCCTGAGCTTGTCGAACGGGGACGGCTGAAAAATTCCCCCGGCAAGCCCAAAAGCGTATTCATCTGCGACTTCCGCGCGATCAAGCGGAACCGGTGCAGTGCCGATTAGAGTAACAGAAGTCTTCCGAATACATGGGTGCTCCGTGGTCCATTCTCTCAGGCGCCGTTCCGATCGCGGGATCCAAAGCAATGACGCCAAACAGGCAGCAATCGCCGCAACTCGGGGACGCGACCGAGCACTCTATCGCCCAATAGTCGGACACGGCCTTTACCTGAAAGCCAACTGGCGATTCAGATGATTGCTAGTCACGTTGCGTTACACCGGAGACGTGACCGGCGGGATCTCTGCCTGCTCTTCCCGCGAGCAACGATATCTACTTTGCTCGTCCTCTTACTCATGCTGCTTTCATCCACAACAAGCCTCCCGCAGACTCTAACCGAGTACCAGATCAAAGCGGGATTCTTCTTTAACTTCACGCGGTTCGTGGAGTGGCCGGAAAATGCCTTCGCGACGCCTACCTCGCCGATCGTAGCGTGCGTAGTGGGCGACACCTCAATGACCGATCTTCTCAGCGATGTAGTGGCGGGGAAGGTAGTCAACGGGCGAGCGGTGTCGATCATCCGTCTAAAACCCACCGACGATCTGCACCGTTGCCATCTCGTTTTCATCAGTGCGGCTGCAGAGCGGCACACAGCGGAAATCCTGGCGGGTGTCAAGAAGACCAATACTCTCACGGTTGGCGAGACTGCAGGTTTTCCCAAGGCTGGCGGCATGATCAACTTCTCTATTGAGAACAATAATGTAAAGCTGGAAATGAACCTGGACGCGGCTACTCATGCCGGTCTGAAGGTCAATTCAAAGCTGATTGCCGTCTCCCGTCTTTTCTCGTCCGACTCCGGCGCGAAGGTCAACTGACATGCGACGATTCCCTTCGGCTTCGATTGCCACCAGGCTACGGTGGATCGTCATTTCGGCGATCGGCCTGGCGCTCCTCCTGGCATGCCTGGCCTTTTTAGCCTATGACTATTACACATTTCGTGCCGCCAAGGCGAAGGACATCCAAACCTTGGCTGAGGTGATCGGTTCCAACAGTACGGGAGCCCTGGAGTTTAAGGATACCGGGACAGGGAAGGAAGTTTTGCAGGCCCTTCGTTTTGAACGCCATGTCACTGAAGCCGGTATCTACGATCGAAAAGGAGCCTTGTTCGCCAGGTATCTCGCACCCGGCGTGCAATGGCAGGCTCTCGCGCTGCCCCAAAAGACTGACGCGAGTTACTTTCCCCCACATATGCTTGTCGTTTTTCGCGACATTCTGCTCAAAGGAGAGCGGATTGGGACCGTTTACATACGTTCTGACTTGGTGGAGCTGGATCAGCGGCGGAATCGCTGCATGCAGATGATGATTGCCGTGGCATTGACAGCTCTGGGGTTAGCCTTACTGCTCTCGTCTCACCTGCAGAAATCGATCACCGGCCCTATCAGCAGATTGGCGATGACCACGCGCACGGTCTCGCAAACAAAGGACTACTCGGTATCGGTTCCCAAGGAGACTGGCGACGAAATCGGCGATCTTATTGATGGATTCAACGACATGCTTGCCCAGATTCGGGAACGGGATCGTGTGCTGCAAGAAGCGAGAACGATAGCGGAAACCGCGAACCACGCCAAGAGCGAGTTTCTGGCCAATATGAGCCATGAGATCCGTACGCCAATGAACGGCGTGCTTGGCATGACGCGCCTGGCTCTCGACACTGACTTGACCTCTGAGCAGCGGGAGTACCTCGACACCGTGATGTTCTCGGCGGAATCATTGCTCACTGTGATCAACGACATCCTGGACTTCTCCAAGATCGAAGCAGGACGCATGGAGTTGGAGAGTCATGCGTTCGATGTACGAGAGTGCCTGTATAGTTCACTCAAAATGCTTGCAGTCCGCGCAAACGAAAAGGGTCTGGAGCTGCTGTGTGATGTTGACCCGCAAATTCCATCTCTGATGACGGGCGACCCCACCCGTTTACACCAGGTCATTCTGAACTTGGTCGGTAATGCCATCAAGTTCACGAGCAGCGGTGAGGTCTCGCTCGTTGCCCAAGTCGAGCAGCGGCGCGATCAGGGCTCGTTGCTGAGCTTTACCGTCTCGGACACCGGTATCGGCATACCACAGGGCAAACTGGCGCACATCTTCGAACCCTTCTCTCAAGGGGACTCATCGACCACCAGGAAATATGGCGGTACTGGCCTGGGACTCACCATCTGCACACGCCTGGTTCAGGCAATGGGGGGAACAACGAGTGTGGTCAGCGAGCTGGGTCGGGGAAGTAAATTTTCGTTTACCGCGTTTCTGGGAGATGCAGCTTTCACCCCGCTACCGCGAGAAGAAAGCGAATCCCGACAAACCCTGGCCAATAAGAGAGTCCTGATCGTTGATGACAATAGGACGAATCGAAGTATCCTGGAGCGCATCTTCAACCGATTGGGCATGAGAGCAGACACTGCAGCAACCAGCGGCCAAGCATTTTTAGCCGTGAAATCCGCCCACGATCTATGCGATTCTTATTGTCTGCTCCTGACCGACATGGATATGCCTGAGGCGAACGGCTTTGCGCTGATCGAACGGGTTCGCGAGACTGAAGAGCTGACTGTGCCAACCATCGTGATGCTCACGTCGGCAGGGCACGCCGGAGATGTTGCTCGCTGTCAGGAGTTGGATGTATCGGCTTACCTTGTCAAGCCAATCCGGGAAAGCGAGCTACTCCATGCGGCATTGCGCGCTGTGGGCGACTGGAGAGCGGCGTCCATTTCACCAGATCGCGTCGGAGGTAAGGAACCGTCGATCATCAAGGCCATGAGCGGTGCGCTCAATATCCTGGTGGCCGACGATAACCGTATCAATCAGCGGGTCGCTTCACGGCTGTTGGAAAAACGTGGCCATAAGGTGACTCTAGTCATAAATGGGCACGAAGTCCTCGCCCTCCTGGAAACCCAAACGTTCGACCTGATCCTGATGGACATTCAGATGCCGGTAATGAGCGGGGTCGATGCCACAATCGAGATTCGAAGGCGAGAACAGAAGGCCAGACATCACGCGCTCATTTATGCCATGACCGCAAACGCTATGAAAGGCGACCGCGAGCGGTACATCAGCATCGGCATGGACGGTTACCTGGCCAAGCCAATTCGAGTGGATGAGCTGGACAAGATCTTGGGCGAGACGGCGCAGCAAGCAGCCTTACCGATCTTATAGATGCGTCTTTCAGGAGTCATCCATATTTTGAGTTGCCGACATGGTGAGGGCGGGTATCTCCAGAAACTGGTTCTTCCTAAACGATTCGGGGACAGCATGCCAGGCAAGGAATTCGACAAGAATACTCCTTTTTGGACATGCCCCTTACCAACGCGCATGAAAACCATGGGTCGCTGCTGACGGCCCTAATAAAGGAGCCGATGCAAGCAGCGTGACACAGCGGCCTTCCCAATAATGGGTCTTCGCCGATATCGCCTAAAGCTTGGACGGTTCATGAATCTCAATTGGACCGGGTGCCGATCGTCGCGCTTCCGAGCATTGTCCCTCGCTGCCGTCGTCTTCGGTTTGATGCAAGGTGACCGCTGCATCGGGCAGGCTGCAAAGACTGACTTGTCAGACCTGACACTCGATCAATTGACTCACGCCGAGGTCTACACCGCTTCACGACATTTGCAGTCGGTAGATGAGGCTCCAGCCTCCGTAACATTAATTACAGCGAAAGATATCCAGGAACATGGCTACCGGACACTGGCTGCTGTTCTCCAAACGGTTCGTGGCTTCTTTGTCACGAATGACAGGAACTACAGCAGTCTTGGAGTTCGTGGGTTCCTTCGTCCCGGAGACTACAACACAAGAATTTTGCTCCTCGTCGATGGTCACAGGCTGAATGACAATGTTTATGACCAGGCGATGATAGGGACTGAGTTTCCGATTGATGTGGACTTGATTGCGCGAATCGAGATCATTCGAGGACCTGTGTCATCGCTGTATGGGAGTAATGCTCTTTTCGGAGTCATCAATATCATCACGAAGCGGTACCGTGATCTGGAGGGATTGCACTTAGCTTCCTCAGTGGCATCGTTCAACACTGAGCAGGGAAGGGTCAGCTTCGGAGGCGAACTTGGTGCAATCGAATTTCTGATGTCCGGGAGCTTCTATGGAAGTCGAGGGCATAATAGCCTCTTCTATCCGGTGTTCGACAGTCCTGGCACCAACAATGGCATCGCAAGTCATACGGACGACGACCAGGTGGCGAGTGCCCTGGCTACCATTTCGTTCCGTAATTTAACTCTTCGAAGTATTTTTGGAACGCGGGTAAAGGGAATTCCGACCGGAGCATACGGTACGGTGTTCGACAATCCTGGCACCCGTACCAAGGATACGCATGGGTATCTGGATTTGCAGTATGAACATACGTTTGCTGATTCGTCGAATGCCCTGGTCCGACTGTTCTACGACCAATATGCCTACCACGGAACGTATGTTTATCCCTCGACTACTGTTATAGGCCAGGTAAGTCCCGAACAGGACTTCGGCGAAGGGCGGTGGGCCGGAACTGAGCTGCAGTTTACAAAGACGGTTCTGCACCGAAATCGTTTAATCAGCGGTTTCGAATTTCGGGATAATTTTCGGCAGAATCAAAATACATACGACTTAAATCCGTATATGTTCCAGTTCGATGACCGAAGGAAGTCATACGTAGCGGCAGCTTACCTGCAGGATGAGATCACCCTCGGCACGTATCTGAAACTTGATGCCGGGATCCGATACGACTACTACAGCAGCAATCAGAATAGTATCGATCCTCGCTTAGCTTTGATTTACCGCCCCTCGCATGAAACTGCAATCAAGTTGATTTATGGAGAAGCATTCCGCGTTCCCAACGACTACGAGAAATACTACGCAGTGGCTCCAAACATCAGCAATCCTGGACTGAAGCCGGAGAGAATCTGGACCTCTGAGATGGTCTGGGAACAGCGGCTCCGAGGCCATCTTTCAACGTCTACTTCGGTGTTCTACAGCAGGATGGCCGACTTGATCACCCAAACGGGCACAGATGACCAGTCGTTGGTTTTCCGCAATCTAGAGCAGGTCAAATCGAATGGTACGGAAGTGGAGTTGCGGGGGGAACTACCCGGGTGGCCGGAATGGGTGGCAAGTTATGGCTATCAACAGACCAAAGATAGTGAGACCAACCGGTTTCTGACCAACTCGCCCCGATCCTTGGCAAAGCTGAACGTAACCGAAAAGCTCCCACGGACAAACTTAGCAATGAGCCTAGACGCGCAATACAGAAGCCGAATTGAGGCGCTCCAGGGTGGCTCCGTGTCACCCTTCACATTGTTGAACGTGACTGTTATAAATCGAAAGATCCGCAAGCATGGCGATCTGTCAGCAAGCGTTTATAATCTGCTGGACAAACGCTATTCCGACCCCGTATCCGGAGCAAACTTACAGCGGTCAATCCCGCAAGATGGGCGAAATTATCGTGTGCAAATGATATGGAACTTCGGAATCCATTGACCCCAAATCAATTGCTCTGGGAGGCTCCAGTGACCGTGGCCTGGCGAGCGCCTTTCCACCATCGAGTGGCTTAAAGAAAATGTAAGCGGAAGTGGTGTATCTTGAGGTGAACTCCCCTAGACGATGCAGACGTACGCGGCGATTGACATTGGTTCCAACTCCTGCCGATTAAAAATCGCGCGAGTCCAACAACACCAGCTGAAAGTGCTCTTCGAGGACCGCGAAGTGACGCGGTTGGGAGCGAGCGTGTTTGAAACCGGCGTGGTCTCTCCCGAGGCGATGGCGGGGACATTGATGGCGCTCAAGCGCTTTTATCGCGCGGTCAAGCTGCACGGCGCAGACCAGGTGCGCGCGGTTGCCACCTCCGCGTTGCGCGATGCGCGCAATGCGCAGGCTTTTCTGGCCTGGGTCAAGTCCGAGACCGGTTGGGAAGTAGAGATCATCTCCGGCCTGGAAGAGGCACGGCTGATCCACCGTGGGGTGATGGGCGAACCGGGCACCCAGGGCAGGTGCCTGCTGGTCGACGTGGGCGGCGGCAGTTGCGAGATCACGCTCTCCGACCGCAAGCGCATCCAGGAAACGGTGAGCCTGCCGCTGGGCGCGGTCCGCCTGACCAAGGAATTCCTTCCCAGCGACCCTCCCACAGAGGAAGAGCTCGCCCGGCTGAAGCAATTTATTGTGCGCGAGCTACGCAAGGCGGAGCGGCGTTTCGGTGCGTTGCGGGTCTCACTGGTGATTGCTACGTCGGGCACCGCGGCTGCCCTGACGCAGGCCAGCCAGGCAATGCGCAAAACATCGGCCAGGAACGGCCGAGCCCGGCGCAAGCCGGTGGCGGATACGAAGAATGTGCGCCGGCTGACCACCAAGCTGACGGGCATGAACAGCGCCCAACGCAGCAGTATCCCGGGGATTGGACCCAGGCGAACCGAGATCGTGGTCGCCGGCGCTCACGTCTACGCCGAGCTGCTGGAACGTTTCGCTCTGCCCGGATTCATTTACTCAGAGCTTGGCTTGCGGGACGGGATCCTGGACCAGATGCTGGCCGAACAGGATGCCAAAACTACGGCTCACCAGGTGTTCGAACGGGAGCGCTGGCAGGGAGTGCTGGTGACCTGCAAACGCTATGGCGTTGACCCCAGGCAGGCTGACGCCGTGCGGCAACACGCGCTGCAGCTGTTTCGCGATATGCAGTCGGTGCACGAGCTGCCCCCGGAATACGGCTCCTGGCTGGAGGCAGCGGCCATGATGCGTGACGTGGGCAAATTCATGAACTACCAGGGCCACCACCGTCATGCGCAGTACATCATCGCCAACTCTGAGCTATTCGGGTTCACCCCGCAGCAAAGGGCCATTATGTCAGCCATCGCGCGCTACCTGGGTAAGTCTCGTCCCGACCCGGCGGACCGCACGATGCGGCCTATTCCTCCGGAAGAATTCAGTCGTGTGCAGCGGGCAGTTGTGCTGCTGCGGCTGGCAGTCGCACTGAACCAGGACCGGGCGAGCGACGTGCTCAAGGTGACGCTGCGTGTGTATCCCAAGCGGGTGCTGATGGAG
>Ga0302326_10032828_pt1 | contig 10331 bp, 9 predicted proteins | sample Palsa_T0_3_FD_202264 | JGI IMG/M metagenome (GOLD analysis project Ga0302326, IMG submission 202264) | Peat permafrost microbial communities from Stordalen Mire near Abisko, Sweden - Palsa_T0_3 | ecosystem: Environmental > Terrestrial > Soil > Palsa > Peat permafrost | place: Sweden: Abisko... | reverse complement strand
CCGGTCGGGATGACAATTCATCTTAAAAACTATACTTAGCGTTCCCAAACAAAATTGTCATCCCGACCGGAGCGTAGCGTAGCGGAGGGATCTGCGGTGCGCCCCTCGGGCTTCCCAAATTCTGGAGTTCTCACGCAGACTCTTAAGCTCTATCTATTTTGACCGGGGATGGCACGACTGAAGTCGTGCCCTGATAGCAAAGCAAAAAGCTTGCAGCGGAGCTTAACCTGGGAAATGTTTTCGAAACAGCTAGGTGACAACTGCCGGATGACCGGGCCAGGCTTTCCCACGAGAGATAAGGCCGGCCAGGAATAAATACAGCAGCAGGCCGATTGGGCCGAAGAGGAAAGTCAGGATCAGACACGGGAGCACCGCTACAAACGGCACATGGTTGCGTCTTGCGTCGCGCACCTGCCAGCTTCCGATGAAGAGATCGAAGGCCAGATAATGGACCCATCCGGCGAGCACCAGCCAGCGATCTGTGAAGAGCAACATGACCCCACTGAGAGAACTAAATCCACCTCTGTGGCCACCCCAGTGAGTGACGATGAGCACCAGGTAGAGGCCGCATAGCAGAGCCGGCACCAACAGACCCGTGATCAGCGAAGAGATCACATGCGAAGCACGAGGCGACCAACCCGTGAGCACCAACAGCAGCCAGCCGGCCAGCGCCAGACTGTTACAAAGTCGAAAGAGCGCATCTGCAGTCATGAAATGCTTTCCTTCCCCTTGACTAAGATCGAGACCACGGCAACGAGGGTAAATACCAGCCACATAGCAAACACTTCGAACGTCAAACGATCCGGCTGTGCGATCGACTGCCCACGAAAGGCCTGCTGGAGAATCAACCCAAAAAGTGCCAGATAGCTTGTGGCTGCCGTAAAAATAACATTACGCTGCGTCCGAGCGTCTGCCGGCGGCCAGCGACGTGCCATCCACCAGGCCAGCAGCGGCAAAACCTGCAAACCATGCATGCCCAGAAAATGGGCAATCCGCAGATCGCCATGATCGGCACTCCAGCCGGTAACGGGCAGTCCAGGGCCGCCATCCGGAGCGCCGACCGTGTGCCCGCCGGCGACCGAAAGCCGGCCGGTCACATGCGCTTCCGCCATTTGCCTGGAGTTGGGCACGGTCATCAGGGCGCCTGAACCGGTGCCGACCAGCGCCAGGATCATGCCCAGACGAAGCGACCAGCCCCAGGCAGAGCCGGCAAAGGACTGGCGGAAGAGAAGCACCGTGAGCACCAGCATCCCCAACCAGATGCCGACAATGCTCACCCCCATGACGCCAAAGACCGCGGCATCGAACTGCGTGGCGAGGTTGAAGTGACTGCTCGTGCCACGCGCCGCCTGCATATCGATCAAGGCTATCTCGATGAACAATCCTGCGGCCAGGACGACGTCAAGCACCCGCCTTAAACGCGGCCAGATGGTGGTCGAAGCCATACAGAAAGCAAAGCTCCAACAGGCGATCATTGTCGAAAGAGCGAACTTCGCCGGCTTTAGCCATGCCGGCGCCCCCGTAATCACACGGCGGTCTACGACTAAGCCCAGCATGCAGAAGACCAGGTCGGCTGCCATGATGAACCCCAGCACCGTGAGTGCCGGCGCTGCATCGTAGCCCAAGGCAACAGCTCTTCTGCTTACCATGTAAAAGAGATTAACATTAATGTTAATTAGATTCACATTCATGTATGATTCTTTTCAACCGTGGTCACCCCTAAACAGCGCCCCTATCATCATGGAGACCTGCGGGCAGCCCTGATCCGGGCCGCGCTGCAATTGGTCGAGCAGCACGGGGTGAAGGGCCTTGCTTTGAGCGATGCCGCCCGTCTCGCGGGTGTGAGTGTTGCGGCTCCCTATCGTCATTTCACAGATAAAGATGCTTTGTTAGCGGAAATCGCGGCAGAAGGCTTTCGCTTGTTTCGCGATGCGCTGGCTACGCCCTCGCAAAGCCATCCAAAGGACAAGGTGAAGCGGTTGGTGGAGATGGGCGTCGCCTACGTCGAGTTTGCCCTGCACCACCGATCCCACTTCAAGGTGATGTGGGAGGGCGGAATTTCCAAAGAAAAGTATCCGGAGGTTGGGCAGGCCGCTTACGAAGCCTATTTGCTGCTGGAGAAAGCCGCAAAGGAACTTCTGCCGACCGCGCCACCGGCGCGGCAGGAAGCCCTGGTTGCGACCGCGTGGAGCCTGGTTCATGGCTACGCAAGCCTAACCCTGGAGCAGGAACTGGATGTGGTCAGAGCGGAGCAAAGCGATAAAAAGTTGTTGCGGCAGTCGCTGCATCTGCTGCTGGACCAGTTCGCAACGTAGCTAGGGCATGTAGAAAACTTCGCGCAGCATGGGAAAGCGTTCCCCTGGACGCAACGGATCGAGAGGGGCAAAGTAGGGCTCCATCGCCTGCTGCCAGCGGGTATTAATCGGATCGGCTTCGATCCGGGTCCAGGTTTCCTCGAAGTTATCGACATGCATGGTTAAAACAAGAAGCTGATCCCGGCGAAAGATGGAGTACTCGGAGATACCGGCGCGCTTGAGCAGCGCCAGCATCTCCGGCCAGACTTCCGTATGGGCCCGGTCGTATGCCTCTTCTGTACCCGGACGCAACCGCAGGAGGAAGGCGACTCGTTGCATAGGCAGTTTGTGCGCGGCTACTTCGGCTGGGGAACGAGACGAAGATACGGTTTGGGTGATTTCCAGCCGTCGGCATACTTCAGCTTGGCTTCGTCGTCGGATACAGAAGGCAGGATGATGACATCGTCGCCCTGCTTCCAGTCTGCCGGCGTGGCCACCTTGTGCCTCGCCGTCAGCTGCATGGAATCGATGACGCGCAGCAATTCCGGAAAATTGCGGCCGGTGGTCATGGGGTAGCTCAAATGCAGCTTGATCTTCTTATCCGGGCCGATGATGAAGACGGTGCGAACCGTCGCATTATTGGCGGCCGTGCGGCCTTCAGAAGTTTCCCCTGACTCGGCTGGCAGCATGTCGTACAGCTTGGCGACCTTGAGCTCGGTGTCGCCGATCATGGGGTAGTTCACTTTGTAGCCGCCGGTCTCCTCGATATCCGCGGCCCATTTTCCGTGGCTGCTGACGGGATCTACACTCAGGCCTATCACCTTGGTATTGCGCTTCTGAAATTCGTCGTGGAGACCGGCTACGCTGCCGAGTTCTGTGGTGCAGACCGGGGTGAAATCCTTGGGGTGGGAAAACAGAATGGCCCAACCGTCGCCGATCCACTCATGAAAATGGATGGTGCCCTGGGTCGTTTCGGCGGTAAAGTCGGGCGCGGTGTCGTTAATTCTGAGGGACATGCGTTCTCCTGCAATTATTTGCTTTTGATTTCTGAGGATTGGAATCCTGGGGACGATAAGGCATCATTTTATCAGGCAGATGCAGGAAACTCGAATTGCCGCCAGAGACCGCCTCTGACCGGGAGTGGTGCACTGCTCGGGATGCACGGTCCGGGTCCCGCGAACCTTACGTGCCTTTCCTTAAAGAAGGCACACGCCAGCTTGTCGGCCGTAAAGTGCACGAAATTGAGGGCATCTCGCGAAAAACGAGTGAGATGCGGGAACCCAGGATTCGCTGTGGGGAGAGTGGGGGGCTCGCGACGCCAATCCCGTTGACTTTTTACTCGTGCGTGCTCTTGTCGTAGGACACAGGTTTGCGCGGCTGGTCGAGATTACTTGTCTGGGCGGCCAGAACAGGGATACGGATATTTTGACCGGTTTCGATGTGGTCAGGATCGATGAGCGACGGGTTGAGCTCGTGAATCTGCCGCAAGAGTTCCCCGGTACAAGTTCCAAATTTTTCGACGCAAATACCGAGCAGGGTTTGCCCGGGTGCCACGCGAACCACGCCTACAGAATCCGTCGCGGGTGGAGTCCGGTCTGCACTGACTAAAGTTGGGGTTCGGGTGATCGCCGGGGCCGCGGGTGTAACCGTCTGAGAAGCCACTGGAGGATCCGCGGGCGCGGACGCTTCGGATTCCGGGTGCACGGGAGTCGCAGCGGGGGCTTGCATGGAGACGGTTGGCGGCGGCGTTCCGGAGGACACTGGGAGCGGTGGCTCAGACGTCATAGCGGCTGGCGCTTGGGAGGTAATCGGCGCTACCGCGGATTTCGATACCGATGCCACTGCTGCCGTCTGGGGCGCCGCGGGGCGAGCCAGATATTGACGGCCCGCGAAGAGCGCTCCGCCCACGGCGAGGAGGGCTGCCATCGCGACGGCGACTTTCGGGAGCCACTCTGCAAACACTGACGTAGTGCTTGGGGTGGAAAACATGGAAACGGCGCTGGGGGTCTCCTCCAGCTGCGAGGGGGGAGAGAGTTTCTTGCGCAACGGACCAAGATCAAGATCCGCAACAACCTGGCGTATGATTTCGCGATCAATTGGTCTCTGCTGTAGAGCCGAACCCAGCGACAATGCATTGAAGCAGAGATTGTTGATGTTACGCGGAATGCCGTCGCTGCAGAGGGAAATGAGCGCCAGGGCATCCTTCGTGAACAGCGGCATATCGGAGGCATATCCGGCAATCCGCAGCCGGTGAGCAATGTATTGGGAGGTCTCTTCCACGGAGAAGGGTTTCAACCGAGCGAATATTGAAATCCTTTGCCGCAGCTGCAAAAGCTCCGGCGAACCTATGTTCTCCGCCAACTGGGGTTGACCGGCGAGAATGATCTGAATCAGTTTGTCGCGCGCAGTTTCGAAGTTCGACAGCATGCGCACTAACTCGAGTACGGAATCATCCAGGTTTTGCGCCTCGTCGATGACCAGTACGACCCTCTTTTCCGCACGGTACTGCTCCGCCAGAAGATCTTTCAGCAGCACTTGCATTTCGACCAGGGTTCCACGTAAATCACGAACGCCGAGCCCGGAGAGCAGCGCTCGCAGAAGATCCAAAGGAGTCGATATGGTTTGGAACAGAAATACGATTCGGGCCTTGTCACGGAGAATATCCAGGGTTTGAAAGAGCAACGTCGTCTTCCCCAACCCGGGTGTTGCGATCAGCGCGACAAACCCGCAACCTGACTCGATACCATAGATAACTGAGTTCAGCGCCTCTTTGTGCGTTTGCGTCAGATATAGATATCGGGAATCGGGGGTGACTCCAAAGGGTTGTTCCTGGAGCTTGTAATATTCCAACGCTGTCATGCAATGATCCTCATTTAGCACCGCTACCGGAAAGTGGAACCAGGGACGGTGTAAAAACTTTGATGCTTCCTGCAGCTGAAACTCAGAACTTGAAGTCTGCTTCGAAAACGCGGAGTGCTGCCTGGGGCCCACGGAAGAACGTGCTGGTTGGTCTTGCTCGATCGAACCATGTAAAAAGAGATCGCCAGAACATTGAGTTGAGATGCCGTTCTGCTGTCGGTGCGATCCACGAGAGCAGATCGAGATCAAGGGCGGGCGCAGAGATTAACCAGGATCAAGGCCGCAACGCATTTCTTGATCGCAACCGGACTTGAGTAGGATAGCACGGTCCCGGGGTTGTGGATTTGTCGTCCAACGTGTGTTAAATCATGGCAAATATTCATGCTGCATGCGCGCTCTAATGGAGCTTTCACTTGTCGTGGCGAGGAGCTCCCCTGGAGGATCCAATCGTGAAGTTGTTACCTGTCGCACGGAGATGTTACCTATCTTCATTACCTCATCTGCCTAGCGTTAGGTGTGTTTTACTACTCCGCTTAGTCCGCGTGTATTCCGGATTGAGGCACCAAGCCGAGCAGTAGCAAGCTCCGCGATATCGATGCCGGTGCCTGCTGCCCGCATCAGAAGGTCCACAGAGATGCGCGATATGCGCGGTGTGACCGTGCCGCGGATTGAATCGAGAAGGTGAATCCAGTAATGTCGCACCAGATTACGTTGGTATCCATACCAGAGCGGCGGCGACGTCTCGCCCGGTCAACAACTAACGGGTCGACCTCATAGACAGCAAGAGCGCCAGCAGTGACAGCGCTCGGAACCCTAATTCTGTTGCTCCTCAACCAGTGCAATGCTGCCGAGATGGATCCTGATCGAAAACAGTTCCCGCATACTCCGGGGGCACGTGGGAGGTGTATGTGCCACCCGAACTACGGTGGATTACGACGTGCGCGAGCTAGACCCGCAAACACTACCGATTAGCTGTGCTTTGCCCCTGTCAGAGACTGCTGTTTCTGCTGCAGAAGTCGGGCCGGAGGGTCGTGGCATATATGTCTATCAGTAACACGCGATGCAATGCGCGTAACCTCACGCAAACGCCCCAGGAACCGGTTCGTCCGCACACTCATCCCGAAAAGGTAATAACTATCACAACGCAATGTAATAACTTCATAATCGCGTCCACGTTCCCATCTATTGATTTTTTTGTCATCGCTTCGCCTTCGTGCGCGGTTAAAAACAATTAAATACTTGACTTAGTCGTCAACATGAGGCAAGTTTTAGATAGTTCGAGTCGATCGTTGCATCGGCGTACGCTTCTCAAAAGCTTGCCACGCCGCCATAGATGCGGATAACCTGCGCAATCGCCACCGCAGGCAGGCCCCTAGCACGGACGCACTTTCGCCAGGCAGATGAGTCCAGTCTGCCCTGATAACACATATTTAGAGGATCACCCAATCAATGCTCACAGATCAGGAGATTACTGTTACCGGCCTTTTTGAGCGTCACTGGGTAGCCATGCTGGCCACGACTGTCCTGTGCGTTGTTCTGGCAGGACTCGTAACTCTATTGATGCCCCGTCGCTACGAGTCGAGAATGAAGTTTCTGGTCAACAATGACCGGGCGGACCTAACCATTACGCCGCAACATAACCAACAGGAGCCGCCCCCGCGACAGGACCTGACCGAAGCAGAAGTGAATTCGGAAATCGAACTGCTGAAAAGTCATGACATCCTGCGCGGTGTGGTCACCGCACAAAAGCTCTACCGGCCATATCTCAGCAACCGACAAGCGTCTCCAACCCCCAAGCATTTTGAACGTGCAATTCTTGCACTGGAGAAAAACCTCAACGTAACGGCAGTTCACCGAACCAACATCATTCAAGTTGCCTACAAGTCTGATGATCCCGAGAAGGCAGTTGCGGTGCTGCACACCCTGGGCAGGCTCTACCTGATCGGGCACCTGGCCGCGCACGGCGCCCCTGGAACCTATGAATTCTTCGCTGATCAGGCGAAACACTATGCGGACCAACTCCAGGACGCCCGCGCGCAATTAGCTGCGTTTCATCAGACGGCGTCGCTATTTTCAATGCCGCAACAGCGTAGCGCGGATATCGATGGGCTGCAGGCCACGGAGAATCAACTCAAGGGAGCTCAGGTCGCAATCGTCGAGCAGCAGGCTCGCCTGGCGGCTGACCACAAAGAAATATCGAACTTGTCTGACCGTATGACGACGCAAGTGCGTGCCGTGCCAAATCAAATGGCAGTCCAGCAGCTTGGCACCATGCTCGCTGATTTGCATAACCGTCGGGTTACGTTGGCGTCGAAGTTCAAACCGGGTGACCGGCTCATCAAAGACCTGGATCAACAGATCGCTTCGACTGAGGACCAGTTGCGCCACATACAGGGCGAGCCGGCGACAGAACGGACGACAGACATCAACCCTATCCGCCAGGCTGCCGAGTCCGAACTCTCGCGAGGTCACGTCGAGCTGGATGCATTAGAAGCGCGACGGGCCGCACTTACGACGACGCGATCCGCGTATTTGAATGAGCTCGTGGGAATGGACCAGGACTCGATAAAGCTTCAGCAATTGCAGCAGGCGGAGAAGGAAGCAGCCGACAACTATGACTTGTACACGCGGAAAATGGATGAGGCACGGCTGGCAGATCGGCTTGATCGTGCCCAATTCTCCAATGTTGCGATGATTGAGACGCCAACGGCGTCGCCCATTCCTGTGTCTCCTAAGCTTGGAGTCAACCTTGCCGTGGGTGGTGTGTTTGGTTTTCTGCTTGCAATCGTGATTGCGTTCCGGCGAGATTCCGGGCCCCGCTCCAAGGGTAGGGATTCAGCCGCTGACGTCGAAGATCTGTACCCTGCACGATCTTTTCAGGCGGCCACCGGTGACTAATCCTGAAACTTACAGCACCTGCCGATCGAGGTAAATATGAAGAGATTACTTACTGTGCTTGTTTGCATAGCGACCCTGGGACTTCATGCTTTCCCTCAATCCAAGCCGCTACTGGAGAAACGGGACAGCCGATATCACCTGCACACCGGCGATGTGTTGGGACTCACTTATCGATATAGTCCCGAATACGACGCAACCGCGACAGTTCAGCCGGACGGCTATGCGGATTTCCCGATGCTGGGAGAACTAAAATTATCGGGGCTGACTGTGGATCAAGCTCGCGAAAGCATTTTGGCCGAAGCGAACAAACGGCTCAATGATCCTGAAATCTCAGTCATTCTCAAGGAATTCGAAAAGCCGTATTACATCGTCGGTGGTGAGGTCGGAACACCCGGCCGCTATGAGATTCGTGGCCCCTTGACCGCTTTGCGGGCGGTGGAGATCGCCGGTGGAATCCGAGAGACCGGCAAAGCCAACCAGGTTCTGCTGATCCACCCAATCAGCGAGACCGACGCCACAACCAGGCTGATCAACCTCAAGAAGATTATGAACAAAGGCGATATCAGCGAAGATGCGCCTATTCAACCTGGCGACATAGTGATTGTTCCGAAGACGAAACTGGCCAAGATCGAACCATACGTGAAGCTTGCGAATCCTGGATCGTACGGGCTGTATGTCAACCCTACCTCGTTCTAAACAGACCAATTTACCGACTTGCTTAGGTTTCATGGATGAGAACGTCAATGACTCACTTTCCCATTGCGCGATTTACGTCATTAGCGGTTGAGACAATCCTGGTCTTTGTTTGTTTTGCAGTGACCTTGAATTTCGCCGGCCAACACCGTCCGCTGATGCACCTTGCTCTGCCAACTTCTGTGGCTTGGCAAACGCTGCTTGCGAGCCTGTTGTTTGTCACGGCGTGGATGATGCTGTTCTTTGACTTGCGGCAACAACAATTGCGGCGGACCCCTTTCGGCACGACACTGCGGGCAACTTTATCCGGTCTCGTTATTCTTACGTTGGTCGTCGTATTCGCTATTAAAGCCATCCACCCAGGCTCGAATATCAGTCAGGCTATTCTTCGTTTCTGGATCTGGAGTTTGTTTTTGACTATTGCCGTAACCACCTTGAATTCCATCCTTCGCCGGCTATTCCTGGATGGCAATCACAATGTGCTGATTCTTGGTACCGGGCCGCTCGCCCGGCGAGCCTGGCGAGAATTAAGAACGACCCACAACCGATCGTTTACAGTGATTGGGTTTAGCGACACATCTTGCCTACCGAGCGCTTCGTCAGACGTGAAGGCCAACTATCTTGGCAACCTCGACGCCCTTGAGCGACTTCTACTTAGGCACGCAGTCGATTTGATCGTGGTGGCCCTTCCGGTACGGTCCTGCTACGACGCGATTCAGGATGCTGTTTCGACTGCGCGAGCTGGTGGAATCGATCTTCTCAGTTTCAGCGATCCATTCCCACACGGTGCGGAGACCGCCCAGGGGGCTTATCCACGACACCTCTTTGAGCAAAACCATACCTTGCGTAGTGGTTTGTCCAGGGTCGCGAAACGAACTTTTGATGTGATCTTCTCGCTGTTCGCCGTGCTGGCGCTCTTGCCTGTGCTGTTGGTGGTTGCATGTGCAATCAAGCTTACGAGCCCGGGACCGGTGTTTTTTGTACAGGAACGATATGGCTATCGTAGACGAAAGATGCGTCTGATTAAGCTTCGCACCATGGTGAGGGACGCAGAAGTTCTGATGAAGAGTCTGGAGCACTTGAACGAAGCTTCAGGCCCCATTTTCAAGATGAGAGACGATCCTCGAATCACTCCCTTGGGAAAATTCCTGCGGAAGACATCGATTGATGAACTGCCTCAGCTCTGGAATGTGTTTATTGGGGACATGTCCCTGGTAGGTCCACGGCCCATGAGCCTCCGGGATGTATCGCTCTTTAGCGAAGCCTATCTGCTGCGGCGTTTCAGCGTAAAGCCGGGGATTACAGGCTTATGGCAGGTTTCGGGTCGCAGCAATCTCACATTCGATCAATGGATCGCCCTCGACTTCTCGTATATCGACCGTTGGTCCTTCGGACTCGACATGCAAATTTTATTGGCGACTATACCCGTGATCGTTCGCGGCTCAGGGGCGATGTAGGGACGATTGGAGGCGGAGTATGGTTCGTGTGGCTGTAGTCCATGACTACTTCACGCAACATGGGGGCGCTGAGAACGTGGCGGGAGAGCTTTACAATCTCGTACCGCAGGCGGATATGTTTGCGACGGTT
>Ga0302326_10032827_pt1 | contig 10331 bp, 7 predicted proteins | sample Palsa_T0_3_FD_202264 | JGI IMG/M metagenome (GOLD analysis project Ga0302326, IMG submission 202264) | Peat permafrost microbial communities from Stordalen Mire near Abisko, Sweden - Palsa_T0_3 | ecosystem: Environmental > Terrestrial > Soil > Palsa > Peat permafrost | place: Sweden: Abisko... | reverse complement strand
CTCAGCGTGGGCGCACCGGGACCTTCGACGGTCTTCCTCGGCGACCGCGAAATTACGAAAACGGGTTTCGATTATCCGGCGCCCACGCCCCAGCCACTGCGCATCGTGGTCCACTGCGCTACAGGAGGCGCCCAATGAGATGGCTATTCTGTTCCCATTGGCGGCCGGCGGCCTGCTGGCGCAGACATTCGTTGAGGGACGGGTTCTCGATGCGGTAACTGGCCAGCCGGTCGCCAACGCATATATTACGGTGGGCGGCAGCATGGCCGGCGATCCGATGCCCACTACTGACGCCGCCGGCCATTTCCGCGCGGAGGTGCGAGGTAACCAGGTCTATGTACAAGTGAAACGCTATGGCTACCTGGATTACTGGCGAAGTTCTGCTATCCAGCCGGGGCAAGCGCAGCCCGAGATTCGCGTCCTGCTGGCGCCGCAGGCAGTGATCACCGGCCGGGTGGTTGACGAAAATGGCTTGCCGGTTCGCGGCGCCACAGTGACGGTGCTGCAATCTCGCATGGTCGACGGGAAGCGCCAGCTCCGGGAACCGCGAGGAGGCACGGTGACCAACGAACTCGGCGAATACCGCTTTTTCGGTCTGCCTGCCGGCCGGTATTATCTGGGCTTCGCGCCGGAAAAGCTGGCGGACTGGGACCCACGATACAGCGCGCGGCTTTACCCCGATGCCACGGACGTAAAGGACGCGCAACCCATCGACGTGAAGGCGGGCGAGGAGGTCGGGGAACGCGATTTTCGCCTGAGCAGGCAGGAGGGTGTGACCGTCAGCGGCCACCTGGTGAGGCCGGACGCGCCGAACACGCGCGTCACGCTGGTGTTTGCGTCCACGGAGCAACGCGACTATCAGGTGGCCGTGAAGCAGACGGGCGATGCGTTTACCATTTCTCATGTGCCGCCGGGAACCTACACGCTGAGAACCTGGCGAGCTGCGCTGGTTCCGCGAATCGGCGATTTGATGGGCGACCTGACCTTGCAGGTGGGCAGCGCGGACATCCGCGACGTGAGTCTGGAAATCCGTCCGATTGCCCCGCGGGATATCGCCGGAACGATCGTGTTTCAGGGCCATACCAGGCCGGGGACGATGGCGGTGACGCTGCGGCGCACACTGGGAGAGAGCAAATCGGTGGTGTCGAATGCCGACGGGACATTCGTGCTGAAAGGGATTTTGCCGGGGCAGTATTTCCTGAGCGCCGGAAATGCGGGCGGCGAAGACGTTCCGCAGACGGACGGATGGGTCATCTCCCCGCAGTTCGGGGGGCAGGATGCCCTTATGGACCTGTTCGATATCGGCAACGACCCGGCGGGAGAGTTGAAAATTACGGTGGCCGCGCCGGTGGCGAAAGTCACCGGAAAGCTGCTCGATGCCTCGGGACAGCCGATAGCCGGCGGCCGCGCTATATTCGTGTCGCGCGCCGGCGGTATCAAGACATCCGGCTTCGCCGCGGATCATGGCACGTTCACTGCGCGCTTTCTGGAGGCGGGTGAGCAGCGGGCCTATCTTTTGTCGCCCACGGACGATTGGAACCAGATCCTGCGCGATCCCGATTTTCCGGACGCTCGCCGGAGCGATTTCCCGGCAGTGCAGATTGCGGAGGGCGCGAACGCTCCGTTAGTGCCGCGGATGCCTTCGCAGTAACTCCGAACTCCGGAAGTCGTGGAACTTCACATGAGCCCGCACTCCGCTCCCTCTGGTCGCGGCTCAGTATCGGCACGTTGCGTTTCCGAGCCGTGACCAAAGGGAGCGGTTCGCGTGATGCCAAAGCTGGCTTCAGTAAATTTCCTCCCCACCCCTAAACTGTGGCGCGACTTCAGGAGTTCGGAGACTTGCCGCGTATTATGAGAGCCGCCCCCGGGAACGTCAGACTTGATCCGTACTGCAGCGCGCTCTTCGGTTAATACCACTACACCAAGGAAGCGGCAGCAACGGCGCGAATACGGTCTACTTAGTCGACACCACCGGTACGGTTTGCAAATGGCGACGGACTTCCGGTTGCCGGCCAAGCTGCCGACGTCACCGCTGGCTCTGACCACCACCAATCCCACCACCATTCTTGATAACGGTCTTCAGCCCGACAATATGTGCATCCTGAAGGGCACTCGCGAAAGCTTCCAGCGGAGTCAGTTATCCTTTCGGTATCTGGTTCACGGTAGCTGTTCGCCTGGCGGCAGATCTTGTTCCAGGCCCATCCATGAGCCGAGGATTTTCCCAAATTGAGTTCGCATGTGTCGACGCGAGTGTGCACCATCGCCCGGAATCAACCTGAAGGTTCGATCCATCAGCCAAGTTTCCTTCCGGCGACGACATCCCGCCTATTCCGATCGCAGCATGGTAACCGGATCGATCCGAACCGCCCGGATCACTGCCGGTAGTGCGGCAAGCAGTGCCACCGCGAGAATTGTCACCGTAGGTAGTGCAAGGGCACCGACATCCGTGGCCTTGACCTCGAAGAGCAGCGACTCGATGAATCGTACCGATGCAATTCCCAAAATGATCCCGAATATCGATCCCGCCAGCACCACCGCGAGGGCGTCCGTGATCACACGCCGTGCGATATCGGTGGCTTGCGCGCCGACGGCTATGCGGATGCCGATTTCGCGTCGCCGCTGGAGTACCGAGTAGTCGAGAACACCATACAGACCGACCCCGGCGAGCGACAGGGCCACCACTCCAAAGAACAGCGCGAGTATCGATAGCAGGCGCTCGCGGCCGGTATGCTGCTCTATGAGGGCTGTCTGAGTGCGGATGTTACTGACCCGGAATCCGGGGCGCGCACGCGGCACCTCCAGACGCAGAGCGGATGCCATCGCCAACGGGTTCTGGCTGACGGTGCGGATCATGAACGTCGCCCGGCTATAGTCCGCTTGGAATGGGAAATAGGCTGTGGGCTTCATGGGCTCGCGCATATCCCGGTACCGCGCATCGCCAACCAGCCCCACAATCCGATAGCGATCACGGTGTCCCTCGTACGGTACGACTTCAAACGACCTTCCCACCGGATTCTCCCCTTCCAAATACTGCCGGGCAAATGCCTGATTGACCAGGGCCGAGCCGGGCAAGATGTCACTGGCGCGCAAGTCCCGGCCTTGGAGCAGAGGAATTTTCATTATCGCTCGCCATTCCGGTGAGACACTGAGGAAGTAGGACGCCACTGGGCCGGGCGCGGCCCCATTGACCGAGATGAAGTTGCTCCAAATCCCCCCTGTCATCAGGGGCCACTCACAGACGGCCACCGCCTCCACTCCCGGCACAGTTCTGAGGCGATCGGCAACCTGGCTCCAAAGGGGCGCCGGCTGTGGCTGCGGTGTCACCGTCTCCAACGTGAGAAGGCGCTCCGCGGAGAATCCGGTGTGTTGACGGGAAAGCCTGCCGGAAGTTGCCATGAAGAGTCCAGCCACGAAGAGTACCAGAACACAGAAGGCCACCTGGACGGCGATCAGCAGTTGCATCATGTGTGGCCGCAGCTGCGGGTTTCCGCCTTTCAGGGCACTCGCCGGCTTCACTCCTGAAGCTCGCAGAGCTGGCGCCAGGCCAAATAAAATCGTGCAACCAAGGGCCATGGTTACGCCGAATCCAAGCACTCTCCAGTCCGCTGGAAGAATCAGGCGAACCCCATTGTCGGGCGTGCCGATCATGCCCACAACCAACGGCGCGGCCCACCAGGCGAAGCAGGCGCCGATACCTGCGGCAAAGAATGCCAGCCAGGCGCCCTCGATTACGACGAGTTGCACCAGACGCCATCGACCGGCGCCGATTGAAATTCGCAGCGCCATCTCGCGCTGGCGTGCCGTTGCCTGGGCCGTCATCAGGTTGGCCACATTGGCGCACGATATGAGAAGCACCAGCATCACCAGCCCCCCGAGAACGAAAAGCGCCGTCCCGTACCCTTGCTGCAATTCCGAAACGCCGGCTGACGCGGGATTCACTATGAGCTTTTGATCCCGGATGAACGCCGCGAAGTGGGGATTTAGCGAGACCTTTGCCCGCTCTTCCACAAACGCCCGAAATACCGGCCGCAATTTTTCACGCACCAGCGGTACGCTCGCGCCCGGCTTCAGATGGACAAGGGTGACGATCCATTGGTAATCGGAACGGACGATCGCATTGTTCTTCATCATCATCGTGGGAAGGAAGATGTCCGTTACCGTCCCCGGTTCGGTGCCCGTGAAGGGCCCCTCCGCGACGCCCACGATTTGATACACCTCATTGCCCGTCCGGAAGGTCCGCCCAACCACTTTCGGATCCGCTGCGAAGCGCCGCTTCCAATAGTCATAAGAGAGTACGGCGTAGGGGTGCGCTCCAGGTGTGAGATCGTCGTTTTCCGTGAATACCCTCCCGAGCGCGGAGCGAATGCCGAACGATTGGAACATCCACCCCGAGACGTACTGTTGATACGCCTTCTCGGTTTCCTGATCCGACCCGTAGGTAAGGTCGATGTGGTCGGCGCTCGAGACGGCGATCAACTCGCCCTGGTCCTTTACCTGTGCCCGCATCTGCCGGAACAGCGGATACTCGAACATGTCGCTTGCCAAAACCTTGCCGTCCGGGCCGGCGACTTCCCTCGACAAAACATAGAGCCGGTCAGGCGCGGCAATCGGTAATGGCCGCCAGAGCATAGCGTCCATGAGCCGGAAGGCAGCGTCGCATGACCCAATGGCGAGAGCGAGGGAGAGGACGGCCGCAGCCGACGTCACCTTTCTCTTCAGAAGCTGCCGCCAGCCGAAAACCGCATCGGCGCACAACGATTCGAGCCAAGGGATGAGCCGAATATCGCGGCTGCTCTCGCGATGGGATAAGACGGAACCGAACGCGCGACGGGCTTCGCCGGGGTCTCGGCCCTCCGTAATTGCTTCCGCGATGTGCGAGTGCAGCTCTTCTTCGATGTCCCGGTTCAGCCGGTCCCCACGAAACACATTTGCGATGCGCGACCATAGCGACATATCAGACCGTCCTTAACACCCGATTTACGGCGGAAGTGACCGCGTGCCAGCGAGATTCCTCATCGGCAAGCTGTTTCTTGCCTGCCGCGGTCAGTTCATAGATGCGCGCCCGACGACCCGTGTCTTTGGTGATCCATTCGGCGCGAATCCAGCGATTTTCCTCCATCCGGTGCAGCGCCGGATAGAGGGAGCCTTCATCGGCGCGAAGCACGTCCCCGGAAGACTCCTTGATCGCAGACATAATCGCGTAGCCGTGAAGGCGTGGCCGCCGCGACAAAATTTTGAGAACGAGCAAGTCGAGCGAGCCCTGGAGGGAGTCGGGTTTTGCCATAATACTCGATATTGAGACGTCTCAGTATCGGAAAAGTTACGGCAACTCTTTGCGTCCACTCAAGGGAGGCCGATCTGCTCGTAATGAGCGCTTTGGCCGAGCCTGCGGAGTCTCTGGTTTGCGGCACCTTGAGGAAGTATACGAGTGCTGCTAGGCCCAGGCTGGGCCGGGTCCCGAGGTACAATGACCGGCAACAATGTTTAAAAGATTAGCGAGGGGAACGGATCGGCCCCGTCGGCGCCCAGCCAAGCCTAATTACCGTCGCAGGACCCCGACGGCTGCTCCACGAATCGGCGATTACGTCGTCGCAGCCGCGATGCTTACCTGCCTGCTGGCGCCGGTTGTATTGACAGGGCAGTTTATCCCCGATAAATCTGTGGTCATTCATCCCGCCGTGGAAAGCCAACCGGTGCGTCGAGGCCCGATCGAAGGACCCGGCACGGGATTGGCCGCCACTGCGCCATCGCCGCCCATCGCGCGCGGCCCTGGCCCGGGCAGAGCAGGCGCCCGCGCCGGACGCGGCGAACCGCCTCCCATTCCGCCTCCGCCACCCGCTCCCGAGATCGGCAAGGCGGGAGCCGCCGTCGAGCAGACGGTGCAAGGTACACGTCCGGCGATTGAACCCGGCGCATCTTTCGACGGACTGGGAGAAGGATTTAGCGGCCGCGTGTTTCCCGGCGCCGAAAACGCCGCCGACACCTCCGACGTTCGCGGCGGACCGGGCCGAGGCGGTATCGATATCAGCCTCGCGGCCGGGCCCGATCATCTGTTCGAAATCCTCAACGGCAACATGGCCGTCTTCACAAAAAAGGGAAAGAAATACGACTCCACCGGTAAGCTGCTCTACGGTCCCGTGCCCAACAACACGGTGTTTGCCGGGTTCGGCGAGCGCTGCGGGGTGAGTAACAACGCCGATTCGGTGGTGCGCTACGACCAATTAGCCGACCGCTGGCTGATCGTCGTTCCCGTCTTCACGCGTCCGCCGGACAATCCGCAAGGGCCATACGCCATGTGCTACGCGGTGAGCGCCACCGCCGACCCGCTCGGACTGTATTATCGTTACGAGTTCCAGCGTCCGCTGTTTCCCGACTATCCCCGTCCCGCAGTCTGGCCCGACGGTTATTACAACCCGTCCAGCACCAGCGACAACCTGCTGCCCGAAGTCATCACGCAAAAGCACGACTGCATCGCCGACCGAGAGAAAATGCTGAAGGGGCAACCGGCCACCGAGCAGTGCGTAATCATCGATGGCGGCGTTTTCACGTTGAACGCCGACGTGGACGGCAAGCGGCTGCCGCCGAAGGGCGCGCCCAATATCATGATGTCGACCGGCGGCACGCAGCTGATGAAGATCTTCGAGGACGACGGCATCTATTTCTACAAAGTGCACGTGGACTGGAGCGACCCGGCGAAGACCACTGTCTCGCAGCCGCAGAAGATCTCCGTGGCGCCTTATCACTATCTCTGCGACGGTCAATTAAGCAACTGCGTCTCCCAGCCGGACACGGCACGCCGGCTCGATTCGCAGGGCGACAAGTTGATTCAGCGTCTGGTCTATCGCAACTTCGGCGACCATGAGTCGATCCTGGCGGAGCATTCGGTGGCCACAGCTGGGCATGGCGGCGGCGTCCGCTGGTACGAGTTCCGCCTGGACAAGCAGCGAGACCCTGTTTTGTACCAACAGGGGACCTATGCTCCCGGTGGATTCTATCGTTGGCTGGGAAGCATGGCGATGGACCGCAGAGGCGACATCGGCGTTGGTTATTCCTTCGGCGGCGACCCCAATTATCCCGGACAGCGATTTGCAGCGCGCATGGCGAAGGATGCCAAGGGCCAGTTGACCTTCCACGAGTCGGTGCTCGCCGAAGGCAAGGCCTCGCAAACCGGCAGCCTGCGGTGGGAAGACTATACCAACATCGTGGTGGACCCCTCGGACGACTGCACTTTCTGGTTTGTGGGGAACTACCTCAAGATCGGCGCGGGTTTTTCGACAACTCGAATCGGATCGTTTGCCGTACCGGGGTGCAAATAAGTCGCCATGCACGTTCCGAGCCTTGACCTCGTCAACCTATGGTAAGAGGAGAGGCTGGACTTAAGGATGACACTCAGGAGGGCGCTGCCGGGCATCTTGGCTCTGGTTGTGCTTGGATTCGCTGGTGCTCGTGTGCAGGCGCAAACGCCGGATGCGCTTCCCAGGACATCGTTCGAGGCGGCTGCCGTCAAGCCGAGCAAGTCAGAAACTCCGCTGGGCGAAACTCTGGAAAACGGTCGGTACACCGGAAACCTTACGCTGCTTGGCTATATTGAATCCGCCTATGACCTTATGCCCTCGCAGGAGCAGACAGCCTCCATGCTGTCAGGTTTGCCGAAGTGGGTGTCTACCGATAACTTCGAGATCCATGCAGTGGCGAAGGGCAATCCGACGAAACCACAGATGCGCCTGATGCTCCAGTCTCTGCTTGCTGATCGTTTCAGGCTGCAGGTTCACGTGGTTACACCGCAGGTCGCCGTGCTCGCACTCCTTCTCGAAAAACCCGGGGAGACGGGACCAAAGCTTCGCCCTCATTCGGAGGGCACGACTTGCGACGTTCACTTGCCCTCGCAAGATTCGCGGACCTATGCCGTTGGGGTGTTTCCGCCTGTCTGCGAACAAATTACCGCAGCCGACAGGCCGGGCGGCCTGATATTGGTAGCCGCCCGGAATATTACCATCGAGAAGGTCGCAAGTATCCTTACCTCCGTGGGACGCCTGGGTGGCACGATAGTAGATCAAACCGGACTGAGCGGGCGATTCGATTTCACGCTTGAATACACTCCGGAATCGAGGCGCCCTCCGACTCAGGACGCCCAACCTGACCTGCCGATAACGACGCTGGAGGAAGCTTTGCATGCGCAGCTTGGGCTGAAACTGAAAGCCACCAAGGCCGCGCTGAGGAGTCTTGTTGTCGACCATGTGGAGCGGCCTTCGGAAAACTGAGTAGCGCCGGCGGTCGGCTGTGATAACCTTTTCTCCGCCCATGGATCTTTTACCTCATCCACGCGATCTGCTTCTCTTTGTGACGGCCGCGATCGTGCTGCTGATCATTCCCGGACCGGCTGTGCTCTACATCGTGGCGCGCAGCATCGATCAGGGACGCAAGGCGGGATTGGCCTCCGCTTCCGGAATTGCCACCGGAGGGTTGGTACACATTCTGGCCGCGGCACTCGGGCTCTCAGCGCTGCTGGTCTCTTCGGCGATGGCTTATTCGGCCGTGAAATACGCCGGCGCGGCATATTTGATTTATCTGGGGATCAGGAAACTGCGTGAGCCTCCTGTTGCCGTGAGTGGGGTAAAGCCGGTGCGACGGGCGTCCTTGCGTTACATCTATGGGCAAGGTGTCCTAGTCCAGATTCTCAACCCCAAAGCCGCACTCTTCTTCTTCGCGTTTCTGCCGCAGTTTGTCGATCCAAAACGCGGGCCAATCGCGCTTCAGCTGCTCGCTTTGGGATTGCTCTTCACCTTGATGGGCTTCACCAGCGACAGCCTGTGGGCGCTGACGGCGGGATCGGCCGCCGGCTGGCTGCAACGCAATCGCACCTTCCTGCGCTACCAGCCATATGTTTCCGGGTCAGTGTACATCGGCCTGGGATTGGCCACTGCCGCAAGCGGACCCAGGCATCATCCTCGATAGCGATGGGCGTCAAATACTGGCGCGACGGCCGCATTTTGGGGTAGCCACGCTAACGTTTTCGGCCGCAGGAAGGTTCAGCAAATATTGAATGCGTCTTCCTGGCCGTGCGTGCCTGGGCGAGCTCCGCTCGCCTGGACAAGCTAAAGCTTATCCCACAAATCGGAGGTGTTTGCAGTCGTATTACTATCCCTTCATATTCTTTGCACGCCGCGGCGATTGGCCGAGCAGAGCACGGAAAGCAAAGGTATGCTCACGGCGCTGATTCAAACGCTGAAAGCTGAGAGCTGACCGCTGACAGCTTGCGCGCAGCGCATTGCGGGACATGCTTTAGCTTGCCTGCCGGGCGACAGCCCGGCCACTCTGCCACATCGCCCGCGCGCTCGACTATGATCTAGCTATGAGCTCGAATCAAAAGGTGCTTCGCCGCGATGTCCTCACAGCAGCCGGCACGGCATTCACCGCTTCACTTTTCACCGGACGCGTGAAAGGCGCCAACGATCGCATCACTATCGCTTTTATCGGCGTCGGAACCATGGGGACGGGAAACCTCGGCTACGGCATGCAGGTTCCCGAACTGCAGCCGGTCGCCATCTGCGATGTCTATCGGCCCCACCGCGATCGCGCCGTCGACGCGGCCCAAAAGGGCGGCTTTACCGTGAAAGCTGTAAGCGACTTCCGCGAAATCCTGGCCGACCGCTCCATCGATGCGGTGTGCATCTCCACTCCCGACCACTGGCATGCCTATATGACCGTGGAAGCCTGCAAGGCCGGCAAGGACGTCTACGTCGAAAAGCCCGCCAGCAAAGGCGTCGACGAGGGTCGTAAGATGGTCCAGGCCGCCCGAAAATATAATCGCGTTGTGCAGGCTGGGACCATGCAGCGGTCGGGCGGGAACTTCCGCAAGGCCGCCGAATTGGTGGCATCGGGCACGCTGGGCGAAATCACGTTCTGCCACACATTTCAGTCCGAGATGACCAGCCGCGCGCGCTGGGGCAATCTTCCCGACGCTCCCGTGCCGGACGGCCTCGATTGGGACATGTGGCTCGGGCCCGCGCCCGCCGTGCCGTTCAATCCGAACCGCTGGGGCGAGCGCATTACCTTCCCCACCTTCCGCTACTTCTTCGACTACGCCGGCGGCGCCATGACCGATTGGGGCGTGCACCTCATCGACCCGCTCCATCAGTGCTTCGGCGAAGTAATGCCCAAATCCGTGATGGCCGTGGGCGAGAAATTCTACGTCACCGACAACTGCGACACTCCCGACACTATGCACGCCACCTTCGAATACCCCAAATTCCTGATGACGTATGAAAGCCGCACGTGCAATAGCCTGCCGTTATTCGGACTCAATCAGGGGGTGGGTACCTCGATCCACG
>Ga0302326_10032826_pt1 | contig 10331 bp, 5 predicted proteins | sample Palsa_T0_3_FD_202264 | JGI IMG/M metagenome (GOLD analysis project Ga0302326, IMG submission 202264) | Peat permafrost microbial communities from Stordalen Mire near Abisko, Sweden - Palsa_T0_3 | ecosystem: Environmental > Terrestrial > Soil > Palsa > Peat permafrost | place: Sweden: Abisko... | reverse complement strand
GAGAACAATTTTCTGGCCGCGGTGGCGCGCGTGGATGGCCGCGCCGGTCTCGCCCACGTCGATGTCTCCACCGGCGAGTTCCGCGTCACCGAGCTCGACCCCGCGGAAGTGGCCGGCGCCATCGAGCACCTGGGCGCGCGCGAGGTTCTCTTCCCCGGCGATCTGCCCTTGCCCTCCGCCGAAGACCGCGCTGGGCTAAGCTCGTCACAGCGCCGCTTCGTCCGCACCGAAGTGGAAGAATGGGTCTTCACTCCGGACTACGCCGACCGTTCTCTGCGCGACCATTTCCACTTGCTCACGCTCGATGGCTGCGGCCTCGCGAACCGCCCAGCGGCGGTGGGCGCAGCCGGCGCCATTCTGCATTACCTGCGCGAAACGCAACGTGCCTCGCTCGACCACATCGACCGCCCGGCGTATTACAACCGCGCCGATTCCATGGTGCTCGATGCCGTCACCGTGCGCAATCTGGAATTGGTGGAACCGCTGTTCGCCGCCGACGCTGGAGGCGCCCAGCCGCAGGCGACGGTGTTGGCCGTGGTGGATCAAACTCTGACCGGAATGGGCGGACGCCTGCTGCGCCAACGCCTGCTTAGGCCCTCCATGGATCGCGCCGAAATCGAGCAGCGTCTCGATGCCGTCGGCGAGTTGCTGGCGCAGACCATTCTCCGCGCGGAGCTGCGCAAGGAGCTCACCGGCATTCTCGATCTCGAGCGCCTGCTGGCCAAAGTTACCCTGGGAACCGCCGGCCCGCGCGACCTGCTTGCGCTGGGACGCTCGCTTGAGAAAATCCCGGCGTTGAAGCGCTGCTTCGACACGCAGCAGGCCGAACGATTGCGCTCCCTGCACGGCCGCCTCGACGAGCTGCCCGACGTCGCCAACTTGATTCTCGAAGCCATCGCCGACGAGCCGCCCATCAACCTGGCCGACGGCGGCACGATTCGCGCCGGCTTCAACGCCGATCTGGACGAGCTGCGCGACCTTAGCCAGAACGGCAAGCAATACATCGCGCAGATCGAATCGCGCGAGCGCCGGCGCACCGGCATTCAATCGCTCAAGGTGCGCTTCAATAACGTCTTCGGCTACTACATAGAAATCACGCGCGCCAATCAACATCTGGCGCCGGCGGATTACGAGCGCAAGCAGACCCTGGCCAACGCCGAGCGCTTTACCACTCCCGAGTTGAAGGACTACGAACGCAAAGTGCTCGACGCCGAAGACAAGATCCTGACGCTCGAGAAAGAGCTCTTCACCGGCGTACGCCAGCGCGCCGCGGCGCAGGCGCAGCGCATCCGCGCCACGGCGGCGGCGGTCGCGGAGCTCGATGTCACCGCCGCGCTGGGCAATGTCGCCGCCGAGAATCGCTACCGCCGCCCGTCGTTTCCCGAAAACGGCGAAATGCGAATCCTTGCCGGCCGCCATCCCGTGATCGAGCGGCTCTCGGATCAGGAGGCCGGCCGCTTCATCCCCAACGATCTTTACCTCGACAGTTCCGCCGATCTCATCGCCATCATCACCGGCCCCAACATGGGCGGCAAATCGACGTACCTCCGGCAGGCGGCGCTCATCGCCATCCTCGCCCAGATGGGGTCGTTCGTGCCTGCCGAATCCGCCGCGCTGCCGCTGATCGACCGGGTATTCACGCGCATCGGCGCATCCGACAACCTCTCGCGCGGACGCTCCACCTTCATGGTGGAGATGACCGAGACCGCGGTGATACTGAATACCGCTACGCCGCGCAGCTTCATCGTGCTCGATGAGATTGGCCGCGGCACCGCGACCTACGACGGTTTGGCGCTGGCCTGGGCCGTGGTGGAGCACATCCACGCGCGAACCCGCGCCAAGACGCTCTTCGCCACTCACTACCATGAATTGACCGTCATGGCGGACAAGCTTTCCGGCATTCGCAATCTGAAAGTCTCGGTCAAGGAAGCGGGCGACCGCATCATCTTCCTGCGCAAAGTGGAACCGGGCAGCGCTGACCGCAGCTATGGCATCGAAGTAGCGCGCCTGGCGGGCCTCCCGCTCAACGTGATCGAGCGCGCCCGCGAGGTCCTGAAGCTGCATGAGGGCGCGGAAACTGTGGTCACCGAGGAACTGGCCAAACCGGAACATGCGCAGCCGATTCAAATCCAAATGTTCGAGCCCGTGGGCTATGGCATCGCCGAGCGCATCCGCGCGCTGAACCTCGATGAATTGCGGCCCATCGAAGCGCTGCAACTGCTGGCGGAATTGCAGCGGGAGTTGAAACGCCAGTGAGGGTGGCAGGCATCATGAGCGGTACGTCGCTCGACGGCATCGATGTCGCGATCGTCGAAATGGTGCGGGCCCATGGCGTGCGCACCATTGGCTTTCAAACCACCCCTTACCCCAGCCGTCTGCGCGCAAGGCTGCTCAATCCGCAAAGCGCCCGCGAAATCTCCGCCCTCAATTTCGAGTTGGGCGAACTCTACGCCAAGGCCGTGCTACGCGCCGTGCAAACCTATGGGCCAATAGAGCTCATCGGCTGCCACGGCCAGACCATTTATCACGAAGGCGGCAAGCACACGTTACAGATTGGCGAAGCAGCAGTGATCGCCGAGCGCACCCGCGTACCGGTAATTTCGAACTTTCGCGTCCGCGATATCGCCGCCGGCGGACAGGGCGCGCCGCTTGTGCCCTATGTCGATTACTTGCTTTTCCGCCATCCCAAGCGCACGCGGATTGCGCTCAACATCGGCGGCATCGCCAACATCACCGTGATTCCGCCGGGCGCGGCGCCACAAGAAGTCGTCGCGTTCGATACCGGCCCCGGCAACATGGTGATGGACGCTCTGGCGCAGGAGTTTTCAAACGGCAAGCTGCGCTACGACCGCGAGGGAAGAATCGCCGCCTCCGGCAAACCGGATGTACGTCTCATAAACGGCCTCATGCGCGATCGCTATTACGGCCGACGCCCGCCCAAGAGCGCCGGCCGCGAGCAATACGGCGCCGGATTCGTCGATCGGTTGAAGCAGTCAGGTCTCCCGATGCGCGACCTGATCGCGACGGCGACCGCGCTGACCGCGCGCACCATTGCACTGGCGGTGCGCGAATACTTAACTGATTTTACGGATCTAATTGTTTCCGGCGGCGGTGTTCACAATCCGCAGCTCATGGGAATGCTTACGGCCTATCTGCCCGGCGTGGCCGTGTCTACTTCCACCGATCACGGTATCGGCGCGGATGCTAAGGAAGCGGTTGCTTTCGCGGTGCTCGCGCACGAGAGCTGGCGCGGGCGTCCGTCTAATTTGCCTTCTGCCACGGGCGCCCGGCACGCCGCAATCTTGGGCACCATCACGCCAGGCTAATTAAAGACTCTAAGCAGTAACGTGTTCGACCGGCGCGATAACAGGTGACGTTACCGCCTGGCCCATGCGCATTTCGGTCCAGTTATAAGCGAATTCTTTGCCGCAGTCGAGACAAACAATATAAGTTCCACTCGTCACACCGGAACCTTGTGGCGCTCCGTTCTTCCGCGACGGCGTTAGTGGAAACGTGGTCCGATGATGGGAGCAGCCAAGCATCTTACTCAGAATTGACTGAAACATTCGATTGAACCCCTCTCTCTCTTAACTAGATACGCTAAGGGTGGTGAACGTTTCAGTTCTTTCCCGTACCTCCGCCCCGTACTATGTGATGATTCAGACAGTACTGTGTCGCGGCGAAAGCTGAGCCGCGATTGACTCAGCGATCAATTTGCCGTGAAACCGCCCATTTTCAATGAATATTTCGTTAGTGTGCATGCCCGCGACAATCACTCCCGCCAGGTAAACACCGGGCCGCTCACTCTCCAGGGTCTCCGGATTAGTGCGCGGACGCTGCGTACTAGGCTCCAGAGTAATTCCCGTGGCGGCGAGGAACTCCAGGTCCGGGCGGTAGCCGACCAGCGCAAAAACGAAGTCGTTTCTTAATCTAATTTCACCCTCGGGCGTCGCCAAAATCAGGGAATCCTTGAGTATTTCCACCACGTGCGAATGGAAATAGCCGCTGATCTCTCCGCTCTTAATACGGTTCTCGATATTCGGCTTGATCCAGTATTTTACCCGGTCCGATATTCCCGGGCCGCGGTGAATTAAGGTGACGCGGGCGCCCGTCCAGAACAACTCCAGCGCTGTGATTGCGGCAGAATTCTTAGCGCCGATCACCGCCACGTCATGGTTGTAGTAAGGATGCGGCTCTTTGTAATAGTGCAGCACTTTGTCCAGATCTTCGCCCGGGACGCCGAGCTTGTTGGCGACGTCATAGTAGCCGGTCGCGAGGATGACTTTGCGCGCGCGATAAGTGTGATGAGTCTCCAGCCGGTCGGTGGTAGAGACGACGAATGCGTTGTCCTCGCCGTCAATGCTGTTGACCCGCTCATAGTCGCGGATGTTGAGCTTGTAATGATCGGCCACTCGGCGGTAATACTTCAACGCTTCATGCCGGTTTGGCTTTTCGTTGAGGCTCGTCATCGGGATGTTGCCGATCTCGAGCAGTTCGGGCGTGGTAAAGAACGTCATGTTGGTGGGGTAGTTATAGAGCGAATTCACCACGCAACCTTTTTCCACCAGGACGGTACTGACTCCGCGCTGTTGCAGTTCGATGGCGCACGCCAAGCCGGTGGGGCCGGCGCCCACCACCAAGGCATCGAAGGTTTCGGTCACAGCTTGCTCTCGATCTCGCCGTAAACCGCGTTTAGCGCGGCGTCGAGGGCGGCAACGTCTTTGCCGCCGCCTTCGGCCATATCGGGCCGGCCGCCGCCCTTGCCGCCCACCGCCTGGGCTAACGCGCCGGCTAACTTGCCGGCGTGGATTTTGGCCGTGAGATCTTTCGTAACCGCCGAAACGATCGCGATGCCATCGTCGCCGGCCGAAGCCAATACCATGGCCGCGCTCTTCCACTTGTTGCGCAGCGAATCCGCCATCTCGCGAAGTTGTTGGCGATCCATCCCGTCGATACGCGCCGCCAGTACCTTCGTCCCATTGACGCTGTGCGCCTGCGATTCGACGGCGCCGGAGGCCGATTGCGCCACTTTGGTTTTCAGTTGCTCCACCTGCCGCTCCAGCGCGCGCTCAGTGGCCAGCAGCCTTTCCACATGTTCCACCAGTTCGGGTTCCGAAGCCTTCACGATGCCCGCGATCCGCTTGAGCGCGTCCGCCGATTCCTGATATTGCCGCAGCGCGCCCTCGCCGGTAAGCGCTTCAATGCGGCGCACGCCCGCCGAGATACTGCTTTCCGAAACGATCTTGGCCACGCCGATATCGCCGGTGCGGATGACATGCGTTCCGCCGCACAACTCGCGGCTGAATCCGGGCACGTGCACCACGCGTACCTGCTCGCCATATTTTTCGCCGAACAACGCCATGGCGCCCGTGGAGATAGCCTGATCGATGGGCATGACGTTGGTCTCGACCGCCGTGTTCTTGAGAATCTGCTCGTTCATGAGCCGCTCGACTTCTTCGATCTCGGCGTGGTCGAGCGCTGCGTAATGGGTGAAGTCGAAACGTAGACGGCCGGGATCGACCACGCTGCCCGCCTGCTTGACGTGCGTTCCCAGTACTTGGCGCAGCGAGGCATGCAGCAGATGCGTGGCGGTGTGATTGCGCCTTGTAGCATCGCGCAGGGGAACGGCAACCTCGGCGCGGAGGATGTCGCCGACGTGAATCGGGGCGTGCGTAACAATACGGTGCACGGAGAGGCCGGGGATGCCGGGGAAGACGGTTTCTACGTCGGCGACTTTTTCGCCGGACGCGGAATAAAGCGCGCCGCGATCGCCCACCTGCCCGCCCGATTCGGCGTAAAAGGGCGTTTGATCGAGCACCAGTTCCGCGCTGACGCCTGCGGGCACGGAATCGACCGGCTGCTTGTCTACTAATAGGGCCACGACGCGGCTGGTCGCTTCACACTCGTCATATCCAAGGAACCTGGTGCGGCCTTGTTCGATGAGCCTTTGATAGGCCGGTACCACCACGCCTTTCTCGGCGCCTTTCCAACTGGCGCGAGCACGCTCGCGCTGCTGTTCCATTTCGCGGTCGAAGCCCTCCCGGTCGAGCGCGAAGCCGTGTTCGCGCGCCATTTCTTCCTGCTCGTCGAGCGCCAGGCCGTAGGTGTCGTATAGCTTGAACGACGCCGCGCCGGGAATCGTGTGGCCTTGAATGCTCTTGATTTCCTGGTTGAACATCTTCTCAGCCACCAGAAACGTGGTGGCATAGCGATGTTCTTCGTCTTTCACCACGCGCGCTACGCGCTGGACGCTTTCCATCATTTCCGGATAAGCATCTCGCATGTGCTCGGCCACGAAGCCGGTGAGCTTATAGAGGAACGGCTCTTCGACGCCGATCAAGCGCACGTTGCGCAGGGCGCGGCGCATGATCTTGCGCAGCACATAGCCGCGGCCTTCATTGGCGGGGATCACGCCGTCATGGACCAGAAAGGCCGTGGCGCGCGCGTGGTCGGCGGTGATGCGGAGCGCGGTATCCACGCGAAAATCGGTCCCGTAGGTCTTGCCGAACATATCCGCCGCGCGCTCGATGATGGGCAGAATCAGATCGGTATCGTAATTCGAGAGCTTGCCCTGCATTACGGCGGCGACGCGCTCAAGGCCCATGCCGGTATCGATGGAAGGGCGTGGCAGAGGCGTCAATACGCCGCTGGAATCGCGGTCGAACTGCATAAAGACCAGATTCCAGATTTCGACGAAGCGTCCGCCGGCGTCGCTCGGAAACTGCTCCTGCTCGCGCCCCGGTTCAGCCGCCTCCACGCCCAGGTCGTAATGGATTTCCGAGCACGGGCCGCACGGGCCGGTATCGCCCATCTGCCAGAAATTGTCCTTCTCATCCAGGCGGAAGATGCGGTCTTTGGGCACGCCCGCCACGCTCTGCCACAACTCCTCGGCTTCGTCGTCTTCGCGGAAAACGGTCACATAGAGACGGTCTTTGGGAAGGCCGTAGTCTTGAGTGATCAGGTCCCAGGCGAAGCGGATGGCGTCGGCTTTGAAATAATCGCCGAAGGAAAAATTCCCCATCATCTCAAAGAAAGTGTGATGGCGCCGAGTGTAGCCCACGTTTTCGAGGTCGTTGTGCTTGCCGCCCGCGCGCACGCATTTCTGCGCGGTGGTGGCGCGGGAATAGTCGCGCTTCTCGGCGCCAAGGAAGACGTCCTTGAACTGGTTCATGCCGGCATTGGTGAAAAGCAAGGTGGGGTCGTTGGCCGGCACCAGCGACGAACTGCGGACAATGCGGTGTCCGCGTTCGGCAAAAAAGTCGAGAAAGCGCTGTCTGATTTCGGAACCTGTCACGGGAATCCTTCCGGAAAGTGGATGACATTTTATTGTAGCTGTGATATGGGGCGGGCGCTTCCGCCTGCCAGCCGGGCGTGCGCGACCCCTGCGGCGGGGTTTTGACGAAACGAAGCCAATTTCGCGGAACTGGCGTGGAATGTTGGGATTGTGGGCCATGATCGGACGCGAGCCCGGCGTCGAGAGGCTTTGCTCGAGCTGTTGCATCTGGCTGGCGATCCGCTTGGCGGTTGGCATAGAGTGTTCCCGCTATGAGGGTAGCAGCCCGAGTGGCGATAACTTGAGAATCGATTCCGATAAGGTATTTAGAATGAGGGGGCCGGCGATTTTCGACGAGCTGTGACCGATAAGACAATCGGCCGTAGGTTTGACAACCTGTCGGCATAGCCCTGCGGGCCACCAGAGGCCTTGAAAATCCGCGGAAGGCTGGCCAGGGGCCAGCCGCGGACCAGGGGGTCCGCCCCACTTTTCCTGCGAATATCGTCGATCGATCTTGCGCCAAATGCCTCGTCAAACCTCGCCGCACCGCGGCACTCCTTATCTTGCGGGAATTCGGCCGGATTTAACGAAACGCAATTAATTCTTGACAAGTTTTAAAAACTTACATAGAGTAGATCCAAATGGAGCCGAAGTTATCTCGACCCGAGCTTGAGGTCATGGAGGAACTCTGGAAAAACGGACGGCTGGCGATTCGCGAGATTCAGGAATCGTTCCCGCAGCCGGATCGGCCGCCCTATACGAGCATTCAGACGATCGTCTACCGGCTGGAAGAGAAGGGTGCGGTAAGGCGGGTTAGAAAGATCGGCAACGCTCACATCTTCGAGGCCGCCGTCTCGCGGCAGGAGGTGAACGGCCGTTTCATCGACGATCTGCTGAGTCTTTTCGGCGGGCGCGCCCAAACCGTGATGGCCCATCTGGTGGAATCAGGCAAGCTGACGCGCGCCGACATTCGCGAAACCGAAAAACTGATTGACGATCTGGAGGGAAAACACGACGAGCGAAAGGGGAAACGACGGTGAGCGAGATCTTCAATCATCTGTGGCAATCGACTTTTTTCGCGGCGGCGGTTGCTCTGGCATGTTTCGCTCTGCGCCGAAATTCCCCGCGCTTGCGTTACTGGCTGTGGCTGGCGGCTTCGCTCAAATTCCTGGTTCCGTTCGCGATGATTGTTTCGATGGGCGCGCGGGTACAAGTCCCCCCGGACACGCCTTCGCTTCACGCGGTTACGGTGCAGCAGATCTCGGCATACTTCGCACCGGTATCCGTGTTTCCAGCCACCGCGACGCCCCACGCCATATTTCGATGGTCTCTGGCGCTCACCGCAGTCTGGGCCGCGGGAGCGCTGCTCCTGCTGCTCCGCTGGTTCGGGCGATGGCGCACGATCCAATTGGCTGCCCGGCAGGCGACGCGACTGCCGCTGCGGCTTTCCGTGGCTACTTTCTCAACGCCTTCCATGCTGGAGCCCGGCGTCTTCGGCGTCTTTCGCCCCGTGCTTCTGCTGCCGGAAGGCATCACGGACAATCTGACGCCGGATCAATTCGACGCGGTCCTCGCCCACGAGCTTCGCCACGTTCGCTATCGCGATAACCTCACTGCGGCCCTGCACATGTGCGTCGAGACGGCGTTCTGGTTCCACCCCATGGTCTGGTGGATCGGGGCCAAGCTGATGGACGAGCGGGAGCGCGATTGCGATGAGGCTGTGCTGCGGCAAGGGAGCCGGCCGGGAGACTACGCGCGCGGCATTGTGCATGTTTGCGAGAGATACGTTGAGTCGCCGCTGGCATGCACATCCGGGATTGGGGGTTCCGATCTGAAGACGAGAATTCGGGAGATCATGACCTGGCGCGGCTCGCTTCCCGTGACGCTCCGTGGGAAGGCGATGCTGGCGGCCGGTGCACTCGCCGCTGTATTCATTCCCTTTGTCATCGGGATTCTTCGCGCGCAATCGGGAACGCCGGACACTGTAGTGCGTGAATTCGAGGTGGCATCCATCAAGCCCTACTTACCCCAAGGGCCACACTATGAGATGTGCAATCTTCGCAGCGATCCAATGAGACTAAGTCTCACCGGCTGCACGCTGAAGGGCCTGGTCCGATGGGCCTACGATCTCAAGCCGTTTCAGTTACCAGCTCAGGGCCCGGCGTGGATCGATACCGATCGCTATGTCATCGAGGCACGCAGTACGGCGCCGGCCACCAGACCGGAATTGATGCGGATGCTGCAACCGATGCTGGCAGCGCGCTTTGGCCTGAGGGTCCATTGGGAACTTCGCCAGGGTCCGGTTTACTTCCTGAACGTGGCGAACCATGGCCTCAAGCTCCCGCCGGCAACCCGAAAGGACCACTGCGGCGAGGTGAACATTCGACCGAACTCGCTCTGGGCGGACTGCGATTCGATGGACGATTTCGCGGAAGACCTGCAGGAGTTCGCCGTGAAGGACCGTCCGGTGATTAACCGAACGCGGCTGGCCGGGAAACAATACGAAATCAAAATGGATGTTTCCCTCGATGAGGAGGCGGCGGACGGCCCTTCCCTATTCTCCGCGCTTCCGGCGCAGCTTGGCCTGACGCTGACAAGCGGCCGGGCGCCCGTCCGGAAACTCGTTCTCGATCATGTTCAACGCCCGGAGTCGAACTAGTAGTCGATCGAGCAGAGCCGCAACAGGCTGAGCCACAGGATTGAAAGGAGAGAGCGCTTGATCAACGAAATATTTAATCATCTCTGGCAATCGACTCTGTTCGCGGCGGCGGTGGCTCTGGCGTGTGCCGCGCTGCGCCGGAACTCGCCGCGCCTGCGCTACTGGCTGTGGCTGGCGGCTTCGCTCAAATTTTTGGTCCCGTTCGCATTGATTGTCTCGATGGGCGCGCGGGTACAAGTTCCCCCGGATACGCCTTCTCTACACGCGGTTACGGTGCAGCAGATCTCAACGTACTTCGCACCGGCTCCGGTGCTTCCAGCGGCAGCCCCGGGCCGCGCTGCACTCCGTTGGCCCCTCGCGGCCGGAGCGATATGGCTCGCAGGCGCGATGTTTTTGGCG
>Ga0302326_10032825_pt1 | contig 10331 bp, 7 predicted proteins | sample Palsa_T0_3_FD_202264 | JGI IMG/M metagenome (GOLD analysis project Ga0302326, IMG submission 202264) | Peat permafrost microbial communities from Stordalen Mire near Abisko, Sweden - Palsa_T0_3 | ecosystem: Environmental > Terrestrial > Soil > Palsa > Peat permafrost | place: Sweden: Abisko... | reverse complement strand
CTCTACTATCTCGGGGAGGGCGAGAACGGGCCGGTTGCACTGGTGCGACCGCGTGACGAGAGCATCGGTGCGCTCGAGAGCCCCTCGGAACGCAGTGCACGCATGACGCTGCTCGCCGATCTTTGTGCGCAGCGCTCGATGATCGTGGTTGCGCCGGTCGCAGCGCTGCGCCAATATTTGATGCCGCGCGAGATCTTCGAGAGTCTCGTCTTTTCAATCGAACGCGGTGCAAGTGCGGGCTTCGAAGAGACGCAGAAGCGGCTCTACACCCTCGGGTATCATCGCGTCGATGTCGTCGGTGCGGCCGGCGAATACGCCGTGCGCGGCGGACTGATCGACGTCTTTGCGGCGACCGCCGAGAAAGCGGTGCGCATCGAGTTTTTCGGCGATGATGTCGACAGTATTCGGCCCTTCGATCTGCAATCGCAGCGCAGCGATGCCGGCGAGCCGCTCGCGAAGATCGCAATTGCGCCGTGGGGCGAGATCCCGCGCGAAGCCATCTATCGCGAGCGGGTCACCGAACGCGTTTCCGGCGAGCCGGGCGTCGTCTCGGCGGTGCGTGCCTATCTTGCCTCGGGCGCGGACGTTCCCGAAGCCTGGCTTTCGCTCGCCTACGATCGACACGCGACGCTCTTCGACTATCTCTCCAAACGCGCACTCGTTGTTCTGCAAGAGCCGCACATGCTCGCGACGATCGACGAAAGCTTAAGCCAAGAACGCTCGCGCGAACAGGAAGTGCTCTTGGCCGGGGTCGAGTCGGGCGAGCTCGACGTGCGCGACGACGACGTCGGTGAAGCCTTGCTCGCCGAAGTGATCGCACCGTATCCGAATCTGCCCGCACTGCGCGATGAACTTGCGCAAGCGACGACGCTCGTGATTGCAGGCGCGATCGAAGGCGATGCAGCCGAATCGTGGATGCCGCGCGTGCTCGAACGCTTTGCGCTCGAGACGCGACCGGTCGAACATTTCCAACGCCGGATCGATGTGTTCATGACGTCGGTGCGCGAATGGCTGGAAGCCGGCGACACCGTCTGGCTGACCGTCACGGGCGCCTCGCGTTTGCACGAGATGCTGCAAGGCGCCGGCATCGATGCGCAGCGCGGCATGCCGCGCGCGCTGCTCGGCAACGCCGCCGCTTATGTCGATCAAGGGTCGATTGATGCGGGGTTCTCGATTCCCGGCCTGCGTCTGCACGTGCTTGGCGATCGCGAGATTTACGGACAGCCGCAACGCCGGGTCAAGCTGCGTGCCGTCAAGGAAGGCGTTCCGGTTACGCTTTCCGATCTTTCGGTCGGCGATTTCGTCGTACACGCCGTACACGGCATCGGACAATATCTCGGTTTGCGCACCGAAACGATCCTCGGCACGACGGGCGACTATATCGATCTGCAATATGCGGGCAACGACCGCATGCTCGTCCCCGTGCACCAGATGCATCTGGTGACGAAATACAACGCGGCCGAAGGCGTCGCTCCGCGTCTTTCACGCATGGGCGGCGCCGACTGGGCGCGTGCCAAGGGCCGTGTGAGCGAGCAGCTTGCAAAGATCGCCGACGAACTCGTCGCGCTCTACGCGGAGCGCGAATCGGCGCCGGGCTATTCATTCGGTCCCGACGCGCCGTGGCAATCCGAGCTGGAAGAAGCCTTTCCGTATACGGAGACACCCGATCAGCTCAAAGCGATCAATGAGGTCAAAGGCGACATGTCGGCCTCACGGCCGATGGATCGCCTCGTCTGCGGCGACGTCGGTTACGGCAAAACAGAAGTCGCGATTCGCGGCGCTTTCAAAGCCGTACTCGCAAAGAAGCAGGTCGCGATCCTCGTTCCGACCACACTTCTGGCCGCGCAGCACTATCGCAATTTCAGCGCGCGATTCGCCAGCTTTCCGGTGCAGGTTGCCGAGCTTTCACGCTTCCGAACGAAGAAAGAGCAGCAAGCGATTTTGCGCGACGTTGCCGACGGCAAAGTCGACATCGTCATCGGCACGCACCGCCTGTTGCAGAAAGACGTCGTGTTCAAAGATCTCGGGTTGCTCGTGATCGACGAAGAACAGCGCTTCGGCGTCATGCACAAAGAGCGGCTCAAGCAACTGCGTGCCAGCGTCGACGTGCTCACGCTCTCGGCAACGCCGATTCCGCGCACGCTGCACATGTCGTTGCTCGGCGTGCGCGATCTGTCGTTGATTCAAACCGCGCCTGCCAACCGGCTCTCCACCAAGACGGTCGTCGTTCCGTCCAGCGACTCGGTCGTGCAGCACGCAATCATGGCCGAGCTCGATCGCGGCGGACAAGTCTATTTCGTCCACAATCGAATCGAGACGATTTACGGCGTTGCCAGAGCGCTCGAGCAACTCGTTCCCAAAGCGCGCATCGCTATCGGACACGGCCAAATGGGCGAGAACGAACTCGAGCCCGTGATGCAACGCTTCATCGACGGCGAGCTCGACGTCTTCGTCTCGACGACGATCATCGAGAACGGCCTGGACATCCCCAACGTCAACACGATCATCATCAGCGACGCCGACAAATTCGGACTAGGAGATCTGTATCAGCTGCGCGGACGCGTGGGGCGCTCGAATCAACAAGCCTACGCGTATCTTCTCTATCAGGCACATAAGGCGCTCACCGAAGAAGCGAAAGCGCGGCTCGAAGCAATCCGCGAGTTCACGCATCTCGGCAGCGGCATGCAGATTGCGATGCGCGATCTCGAAATTCGCGGCGCGGGCAACCTGCTTGGCAAAGCGCAGAGCGGATTCATCGGCTCGGTCGGATTCGATACCTATTGCGCCTTGCTCGCGGATGCGATCGCCGAACGGCGCGGCCGCGCGAAAGATACGCTCGAGCAGCGGCGCGAGGCCGTCATCGACATCAAGATCAACGCGTTCATTCCCGCAGACTATATTCCGCAGGTGTCGCAAAAGATCGCCGTCTATCAGCAGCTCGCCGCAGCGCGCAGCGAAGAGCAGGTCGAAGAGGTCGCAGCCGGCGTGCGCGACCGGTTCGGTGCGTTCCCGGATGAGTTCCACGATCTTATCGAGATCACGAAGCTGCGGACGATCGCGCTACGCAAGAACATCACGCGTGTCGTGATCGACGAGCGGCGTTTGACCTTCGGTGTCGGTAGCGGATTCGCGCTCGAGCCGACCGCCATTCCGCGCTTGCAATCGCTGACTAAGAATCGTTTTCGATTCGGCGATGGAAAGATCTCAGTCGACCTCCCCACGCGTATAGAGACCCCCAGACAAGCGCTTCCACTCGTACGACAACTGGTGGAAGCAATATGAGATTCGCCGCGGTTTTCGTCGTTGCGTTCTTCTGCATGCTGGCGGGATGCGGGCCGCCTTCAACCGTCACGCCATCTCCGGGGAGCACCGGAACAAGCACATACACCGTCACGCTCGGTACCGACTCGAACCCGACCTCTGTTCTTCTCGGCGTAGGCAGCGGTGTCGGCGTGCAAGGCGATCTGCGATACGGCATGGCACACGCGCAGCCGAATACGGCGATTCAATTCGACGTCAAACAAATCGCCATAAACAATTCGGCTCTGTGTTTCAGCAAGGCGTGCACGATCACGCTCTCCGGTCCGCTTCCGATCATCGAGAACAACCTTACGATCGACGGCGGATCATTCGGCCGAATCACGATTGACGGTGCCGGCAAATACCGCGCGTTCTTCGCCGACAGCGGCAGCATCGTCATCAAGAATTTGCAAATCCAAAACGTAACCGCAAAGGGCGGCGACGGCGGTTACCCGTGGGGAGGCGGAGGCGCCGGACTCGGCGCCGGCATCTTCGTAAATCAGGCAACTGCAAGCGTCAGCGTCAGCAACGATTTCTTCGTCAACTGCCAGGCAATCGGCGGAACTGGAGCCGGCGGTGGCAATCCCGGTGATCCTTCGTACGGTGGTGGCGGCGGCGGGGGCGGTCTTGGTGGCAACGGTGGCGGCGCCGCACTTGCCGGCCCGAATGATTTGGGCGGATCCGGCGGTGGCGGGCTGCTGCAGCAGGGCAACAGCGCCACAACCGGCGGGGGCGCTTTTGGCGGGTCAGGCTACGGGCCGACTGCGGGAAGCGGCGGCACAGCGCCGACCGGTAACGGAGCGAATGGCGGCTTCGGCGGTGGTGGCGGCGGCGGCGGTGGTGGTGGCGGCATCAATACTCCGCAAGCCGGAGCGGGCGGAACCGGCGGTTTCGGTGGTGGCGGCGGAGGGAGCGGCGCGCCCATAGTGGGCGCTTTGGAAAATTATGGAGGTGCCGGTGGGTTTGGAGCCGGCGGCGGCGGAGGAGCCGGCGGCGGAACCGGCGGCCCAGGTGGCGGCGGCGGCTCAGGCGATAGCGTAGGCGCAAACGGCGGTACGCTCGCGACGATCACCGGCGGGGCCGGAAAAAGTACGCATGTTGGAAGCGGCGCCGGCGGTGGAGCTGCAGCGGGTCCGGCAATCTTCGTGAACGCCGGGAGTCTCCAGACTACGAGTAGCGGCGCAGGTCAGTGCTTGGCGAGCGGGGGGACCATCGACCCCGCCACCCCTGCGACCCCGGGCGGTTCGGACCCGACGCCGGTCTTCAATTATGCCGGCATCGTAAACGGCTCTGCGGGAGCCGGCCCCGTCCCGGCCGCCTTGGGCACGTCGGCACCGATGGCGCTCGTGCGGCGTTAACCTCGGGAGGAACCCCCGGCACCCCTACGAACGTTCGGGGGTTTTGCGGAGCCTGTTATCTCCGCGTGGAGTAAGGATTTTGAATTCGAATCGTTTGATGGCGGCATCGTTGGCCGCCGCGTTTAGCTTGTCGCTGGCTGCCTGTAATAGCAATAGCGGCGGTGGCGGCGCGATCGTAACCGTTAACGGTCAACAGATCAGCCACAGTGCGTTCGACACCAAGCTTGAGGGGAGCCAAGCGGGTAAAGGCGTGCTCAACCAGCTGATTCAGAGCGATCTGATCGATCAGTACGCGACCGAGAATCATATCAATCTGAGTTCCGCGGATATCGATGCTGAAGAGGCCAAGCTGAAGGCGCGCTTTCCGAACGGACAGTTCGACATGATCGTCAAGCAACAGGGCTTGACCGAGGCCGGCGTGCGCGACATCCTCAAACAACAGCTCGTGCTCCAGCAAGCCGTTGCGAAACGCATTCCACCGATCACGGACGCGCAAGTTGCGGCGTTCTTCAAACAGAACCACGCGGCACTCGACAAGCCCGAGCAAGTGCGCGCGCGCCACATCCTCGTGCCGGATCTCAAGACCGCGCAGATGGTCGAAGCCAAGCTGAAAGCCGGCGGCGACTTTGCTGCGCTTGCGAAGCAATATTCAGCCGATCCGGCCAGCAAAGATAAAGGCGGCGAGCTCGGTTTCTTCGGACACGGACAAATGGTGCAGCCGTTCGATGCGGCCGCGTTCAGCTTGCCGGTCGGGAAGATCAGTGAGCCGGTCAAGAGTCCGTTCGGCTATCACATCATTCAAGTCGAAGAAAAGAAACCGGCCCTCAAAGCAACGCTCGCAGGCAGTCAAGTGCAAATTCGTCAGACGTTGCTGCAGCAAGCCGAACAGCAGCAGATTCAGCCGTTCTTGCAAGAGCTGCGCAGTAAAGCCACGATCACCGTGAGCGATCCGCGCTTCTCCGACCTTGCGAGCTCGCCGCTACCGCCTGCGCCGTCGTCGGCCGCTGCGCCGCCGGCACCCGCGGCCGCATCTCCCGCCGCCACGAAGTAAACCGCGTCGCGCCGGTTGAACGAACCGGCGTGATCCGCATCGTCGGACTCGGTCCGGGCGACCCGGACTTGCTCACGCTCGGAAGTCTTGGAGCGCTGCGCGCGATTGGGCGCGCAGCGACAGTTCTGGCGCCGCCCGAGCTTGTGCTCTTCCTTGAAGCCGAAGGGGTCGAACTGCTCAAGCTGGTCGAACGGCCCGGACTCTTCATGCGCGGCAGTCGCGAAGAGATCGACGCGTTTGTCATGCGCGTCGACGCGAGTCGCGACATCGGCCTCGGGGTGCTCGGGAACCCACTCTCTGATTTTGCCGGACTTCCGGTGCTCTTGCGCGCGCTCGAAGCGCGCGGCATCGCCGCCGAGATCGTGCCTGGCGTGCCGAAAGCGACGCTCTCCGCAGCAATCACGATGCCGCTCGTTCCGCTGCCGCCGGGCTCGGACCGTCATTCGTGGGAAGATCTCGTCGAGATCATGGCGCGCTTGCGGCGTTCGTGCCCGTGGGACCGCGAGCAAACGCATCGCACGCTCGTGCCGTATCTGATCGAAGAAACATTCGAGGTCGCCGAAGCGATCGAACAAGAACGCGATGATTCACTGTGCGAAGAGCTCGGCGATCTGCTGCTGCAAATCGTTTTTCATTCACAGGTCGCAACCGAGCGCGGAAAGTTCTCGATCGCCGACGTGATCGATGGGCTTTCCAACAAGATGGTGCGCCGGCATCCACACGTGTTCGGCGATCAGGCTGTCTCGGGCGTGGCGGAAGTCTGGAAAAATTGGGAGCAAATCAAGGCCGCCGAAGGCGCCGCGCTCGGCCGCAACAGCCGGCTCGACGGAATTCCCAAGGCTCTGGGCGCCTTGCAGCGCGCGCAAAAAATGCAAGAGAAAGCTTCGCGCGTCGGTTTCGATTGGCCGGACGCTCGCGCGGTGACGCACAAGCTGAGCGAAGAAATCGCGGAGCTCGCGGATGCGCAACGGACCGGCGATCCAAATCATATCCGCGAAGAGATCGGCGACATTCTCTTCACGCTCGTCAACGTCACGCGGCAGCTCGGCTTCGATGCCGAAGGCGCATTGCGCGAAGCCAATGAGAAATTCTATCGCCGCTTCGCGTTCATGGAACAACGTGCGTCCGCTGAAGGACGCAATCTCGGCGATCTGAGCAACGACGAGCTCGAAGACCTATGGCAGTTGGCAAAAACGGCGGCGTAACGCTCCGCGTGCGCATGAGCGCACACGACGCGCACTACGGCGGAAACCTCGTCGACGGCGCGCGTATTCTCGCGCTGTTCGGCGACGTCGCAACGCAGCTGTTGATCGAACATGACGGCGACGAAGGTCTCTTCGCTGCGTATGAGAGCGTCGAGTTTCTCGCTCCCGTGTACGCCGGGGATTTTATCGAAGCGTCCGGCGAGATTACGAAGATCGGCTCGACCTCGCGCACGATGAGCTTCGAAGCGCGCAAGATCATCGCCGCGCGCCCCGACATCTCCGCGAGCGCGGCCGACGTTCTCGAAGAGCCAATCGTCGTCGTGCGTGCGCGTGGGACGTGCGTCGTGCCGAAGAGCAATCAGCGCGGAATTGCGCCTCGATAAGTTTCTCAAAGTCGCGCGGCTCGCGAAACGCCGCACGGAGGCTAAAGACGCACTCGATGCGGGGCGTATCTTTGATGCGCGCGGACGCGCGCTCAAACCCGGTTACGACGTGAAGGCCGGCGACGTGCTCGAGATTCACTACGCACGCAAGGTGCTGACCGTACGCGTCGAGTCGGTTCCGCTGCGCGTGACGCCCGGCGTCAAACCCGTCGAGCTCTACACGATCTTGGGCGAACGCAAAGACGCCGAGACATGGCTTTAGGAACCAGGGTTTCATTTTCGGCGGACGTGAAGGACGCGCTGGCTCGCGACGTCCCAACGAACGCGATTGCGCGCAGCGCGCTGCGCGATAGTCTTGCGCGCTACGGCGCGCGTGAGGGCATCTTCCGCACCCAACGTCCGGCCGTCGCACGTCTTGCGCGCGTGCTGTCGAGCGATTCGCCCTCGATCTCCAAACTCGCCGGAACACGACTCTATCGCACCGCAACATACGCACTCGCGATTCCACCGCCCGGAACGCGGATGCCGCGCACGCAGCCCGAGCGCCGCATGGAAGCGCGCGGTGCGTTTCTGGCCTGCGGTTCGCTCGCGACGCCGGCGCACGGCTACCATTTGGAATTCGTCGTCACGGGCGAAGGCGACGCTGCGCGTTTGACCTCGATTCTCACGCATCTCGGTATCCCGCCCAAACGCGCAGTTCGCAAGAAGCGTGCGTTGCTGTACTACAAAGACCTCGATCGAATCGTCGCCGTGCTCAGCCAAATCGGCGCGTACGGCGCGGTGCTGCAGCTGGAAGACGTGCGCGCGGTGAAAGAAACGAAGAATCGCATCCGGCGTTTGGTCAACACCGAGGCCGCGAACCTCGATCGCGCGACCAGCGCCTCGGCCGCGCAGCGCGAAGCGATCGCGCTCGTCGCCGACCGCTACGGATTGCGCAGGCTTTCACCCGTCGTGCGCGAGATCGCGCATTTGCGTTTGCAGCACCCCGACGAATCGCTCTCGCAACTCGGCCGCCGTTGCCGCCCGGCGGTCCCCAAGGCAACCGTCAACGGCCGCCTTGCCGCGATCCTCCGCCTGGCGCGGCGCCTTCGCGAGGGCGCGGCGAGGGTATAGCGGAAGGCGAGCCCCGCACTAACCAGAGGAGTTTGCATGCGTATCGGGATCAACGGGTTCGGCCGGATCGGCCGCAATTTCACGAAGGCGCTTTTGGAACGGTATCCGCAGGTCGAGATCGCGGCCGTGAACGACCTGACCAGCGCCGCCGAGCTCGCACATCTCTTCAAGTACGACTCGAACTACGGCATGTACAACGGCGACGTCAGCGCCGAAGACGATCATCTCCGCGTCGGCAAGCAGGGGATCAAAGTTGTCGCCGAGCGCGATCCCGCCAAAATTCCGTGGAAAGATCTGGGCGTCGACGTTGTGATCGAGTCGACCGGCTTTTTCACCGATGCCGCGAAGGCCGGCTTGCACATTAGCGGCGGCGGCGCAAAGAAAGTCATCATCTCGGCACCCGCGAGCGGCGAAGATATCACACTCGTCCTCGGTGTCAACGCCGACAAGTACGATCCCGAAAAGCACAACATCATCTCGAACGCGTCGTGCACGACGAATTGTCTGGCAACTGCGGTCAAGCCGATCGTCGACACGCTCGGCTGGCAGCGCGGATTCATGACGACCGTGCACTCGTATACGAACGATCAGAACATTCTCGATGCGCCGCACAAAGATTGGCGACGCGCGCGCAACGCCGCAACAAATATCATCCCGACGTCAACCGGTGCGGCTAAGGCGCTCTACCTGGCCATCCCAGAAATCAAAGGAACGTTCGACGGTTTTGCGCTGCGCGTACCGACCGCGACGGTCTCGATGATCTATCTCGTCGCGCAAACGAAGAAGCCGACGACCAAAGACGAGCTCAATGCAGTGCTCAAAGGCGCAACCGAAAATGGCCCGCTCAGCGGCATCATGCAGTACACGGACGAGCTGCTCGTCTCGAGTGACTTCAAGCGTTCGCAGTACAGCTCGATCATCGATTCCGGGTTGACGAACGCCAATGGCGATCTCGTTCAGATCGGCGCGTGGTACGACAACGAATGGGGCTACTCGTGCCGGCTTGCCGACGTCGCGAACATGGTCCTCAGCAAAATGCCGGCAAAGGTCTGATCGGCGTTTGCGCTTTCTGACCCTGAGCGACTTCGACTATCGCGGCCGCCGCGTGCTCGTGCGCGAGGACCTCAACGTCCCTATGGCCGCCGGCAAGGTGGCGGATGACACACGCTTAGTCGCGGCGCTTCCGACGCTGCGCAAGCTGCGCGAAGGCGGCGCGCGTACGATCATCTGTTCGCATCTGGGACGGCCGGACGGCAAACCCGATCCGAAGTATTCGCTCGAGCCGGTCGGCAAGAGGCTTTCCGAGCTGCTCGGCGTCCCCATAACATTTGTCCATGATTGTATTGGTCCCGAGGCCCAAGCAGCCGCGCAGAAGCTCCGCGACGGTGAGTTTCTGCTGCTCGAGAACGTGCGCTTCCATCCGGAAGAAGAAAAAAACGACAAGCACTTTGCCGAGGAACTTGCGGCGCTGGCCGAGCGTTACGTCAACGACGCCTTCGGTACAGCACATCGCGCCCACGCCTCAACCGAAGGCGTCGCCCATCTTCTTCCCTGCGCAGCCGGCCTGCTGATGGAAGCCGAACTTTCGGCGCTCTCGAAGCTGACCGAGGATCCGAAGCTGCCCTACGTCTGCGCGATCGGCGGTGCGAAGATCGTCGACAAGATCGGCGTCTTCACGAATCTGATGGGTAAAGTCAGCGCGTTCTGCGTCGGCGGCGGAATGGGCAACACGTTTCTCGCGGCGTCAGGAGTTGACGTCGGCAAATCGCTACGCGATCCCGATCTCGAACCGGCCAAGAAGATTCTCGCGCTCGCGCAAGAGCGGAAGGTCGACTTCCATCTGCCGACCGATGCGATCGTTGCCGACGGTTTGGACGATCGTGCACTCTCCGCCGAAGTGCTGCTGCTCGAACCGCTCGGG
>Ga0302326_10032824_pt1 | contig 10331 bp, 9 predicted proteins | sample Palsa_T0_3_FD_202264 | JGI IMG/M metagenome (GOLD analysis project Ga0302326, IMG submission 202264) | Peat permafrost microbial communities from Stordalen Mire near Abisko, Sweden - Palsa_T0_3 | ecosystem: Environmental > Terrestrial > Soil > Palsa > Peat permafrost | place: Sweden: Abisko... | reverse complement strand
TCGATCGCTCCCACCAGAGTGATCAGCGCCGCCCCGGCCAGGATCGCCCGCGTGATCCCCGCTTCACGGCCCTCCGGCATCCAGATCGCCGCCGCCAGCAGCGCGCCGGCGAAGATCGCGAGCCCGCCCAGCTGCGGCGTCTCCGCCGCGGCCAGCCCCCGGTCGCTCGGCTTCGCCATCGCGCCCACCCGCCGCGCCACCTTCGCCGCGAGCGGCGTCAGCAACCAAGCGGCGGCCATCGCCACGAGCAAGGCGAGCAGAGCGTCAAGGTGCCGCATGGGCGTCGGTCTAATGCATGGCAGCCTTGGGGGATTTATTGGGCCGTCGGTCTTTTTGGGCGGGCTCGCGGGGGGGCCGGGGGGGGGGGCCCGCCCCGGCACCAAGCTCTGGGTGGGGATGGGGTGTGGTCGCGGTTCGTTCGCAACGGTGCCGGGCCGGGCCCGCCCGCCCGCCTCCGAGCGCCCCTTTGGCCGGCGGCACGGCCCGGCCGCGCGTGCCGCCACGCCGTCGCGCCCACCCCGGCCGACGCGAAAGCGGCACGCGTCAGCGAACGCCTGTTTGGCCGCGGCCTGCCTGGTCAGCCTGGCAGTCGACCGCGACGGCCAGCGCCGCACAGATTTCGCGCATCCGGGCGTCGGCGAGTCGGCCGAGTCGTTCGACAAGCACCACGAGCGACACGCTCTCGACCGAGTCGAGGTTGACCGCCGAACGCTGTGGCACGGGATCGTCACCGGGCACGAGAACGACCTCGCTGGCCAGCGAGCGAATCGTGGTGGTGCACGGAGCTATGAGCGCGCGACGCAGGCGTGGTATCGCGGCGTCGCGCGAGCGGACGACGACCGGGCCGGCCGATCTCCGGCAACTCGCACCACCAGAGTTGCGAGCAGGCTGAACCCTCACCGCCCAGCGCGCGATCCAGCCGATCAAGAATAGAAGCCCCAGCCGCGGCCTCGGTCGGAGAGCATCGCGGCTGGCCGTCGGCGCCATCGCCCACGACCGTCTCATTGCGCGAACGCTCAGCGAATACGGCTCGGGGCGTTTTCTGTGGGGTGGATCAAGTCAGGACCCGCCGTCAGACGTAGTCGGGCTCCATGGCCGCGTTAGCGGCATGCAGCGGTCGGAGGATGCGTCGGTCGGTCTCACGCCAGGCCGAGAAAGACGACGATCGCCCGATCGAGGCGTACGACGTCCTCGTCGCTGAGTCGGCCGATCTGCTCACCGAGGCTCGTCCGTGGCACCGTGGTGAGCTTGTCGACCATGAGGCTCGACGGACGGTCGAGGCCGTTGCGGTCATCAGGCTCGACTTCGAGCCGAAAGAGGGGCGCCTCGGTTGGATCGGTCGTCAGCGCGCAAATGGTGACCGACGCTGTCGCGTCGAAGCGGTCGTCCTGGACGATCACGGCGGGGCGCGGTTTGCCCGTGTAGGCCCCTCGTGCGGCGACCGACCAAATCTGGCCGTGCTTCACTCCTGGGTGTCCCAGGACACCGCGTCGATGAATGCCTGGTCTGTGGCGGCCTGCTCGCTGGCAGCGACCGCCTCCGACTGTCGATGCGCCTCCCGGATGAACTCGGGGGCTCGTCTGTCCGGCACCCAGATCTGGACTGGCCGCAGGCCCTGGGCTCTGAGACGATCGCGGTGCGCTTGCACCCGCTTCGCTGATGAACGTTCTGTCGCCACGACAGCAGATGTTACATGTAACGGCTGCGTTCACCGGTTCACGCAACCACAGCCCATCCCGCCCCACCAGAGCCCCGGTGCCGGGACGGGCCGCCCGCGCGCCCCCCCGGCAAAGCGAAAAGAACTTACCCGAGTGCCGCGGCCGGGTGCCCGAGCGTTGCGTAGAGCGGGTAACGGTCGACGATCGCGGTGACGCGCTCGGCGAGCTCGGAGCGGCGGCCGTCGAAGGACCCGGGCTGGAGCGCCGCCGCGATGATGTTGCCCACCTCGACGAAGTCGTCGGCCTGGAGGCCGCGGGTCGCGAGCGCCGGCGTGCCGATCCGGAGCCCGGATGAGATCGCGGGTGGGCGCGGGTCGAACGGCACTGCGTTGCGGTTGACGGTGACGCCGACCTCCGCGAGGCGATCCTCGGCCTGCTGGCCGTCGAGCTCTGACTCGCGCAGGTCGCAGAGGACGAGGTGCACGTCGGTGCCTCCGGTGAGCACGTTGACGCCGTGACCGGCGGCGAGCAGCTCGGCCGCGACGGCCTGGGCGCCGGCGACCGTCCGCCGCTGACGCTCGCGGAACGCTTCGGTGGCCGCGATCCGCAGCGCCACCGCCTTGCCGGCGATGATGTGCTCCAAGGGACCCCCCTGCTGACCGGGGAAGACCGCCGAGTTGATCTTCTTCGCGTGCTCCTCGGTGCACAGGATCATCCCGCCGCGACCGCCGCCGATCGTCTTATGGATCGTGGTCGTGACGACGTCCGCGTACGGGACCGGGCTCGGGTGCAGTCCCGCAGCCACGAGCCCGGCAAAGTGAGCCATGTCGACGACCAGGTACGCGCCGACGGAATCGGCGATCTCGCGGAAGCGCGGGAAGTCGAGCTGTCGCGGATAGGCCGACCAGCCGGCGATGATCAGCTTCGGACGGTGCTCCTCGGCGAGCCGCTGCACCTCGTCCATGTCGATCAGGCTCGTCTCGCGATCGACCTGATAGGCGACGACGTTGTAGAGGCGGCCGGAGAAGTTGATCTTCATCCCGTGCGTGAGGTGACCGCCGTGCGCCAGCTCGAGCCCCATGATCGTGTCGCCCGGCGTCAGCAGCGCCTGATACGCGGCGGCGTTCGCCTGCGCGCCGGCGTGCGGCTGGACGTTCGCGTGCTCGGCGCCGAACAGCGCCTTGGCGCGGTCGATCGCGAGCTGCTCGGCGATGTCGACGTACTCGCAGCCGCCGTAGTAGCGCTTCCCCGGGTACCCCTCGGCGTACTTGTTGGTCAGTACCGAGCCCTGGCATTCGAGCACCGCAAGCGGCACGAAGTTCTCCGATGCAATCATCTCGAGCGTGCGCTGCTGGCGCGCGAGCTCTGCCGCGAGCACCTCGGCGATCTCCGGATCCACCTCCGCGAGCGGCAGGTTGAAGAAGTCGTGCGGCAGCTCGGTCACCGCGAGCGACGATATCACCGCTCGCGGGAGGCCTTTCAGCGCACGTTGAGCGCTGCCGAGAGCTCCATGTACGGCACAGCCCCCGTCCTCGCGACCCCCCACTGACCGGTCTCCTCGTAGCGGCGCAGGTCGACGACCGTCGAGGGCGTGCCGGGGAGCTCGCCGCCGTCGATCACGAGGTCGGCACCGGCGCGGATCTCCTCCGGCACCTCCTCCAACCTGCTGGTGTCGGCGCCGCCGGCGAGATTCGCGCTCGACTGGAGCACCGGCACGCGGACGCCGGCCAGGACCTCGACCCGCGGGACGCGCAGCCCGAGCGTCCCGGGGGCAGGTCCGCACGCGAGCGGAAACCGCTCGGCTGGGTTGGGAAGCAGCACTGTCACGCGACCGGGCAGCAGCCGCTCGAGCGCGGCCCGCGTCCTCGCGCCGATCTCGGGCAGCGCCGCGAGCGCGAGATCGACGTCGAACATCATCACCGCCGCCGGCTTGGTCGGCGGCCGGCCCTTGAGCAGATACAGGCGCTCGACGGCGGCGGCGTCGGACGGATCGCATGCCAGGCCGTACACGGTGTCGGCCGGGAACACCGCCACTCCGCCGCCCGAGATGCAACGCTCGAAATCCTCCGAGTCGCTCACCGGCGCCCGACCACCACGCGATCGTGCCCGGCCAGATCGCGCCGGCGCTCGACGTCGCCGAAGCCGACCTCGCGCAGCATCGCGACGACGTCATCTGCCTGCCCGGCCCCCACCTCGAGGGCGAGGAAGGGCGCCTCCGCTACACGCACCAGGCGCCGGATCACGTCGAGGCCGTCGGGACCGCCATACAACGCCTCGGCGGGCTCGTAGCGCGCGATCTCGGGCGGCAGTCGCTCGCCGTCGCGCACATAGGGCAGGTTCGCGAGCACGGCGTCGTAGGGGCCCTCGACGAGCAGGTCGCCGTGGAGGAACGCGACGTCGAGGCCCAGCCGCCGCGCGTTGTCCCGCGCCAACACGAGCGCGTCAGCGCTCGCATCAATGCCTGTGATCGAGAGGTCCGGCCGCTCGTCGGCGAGGGCCAGCGCGATCGCCCCGCTCCCCGTACCGACGTCGGCGACCCGGGCGCCGCGCGGGAGCTCGCGGCCCACCTCGACGAGGAGCTCGGTCTCGGGCCGCGGGATCAGCGCGCGTGCGTCGACGATCAGCTCGAGCCGGCGGAACGGCTTGCGGCCGAGGATGTAGGCGACCGGCTCGCGCTCGGCCCGGCGCGCGAGCAGCTCCTCGAAGCGCTCGCGGGCTGCCGGTTCGAGCGTGCGCGGTGCCGTGAGGTACAGCTCGGTGCGCGAGGTTCCGAGGGCCTCGGCGAGGAGCAGGTCGGCGTCGAGCCGCGGGCTCTCGCAGCCCGCGGCGGCCAGGCGCGCCGCCGCGTCAGCCGCTTGCGGCATCGGCTAGCCGCCGGCGCTTCTCGTCGTCCTGGAGCGCGGCGGTGAGCTCGTCGAGCTCACCCATCAGGATCGCGTCGAAGTTGTGGACGAGGAGGTTGATCCGGTGGTCCTTGATGCGCTTCTCGCCGTAGTTGTAGGTGCGGATCTTGCCGGCGCGATCGCCCGTTCCGACCTGGGGCTCGCGGCGACCTCCGCCTGCTGCTCGGCGAGCGCACGCTCGTAGAGCCGCGCGCGCAGCACTCGCATCGCCCGCTCGCGGTTCTGGAGCTGGGACTTCTCGTCCTGCATCGAGACGACGATCCCGCTCGGCCTGTGGGTGATCCGGACGGCGGAGTCGGTCGTGTTCACGGACTGGCCGCCGGGCCCGGAGCTGCGGTATACGTCGATCTGGAGATCGTTCTCGTCGATGTCGACCTCGACATCCTCGGCCTCTGGCAGCACCGCGATGGTGGCGGTCGAGGTGTGGATCCGCCCCTGGGATTCGGTCTCGGGGACGCGCTGGACGCGGTGCGTGCCGCCCTCGAACTTGAACACCGAGTAGGCGCCGTCACCCTTGACCGCAAATGTGTACGTGCCGTCCCCGATCGAGAGCGGCTCGATCGAGAAGCCCCGGCGCTCGGCGTAGCGGCTGAGCATCCGGTAGAGATCCCCAGCCCAAAGGCTCGCCTCGTCCCCGCCCGCGCCTGGACGAATCTCGACGATCACGCTCTTGTCGTCGTTGGGATCGCGTTCGACCATCGCCACGCGGATCTCGTCCTCGATCTGCTCGATCCGCAGGCGCGAGGACTCGAGCAGCGCGCGCAGCTCCGGATCATCGCCGTCCTCCGCCAGCAGCTCGCGCGCGCCGGCGGCGTCGTCGACCGCGTGCTTGTACTCGACCGCCAGCTTGGCAGCGGGCTCGAGCTCGCGATAGGCGCGGCTGGCCGCGGCGAAGCGTTGCCGATCGGAGATCACGACGGGGTCCTGAAGCTCACCTTCAAGCTCGCCGAAGCGCGCCAAGACCTGGTTGACGAGGTCGTCGATCATTGCCTTTCGAGTTTAGGAGCCGTAGGCGGCGGCGCTCAGGCGACCAGTTCAACCCCGACGAGGTCCTTCGCCGAGGCGGCTCCGGGCGTCTCGACGGCGAGCACGGCCTGCAACGCCGCGATCGCGACCGCGAGCTCGTCCAGGTCGGGCTCGCGCGTGGTCAGCTTCTGGAGCTGGAGGCCGGGGAACATGACCGCGCGCACCCACATGTGGCGGCGGTTGCGTCCCGCCCACTTGATGATCTCGAACGACACTCCCGCGATCAGCGGTACCCCGACGATCCGGGTCAGCACGAGCAGGTACCAAGCCGGCAGCCCGATCGGCGCGAAGACGAAGATCGCCACGATCATCACGATCAGCAGGAAGCTCGTGCCGCAGCGAGGGTGCAGGCGCGAGTAGAGCTTCGCCCGCTCGGGGGTGAGCTCGTCGTCGGCCTCATAGCAGGAGATCACCTTGTGCTCGGCTCCGTGGTACTCGAACACGCGGCGAAGGTCGGGAATCCGCGACAGCAGCACCAGATAGGCGAGGAAGATCGCGGTCCGCACCAGCCCCTCGACAAGCCAGAACGCAAACGACGAGCTGAGCTGGTGCTTGATCAAGCTCGTGATCCCGACCGGAAGCACGAAGAACACGCCGATCGCGAACACGACCGAGACGATCACCGCGCCCGTCCAAGCCCGGCTCGAGAGCTCCTCCTCGCCCTCGGGGAGCTGGGCGCCGGCGGAGATCGAGAGCGCGCGCATGCCGATCGCGAGCGACTCGGCCATCGCGACGACGCCACGGATCAGCGGCCAGCGGTACGGGCGCCGGCGCCGAGTCCAGGAGACCAGCGGGAACGAGCTGACGGCGATCTCCCCCAGCCGTGGCGCGTCGCCCGCATCCGCGCCGGCCGCGTCCGCGCCCTCCTCGACCGGCTTGCGAACCGCGACGGCCCAGGTCGAGACGCCGCGCATCATCACGCCCTCGAGCACAGCCTGGCCGCCGACCGGAGCGTCGCGCTGGGCGACGAGTCTCGGGGCCGTCACGCTTGTGTCACGGCCCGGTCCCTGGCGCAAGCTCTGCTCCTAGGAGCCGGAGGCGGCAGCGGCACGCCGGCCCTTGGCCGCACGGCGCTGGAAGCGCTCAACCCGCCCGCCGGTGTCGACCAGCTTCTGGCGTCCGGTGTAGAACGGGTGGCACGCCGAGCAGATCTCGACGTGGATCTCGGCCTGGGTGGATCGGGTCGTGAACTCGTTGCCGCAGGTGCAGCGCACGTGGGCCTGTAGATAATCGGGATGGATTCCGCTTTTCATCGTCTTCCGAGTGTAGCGGCACCCGCGGGACCGGCCAAGCGCCGCCGGAGCTCTCACGGGGCTGGCGGCGCAGCGCTCGTGAGCAGCGGGCACGTCGCTGCGACGGTGAGCGCGTTGTTGTCGTAGTCGTACTCGTCGACCGTGTGGTTCGGGTCTACCACGACCGCCGGCGGGGTGAGCAGCGTGGTGCAGATAGGGCCCTCGAAGCTGACGTCCCGCGTCGCGCCGGGACCGAGATACTGCAGCGCCTTGGTCTTGGCCACGGGCGCCGGCGAGCCAGGGGCGTTCGAGGCACCGGGCGTGAAGGTGACGTCGAAGGGCCCAGCGGCGCTCAGCCCCTGGTTTTCGATCGCCGCGACGTACTGCTCTTTCGCCGGCTTACCGGGGATCTGCTGGATCGTTATCGAGCTGACGAGCAGATCGGGACGGAGCTCAGGCTGAAAGCAGTGGTTGCTCCGCCTCGTCCGCGTCGAGAGGATGCGCCCGTCGCTTCCGATCCAACGGAAGCTCACCCGGTAGTGGTAAACGGCCGGGGCGGGCAGGTTGTAAACCGGGTGGGGAACGATCCAGACGTCACCGGATCGCTGTCCGAGCGTCGGATTCGGCGGCGAGATCCACGTGCCGAGCCCGCCGCCGTGCAGGTTCACTGCCCGTGGCGCGGTGCTCGACTTCGAAAGCAGCTCGAACCGCATCTCCATCCTGAGCGTGCCGGTAATCGGCCGCATCAACGCGCGGACGTACATCGCTCGGGCGGCCGGCTGCAGCGCCCGATGGCAGACGAGCCCGGTCAGACGCGAGCGCGGAGGCATCGCAACCGCGGCTTTCGCACTCGACGCCGTGCCGAGCCTCAGGCCTGCCCGATGCGTGGCCGACCCGGCGAACGCCGCGGTGGCCGGCAGCGTGGCGAACACCGCCAGCGCTATAAGCGCGATTCGTCTCACATCTGAGCTAACCGTCGCGGGGCCACGAAGTTCCGCTGCCGGCGATCCGCGATCCCACGATCCGGAATCGCCGCACCGAATTCGACCGTCAGGCGATCGTGTAGAGCGGTCCGTCGCCGCCCTCAGGCGGTGTCAGGCGTCCGCCTTTCGCGGTGATCGCTCCGCACTGCACGCAGTTGGTGTAGTTGACGATCACGTCGACCGGGCCCGACTCCGGCGCGTCGTCGGGGATCTCGTACACCCCGGCGGGGCACATCCAGCGCCAGCCCTCGGCAATCTCCCGCGGCACGTGCTTGCGCACGCGGATGTGATTGGGAGCGTCGTCGCGGGTGGTGTTGCCGCTGATGTAGACGCTCGAGAGCTTGTCGAAGATGTATTTGTTGTCGGGCTTGGGGTAACGCTCGCTCGTCTTGCCGACGAACAGCGGCTGCTGGTCGTTGCGGTGCCAGTGCCAGCGTCCGCCGGGGAAGCGCCCCTTGGTGGCGATCATCAGGTTGACGGCCGGGCCCCCCTGGAGAAAACCGCGCTGGAACGGCTGACGGGTGTTGCGTACCTGGTAGAGCTCCTTCCCGATCGAGGAGTCCTCGACCGCCTGCTCGTAGGCGCTGAGCGGCTCGCCGCGCTTCAGCGTCGCGTAGATCGCCTCCGCCGCCAGCTTGCCCGACTGGATGCTGTGGTGGACGCCCTTCAGCGCGACGGTGTCGACCATGCCGGCGGCGTCGCCGACGAGCAGTGCTCCCGGCATCGAGAGCTTCGGCATCGACCAGTAGCCGCCGCCGGGTAGGGCCTTGGCACCCCACGCGACACGCTCGCCGCCGTCGAGGATGCCGCGCACGAGCGGATGGAGCTTGAACTGCTGCAGCAGGTCGTGGGCCGAGGTGGTAGCGTCGGCGTACTCGAGGTCGATCACGAAGCCGATGCTGACGAGGTCCTCGCCGGTCTTCTCGTCCTTCATCGGGTAGAGCCAGGTGCCGCCGATCTGGCGGTACTTCGCCGACAGCCTCAGCGGCCACGGCCCGATCGTGTGGATGATCCGGTCGAGCGGCTGTTTGACCTTCCACACCTCCTTGACGCCGAGCTCCCAGACCTGGGGCTCGCAGCCTTCGCCGAGCGCAAACTCGCGAATCGCGGCGCCCGTCAGGTGACCCCAGCAGCCCTCCGCAAGCACGGTTACCTCGGCCTTGATGTCGGTGCCCGGCTCGAAGTTGCGTAGCGGCTCGCCGTCCTTCCCGCGGCCCTTGTCGCCCGAGCGCACGCCGACGACGTGGCCATCCTCGACGATCAATTGGGTGGCCGAGGTCTCGGTCAGGACATAGGCCCCGCCCTCCTCCGCGAGCCGCTGCTGGTAGCGCGCCAGCGCCGAGACCGAGATGACCTCGTTGCCATGGTTCTTGAACGGCGGTGGCGGCGGGATACGCAGCTTGCTCTTCGCGCTCGGAAGCATGTAGACGGCTTCCTTGGTGACCTCGCCGAAGGCGAAGCGCTGCTTGCGCCAGTCCTCACGGGACAGGTCGGGGAACAGCGCCTGCAGCGGTCCGGGTCGCATGACCGCGCCGGAGAGGTTGTGGCCGCCGCAGGTCTTCGCCTTCTCGATCACGGCGACGGGAACCTCGCCCAGCCGCTCCATCGTCTCCGGATCCTCGCCGAGCAGCTGAAGCAGCCTGTTCGCACACGCGAGCCCCGCGGTGCCGCCACCGACGATCGCGACGCCGACGTCGATGCGGTCGCCCTCTGAGTCGAGCTCGCGCTTGATGAACTCCTTCACCGGGTCGACCGGCGGCGGGAACTCGCCGGGGGCGTGGGGGCCCTTACCGTTGGACGCGGACATTGCCCTACGACCCCTTCTTGGCCTTCACGGCCTCGGTCAGCTTCGGCAGGATCTTGTTCAGGTCGCCGACGATGCCGAGGTCGGAGAACTCGAAGATCGGCGCGTTCGCGTCCTTGTTGATCGCGACGATGTTCTCCGAGGACTGCATGCCGACCTTGTGCTGGATCGCGCCCGAGATCCCGGCGGCGAGGTACAGCTTCGGGGCTACGGTCTTGCCGGTCTGGCCGATCTGCGCCGCGTACGGGTACCAGCCCGCATCGACGACGGCACGCGTGGCTGCCACGGCGCTGCTGCCGCCGAACGCGGCAGCCAGATCCTCGGCGAGCTGGAAGCCCTCGGCCTTGCCGAGTCCGCGGCCGCCCGCGACGAGGATGTCGGCGCCCTCGATGTCGACGTCGGCGCCGCGCTGCTCGCCGCGCTGGATCATCGTCGCCTGTGTCGACCAGGGCGAGTAGTCGATCTCGACGTCGACAACCTCAGCGGCCGCTTCGCCGGCCTGGGAGGTCTCGAACGCGTTGATCCGGCCGATGATGATCCCGAGGCCACCGCGGTAGTGCGAGACCGAGATCTTCGAGTCGCCGAGGATCGGACGCTCGGCGACGAGCTCGCCATCTTCCGCGCGTACCGCCGTGACCTCCATCGTCACGCCGGCGTGACGCCTCGCGGCGAGCCCGGCGCCGATCTCGAACCCGAGCAGCCCGCCGCCGAACAGCGCGTAACCG
>Ga0302326_10032822_pt1 | contig 10331 bp, 10 predicted proteins | sample Palsa_T0_3_FD_202264 | JGI IMG/M metagenome (GOLD analysis project Ga0302326, IMG submission 202264) | Peat permafrost microbial communities from Stordalen Mire near Abisko, Sweden - Palsa_T0_3 | ecosystem: Environmental > Terrestrial > Soil > Palsa > Peat permafrost | place: Sweden: Abisko... | reverse complement strand
CCGGATGCCATGTGGTTCCCGCAAGCAGGCGACTGGCGCTGGGATCCGGCGCGCTTTCCTCGCTCTTTTGGGCCCATCGAGCAGTTTGTTCACCAAAATGGAATGAAGCTGGGCCTATGGGTAGCGTGGACACAAGGCGGTATCTCAGACGACCCTGGCGGTCTGGACATTCGCCGTCACCCGGATTGGTTCGTGCGCGCGTTTAAGTCAGACGAGAAAATGGCCCGCCAGCCGCAACTCTGCGTAGATTTACGGTAGCGTATTACACGCAGGATTGTCCCCCTGGATATCGCCCTCGAAGTTGTAGGTGCCGTTGGGAATGATGTGGGCATAACAGAGGGGCGAGACGCGCGCCAAGTCGGTGTCCAAAATCTCTTCGCCCGCGGCACGCAGGTGTCCGACGATCTCGCTGATGCGCACCGTATTCCACACCAACACGGCATTGGACAGCAGGCTCAGGCAGCTCGCCTTGTTCATGATCTCGTCCAGATCGCCAGTGCGGAACTCGCCACGATTGGCGAAGAAAAGGCACCGGCTAACCAGGTCGTCGCCGTCAGGGCCTTGGCGAGGCGGTCTGAAGGCGAGCTATTGGCAAGCCGCTGGATAATCACGTTGGCGGGCGCGGTCCGGTTCTTCAATGAGGCAGCCAACCGGACCAGTTGATCCCACTGTTCACGGATCAGGTCGCTGTCGATAGTCCCGCTCCACAAAGGGGCCAGACAGCCGTAATGGGCTTTCCGATCGAGTTTGTAGAGCTGCTGATCTGGCAGATCGCGGAGTCGTGGCATGAACGAGTAGCCGAGCAGGAACGAAGCCCCAAAGATATTTTCGGTGAAGCCGTGGGTGTCTGTGTAGTGCTCGCGCAAGCGCAGCACCGTATTATTCTCAAGCAAACCGTCCAAAACATAGAGCGCCTCGCGTGGCGAACACGAAATAGCGCGCGTGCCGAAAACCGAGTACTGGTCCGACGTGTGGGTGTATACGCTGACCGCGCGTTCATAATAGCCGAAGTAACGAGGGTAAAACGAAGCCAGCAGAGAGCTTTGCTGAACCCCGAAGCGCTGCCCGTCCGAGGACGAGATGAGGCCCTGTCCCCATACGGCGCTCAGCGGCAGTTGATGATGATAGTTCACCAGCGCAGCGTTGGCGGCCTTCAAGGTTTCGTCACGAAGAAGCCACCGGGTCAAGTGCTGCAGCATATCGACTGTGATGCCCGGTGCGCTCTGCCCCATCGCCGCGATGCCCAGGTTGGTGCCATGCGCGATCAACGCCGCCAGTAGAGTGGCGTGCAGATTGCCAGAGCGCGGCTCATATCCGCCCAGCGGACGGAACTCCCGGGTAAAGCCGCACCATGCCTCCACCTCCCGTAACAAATTCTCAATCCGCACGCGTGGGAGGCCACTATCGATCAGGCGGCGTAACTCCTTGACACGGTCCGAAACTTCCAGTGCGTCGCGCCGCTTCAGCTTCAATTGACCATTGTGAATAGAGGCGAACGCATTGGTGCTCATTCCTCGCTCGGTTTGGCCGGCCACCTCCTCAAACTCTTTCATCAGGTGATCCACCACTTGATCGCCTTCATGGAATAAAGACAACTGTTCGTAGGCACCCTGGCGGTCTTGTTGCCAACGCTGATCGTCGTAGATCAGATTAGAGAATGACACGTGATGACGGCTTTCCGGCAGATACAGATCCCCAGAGCGTAGCGCGTCGCGGACAGCCAATGACAGTGAAATCTCCCACAGGCGCCTGTCGATTGCGCCGTCGCTATGTTTCAGTGCAGCGCGCCAGGCGGCGGGCACGAACTCCACCGGCGCATCCAGCGGTACCGCCGTCTGTTTGCCCTCGTTGATCTCTCGCGCCAGCGAGATCCCCGCCAGGAGTTCTTTGGTGCCTGGTTCTCCCTGAAAGGGCAGCTTGAGAAACGCGGAGAAGTAACGCCGGAGATGGCTGTATCGCGAACGCAGCTCCTCGTAGTAGCCGCTCTCTTCCAGACGTTTGAATTCCCTACAATCCTCCATGGCGGCGCGCAAGGCGGGTTCCTCGACGTGGCGATACAAATTGTGAAAAGCTTCCTCGCCGCCTGGTTTGGACTCCAGCAGGATCTCCATCGCCTCCAGCAGCGTCTCCACACCTCGTTTGGCCCTTCGCCGGAAATCGCGGTGACGCTGCTCAAAAGAGCTGCGGCTCCGGCGGCACAACGTCGTGAGAAACTGATCGTGCATGCCGATGGCGTGATCGAGAATGGTTTTCTGCGCGTCGGCGAGAAAACACGCCAGCATGGCATGGCGGATATCGGCGGCAAATCGCTTGAGCGTCTGCGCATCGTACTTCCTCGCCAACTGGGAGAGGTGATCGACCAGGGGCGTACTGAAGCCGCTCAGATCGATCTGGCTCACGCCGAGGGCCGCCAATAGAAAAGACCGCTCCACGTAAGTCAGGATCGCTGCTGGGCTGGCCTCGGGCGGATACTCTTTGAGCTGGAAGAGGGTGGATCTGCTGTCGCCCTCGCCCACCTGCAGCAGGCCGTCGATCGCTTCCCGTTGCGCTTGCGTCAATCGTCCGGCGATCCGTCGCAAGATCTCCTGACGGCCGCTGGCGGCGACGGATGAGACAATCCGTTCCAACGTCGCAGGCGGCGGCAGGATCGTCTTCGAGAAGCGCAGCAAGTCCTCGGCGTATTGAAACAATTCGGCGGGCAAAACCCCCTGTGCGACTTGGCTGCGGAGCTGGTCTTCCAAGTGCACACGATGACTCACAATCGCAGTCACAAGGTATTACATAAAGATATACTCTTTGACAACTTGCTGGAAGCTCAGTGGGCGTCATTCTTCGACACGATTTCAGTCCGGTATCAGTATCGACCGACTCGCTTCAACCTGTCGCCTGGAGTGTCGCCGGGATTAGCCCAATGGTACGAACCACAGTTCTTTCTGGTTGACGACCGCAAGTGGTTTGAAGCATTTCCACGGCTTGGTGCCGCAGATTTGTGGCGGATCAGTTGTGCGCTGGTATTTGGGCGTCACATCCGCAGTTGCACGCCTCCCTGGCCATCCGCCTCCGACTGCTATCTGCTGGCTCTCGGTCCGGTCGGTGCGGATTCGGTCAAGGATCCCCAGAGCGGAATTTTCTCCGTCGACCAGGGTAACGCTATTCTTGCAGATCTGCCTGAATACGTTGCCATAGATTGCCGTGCCGTGTGCGCCGACTGTTTGTGCAGGGATATTCTAACGGCGTTCCGTTCCTGTTTCGGTCGCCGCAGCCGCACGGCCGGGCGAGCGTTTCGCGTCCGCACTTGGCCCTCCTCGTCGCCGGCCACGACGCGCCGCCCATCCACGGTCCAGTCCACACTGGCTGGCAAGTGGATCTTTATACTGATCGTAGCTGGAATCCCCATCCTGGGGATGTTCTTCCAACGGCCGCCTGCTGCAAGACCGGCGGTCCACACAGGCGCCATAGTGTTCTCTAATGAAGCGGCTCTAACCGACTTGAGCAAGGGCGTACCTCTTGATCGGTTGCTAGCACTCCGGCTGAGCCACGCGGAAGGTATGTTTCGGGAGGTGCATCTTGAAGGTCGACGCTGAGGACTTTCAGGCAGTTCTATGCCAGCCTGTGTGACGCCGCGCTTGCTGTCGCTGAATCAGGACGAGCTTTCCGAAACAGCGCGGCAATGCTACGAAATCGAAGTGGCGCGCCGAAAACTGGAACCCGCCGCGCTCGCCATACGGGAAGCTGAGGAAGGTGGAGAAATACAGGAAGCTGAGGAAGGTGGAAAACTGGTTCCCGTCGCAACGTTCGCGTTGCTGGGCGAGGCAAAGCTTGCTCAGTCACTCCTCGAATCGGCCGCCATCCCTTCGCACCTGGCTGGCGAGTTCAGCGGTGTTTATGGGACCGGCATGGGCGGCTTGCGGGTGCTGGTTCCGGCGCCCCTTTTGGAGCAAGCTCGCCAAATCATGGAGGCCCAGGTTTCGGATGACGATCTGAGCACTCAGGCTGCTGAGGCCGTGGACGTCCCTAGCGACGAAAAGCCTCCGGGGCCGCCGCCGCGCCGGCGGTTCGCCATGCCGGTTTTCCTTCTCGTAGCAGTCGCGGCAACCTGGCTGTGCCTGCACTGGCGGCCATCCCGTCACCTGACCGAGGGGAACGTGGTCCTGGTCGCAGACTTCACCAATACCATCGGCAATCCCGTTTTTGACAATGCCTTGCGAGAGGGGCTCAAGGCGCAGCTTGAGCAGTCGCCGTTTCTGAAGGTGCTCTCGGCGGAGCGCATCGCGGTTACACTCGCTCAAATGACCCAGCCCAGGGATGCCCGGCTCACGGATGACTTGGCCCGCGAGGTGTGCCGTCGCACGGCCAGCGGGGCTGCCATCGAAGGTTCCCTCTCCAGCGTCGGCAGTCAATACGCGCTGCGACTCCAGGCGGTGAATTGCGATAGCGGAAACCTGCTTGCCGAAGAACAGGTGACGGCCAACGGCAAGGACCAGGTGCTGAAGGCAATGGGCCAGGCGGCGGCTAACATGCGCCGGAAGCTGGGTGAATCGCGCGCTTCGGTCGAGAGGCACAACGCGCCACCGGAGAGAGTTGCTACCGGGTCGCTCGAAGCACTGCAAGCCTACAGCCAGGGCTGTCAAGCGCAATCCGTAAAACATGACTATGCCGCCGCCATTCCGAAATTTCAGCGAGCTGTAAGCCTGGACCCAAATTTCACAATGGCTTATGCGCGGCTAGGTTACAGTTACTTCGAGTTGGGGGATTTCGCGCGAGCGGTCGAAAGCATCCGCAAGGCCTACGAGTTGCGCCAGCGAGTGAGCGAAAACGAGAAGTTCTTGGTCACCTCGCTCTATGAGACGATTTACACCTATGACATCGAGGCAGCCCGCAAGACTTTGGAGTCACGGGTGCAGATGTATCCTCGCGACAACTACCCCCGCCTTTGGCTCGTGCGCGTCTACTGCGGGTTGGGTGACTACTACAAAGGTAGCGTCGCGGCCCAGGAAGCCCTGAGAATCAATCCGGGTGACGGATCTGTTCAGGAGAGTCTTGCGTCCGTGTACCTCTACTTGAACGACTTGGACGATGCTAAGGCTGCGGCCCAGAAAGCCTTCAATAGCGGCCTCGCCGATTCATCCCCGGTTCTTGTTTATGAAATTGCCTTCCTCCAGCATGATCAAGCGTCAATGGATAAGATCTTGGCTACGCTCGTCGGTTGGTCATCGTGGGATGATCAAAGGCTCGCCCTTGAAGCGGATACCGCAGCGTTTGCCGGATTGGTTGCCAGTGCGCGGGAACTGACCCGCCGAGCTGTCGATTCCGCCGAGCAGGCGGCTGACAAGGAGACGGCGGCTTTCTATCAGGCCAAAGCCGCCATGCGCGAGGCACTAGTGGGCAACACGGATCTGGCAAAGCGGCTGACAGAGGCTGCCCTCGTCCGTTCCAATAGCCGCTATGTGGAACCGGCCTCAGCCCTGGCGCTGGCGCTGTCGGGCAGTTCGCTCGAAGCCAAACGGCTGGCCGGCGATTTGGCCGAACGCTTTCCCCAAGACACCAGCGTTCAATTCGGATATTTGCCCATGATCCGGGCAGCCATTGCGCTTAGCGACAATACGGGCGGGAATGCCGCCCAGGCGATTGAAGCCCTGGCACCTTCCGCACCGTACGAACTGGGTACCGCCTTAGTTCTCTACCCCGCCTACTTGCGAGGCGAGGCATATCTTAAAGCGCATCGGGGCGCCGCAGCCGCCGCGGAGTTTCGGAAAATACTGGATCATCAAGGCGTGGTCCGGAACCGCCCGATCTACCCTCTGGCGTACTTGGGGGCCGGCCGCGCCTACGCGCTCGCTTGCGACCCGGCCAGAGCCCGCGCGGCTTACTAATACTTTCTCGCCCTTTGGCAGGATGCCGATTCAGCTATCCCCATTCTCAAGCAGGCGAAGACCGAGTACGCCAGTTTGTCCTCGGAAAGTACGGGCAATGCCTCGCCAAAGAATCTGGTCCCGCGAATGGATCCCTCGATCACCGGCTGCCCGCAGTGATCATCACGTCCACAATCCGCGGCAAGGTCCGATCTGTGCATAATGTTGCGTGAAACGCGGGTCGCGAAAAGCGCTTTTCGGAGGGCCCACATTTGCTCGCCCGGCAGATTTCGGAAACATACGACGCTGGAGTAAGCACCGCGGCCAGTACATCGCAGCCATTCAACGCTCGCTCAGCCGGGACCGGCTCAGTAACGGCGCGATGCGCCAAGCCTTGGAGGAGGAACTTGAGGATCTCCTGCATCATCATCAAGGACTGCGGGATCTCAAAGAGCGGCGCAAACGCGAGGAGATCCAGTCACAGATGCAAGACACCCGATCCCTGGAAGCGATCCTGGAGAACCTGATTAAACAGCACCGCACGCTTGCCACCTGTTCCTGGCTGGGATGCGCGCGGCAAACCCCTTCAAGCCCACCAAGGTCCGCCGGGAGGAGCAAGCTCTCCCAGGTCCTGGATGCTCTTCCAGATCCGGGTAGCCGCCGTCATCCGATCCTTGAACTTCTCACGACATCCGGTCATTTCTGGCTTATGATAGCTATCCATGAACGCTCAGCCCCCAAGCCGCGACCGGGACGACGGCGCCGTTGCTTCTCGCGCAGGTTCCAGCCCAATCACCAAGCCGCCACTTGGGCCAAGGCCGCCTTGCCAAATGCCTCGCGCCGGGGCTTGTTCAAGACCGTCACTGCGCTAGGCTTGTCGATGGCCTCACTTCGCCCTCAGTCGTCGCCCCCAAAAGCTGGAGGACCGCCGGGCGCCCTTCCCCGATGTGCAAGACCAAGACCGGGATCAGGTCGATCCCCGCCACCCGAATGGCAAGTCACAGAAGGACGCAATCGCCCAATCCGAACATGAAAAAGCTCTCAAGGACGCGGAGGAGTTGGCATCACTCTCGAATGAACTCAGGGACGACATAAGAAAAATCGGCAACTTTACGGTTCCGGTCTCGGCTCTTAAGAAGACACACGAAATTGAAAAGCTCGCCCGCCGGCTTCGCAGCCATCTACAAAGCTAACCATCAGTCTGCCAGCGTCGCCATTCGGTGTAGATGGCATGGACGAGATGTTCTTGTGATTACCGGCCGTGAGCGGGGAACGACGCCATTCGAGATAAAGGTGGACCCTCGGAGAGCCGCCCTTGGATTGAAAGTACGGGGTAATATGGATGTCGGATAGCGGGGGATGGCCTTGTCAACAACCAGCAGGTTCGGAAATCTCGGCAGCGTGGGTCCACCATCACTTTGAGCAGGACCGAGACAGCCGCACCCGCGGCCCGCCATTCGGTAGAATCATTTACATCATATGAACGCGCTTCTGCTCACCGAATACATGAAACTGGAGCTGGTCGATTTCCCGGAGCCCGAAATCGGCCCTGAGGACGTCCTTGTTCGCGTCCGCACATGCGGCATCTGTGGCAGCGACGTCCACGGTTTTGACGGTTCCTCCGGCCGCCGCAACCCTCCGCTCATTATGGGCCACGAGGCAGCCGGCAAAATCGCCAAACTGGGCGCAAACGTCACCGGCCTCAAGGCGGGTGACCGGGTCACCTTCGATTCCACGGTCTATTGCGGGAAGTGCGCCTTCACTGCATTTATGGCTTTCGCGCGAAACAGGCTGTATCCTTTGGCCCTCCGGCTCGGATGGGATGCTCAAGCCACGGAGGAATCGAATGCCGCCACGCTGCGGGACGCTGTTCTCGTCGCTCTAAGCCGGTTCGGGGATGAAGCGGTAATTGCTGAGGCGCGCCGCCGGTTCGAGATCGCCTTGCAAAATCCGCGGGAGGCATCGCCAGCCGTGCGGCGCACGGCGCTCTCGATCGTAGCTCGCCATGCCGATGCAGAGACCCTGGATAGGCTCATCACGCTGCTCCGGGCCACACATGATCCACTAGAGAAGCAAAATACGTTCGAAGCGTTGGCGGATATTGCTGATATCTCAGGGGCGCAACGCGTCCTGGAACTCGCAGTCGGCCCGGACGCGCCCGCAGGGACCGCGGCGTATATTGTTTTCTACGTTTCCAGGGAACATCCAGATCTCGCCTGGAACTTTGCGCTTCATGTCGACCAGCCAGGTTCTCCGATCGACCCCTCCATGCGTCTGCGCCTGATGCCAGGAATAGCGAGTGGATCGAGTGACCGGAAACGCGCCACCGACCTCGAGACCTATGCCGACCAACATATCCCAACAAGTGCGCGTCAATATGTTAAGGCAGCGATCTCCAACATAAACCTGAACGTGAAATTCAAAGCCGAACGCCTTCCGGAAATCGACCGGTGGTTGGCGAGCAAGACTGCGCACTGAACGCTCAACCGTTTTCAAGTCGGGTTCGCCGCTCTGCTCGCCGTTTGGTGGTCAGACGGAAAGCCGATGTCTCTCCGTTGCGACGAAATATCTTTGGTTTACGGAGAAAACGCCGTACGGTTCGGATGACGCACTTCGAAAAAGTGCGCGCTACCCCGGGCGCCCACATCATTGATCGACCCACCGAAGAAGTAAATCGCTCGTTGCGGCAATAGACACGGGCTGAGTGGACGGCTCCGCGTGCACGAATGGGCGCATTTGAAATAGACTACGATAATGCTACACAACGCCGTCGTTCGCCTACCGAAGCGAATTGGAGCCTCTTTTCGAAGGCTTCGACAATTCAGCTCGAACTTCTAAGTTATTTGCCGAAGTTTACTTGCGTTTTGGCAGCGGGTGGTTTAGCGCAGGCGCATGCCTAATTGTGGGACCTAGCTTTTGTAGATTCTCGTCGCGCAGCCCGGTTAGAAGCAGCTGGCCGTTGTTGTCTATGCGCGCTTCGCCATAGCGGGACCTGCGGTAATAGTCTTCATCGCCCTCCTGAAAGAAGAATGCGTTGGTTCCCAGTTTCACTTGATTGGCGCGCACACGGTAGAAGAGTTTTAGCTCGTCCGCTGCGAGGGCTGTTCCGTTATCCATTCGCCGGAACGTCGCCACTCCATGACTGTCAACTGCTACAACGAGGTGGCCATCGCGGAGACTGCTGGAAGGTGATACCGCATTCTGAAGTCTAAATCGAAGGGCCATGTAGTCGCCTTGCATCAGAGATCGCGGGTCGACCGGAGCTAATTCCAAAAACACCACGCGGCCGTTGGCGAGTAACTGCTCTTTTTTGTAGATAGAATAGTTGACCACCGCTAATATGGCGATTCCGGCAAGTAAGATGATGAGCTTACGCATTTGAGCTTTCCTCCGCCGGTAAGAAACGCTCAATTGTCCACCGCAGCCCTAGCAGAGCCACGCCGGTGCCGGCCAGGATTATCGACTTCATCAGCAGGGTGGAGCTCAGTTGATAGTAGAAGTGCGAAAGATAGCCTCCGAATGCGAGCAGGCCAATCCCCATCAGGAGACGATCTGCGTTTGCGAAGCCCAGGGCGAGGACCAGAATCGCCGCACTGATTCCTGGCGCGGCCAGCCCACATAGCGCCAGGACAACCGCGGCGGCAACCGTCAAGATACTGCCAGTACTGTCCGGTTCGACGCCGGCACGCTCGCGAAGGACCCATACGACGTAGACGAACACCAGACCTGTCACTACCGGACCGGTCCACAGCAGGAAATGCGGCTGCCTGGCGTCACTGGGTAGCAGCATTCTCCAGAACTCGGGTCCGATCATCAGGGAACCGTCGAGCTGTAACAGAGCGATTGCGAATCCATATCCAAGGGGTTCCCAGAGCGAGGGGCGCGCGGCCATCTGGACTTGGCCGAGCCAGACCAAGGCGAAGCCAACCGCAGCGACGGCAGTAGCAAGCGCGGGTACACCCACGATTGCTGAAGCGATCCAAAAATAGAAGTTGGCAGCGACTGTGGTGAAGACTCGATGAATATAGTTTGGAACGGCGAGGGCGAGCACCACCTCTATCGCGGCCATCAACAAATAGGTACCGCTGGACGGTTGGCCACCAGCAAGCTTGACGAGCCCAAATAACAGGAGCGCCTGTCCAGCAATACTAGTGGCAATACCGAACTGTGCAACGAAATCGTTGCGCGGCATCGCACGGAAGATGGTATATGCCGTGATGCAGCAGATGGCTCCTCCCGGCAATGCTGCGGTTGCGCTGCGGAATAAGATAGAGAATGCAACTCCGGCAGTATTTGTTTACCGACTTAACAGACCTCTAAACTGAGCCTCCTGAAGATTTCGCTGGACAAACGGAGCGGTTTCAGCTACCGTAGGGTTGGATGAAACCAACGGGCCGGCGTGCGGGGGACAAACAGCCTGAGAGCGTCGATTTTGTTCCCAAACGAGAGTTGGACCAGGCCGAGCGGCAGATCCATCGA
>Ga0302326_10032819_pt1 | contig 10332 bp, 7 predicted proteins | sample Palsa_T0_3_FD_202264 | JGI IMG/M metagenome (GOLD analysis project Ga0302326, IMG submission 202264) | Peat permafrost microbial communities from Stordalen Mire near Abisko, Sweden - Palsa_T0_3 | ecosystem: Environmental > Terrestrial > Soil > Palsa > Peat permafrost | place: Sweden: Abisko... | reverse complement strand
TTCGTCCATAATCGTCGGAATACTTCATCGCATACTGACCCAGCGTATCGACTCGCTTGGCGTAGACCGTGCTGTTCGATTTCGTGTCCAGGCGCAAATTTTCCGAGTTATAGGTATAGAACACGTAGACCCGGCCGCTGGCCACGGCCAGAGGCATGACCCAAGACGCTTCCGGTCCGGTGGAAGGTTCAATGTCCACGGGCGCCGACCAGGTTTTTCCCTTGTCGGAGCTGATGGTCGAAATAATGTGCTGTTGCGGCGCGCCTTCATTTCCGCTACCGGTCGTCAGCACACACAGCCAATTGCCGTCTTTGGTGATCACGACGTAGGGCTGGTCGCTGTAGTGCTCCCGGGGAATCTGTGTGCCGTTCACAATATTGCGCCAATCGGGCGATGCCGTCGGCGCAGCTGGCTCCGCCGCAGTCACGGGCACCTCGACCGCGAATCCTTCAGCGGCCGCGGCGGCCGCCAGCATATTGATCAATTCCCGTCTTGTTACCTGCATCGCTTCACCTAAAAGAGAAACTTGAACGCCGCCTGCAGCTCGCGAGGCGTGTTCGCCTGTGAGGAGATGACGCCAAAGCTCGTCGTCCCGGCTTGGGTTCCGGGCTGACCGAACTGCACCCGGTTGAACACGTTGAAAGATTCGACGCGAAGTTCTCCCTGCAGCCGATCTTTGATGGTGAAATTCTTGAACAGCGAAAAATCGTAATCGTCAATGCCCGGGCCGCGCAGGTTATGCGCCGTCGGTGAGCTATTGCCGTAGGTAAAGGCCGCGGGCACCGCGAATTCCGTTGTATCGAAGTATTGGTTCAGCCGCGGCACGATGGGACCACTCAGGGGGTGGGTCGGTTTCACAACGTTCGGGCGCAGGCCCGCCTGGCCAATGCTGCTCATGACCAGCGGTTGGCCTTTCTGAAACGTGGTAATGCCATTGAAGTGCCATCCGCCCAGCAATGCGTTTGCTGGCCGATTGAGGTCCGTCAGGAAAGCTTGTCCTCGGCCTACGGGCAGCGTCCAAACCCCGCTGATCACCAGCCGCTCTGGAACGTCCTGGGCATCGATGGTGCGTTCCGCCTTTAGATTTGTTGGATCCTGGATGGTACTGATCACCGTGCCAGCCCCAGCGGCACTGGTGTCATCGATTAATTTGGAAGCGGTGAACGAGCCCAGGAGAGAGAAGCCTTTGGATAGCCTCTTTTCATCACTCACCTGCAGGGAATGGTAGATGGAGTTGCCGACCGTTGCATAAACCGCATTCATGGTTCAGGGCAGCCGCTTCGCTCTCGTAGCTGTCGACACGCGCTTGCTGGCCGCGCGCGGTTTGGGTTGACCGAGATTCTCCATGGCTCCCGGCGGATATCCAGTAGATTCCCTGACCACGAGATGGGTATCGATCTTGTATTCGCGAAGCGGCGCGGTCCCTTCCGCATGCGCCCGCAGAGCCGTCACCGCAGCGCGCGCCAACTCGAGCCTGGACATCTGAATCGAGGTAAGCGGGGGAATTGTCACCCTTGCCATGTGAATGTCGTCGAACCCGATAATCGAAAGGTCGTCGGGCGCACGCAAGCCGGCCCGGTATAACTTGTGAAGCACGCCGATCGCCGTCATATCGTTGGAACACATCACCGCGGTCGGTAGTTTCTTGCCCGCCAGAAGCGTTTCCATGGCGCGGATGCCGCCTTCGAGGGTGTGGTCGCCTTCGATCAGCCAGGCCGGGTCGAGAGAAATGCCACACTCGCGCAGAGACTGGGAGAAAGCATCGAGCCGCGACTGGGCGGAGTGCAATCGCTTTGGCCCAGATATGAAGGAAATGTTCCTGTGCCCCAGGGCGGCGAGATGTTGTACCCCCTGACGAATGCCGTGGTGGTAGTCGACCTTCAGCAGGCTGATGCCGGGACGCTCCGGTCCAAGGTCAACGAACACCAGCGCGATATTCCGCTCCGCCAGTTGTTCGAGCAGCGGCTCTTCAATGCCGAAGGTCATCACCGCCACTCCCTCGACCTTGCGCTCCAGCATACGGCGAATGCAAAGCGCCATACGCTTGGGGTCATAGTTGGTGGAGCTCACCAGGATCTCGTATCCGTTGGCTACGGCGATATCCTCGAAGCCCTGAATCAGCTCGGGGAAAAAGGGGTTGGTGATTTCAGAAACAATGAGGCCAAAGATCCCGCTGCGCCCGGAAACCAGCGCGCGCGCCTGGGTGTTGGGAAAATAATCCAGCTCGCGGATGGCTTCCCACACCCGCTTGGCCATCTTGGCATTGACGCTGGGATTGTGATTGATGGTTCGGGAAACGGTGGCGATGGACACATTGGCCCGTTGCGCCACGGTCCGTATATCCATAAGCGCCGGCTTCCTGGAGGAGCCGCGCTTGGTTTTGGACGACCCCTTCGCCATAGGGAACGCTGAGAATACGTTTCAGCATACTCCATCACCGGGAAATGGCAAATCGACACTTGACAGCCGGTAGACCCAGAATCTACTTTCGTGTTTCCGGGAAATCGTTTACTGGCACAGAGGTAGACAGGACGCACCCATGACGGATACAAGCACCACCGAGCTTTGGTTTGCGACCGGAAGCCAGCACCTTTATGGGCCTGAGACACTGCAGCAGGTAGCCGCGCACGCACAACAGATCGCAGGGTTTCTGGCGCAGCAGCCGGCCATCTCGGTAAGGATCGTGTTCAAGCCGGTGGTGACGACCGCGGGGGAAATTCGCGCGCTGTGCCAGGAAGCGAACAACGCTCCGGCCTGCATCGGCCTGATCCTCTGGATGCATACTTTCTCGCCGGCAAAGATGTGGATTGCGGGTCTGAGTTTATTGAGGAAGCCATTTCTGCACTTGCATACGCAGTTCAATCGGCAGCTGCCATGGTCGACCATCGACATGGACTTCATGAATCTGAACCAATCCGCGCATGGAGACCGCGAATTCGGCTTCATTACCGCTCGCCTCGGACTGGCGCGCAAAGTGGTGGTGGGGTCTTGGCAGGACGGCGACACCATCGCCGAAGTAGGCGCTTGGGCTCGCGCCGCTGCCGGCTGGCACGAGGCGCAGAATCTTAAGGTCGCGCGTTTTGGCGACAACATGCGTGAGGTCGCGGTTACCGAGGGAGACAAAGTTGCCGCGCAGGCGCAATTCGGCTTCTCCGTGAATGGTTATGGGGTGGGCGACCTGGTGGCGCGCATCAACGGGTTCACCGACGCGGAAGTAGAGAAGCTGGTCGGGGAGTATCGCGACTCCTACGATATCGCCAAAAAACATGACCAGCCCCAGCCGCTGAGCGACGCGGCAAGAATCGAACTGGGCCTGCGCGCATTTCTCGAGGATGGCGGATTTGGCGCATTCACCGATACCTTTGAGGATTTGCACGGGATGAAGCAACTGCCGGGCATTGCGGCCCAGCGGTTGATGGCCGGCGGTTATGGTTTCGCCGGCGAGGGCGACTGGAAAACCGCTGCCCTGGTACGCATCATGAAGGTGATGGCCCACGGCCTGCCGGGCGGCACATCCTTCATGGAAGACTACACCTACGATTTCAGCGGAACGCAAAAGGTGCTGGGGGCGCACATGCTGGAGATCTGCCCCTCCATTGCGGCCGCGAAGCCCTCGCTCCAGGTACACCCACTTGGCATCGGGGGAAAAGATCCTCCGGTGCGGCTGGTCTTTACGGCTTCTGCCGGTCCGGCCATCAACGCATCGCTCATGGATATGGGCGACCACTTTCGTATGCTGGTGAACCATGTGGATGTGGTTGCGCCGGAGCACGAGTTGCCCAAGCTGCCGGTCGCGCGCGCCCTATGGGTTCCGCGGCCTAATCTTAAGGTCGGCGCAGCCGCATGGATTTATGCCGGAGGGGCGCATCATACCGGCTTCAGTCAGGCGCTCACCCTGGAGCATATGGAAGATTTTGCGGAGATCGCGGGCATTGAGTTTGTGCGCATCGATGCGGATACCAAGCTGTACCAGTTTCGCCAGGAGCTGCGCTGGAACGGTACAACCCGGGCCCGGTGACGATTGACATCTATGGGTAAATCTTTTCTGATGAACCGCGCAGCCAATTCCTAGAGGATGAGCATGCAACGACGCACTTTTCTCAAGACCAGTGCCTGGGCGGGTTCCGCCTTTCTCTTCTCCCGCAATCTTCCTTCTGCAACTACCGGTGATGCAGTCATCGAGGTCATGCTCGACGAGCCGCTGGGTATCATCTCCCCGCTCATCTACAGTCACTTTACCGAAGAGCTGGGCGCAGTCATCTATGACGGTGTGTGGGTAGGCGAGAAGTCGAAGATCCCCAATACCGGCGGGATCCGCACCGCGCTGATCGAGAAGATGCGGCAGATTAAAGCGCCCGCCGTCCGCTGGCCTGGCGGCTGTTTCGCTGACAGCTATGACTGGCGCGATGGGGTTGGTCCCAAGGACAAGCGGCCGCGGCGCACGGATTTTTGGGTCGACGATCCGGACTCAAAAAGCCTCGCCCCAAAAGGTGTGCCTAGCTATGACCCAAACCAGTTCGGTACGGACGAGTTTGTGCACTTTTGCAAATCGGTGGGCGCGGAGCCGTATATTGCGGCCAACGTGCGCAGTCTCAACGCCTACGTCTTCGACCAGTGGGTGGAATATTGCAATTCGCCGGCGGGCAGCACCTCCTGGTCTGAGGTGCGATCGGCCGGCGGTTCCGCCGAACCGTACAACGTGCAGTATTGGGGTGTGGGTAATGAGAGCTGGGGCTGCGGCGGTAACTTCACGCCGGAGGAATATGCCAGCGAGTACCGTCGCTACCAGTCATGGTTGCCGAAATATGGCGTTGACTTGAAGCTGGTTGCGTCGGGGCCTAACCAGGACGATGTGGACTGGACCACCCGGTTTTTTGAGAACATCTTCGCCGCCGGCCGGCCCATCAAGCCGCCCTTTGGCTGGTCAATGCATTACTACACGGACCTACCGGAAGCGCTCAAATTCACTGCCCAGGATGTTTATCCCGGCTACCAACTGGCCGACCGCATGGAGAAGATCATGCTCGACCATTGGACGGCCATGGGCGTCCATGACCGCACTCACCGGGTCAAGCTGGTAGTCGACGAGTACGGTCCCTGGTACCGCTTCAGCGATACCAAGCTCGATCCCTCCCACGTGCTGGGTCAGCAACTGACAGTGCGTGACGCGATCATGACCGCACTTACACTCGATACCTTCAATCGCCACCCGGATAAAGTGGCCATCGCCGCCTGCGCCCAGCTCATCAACTGCATCGATTCACTCTTCCTCTCCCATGAAGAGCACTTCATTACCACCCCGGTCTTCAATGTCTTCGACATGTACAAAGGGCACCAGGGCGGGCAGGCGGTACGGGTCCAGTTCTCGGTGCCGGAGATCTCTTTTCCTCGCACAGCCGTCAAGAAGCAGCTCAGCTCGGTCGGCGACGAGACTATGGTTGGCGGGCCCCAGGCGCGTCTGTGGGGGCTGAATGGCTCTGCTTCGCTCACCGGAAAAGTGTTGACCCTCACTGTCGTCAACCCTCACCTGACCGAGGCGCGGCCGGCGCAGATTATGCTGCGGGGTGGAGCGACGGCTGCCTCAGCTGAGACAGAAGTGCTGGGCGGAGGGGATGTGCATCAGCACAACACCTTCGAACAACCGGATGCGGTGGCGACGAAGCGTTCGACGGCGTCGGTTTCGGGGAATGCGGTGCAATTCACTTTGCCCCCCTCTTCGGTGACGCGGCTGACGATTACGCTGGCGTAGCTTTCTTTCTCTGAAGGGAATGGTTTTGTAGAGCGGCCAGTTGGTGTTGTGCCGTAAGAAAACGTTTACTCGCGCTGGACGATTGTGCCTCTTATGGGCCCTTCTTACTGATCGTGGTTGGTAGCGGTTATGGGATTTCGCGGAGAAAAGCCGCAAACAAACGGCGCGATGTTCGCGCGGAACACGTGTACCGCATAGAACAAAAGTCTGTCAACACCCTTTGGAAAAGGCGTGATGTGTTACAACCAATGCCTATGGGGCAACCAGTTCGGGTCGGTTTTGTTGGCGCGCGTTTTGCGGCGAAGTTTCATTGGGAGGCTATCCGCCGAGTGTACGGCGTGCCGGTTGAGATGGTAGGCGTCACCTCCAAGACGCCCGAGGCGCGCGACGCCTTTGCCCGCGATATCGGGATTCGCGCCTTTGGCACGTTCACAGAGCTGTGCGCCGCGGTCGACGTGGTGGATCTCTGCACTCCTCCTTCCTCGCATGAGGAACTCGCGGTGCAGGCTCTCGGCTTGGGCAAACACGTCATTATTGAAAAACCGCTTACCGGATATTACGGGTCCAGCAGTTTTCCCAAGCAACAGATGCTGGCCAAGGCTACGGCAAGTTGTACCCGCATCCTTGATGCGGCGAAAGCCAGCGGCAAGCGCGTCTGCTATGCGGAGAACTGGGTGTACGCTCCGGCGATTCAGAAGGAGCGGGAGATTATCCAGAAGAGCGGCAGCCAGATTCTACGCATCCTGGGGGAACAGTCGCATAGCGGCTCGCATTCTCCCTACTACGGCCGATGGAAATTTTCCGGCGGGGGTTCGTTAATAGGGAAGGGGTGCCATCCGCTGAGCGCGGCGCTTTATTTGAAGCGGGTGGAGGGCGAAGCGCGGGACGGTATTGCCATTCGGCCGGACACGGTCAGCTGCCGCACTCATGAACTCACCCGCCTGCCCAACTACCGGGATGAAGGTTTTCTGCGCACCGGCTATGACGACATCGAGGACTACGCGCAGATCCACGTCAAGTTTTCTGACGGAACGGTAGCGGATATTTTTTCCTCCGAAGTGGTCATGGGCGGGGTCTACAACTGGATGGAGTTCTTCTGTAACAACCACCGCACTCGGTGCAATATGAATCCGGTGAATGCTGTCGAGAGCTTCAATCCGCGGGAGGATATATTCCGGGATGTTTATACGGTGGAGAAGATCAGCACCAAGCAGGGATGGAGCTTTCCCGCACCGGATGAGGGTTGGCAGCACGGCTACCCGCAGGAGTTCCAGGACTTTATGGAGAGTCTCTATCATGATCGCGAACCGCTTTCGGGGATCGCGCTGGCGCGGGACACCATCGCCACCATCTACGCCGGGTATTTGTCGGCGGAGCAAGGCGGGGCGGAAGTGACGGTTCCGGATTAGCTGCACGAAACGTATCAAGCCTCGGCTTGAGATCTTAATCTGCGGAGACCGGTTGCGGCGCCACCGGCGCCGGCGCGCGCCATTGGAAGGCGAAGAGCGTGAGCAGATAGATGGAGCCCGCGGCCAGGAAGATGAACAACGAATAGTGGGTCCAAAGGACCCCCACCAGGAACGTGAAGACCACGCTTCCCGCGGCGCCCGCGGCTCCTCCTATGCCCACCACGGTGCCCACCGAACTCGAAGGGAACATGTCTGATGGAGTCGAGAGAAGGTTGGAAGACCACCCCTGGTGCGCCGCCGTTGCCAGACATATCAACGCGATCGCCTGCCAGAGAGATTGAACAAACGGAACCATCACCACCGGTGTTGCACAAAGCGCACAGATAAACATGGCAAATCTTCTGCCCAGCCGGACCGAATGCCCACGACGGATATAAAAGCCCGCCAGCCACCCCCCCGCAATGCTCCCGATCGTCGCTCCGATGTACACGATGATCAGCGGCGGCCCCAGGTGCTGCATGTCCACATTGAAGCGCTCATTGAAGTACTTCGGCAGCCAGAACAAATAAAACCACCAGATGGAGTCGGTTGTCATTTTGGACAGGGCAAATCTCCACGTACCCGAGTTAAAGAGGAGAGATTTGTAGGTCGCCGTAGGGACGGTCAGTGAAGCGGTTGGGGCCGGGTTTCCAAACTTGGGATGAAGCCGGTCGTAAGGAAACAACAGCCACGTCGCCAGCCAAAGCAAACCCATACTGCCGGTGGTGAAGAACGCGGCCTGCCATCCAAAACGAACTGCAACCCAGGGAATCAGCAGCGGAGCAATCACCGCCCCGGCACTGGTTCCGGAGTTGAAGATCCCCGTCGCCAGCGCCCGTTCCTCGGTCGGAAACCAGTCAGCGGTCGCTTTGAGCGCAGAAGGGAAGTTGCCCGACTCGCCCAACCCCAGGGCGAAACGAGCGATGCCAAACCCCAGCGCTGTCCGCGCAAACGCATGGCTAATCGAAGCCAGCGCCCACAGGCCGATGGCCAACGCATATCCCTTTTTTACGCCGATGCGGTCGACCACCCGCCCGGCAACCAGGAAGCCACAACCGTAGGCGAAGATGAAACAGTTGACGATATCGCTGTAGCGCCGGTTATACAAAGCCACGTCCTGGTCGCCGCCCAGGAGATGTTTCAAAATGGGCTCAACCAGGCTCAGCGCCGACCGATCCATGTAGTTGATGGTGGTGGCGAGGAACAGCAGACAGCAGACCACCCACCGCAGATTCGATCGACCGGCCGCCGAGTTCATCTATCTACACGTCCATGATGTACGGAGCACGCTGGGGACGCGAGAGCATGCAGTTCGCGTCGTCGTCGTTCTTAAAATGCTCTTTGACCGGATCCCAATAGAGCCTGCGCTTGGTTTTCATGGCGATGTGGTGGATCAAACAAGTAGAGCATGCCCGGTGCCCGATTTCCGCAGGCGCGGTGGGCGCCTTACGGCTCTTGATGCATTCCAGCCAATTGCCGTGCTGGTCACTGCTTTCGTAGAGGTGAATCTCGTCGGGGCCGATGACGCTGTCGAGAATTTTGGGATCGCTGGCTATCAGCGGTTTCGGCGGTGCCGCAGCTTTCCCGCCTGGATCTGTGGGCGTGACCATCTCGTCCCGGGTGACAAAAATCCAACCCTCGGTGCCGTAAAACTTGATGCCATTGGGAAAGTCGCCGCTGATGTCCATGGTTACGCCGTTGGCATAGATGGCATGGGTCAGGAACTTGCCGTGAACATTCCACAGCCCATGGGTAGGGAACTCAGCCGTACCCCAAACCTCGACCGGCCCGGTGTACTCCGTATTCATTCCCCAGTGCGCCGTGTCCACATGGTGTGCTCCCCAGCCGGTGATCATGCCGGCACCGAATTGCTCGCAACGCAGCCAACCGGGGCGGCTGAAATCGTTTTGGGGATGCACCCGTATCTCGGTGTAATAAGCCTCAGGAGTCGACCCAAGCCACGCGTCGTAATTCAGATTTGGGGGAATTGGCATGGGCGCCGCGTCGGGTCCACTGGGGTCGCCCGGCAAGCCGATCTCAACGTGCTTGACCTCCCCGATACGCCCGTTGCGCACCAGTTCACAGGCGCGGTGGAACTGCTTCCACGATCTCTGCTGCGACCCAATCTGCAGAATCTGGCCAGACGCCATCACCTGGTTGCTCATGGCGCGCCCTTCGGCGATGGTGAGCGAAGCCGGCTTTTGCAGGTAAACATCCTTCTTTGCATGCACCGCGTCGACGGCGAGGATCGCGTGCTGGTGGTCGGGGGTGCTGATCACCACCGCATCAATATCTTTATTGGCCAGCAATTCGTGATAGTTGTGATATCCGGTAACGCCGTCGTAGGGCCTGCCCGTCTTTTTAGCGTAGACGCCGTTGATCAGCGTTTTCGCTTGTTCCACGCGGTTGGCATCCAGGTCGCAAACGGCCATGATGCGCGCCTGGTCGAACTGCCATATTCCTGGCAGATCGTGTCCGCGGGAGATGCGGCCCACACCGATGGCGCCTACGTTGATGCGGTTACTGGGAGACGTTGAACCGAAGACGCTGGCAGGCACAATGGTCGGAAAGCCAACCGCGGCCACCGCGCCCGCGGACAACTTCAGGAAGTCCCTACGTGTTTGGGTTTTCAAGGTTCCCCCTAGCCGGTGAAGGTCTGCACCTTCGCATTTTCTTGCGCAGTTCCGCCGCCAGTCTCGTCGTGATAAGCTGCGGGATCATCGTACTTAATTCGCATCCTGGAGTAAACATTGGGTCGTAACCGCTTCGATCTCGAAGGTAAGTGCGCGGTTGTCATTGGCGGCACGTCGGGTCTGGGGAAGGCCGTTGCCCTAGGGTTGGCAGAGGCGGGCGCGGATGTGGTGGCTGCCTCCCGCCGGCCGGAGGAGACCGGCCAGGTTTCCGGTGAGATTGCCGCGTTCGGGCGCCGCACCCTGCCCGCGACAGTGGACGTGCGTAACCGGTCGTCCGTCGAGCTGCTGCAGAAAACCGTCCTCGCGAGCTTTGGAAAAATCGATATCCTGGTCAATGCCGCCGGCATTACCTTCAAGATCCCAACGCTTGAGTGTTCTGAAGAGGACTGGAACCGGGTTCTCGACGTAAACCTGACCGGGACGTTGCGGGCCTGCCAGATTT
>Ga0302326_10032814_pt1 | contig 10333 bp, 10 predicted proteins | sample Palsa_T0_3_FD_202264 | JGI IMG/M metagenome (GOLD analysis project Ga0302326, IMG submission 202264) | Peat permafrost microbial communities from Stordalen Mire near Abisko, Sweden - Palsa_T0_3 | ecosystem: Environmental > Terrestrial > Soil > Palsa > Peat permafrost | place: Sweden: Abisko... | reverse complement strand
TTATTATGGAGTTTGACGAACGGGATCGCGCCGCCTATCCTTCTCCGGAAGTCTAGGAAGGAGAAGGCCGCAATGGCAAAGCTTGCGCTGGTTTATGGAATGAGACTTTTTCCCGCCGAAGAACTCGCGGAAGTCAGCGAGGCGACGATTCAACTGAAAAACGGGAATACCGCACGAGTCGCCATGCACCTGATTGAAGGAAGCCGCGCGGAAATTGAATCCACGCTGCGGCAGTCGCTGGATGCCTTTTTCGAGATGTATCCGGAACTCTGAATCCGTCAGGAAACTTGCTGGCAACTGAAACGGAAGCCGGCTATAGCAGCACGATGGTCTGTCCGGTGAGGTCGAAACGCTTGCGGCAGCGAATATTCCGGCAACCGGCCAGGTCGTCTGCCCGCACCATGTAGGAACGCGCCTTTTCGAAGCGCTTGAGGTCATCATCACCCGCGCCGCGCGGCAGAGCAGCCTTTTTGGTCCGTACCACCCAGCGCACCGGGTAGTTGCCCTCCTGCCGGCAATGCGGACAGACGAGGGTCATCTGCTTGGTTTCCTGTTTTTCGTCGTAAAAGTTGCGGTCGTCCATAGCCTTCCGCCTTTTGTTTCCTGGCGCGCTTAGAGATTAACTGCTGCGCAATCATCCACTGTAACGAATTGCAGGCCTGCACCGGACCAGCGACGCAGCCAATATTCCAGGACCTCAATGACGGGGGCCCGCCCGCTGCGCAGCGCCCGGTGATGGCCATTGTGCAAGAGGACAATACCTCGCTCGCGCACGTGGCGCAAGAGCTGAATGATCCGCGAGGACGTCTGGGGAAATTCATCTTCCCACATCCTCGGGCGCGCCGGGCGGGAAACACGAAGCACACGCCGCGGGCCGACTATGCAGGTGGCATCTGAAGCGTGGAAAATCTCGGCGCGTAATGCCCAGCTTCGCTATACTTCCCGGAGGCATATGCCTCTGCGTCTAAAATCGCCCGGACCGGGCCTGCGGGTGGGAAAGGTCTTCGGCATTCCCATTTATCTGCACTCGAGCTGGTTCATCATCTTCGCGCTGATCACTTATTCGCTGGCCACGCAGTTTACCGCGCAGCACCCCACATGGAGGCCGGAACAGCATTGGGCGCTGGGCGTCATCGCCAGCCTCCTGTTTTTTGCGTCCGTGCTGATTCACGAATTGGGTCACAGCGTGATTGCACTGCGCTACAAAATACCTGTCGCGTCCATAACGCTTTTCGTGTTTGGGGGCCTGGCGCGGATTACCCGCGAGCCTGACCGGGCCATGCAGGAATTTAATATCGCCATTGCCGGGCCGATAACGAGCTTTCTGCTGGCGGGACTGTTTTTCGCGGCTAGCCGCGCGGCGGCGGCGCCGGAAATGCTGCAATCCGCGTTTGGGTGGCTGGCGGAAATGAATTTCGTACTGGCGGTATTCAATCTGGTCCCGGGCTTTCCGCTGGATGGCGGACGCATTTTGCGGTCCGTCGCGTGGGGCATCACGAAGGATTTTACGCGCGCTTCGCGCACTGCCTCTCGAGGCGGCCAGTGGGCCGCCTATCTGATGATCGCCTGGGGTGTCACGCAAGCCATCCGCGGCAATGTTGTGGGTGGCGTGTGGATTGGGTTCATAGGATGGTTTCTTCTAAGTGCGGCCCAACAGAGCTTGGCGCAAGTGGCCGTGCATGGGTCCTTACAAGGGCTGCGCGCCTCGGATGTGATGTCCACGGACGTGCCGGTCGTGCCGGGCGGTATGTCGCTTGAGGAATATGTTCAGGAAGTGCTGCGGACGGGCAGGCAATTCCACATCGTGGGCGTTACGGGACATCCGACGGGAATCGTTACGCTCCAGGCCGTACAAAGATTTCCGCGTGAGGAATGGCCTTCGATGTCCGTGCAAGCGGCGATGCTCCCGACGGATGCCGTCCACCGGGCATCGCCCTCGGAATCCGTGGCAGGCGTGTTGGAACGAATGCAACGCGGCGACGTCAATCAAATGCCGGTGATGAATGGCGATGAACTTGTGGGATTGATTACTCGGGATTCCATTCTCAGAGTAATTCAAGCGCACAGCGACGCCGGGCATGTCGTCGGGCAGTAAGGACAGGCGGGAGGATCCGCCTTACTCAGGACCAGGAGATTTGCTTGCGGGAAATTCGAGACCGCGGAGAAACGGATGCACATTCTGATCGTAGAGGATGAAAAAGACCTCGCGGGCCTGCTGAAGCGCGGCCTGGAAGAGGAGAATCATCGCGTGGCGCTGGCGCACGACGGACGCGCTGCCCTGAAATTGGCGGTGGAGCACGATTTCGACGCCATAGTGTTAGACGTCATGCTTCCGGGACTGGACGGATTCGAGGTGGCGCGGCGGCTGCGCCGGGCGAAGAACGAAACCCCTGTGCTAATGCTGACGGCCCGCGACGCAGCGCAGGACGTGGTAAAAGGGTTGGACCTGGGCGCCGACGACTATCTCACCAAGCCTTTCTCGTTCGAGGTCCTTCTGGCGCGGCTGCGCGCTCTGGTTCGGCGCGGCGTGGCGCGTCCCGCGTCGGAGATGCGGGTAGCTGACCTGAGTCTTGATCCCGCCACGCACCGCGTCTTCCGAGGCAAGGGCGAAATTCGACTAACGGCTACGGAATTCCGCATGCTGGAGTTTCTGATGCGGCGAAATGGCCGGGCAGTTTCGCGCCAGGCCATCGTGGAAGCGGTCTGGGGGCCGGATGAAGAAGTGGCGGAAAATAATCTGGACGCCTTCGCTCGGTTGCTGCGCGTGAAGATAGACCGGGGCCATCGTCCGAAGCTTCTGCATACCCTGCGCGGAATCGGCTATATACTCCGCGCAGAATCCGAATCGTGACACCGCTCTCCATTCGCGCGCGCCTGACGTTGTGGTACTTCACCGTACTCGCATTGACGTTTATCTTATTCAGTTTTGTTGCGTTCTATGCCATGCGCCGCAGCATTTACACTACAGTTGACCGAGAATTGCGCCACTCCGCCGACGGCATTGCCGATACCATCCAGGGATTCCAGCCCAGCGAAGAAGGCGAATTGCGGGACAAGCTCGAGGAGCTGGGCCGGGAGCGCGCCGCGGGTGATTACCTGCAAGTTGAAATCGCCGACGGGTCGTGGACGTATTATTCGGCGGCTATGCGGCGCTTGAACTTGCCGTTCTCCAAAGATGAAGGCGCGATTTCCAGCGCAAGGCCCAATGGAACCCATTTACGCTTGATCAGCACGCCCGTGGATATCTCGGGTCGGCGATATCGAATCCTGGTGGGCACGCGGATGGACGATTACGATGAAGCGCTGCGGCGGCTGGCGTCCATTCTTTCGGTCTGCGCGCCGGCACTGCTGGTGCTGGCTTCACTCGGTGGCTACTGGATGAGTCGGCGTGCGCTTGCGCCGGTCGCGGCCATCACTGGAGAAGCGCGGGAGATTAGCGCGGGCAACCTGGACCGGCGCCTAGCCATACCCCGAACACACGATGAATTGCAGCGCTTGTCTTTGACACTAAATGCCATGCTCGAACGGCTGGAAAAGGCGTTCCTGCGGATCACGCAATTCACCGCCGACGCGTCTCACGAACTGCGCACGCCCGTAACAATAATGCGATCCCGGGCTGAATTGGCGCTTCGGAAACCCCGGTCCGATGACGAGTACCGCGAAACCCTCGCTCTGATTCTCCGGGAACTCGAACGCACCTCCGGGATGCTGGAGGACCTTATGCTGATGGCGCGCGAGGATTCGGGTGCGCAAAATCTGGCTCATGCGCCGCTGGATTTGCGCGACGTGTCGCGAGAAGCGGCGGATGAAGCGCGTCCCCTGGCTGACGCTAAGCAAATTCGATTTACGGAAAGCCTGCCGGCTGCTCCCATGCCCGTGTCGGGAGACGCCGCCGCGCTACGTCGATTGCTGCTGATTCTGATAGATAATGCCGTGAAATATACGCCGGAATCCGGCGGGGTTTCGCTCTCGCTGATCGCCGAAAATGGTCGCGCCATCGCCACGGTGGCGGACACGGGCGTGGGCATTCCTCCCGAAGACCTGCCGCATATTTTCGAGCGTTTTTACCGCGCGGATAAGGCCCGCTCCCGCGCGGCAGGCGGATCGGGACTCGGTCTTTCCATCGCGCGATGGATCGCGGAGGGCCACGGCGGCGCCATTCACGCGCGAAGCGTCGTTGGCCAAGGGTCACAGTTCCAAGTGGAGATACCGCTGCAAAATTCCTGATGTGCCGAGTTCTTCCATTTTTGTCGGCCTTACTGGTTCTTCTTTTCGGGGGCGTGGCGCGCGCACAGGGCGGCCCGCCCCTGCTCACCGATGATCCCGGCACGCCAGGCAATGGAAACTGGGAAATTAATGTGGGATTAACCGCGGATTCGCGCCCGGACATGAAGCTCTTCCAGACCCCGATCCTGGACATGAACTACGGCGCCGGAGACCGCGTCCAGCTCAAAGTGCAGATACCCTGGATTGTCGAATCCACGAACCCTGGGGCCACTACATCAGGACTGGGAAATACACTAATCGGCGTGAAGTGGCGTTTCTACCAGGACGAAGTGCACGGCCTGGAAATTTCGACGTATCCGCAGGGCGAATTGGGAACACCCAGTTATCCGAACGGTGTGGGATTGGTGGACCGCGGACCGGGTTTGATACTGCCCATCGAGCTGACAAAAAAGATTGGCCCCCTCGAGCTCAACTTGGAAGAGGGCTATATATGGGAACGGAATGCGGGGAGCGGATGGCTCAGCGGGCTGGCCTTGGGCCATCAGGCCACGAGGAAGCTGGAACTGCTCGGCGAGGTTTATTCCATCGGAATTGCCGGTGGCGATAATGATGAAACATTCGATTTCGGAGGGCGTTATGCGCTTCGGCCATCGTTAGTGCTTTTATTTACGGGGGGCAGGAGTTTTCTCGGGACATCGAGTGGACAGTCGCAGGCGGTCGCATACTTCGGTTTGCAATTTCTGATTACCCACGGGGGAGCAGGCACCGGGAATTAGGCGATTGGCGCCGTCGAAAGAGGCGTGAGCATTCATTGCAACTACAGCAATTGCGGTATGTCGCGGACCGACCCAGAGGAGTATGGTAAATCAAGAAATCTGATTTCTAAGGTTAGGAAAAAACTCAGTCAAATGGAGCGTCGGTTTTCCTTCGGAAGCGACCGCAGTGAGTGCTCCAACTGCAATTGGCAGTTGAAGCATCCGGCCCTAGCGTATAGCGATGTGAACAATTACTTGCAGGCGAAAGACGCAGCGCGATCCAAATGGCGCGACCATGAGTGTGAATCCTACCCACCAGAAGACGATCCCAGATAGCGAAGGGATGAACTGGGCGGGGTCTGCCCACGCGACGGCTGGTTCTTGATTCGTCAAGGCAGGGGGTGCTACCTTTCTGGCTGTCCGGTAAGGTTCTCATTACACCGCCAAGATGTCTTCGAGCCGTCCATTACCAGCCGAGCAGGCAGCAGAAAACAGCGGAGAGGTGCGCAGCCCTGCTTCGGCATGCATTCCATTTGGTACCACGTCCCTTGCGACGGGTGCTCCGGGAGAACCTGTCTTTTGGCGCGTAGAAGGCAGCCTGCTTCATTTGACCGCCGTGCGGCCAGTGGGTTTTTTCACCTGGAACGCGCAGACATTCCTCGAACGCTGGATGCGACGCGGACTGATGGGCGCGATGGCCGTGCTTCGGCCGTTTCTCTATTTGACCCACCGCGTGGGTGCCACAAGGGTGCTCCACACCGTCCTGCGTGGTGAAAGCCGCGACCGGTTGGACCTGCTGGGCGAGGAATATTTCGAATACATCCTGAAGCCGACGTTGAACTCGCGTGGCGTGGAGAAACTCAATCGGCTGCGCGATTCCGGTGCGCGCGTTGTCCTTGTAAGCCAGGGCCTCGATCACATCATGCGACCGCTGGCGAAGTCATTGGGCCTGGGCGAAATCGTCTGCAACCGGCTGGAATTTCGCGAGGGATTGGCCACTGGACGCTTACTGGCACCCGTCATCCGGCCGCGCGGGCCGCTAGCCCGCATCATTGGACGCAGCAGCGACGGCAGCCTGCGCCGCGAGCGCGTGGTGCGCAACCTTGGATTCAAAGATGCGAGAATTTTGGATGACGCGATTCGGCCCGCTCGACGCGGCCAGCAGCGGCCTTCGCCGCCGCTGGTGAGTTTTGGCGATGCGCTCGCCCGCCGGGCTGAACGCGCGCCACTTTCCGTGCGCGGCGCGCTACGCGGAAAAAACATCCTGCTGATCGGAGCCACGGGATTCATTGGCAAGGTATGGCTGGCGCAGCTGCTTAATGATCTGCCGGAAACCGGCAAGCTCTTCCTGATGGTTCGGCGCGATCGTTCAAGGAGTGGGTTGGATCGCTTCCGCCGCATCATCGAAGAATCGCCGGCGTTCGATGCGCTGGCAGCAGCCCATGGGGATCGCTTCGCGGAGTTCCTACGAGAACGCATCGAGATCGTGGAGGGCGACCTGACGCGCGAAGGAATGGGACTGGCCTCGGAGACGCGCGAAAGACTGGCGCGCGAGTTGGACGTTATCGTCAACAGTTCCGGCTTGACGGACTTCAATCCCGATCTGCGCGACGCGTTGTCCGCCAACGTCACCGGCACGGCTAACCTGCTGGCGTTTCTTCGCGAATGCCATCACGCAGCGCTGCTCCATCTTTCCACGTGCTATGTGGCCGGCGCGCGCGATGGGCGCATCACCGAAAAAGTGGAAGCGAATTGCACTCCGCTGCGCGTGGCGGGGTTCAGCGCGGAACGCGAATGGAAATCGCTGGAAAACCTGGCGAAGGAAATCGAGGCGCGCGCCGAATCGCCAGAAGTGACCGAAGAAATTCGCAGCCAGGTGCTCGGTAAGAAGACCGCCGGAAAAAAACTGGCGGGCGCAGCCCTGGAAAATCAGGTCCGCAAAAACCGCCTGCGTTGGATTCGACAGGCTATGGTCGATGCCGGGATGCGCCACGCCAATGAACTCGGGTGGCCCAATACCTACACACTCACCAAAGGGTTGGCAGAATCGCTGATCGTTACGCGCGGGACCGGCCTGCCCATTGCGATCGCTCGTCCCTCTATCGTGGAAACCTCGGTGGAAACACCTTTCCAGGGATGGAACGAAGGCATCAACACCTCCGCATCGCTTTCCTGGCTGCTGGGAACATATTTTCGGCAGTTGCCGAGCAACGGGCGGAAATGCCTGGACGTGATTCCGGTGGATTTGGTGGCGCGCGGCATGACGTTGATTGCTGCTGCGCTCGTTGAGCGCCGCCACCGCTCGGTGTACCACTTAGCGACCAGCGTGACGAATCCGTGCAACATGCGCCGCTCAATCGAGCTTACCAGCCTCGCTCATCGCAAATATTATCGTGCCCGGAACGGTATGCATCACTGGCTGCGCTCGCGCTTCGACGCCATACCGGTTTCCAAGGCGCGTTATGAGCGACTTTCCGCGCCGGCGCAGAAAGCCGTCATTCAAAGTTTGCAACGCGGGCTCGAGCCGCTTCCTTTCATGCGCACGCCGCTGGCGCGCCGCGAACGCGATCTGGATCGCGTCATCCGCATGGTGGAACTCTTCAAACCTTTTATTCTGGATAACGACCATATCTTCGAAGCGGCCAATGTGGAAGAGTTGAGTTCCGCGCTGCCGCCCGAAGAGCACGCGGCGTTGGGATATAATGCGCGCGCCATCGACTGGTGGGATTATTGGATCAACGTCCACATTCCCGCGCTGCGCCGCTGGAGCTATCCACTGATTGAAGGGCGGCCATTAGAACCTCACGTCTCCCGACATGTTCCGCTGACTCCGACGGCCCAGGAAGCGAGCGCGGGCGGCAACTGCGACGGACAGAGCGGCGTCCACGCGGCATCCGCGGTCGCGGAGTAGCGCGCCAATACCGTGGGCATACTTCTCACCGGATCGACTGGCTACATCGGCGCGCACGTTACCGCCAATCTTCTGCGCACCAGCAGCGAAGTGTTATGGCTGCCGGTGCGCGCGCGCCATCCCCAGGAAGCAGCGGAAAGATTGTGGCGTTCGTTGCAGATGCACATGGAATTCGCGGAATTCCGCGAGCACCTGACATCGCGCATGCGGCCTTTTTGCGGCGATATCACCTCGGGAAATTTCGGCCAACCGGAATCCGACTATCGCGCGCTGGTGCACGGGACCGATTCCATCATCCATTGCGCCGCGTCGCTGAACCGTAAGTCGGAAAAGAGCTGCCTCAATGTGAACTTGCGCGGCACGCTGGAAGTATTGCTGCTGGCCATGCGGGCACACGATCATCACGGACTGCGGCGCTTCAGCCACGTCAGCACGGTGGCTGTGGCGGGACAGCGCAGCCACGAAATAGTCCAGGAAGATACGGCCATCGAGTGGGACCGCTCGGATTACGATCCCTATGCGCGGACGAAGAAATTCAGCGAGCACATGATCGGCGAATTGCTCGGCAGTGTACGGCATATGATTTTTCGTCCCAGCATCGTCCTGGGTGATAGCCGCCGCGCTGCCACGAATCAGTTTGAGATGGTCCGGCCATTTGTCTTTCTGGCGGGACTGCCAGTGCTGCCGTTTCGTCCAGGCGACAAAATTGATATTGTTCCGGTGGATTATGTTGCCGATGCCATCGCCGCGTTGCACTTGAAAGAAAATCCGGAGCACGACGTCTATCATTTGTCGTCAGGCGCGGGGTCGGAGACTTTTGAGGAGATTACAGGTGCGCTGGCGACAGCGCAAGGCCGCCGCAACCCCATGTTTCTGCCCGGACTGGAAAGTCCATTCTCGGCGATCGTTGACACGCTGTCGCGGCGAAGAGGAAAAATGGGCAGCATGGCTACGCTGCTGAAAGTTTTCATCCCTTACCTGGTATGGGACACCGTTTTCGACAATAGTCGAGTGGTAGCCGAAATGGGCCGCGCGCCGGTTCCCTTCTCGGGGTATTGCGTCCCGCTTCTGCGATTCAGCCGTGAAAGCCGATTTCTCTATCCTTATAAGTCCTGGCCGCCCGCGGAATCAGCCCTGTCGGCGATACCCTCCCCATCCGTTTTTCCGGCGCCGCTCCCGATTTCCCCGAGGGACCCCAGCGCATGACGGACCTCCTGCTCGAAGCCTGGGTGAGCGGCCTGATCGAATTGGCGAAGCTGCAATGGATGCTGGGCGCGGGCCATCCGTGGAGACCAGGTGAAAAACTGGAGCTGCTCTTTGCCGGCTACAATGGCACGCGGAACACCGGCTCCGATGTGCGTGTAGAGGAAATCTTGCGGCAGGTGCGACGAATCCTGGGCGCGGAGAATATCGATCTGTCCGTAATGTCACAAAATTTCGATCTGACACGCGGGTATTTCGGCGACGCCCGTCAGGTGCGCCTCCCAGACGTTTTTCCGCCGTTTCTACGGCGCGAAGTATCGCAGCAGCATGGAGTGGTCGCTTGCGAAGGTTCGATGTTTAAGAGCAAATTCGCGAACGCGCTGACGGTGATGATGATTGGGGCCTTGGGAATGGCCGCGGCGCAGAACAAGCTTTCGGTGGGCTATGGCGCGGAAGCCGATGAAATGGATCCGGCGGTAGCCAAAATGTGCAGGCGCTATTGCGCCAATTCGCTGATTATCACGCGCAATCCGGAATCGCGCGAGATCCTTGGAAAACTGGATGTGCCCACGGAACTGGGGACGGATACCGGCTGGACGTTTGAGCCCCTGCCTGCGGATTATGGACGGAAAGTTTTGTCGGAAAACGGCTGGGATGGTGCGACGCCGGTGCTGGCTATCTGCCCGATTCATCCTTTTTGGTGGCCGGTGGAGGCCTCGATGGGAAAAACCGTGGCCAAAATCTTCACCGGCGCATATCGTGACAGCCATTACCGCAGCATTTATTTTCACCATTCGGGGCCCAAAGTGAATGCGGCCTACAAGCGCTATCTGGATGCGCTCGGCGGCGCGGTGACACGCTATCGCAGCCAGCGAAGGATGTTCGTGATTATCATTGGAATGGAGCGGCTGGACCGCGGCCCCTGCGAGAGGCTCGCGGAGCGGCTGGGTGGCGCGCCGGTCTTCGCCTCCGACCGTTTCAACATGTATCAACTGGTGAGCATACTTCGCTGCGCGATGCGCATTGTATCGTCGCGCTATCATGCCATTGTTACGTCAATGCCCGCCGGAATTCCGTCGGCCGGCGTGACCATGGACGAGCGTATTCGCAACCTCATGAACGCCCGCCAACAGACGCACTTGTCACTGGAAGCGGACGATCCGGAATTGGAGGAAAGATTGGGTGCAGTCCTGACAGCCCTGGACAGGGACGAAGACTGCATCCGCGATGGTATCCG
>Ga0302326_10032813_pt1 | contig 10333 bp, 4 predicted proteins | sample Palsa_T0_3_FD_202264 | JGI IMG/M metagenome (GOLD analysis project Ga0302326, IMG submission 202264) | Peat permafrost microbial communities from Stordalen Mire near Abisko, Sweden - Palsa_T0_3 | ecosystem: Environmental > Terrestrial > Soil > Palsa > Peat permafrost | place: Sweden: Abisko... | reverse complement strand
CCAGTCTCGGAATTCAATTCGACTCATGCGATCCGGCCTGGGGGTGCTATTGGCGACCTCGATAGCATGCCCGGCGTACTCCTCAGCGAGCGAGAAACCCGCGGGGTCATCCTTGTCGGCGATCATCAGCGCCGTCTCGGCGAGCACGGAGGCTTCTGCGGGATTGAGCGCCAGCACCATACTGGAGACTCTTTTCGCTGCCGCATAATCATTCCTTCTTCGGAATACTTCGAACTCGGACTTCAGCGCATTTTCCCGAAACTCAGAATCGGGGAAGCGGGAGAGGAACTCCTCGCCGGCGCGAATGACGGCAAGCGGCTCTTTTGCCAGCAGAATTGCACCAAACGAATCCAGTTCCAGGCGGGTCGTGACTTGAGGCGCGCGCCGGGGCGGCTGGGAGCGCGTAGCGGCCGCTGCGCCCGCGGGGGCATCCTGGTCCTTCAGTTGTCTAAAAAGCTCCAGTTCTTTCCCACTCAGGCTCTTGGTCTCCGGCCGGGCGGCGTAGAGGTTTCCAAGAAGAAAATGAGGCGTCTCCCAAAGCGGATCAAGCTTGGCGGCTTGCTGGTACATCTGAATGGCTTTATCGTCTTGACCCAGCGCACGGTACACACGCCCGGCAATCTCTGCATTGTCCGCGGACTGAGGCTCCAACTCGATCGCCTTCAGGGCGGGCTTAAGGGCGGCTTGCGGATCGTCGAGATCGAGATCGATTTCGGCCAGGGCGCTAAACGGCCAGCTATATGCATCCGACTCCGTGGCCTTTTGAAACTCATCCCGGGCGGCCGGGAAGTGCACGAGCTGTCGCAGACTGATCCCCAGGAAATAATGCGCCTTGAAACTGGATGGCGTCAAATCCAGAGCCTTCTGAAAGTTGCGGCTAGCCTCGCTTGGATTCTGCTCGGCTTCCAAAGCAAAACGGCCGGCCAAATAGTAAGCCTGGGCCGAGCGCGGATCGATCTCCAGCGCTTTGGCGACCGCCGCGTGAAACAACTCGCGTTGTCCCAACAGGAAGAAGTTCAGCGCGAGATCGGTTTCGATAGCGGCGTCATCGGGGTGAACCGTCTCCGAGGCCTCCAATTCGCGGACATTGGCGAAGTATGATGCCACCGTCTTATCCGCCGGCTGTGCAGAGGCGGCCACCGTAAACCAGAAAAGAACGAAGAAAACCTTTGTGCAAGCCACTACCAGTAAAGGGTACCTGATAACTGCCCCGTCCTCGCTGCGCCCGCAGTGGTAATCTTCCCAAAGCTTGGATTATTGATGTCCGTAACCGGAGCGCCCCAGTTCACCACATTCGGGAGGTTGAAAAATTCCGCCTTTAGCGAGAACCGCAGTCGCTCATGAATTGGAATGGACTTTTGGAGCGCCGCATCCCACTCGCGAATGCCAAACGCCCGAGCCTGGTTGAACAGCCTCGGGGCGTCACCGAAAGTAAAGGGCGCCGGAGCGGCAAAGGCGGCGGGGTTCAGATAAAGATCCGTAGCGGGATTGAATGATGACCGGTTACTGTCTAAGAGAAGCTGGCTGCCGACCACATCGGGGCGGACGGCTCCGATCGCCGGCAAGCTCAACTCTGTGCTGATGCCTAGCGGCGTCCCGCTCTGCAAGGTCACAATTCCGGTAGTCAGCCAGCCGCCGAGAACATACTTGTCCAGGATCCTATTCCCCGTCCTAAGAAACTTCTTCTCGCCCAAAGGGAGGTCGTATGAGTAAGCCGCAACGAACGCCTGGGGCACATCGGCGGCGGCTACCGCCTTTTCCAGGCGCAGGTTGTAATAGTTCTGCGCGCTGCCCAGGAATGCGCCTCCGCCTTCGCCATCCGCATCGGTCAGGTCTTTGGAGAAAGTGTACGAAACCAGGAGCGACAGCCCGTTGCTATATTTCTTTTGCGCGCGCACCTGCAGTGCGTTGTAGGTGTTATTCCCGATCGGATCGGAAGACATGGTGATGGTTTGATATTGCGGATATGGCCGCAGCGCTTGCGCCACGCTTCCCTGGAAGCCGGCGTATGGCGCCAAGAATCCCGCGGCCGTCGCAGCGGTGGAACCGATCGCCGCATTCAGAATCTGACCGAGCGCCAGATACTGCGGATTCAATTGGTTGTAATCCAAATTGCCGTTCAACAAGTGATGCGCCGCGGTGCCCACGTAACTTACGTCGAGCATGATCTCGCGCGGCAGCATTCGCTGAATGCCGATGTTCCAATTTTCGACCATAGGGAGACGCGCGCCGTCCGGCTGCATCCACGAAGTCGAACCGCCATTGGCGAAGGTCGGATTGAAAATCGGACCCAGTGGAACAGAAGGAAAGCCGATGGCCCAGTTGAATGCGGGGGTCACGCCCGAATTCAGGCTCGATAGCGTCGCCTGCGTATAGTATCCTTGCTGGTTCAGAAAAATGGCGGGACCGGCGTTGGTATCATACATGATGCCATACGCAGCGCGAAAAACCGTATTCTTATCCAACGCATAAGCCAATCCTATGCGCGGACCGAAGCCTTTGTGCCAGGCTTGCGCGAACTGATTTTGGCCGCTGTGGCCGGACCCGGTTCCGGCGAATTCCAAAGCGCCTGGAAGGTTGCCGGCCCCTGGGTTGGTCAGAGTTGGATCGAAATTCGCCAAGCGGTCCAACTTATCGGTAATCGGCGGTTCATATTCCCAGCGCAGACCGTAAGTCAGGGTAAGGTTGTGCCGGATCTTCCATCGATCCTGAGCATACAGGCCCCAATTGCGGAATCGGAACGCTTGCGATGGCTGTTGGCCGTACGTGGCCGAATCCACGTCTCCGAGCAGGAAGCTCGCCGCTCCAAATCCCGTGTTCAGGTTGCCCGGCTCCCCTGTTTCCTGGGGACCGAAATTGAAAATTCCAAATGGCGTGCCGTTCGCCGCTTGCTGCAACCCGGTTGTGTAGTAGCGGGTCTGCATCGCACCGAACTGGTAGCTATGACTCCCCCTGATCCAGGTGAAGTCATCCGAGACCCGCCAGTCCTGATGCGCAATCTTATTAACCCCTCCGCCGACACCGAGATAATAACCACTAGCGTTGATAGTGGCTTCCCCAGTCTCGTTGAGGATTCCGCCAAGCCCTGCCATCTCGTTCAGATTCGAACCGCTCGAGAGATCTTCCTGGCCTCCCTGATGGTTGTATAGAAACCACCGGTTGAATGAGGCGCCGAAGTGATTGAGTTTGTTGGCCGATATTGTCTGATCCCAGTTGAAGATGGCGCGGCGGCCTTCGTTATTGCCAAACGTTCCGCTCAGTGTCGGACCGAAAGCGCCATCGGTGGTGGTTGGCTCTACGGTATGGTTGTAGCTGGCGGAAATATGGCCGTTATGGACGGTTTGATCGATTTTTATCAAGCCCTGATCCATGTCGGTCGTCGAGGTGCTCGGCCCTATGTAGTTACTCGAGAGTCCCGGAAGGTTCGGAGACGGAAACAGTCCCGCGAAGTAAGTCGAAATCGGACTCATCTGGCTTTGCGGGATGATGTTCCCGGGGTACGCTTGTCGCGTGAATCCCCCCGATCCATTCGCTACGGTCGTATTTGGATCGTAGATCACCGGAAGACCCGCGGCGGTGAAATTACCCTGGCGCATTTCCGGAGTAAGCACGCTGTAGATAGTGCCCGGGTTCGAATTACTGTACCGGAAACCGTCATAATACATGTAGAAAAACGTCCGGTTGTGTCCATCGTACACGTGCGGGATTACAATCGGCCCTCCCGCCTCCACGCCAAACTCATTCTGATGGTCCGCGGCCACTGTGGGCGAGAAGAAATTGCGCGCGTCCACGGATTCGTTACGGAGGTACTCGAATGCAGAGCCGTGCAGCGCATTCGTGCCGGATTTGTACTCGTACTTGATCACTCCCGTGGAAGTACGGCCATACTGCGCTTCGATATTGTCACTCACTACCTGGAATTCCTGAAGGGCAAACGCCGGCACGGTATTCTGCGATCCCTGAATGCCGGCCCCGAAGGCGACCGGAGAGACCGTGCCGCCATCGATCTCGACCTCCTGATCAAGACCTACTCCGCCATTCAACCGCGCCGAAAATGAACAGCCCTGATAGCCCGGCGTTAGTTTCAAAAAATCCGCTGAGTTGCGGATTCCACCGGACACAGCCAGAGGCAGATTCATTACCAGCTGATTCTCCACGGTCGTCCCCACGGAACTCGAGTTGGGAGCTATCAAGGGAGCGACTCCGCCAACCACGTCCACCGCCTGCGCCGCGGAGGCGAGTGCAAGCCCGAAGTCTATGCCGACATCGGCTCCTACAGTCACGTCAACTCTTTCACGAAGCGAGGTTTGAAAGCCGGCGTTCGACGCCTTTATATTGTAGACGCCTATGGGGAGTTGCAGCAGGTAATAGCCGCGGCCGTTCGAAGCGGTGCTCGTCACGACATTGGTATCCACTTCCTGAGCGGTAACAGTCGCGCCTACGACCACGGCTCCCGATTGATCGGTTACCAGGCCGCTCACTCGATTGTTGCCTTGTGCCCAAAGCGCGGGGGGTACTGAAGACAGGAGCCCTGACACCAGAGCAAGAGCACCGAGACGCAAAACCACTGAGTTTTGTGCAACAGACGACATGATCCGTTCTCCTCTTCTGTCGAAGAGCCAACCTCGTGGACCTGAGCCCTTGTTAGCAACCTCGGTCTTTCAGCGGTGTTCCACATTGTGAAACACATGGTTCCATTTGCTGATGTCGTATTGTATATCATGATCGAAAAATGCTGTCAAGCGGCAGAGGGATATTTCTCAGGCATTTTTAAGCAGCTCTCAGTCGCCGGATTCCGTCCGCACGAGCCGGCATCGCTGCGTATAGCTTTCGATTGATACCTTTGCGTGTGTTGTGCAATGATGTTCCGTAATGCACAGGGAGAGCGACCACACCCCCGTAAAGGTCCTGCGCAAGGCCTTCCAGATTCTCGAGACGCTGCATCGCGCCACCACCGAAGGTGCGCGATTGAGTGAGATCGTAGCCGCTGTCAAGCTACCGAAGCCCACCGTATTCCGCATCTTGCGCACACTGGAGACTCTAGGCTATGTGGTGTTCGACGGCGCTTTGGAAACCTATCGAATCTCTCAGCGTCTGAAGGATCTCGGTCAAAGCAACGTATCCGAGCTTGTCAGCCGCCTGGCCCGTCCCGTCATGATGACACTGCTGGCGGAGTTCGAACAGACCGTTAACCTCGCGTTATTTGAGGACGACAAACTTGTCTACAGAGACATGCTGGAGGGTCTGCGGTCTATTCGAATGCAGCCGATTCCAGGAGCATTTCTTTCCGTAACGAAATCGGCTTTGGGCAAGAGCATTCTTGCCTTTCTGCCCAGAGAACGTGTACTCAGCCTGGTTCGGACATCGAATACTAAACCGCCGAACTCTAGAAAAAACGGGTGGACGACCGTGCTGTTCCAGGAGCTGGACAAGGTGCATCGAACCGGATTCGCCGTCGATGACGAGCAGCTCGAAAAGGGGCTGCGCTGCGTTGGGGCGCCGATCTTTGACCAGACTGGCCAGCCGATCGCTTCCATAAGCGTCTCAGGCAGCACCAGTGTCCTGCACAGCGCGGCCATACGCGTGGTTGGCAAGAGAGTAAAGCGCGCCTGTGACGATATTTCCCAGGAGCTCGGTTTTTCGCCTTAACGCCTGTCAAGTAACTTCGGCGAACCCGGTGAAAGCGTTTGGCGTTGCCGCGCAGCCCGGTATTACCGTCTGCCGCTGGCCAAGAGCCATCTGACGCGCCTGCTGTTCGGGCCATGAGCGAACTGGCGTATGTGGATTATGCAAGGCGAGCGGAGATTGTCCTTCGGTCTGGTGCTTCTGTTTGAATGTCTGATCACCCATTGCATCCCGCTGCTCGCTGACGGTAGCAATTCGGCTGGCTACGCTGGAAGCCTGGCCTGTGCCGCTTGCCATTCGGCCATCTACAAGAGCTATTCCAGCACGCCCATGGCAAACGCCAGCGGTAAGATGCCTGGCAGCAACCTGCCTTCGGGCGAATTTCTTCATGCGCTTTCTGGTGTTCGTTACCGGATTTTCCAAGATCGGGACTCATTCTACTTCGAGTTCCGAAAGAACGGCTCAAGTCCATCCGGTCAGGAGATCCAAGGCCGGCGCAGGATCCAGTATTACATTGGCTCGGGTGCGCATGCCCGGGCCTATGTGTTCGAAACGGATGGTTTTTTGTTTCAGGCTCCCGTCTCGTACTATTCCGCTCGCGGAGTTTGGGACATGGCCCCTGGTTATGAAAATTATCCGAACATCTTCCTGGGCAGGCGAATTGAGGAAGGCTGTCTGGAATGTCACGCCAGTGGCGTACGCGTACTTGCAGGAGGGCGTTACGACCCGGTTCCATTCACGGAAGGAGCCGTCGGTTGCGAGCGTTGCCACGGACCCGGCAAGGCGCACATCGCAGCAATGACGGACGGAGCGGGCCATGCGTCCGTCCAGATCGTCAATCCTGTCGGACTGCCGGCGCGTCGCCGTGACAGCATTTGCGCGCAGTGTCATCTTTCAGGAGAGGTGCGTGTTCCCACGGCGAACCATTCGCTCTCTACCTTCCGGCCTGGTGACTTGCTGTCGGATCATGTGGCAGCGTTCGTCTGGTCGTCCGGGGCGGTCCCGGAGCGAAAGGTAATCGGTCATTTTGAAGGTTTCTGGAAGAGTCGTTGCAAACAGTCTGCCGGCGATGGCTTCTGGTGCGGTAGCTGCCACGACCCGCACTCAGTTCCGGCCGCGTCGCAAAGTGGGAACTTCTTTCGCGACAAGTGCCTCTCCTGTCATCAGGAATCCAGTTGCACCTTGAATCGGGAAGTCCGCATGCGAAGCAGCGACGACTGCGTTAGCTGCCATATGCCGAAGACGCGCGCGAAGGACGGTCTGCACACATCGTTCACCGATCATTCCATACCGAGGGTAGCTCCGGCGGAATCGAGCTCACCAGCTGGCGGGAGGAGCAGATATCTCACCCCGTTTTGGGGCGGCCCGGCGGAGATCCGGGAACTTGCTCTGGCTTACGCCGAGGTGGCGGCGCGAACCGGAAAATCGGAGGACTACTCTCGCGCGTTTTCGGCACTGAGATCGGCGGTGAAAGAGGCGCCCGCGGATCACGAGGTCCTCACGCAGCTGGGATACATGTATGAGCGCGTGGGCGATCCGTCTCAGGCGATCTTGCTCTACGAGCGGGCGCTGCAACAGGATTCCGCGGACAATGTGGCAGCCGTGAATCTGGCCGGCCTTCGGGCTGAACGCGGCCAGTCCGCGGAGGCGATACAGCTTTGGCAGAGCGCCCTGTCGAACAATCCGGCGCTGGAGGCGCCCGGTATTAACCTGTCCCGGCTTTATCTGGAGCAGGGAAATCCAGCCGCCGCGGCCAAGTGGCTCGCTAGCGTCCTCGAGTTTAGTCCGGACTCGCCGCACGCCTGGAAACTTTGGTCCGCGATTTCCAGTCAAGCCGGTCATCGATAAGGTTGCCCGGCACTTAGCCCCTCCGCAAGGGGTCTGGCAGGAACCATATCTTAACTGACCACCCCGCCTGGCGAACGTTAGCTATTCCGGTTTTGCCTGGAGCAACAAATGCTTTTCGAATTGGACATCCACCGTGGCGGTGGGTCCGCGGACCGTTCCCAGGTCCTTGCCGTCCTCGTAGCCGGTAACGCGGTAAGCACTCTGGGAAAGGCCCCGCAGCGTGATCTTGCCGCTCCACTGGGGCGCGTAGAAGGCGTAGTACATACTGCCGTCCTTGCGAACCACGTGAGTCTCCGGCCGGTCAAAACCAATGTCGTACAGAGTCCCGACGTACTCTCCGCGAGAGAGCATTTTCTCTTTATAGATGCGAAGCCACTTTTCGAAATCCTTCTCGCGTACCGGCGTAAGGTCGCCGCGCTTCCTCTGCGCCGAGCCTTCCGGCCATGTGAAGTTGGTTCCCACCACGCCGCCAACACCTATGGTGGAGGCGAAATCGTCCTTGGTCATATCGACGTGGTCGCCGAAGTACGCTACGGCGTCGCCCTGGAGAGCCTTAAGCGTCTTGCCCTTCGTGCGTACCTGCCAGGCTGACTCCGGGTCGGACGCCACTGACATGTTCAGGAAAGGCAGAGTGAAGAAAGAATAGGCCGTTCCGCATGGGCAGAACTCGACTAACGCCTCCGGCTTCGTCTGCCGGGCGGTCTCGTAGATGGCCTGGAAGAACTTGGGCATTCCCTCTACGGCTTCCTCCGGCCGCGCATGGTGGTGCGCGGGGTTGTAGCATGGCGGCGCTCCGTTCATGTGCTGACCGTCGAGCTTGAGGCCGTCGAACCCCCAGTCTCTGAGCGCCTTCACCACGATGGCTTTGTGGTAAGCCACTACTTCCGCGTCCGCGGGACACAGATACCACGAGTTCCAGTAGGAAATCTTCTGCTTACTGCCGTCCGCATTCAGCAGCAGCCATTCCGGATGCTTCTTGACCAATTCCGAACCCGGATCCGCGGTGAGCGGCGCCCACCACAACTGGGCCTTGAAACCTTCGGCGTGAATCTTGTCCACGAGGGCCCGCATATCGGCGTCGCCGGCTGGAAACTTCTGCGGCTGGAGGAACCAATCGCCCTGTGCGGTCTGCCAGCCGTCATCCAGCGTGACCCAGGTGAAGCCGAGCTTTTTCACGATCGGAAGCGCGCCGTAGACCTGGCTGGGCGTGAACTTCCGGCCGTATCCCCAGGCGCACCAGATGGGACCGAACGCGCTATCGGGCGATGCGTCAAAATGAATGCCTTGCGCAATCATCGCCTCGCGGTAATCGCGCAACGTTTGAAAGTAGTCGCCTTCATGGACGGCGGCGAAGGTGCGAAATGTTTTCAGCGTCGCCCCGGGCTTCAGAACCTGATTCTGCTTGAACTCCACTGCCACCGTGGCGCGGTCCGGGCCATCCTCCGTCACCGGCAAAGAAACCAGCTTTGGCGCCATTTCCAGATGTCCCACGCCGATGCCTGCGTCCCGGCGCCATACATCGACGACCGGAGTGCCGCCGCCGTAGTCGGGCGCGTTCATGCCCAGGAAGTTTTCCTGTTGGAAACCGGGCTTCAGCGGCACTACCCAGTCCGGCCGCTTCTCGTAGGAGCCGCTCTGATACGACCAGAACGCCGGTTGTGCGGCCGAAGCGGGAGCGCTAATCGAATAATGCTGGTTGGTCCAGCCGCTCACGGACAGATCGGACCTTCCCGTATTGGTGTATGCGACTTCGAAGATCGCCGTGCGCGGAAACGCGTCGTACACCGTGACGGTCACCACTTTCTTGAGCGAGGGAGCGATGCCTGTAAGGATCGTTCGGAAGCCTGACCCCAACTGATCCCGGACCGGCCCGCGTTTCTGGTCTCGCAGGGAAAAGTCAGTCACGTCCCGGCCGGATACGCGGATGAACTCCGAAGGGGTGAAATCGCCGATGACGCGTTCCTGCCCGCCCAGCGCGGCCACCACGCGGCTGTGCATGTTGCCGTCGAACTCAATGTGGATATTCTTGCCGTCTATGCGCGCGCTTTCCGCGGCCCAACCGGGGATGCCCGCCCAGGCGATCAGAACGAATTGCAAGAGATTCGCGGTTCGCATAATGCGGATGGCTTTGGAATCGCCTGAGCGCACGCTACCCGGCAAATCGTGCCAATTTCATTCTATGCCAAGGCGCCGAATTGCGCTTTAGCAAAACCACGCGATTTCAACTGTAAGCCAATGAACCGATCACCCTGACGAGCCCCGGCCGCGGCAATATGGGTCACAAAACCGACTTGCACGCTCTTGGGTTACGGACTTAACAGGCTGTAGACGTTGACGGCACCGTCGTAGTTGGGAACGTAGACTTTGCCTCCCACCACGAGCGGCGGAACAAACTTCATGAGCGTACCCAGGCGGTCCCGCTCCGGCCTCTGCTCACTATTCCAGATTTCCTGTAGCGTCTCGGCGTTAAAAGCGCGTAGCACTCCGGGGGCGTTTCCCGCGTCGGCGCTCTTGTCTCTTGTATGCGTCGCCCAGATAATACCTGTGCCGGACTGCTTGCCGTGGGAGGAAACCGTCAGCGTGCCTCCGGGCGAGCCCCGGTTGGGGATCTTGCCCCTCGCGAAGGGCGGGGTCTCCAGACTGCGGCCGCTGAGGCGGAAGCCCTTGAGAAAATCGGCCTCGCACCACAGGTATACACTACGGCCGGCGGGCCCATCCCATAGCGCGGGCCCGGCCATGATCCGGCCGCCGTTCACTTGGATCTTTTGCAGCACCCCTTCGGCATTCTCCGTCATGTGGCCGAGTTTCGTTGTATCGAATAGATAAACGATGCCCTCTTTGCTGCCCGCAATGAGCAGGT
>Ga0302326_10032812_pt1 | contig 10333 bp, 10 predicted proteins | sample Palsa_T0_3_FD_202264 | JGI IMG/M metagenome (GOLD analysis project Ga0302326, IMG submission 202264) | Peat permafrost microbial communities from Stordalen Mire near Abisko, Sweden - Palsa_T0_3 | ecosystem: Environmental > Terrestrial > Soil > Palsa > Peat permafrost | place: Sweden: Abisko... | reverse complement strand
AACGAAGATGCGGTGACTCCGGACCCCTGGAACACGATCGGCATGACGAGGCTAAGCCCGAAAGCGTTGATGTGGTGGAGCGGAAAGGGGGAGTAGTAGGTGCTGTCCCGGTCGAAGGCGTTTGTTCGTTGCGTCGACTTCATTTCCTCGATGAGATAGCTCTGGCTCATCGCGACACCCTTTGACGGCCCAGTGGTGCCGCCCGTGAAAATCACCACGTTGATGTCGCGCCAGGTTGGCACGTATTCCGACTGCACCGTGTCCGGATCGCCCGGTTTTGCCGCCAGGTCCTGCGTGGAGGTCATCAGAATGCCGTCCACTTTTCCGGCGGCGGCGACCTCATCGGGTCCGCCGGCCACCACGATGCTATGCAGATGCGGCAGGTCGCAGCGGATGTCGAGGACACGGGCCAGGAATTCTGGGGCCACCACCACGACGCTGCACTCGGTCGTACCCAGTACGTGACGCAGGAACTCCCCGCGCAGCAGGGTGTTCACCGGAACATGCACCGCGCCAAGGAGGGAGCACGCAGCCCACGAATAGGCGTGTTCGAGCGAATTCGCCATAAAACAGGCGACGGCATCACCGTTTCTGACACCGAGCCGGAGGTAGGCGTTGGCGCGGGCAATCGCCTGCTGATAGAGCTCGGCGTTGGTCACCGGATGGCCGTCGCAGGTGTGCACCACTTTGTCGGGTGCCTCTGCGGCGTTGCGCTGCAGATAGGGTGCGACTGTTTCGAGAACGATGGGTTGCACGTTCAAGTGAATAGATCCTGTTTCGTCGGTGTGCTGAGGTCGGTGGGTTGTGCAGACCTTAATCCGAGTGACCGCGAGGGGGAGTCAGACACTGTGGGGCGCTACGAGCGCGGACTCCGGCACCGGGTGTTTGAAGAGTTTGGCCGCGTTCTCGTAGGTCACCTTGCGGACAGTTTCCTCCGACAATCCCGCCAGTTGGTTAGCAAGAACAGGCTGAACGTCGGGCCATGTGGAGTCGACATGCGGATAGTCGACTTCGACCATGACCCGGTCTTCGCCGATGCGGTCTAGCACCTTGAAGGCAGTCGGGTCTTCGATGGTGCAGAAGTGGAAACTGTTTAAGAACAAGTCGGCCATCGAATCCTGCACTCCCTTCCAGGTGTCGGTGAAGTCCTGGTAGCGCGCCGAGTGGTCCAGGCGGTCGAGAAACCATGGCACCCAACCGATTCCGCCTTCGGACAGGGCGATCTTTAGGTTGGGGAACCGGACGGGGATCTTCGCGTACAGCCAGTCGGTGGCTGTGACGATGGCATTCGTGGGGAACAGGAATCCGATCTCGTCGAACGGCGCGTCGCTGGAAGCCGACACCGTGGTGGACGACGAACCGATGTGCAAGCAGATGGGCGTGTCGGTTTCCTCGCAAGCCTTGAACAGGGGGTCCCAGTGTGTGGTGTGAACCGATGGGTAACCCAGTTTTTCGGGGTTCTCCGAGAAGGTCACGGCCTTGAACCCGCGTCCCGCGTTGCGCCGGATCTCGTCGGCTGCCTTTTCGGGGTCTGTCAGCCACGGCAGCTGGCACGGGATGATGCGATCGGGGTAGGTGCCCGCCCACTCTTCGAGGTGCCAGTCGTTGTAGGCCTGAAAAACTGCGAAACCGAGTTCCGGGTCCTTCGTGGCCGACATGCGCTGCCCGGCGAAACCTGCCAGTAGGGACGGGAAGTTCAAGGAGGCATATACCCCGGCGATGTCCATGTCCTTGATCCGGTCATGGATGTCCCAGCAGCCGCGACGCATCTCATCGAATCGGGTCGGCTCGTCCGTCAGTTCGGTCGGCGGACGCCCCACGGCAGCATTGAGTCCAACGTTGGGGAACTGCTTACCGTTGTAAATCCAGCGCTGCGAGCCGTCGGGCTGTTGGACGACCTTGGGAGCCAGATCGGCGAACTTCGCCGGGACGCGGCCCTCGAACATGTGCGGGGGCTCGACGAGGTGGTCGTCAACCGAGATGACGGTGTATTTCCGCTCTCTCGGCTCGGGCTCCGGCAGGAATGTGACGCGTCGCTCGCCCGTTTTGTTCATCCTGGCATCGCTCACCTGAGTCATGAAGCAGGTATACCCCATCAGAACGATTTATGTAAATAGGTGTTCGCTTATTAACGTGTTGCACTCTAGCCCTGTCAGCTGCCATTATCACCCTGAAGACACGCAACGTTCGCGAGTGCGACGTTCGGGTTTCCTGCAACTTGTTGGCTACCCATCACCGGGAGTTCAGTGTTCAGTTCGTCGCCTCGATCCGGCCCGCTCAGCGGGTTGAAAGTCCTCGAAATCGCGGGCCTGGGACCCGGTCCCTTCGCCGCCATGTTGCTCGCCGATCTGGGTGCCGAGGTGGTACGGGTGGACCGGCCGGGGAGTGGGACCGAGGGCGTGGGTTCTGCCCCCTTGGACAGGGGCCGTCGGTCGGTCGTGATCGACCTCAAACGGCCCGAAGGCACCGCAGTGCTTTTACGTCTCATTGACGTGGCCGACGTCCTCATCGAAGGCTACCGGCCCGGCGTTGCTGAGCGGCTCGGCTTCGGCCCCGATGAGTGCCTGCGGCGAAATCCGCGGCTGGTGTACGGGCGGATGACCGGCTGGGGCCAGGACGGCCCGCTGGCCACGACTGCCGGTCACGACATCACCTATCTGGCCCGCACCGGAGCGTTGCACGCCATTGGTCGGGCCGGCGGACCACCCCAGATCCCGTTGAACCTCCTCGGCGACTTCGGCGGCGGCGGCATGCTGCTTGCTTTCGGCATCGGCGCCGCGCTGTGGGAACGGGAGCGCTCCGGTGCCGGCCAGGTCGTCGACGCAGCGATCGTCGATGGTGTCGCCTCGATGCTGGCCATGCAGTACGGCTTTCTGAGCACCGGATACGCGCGCGATGAGCGGGGAGTCAATCTGCTCGACTCCGGCGCGCCGTTCTACGACGTCTATGAGACCGCCGATGGCCGATGGATGGCGGTGGGCGCCATCGAGGCGCCGTTCTACAAAGAGTTGTTGCGCGTTCTGGAGCTGGCGGAGATGCCGTCCCGCGCCGATCCGGCCAATTGGCCGACGATCCGCGCACGGCTGGCCCAGAGGTTCGCCGAGGAGGACCGGGACACCTGGGCGCAACGATTTGCTGGCTCCGACGCGTGCGTCGCCCCGGTTCTGTCTCTTAACGAAGCGCCCCGCGACGAACAGCTCGCCGCCCGCGCGACGTACACGGTTGCTGACGGCGCAGTACAACCCGCAGTTGCACCGCGGTTCTCCCGCACGCCGGGCGCGCCGGGCGTGCCGCCGCACAAGGCCGGGCAGGACACCGAATTAGTCCTCGAAGCATGGGGGCTCGATGATGTCGCGGACCTCATCGCTACCGGCGCTGTAATCCAGACCGAGACGCGGAGTCTGGCGTGACTGGCGGCAGGGATGCGGTCGTCATCGACACCGTCCGGAGTCCGATGGGCAGAGGCGTGGTAGGTGGTTCGCTGAGTTCAGTGCATCCCGTTGAGTTGCTGGCAAAGACTCTTAGGTCGGTTGGACCGGGTGGATCTCGACTCTGCCGGGCTCGAGGACGTCATCACCGGCTGTGGGGGACGCGTCAGTCCTCAACCCTCGCGGGGGCGCGATCGCGTTGGTGCATCCGCGCGGTGCGTCGGGTATCCGCCTCATGACCACAATGCTGTCGGCGCTCGAGGACACCGGCGGCCGATTCGGTCTGCAGGCGTCCTGGGAAGCGGGTGGCGAGGCCGATGCCACGATCATCGAGCGCCTGTGAAGCGCGATAACGAGATAGGGAAGTCTGATGCGGGTCACGCTGAATACTGAGCGATGCTCGGGCCATGCGCGCTGCTATGCGATCGCGCCGGAAGTGTATGACATCGACGACAACGGTTTCTGTTTGCCGCTGCCGGGCCGGGATATAAGCGAAGCACTCGAACAAGCGGCGCGCGACGGTGTCGACGCGTGTCCCGAGAATGCGCTAGCGATCGCCGATGAGGAGTGAGGACGGGCCAATGTCACCGTGCTGCCCGCCGGCCTGAGAATCCTTACCCGGTTGCTTCGTCGCCAGCGATCCGGACTTCCCTGGATGCGGCTGGTGGTGGCTTCGCTGCGGCTGTCGGCCTCCTCGGGGGAGCGGGCGCCGTGGTGTTGCTAATAAGTGCTCGTTCGCTTACTTAGGGCTTGCAGGACTACCTCTGACCTGACAGGATCTCTGTGTCTAGACCCATACAACCAGCCACTCGACGATGAGGTGCAGCATATGGATGAGCCCCTACGCCGAACGATGACCATCGCCGCTCCGCCAGAGCGCGTCGCCGCCATCGTCGCCGACTTCGACTCCTATCCCAAGTGGCAGAAAGAGGTCGTCTCGATCCAAGTCGTGGAACGTGACGAACGCGACCGCGCCCGCCATGTCCGGATGAGGACCGAGGCCATGGGCATGCAGACCACAACAGAGATCGCGGTCGACTACGACACGGACAAGATCGAGTACCACCTGGTCAAGGGCGACATGACCACCCAGCAAGACGCCCTGTATGTGTTCAATCCCAACCAAACCGGCGGCACCGACCTGGAACTGGAAATGGCGATCGGCCTCAAGTGGAACCTGCCACCGTTCATGATCAAGCAGCTCGTGACCAAGGGCATCAACGACAACCTCAAAGCGATCAAGCGGCTCGCCGAAGCCGGCTAACCATCCACAGCACGATCCCGAAGGGGAAAACCGATATGCCCAGGCTCATAGAGAAAGTCGCATTCATCTCCGGCGTGGCGCGAGGCCAAGGGCGGTCCCACGCCGTCCGGCTCGCCCAGGAGGGTGCGAATATCATCGGATTCGACCTCTGTTCGCAGATCGAATCGGTGCCCTACCCGATGGCGTCCCCGGAGGATCTGGCCGAGACCGTCAACCTGGTCGAGAAGGAAGGGGCGCGCATTGTCGTCGGCGAGGCCGACGTCCGCGACCCCGCAGCGGTCTCGGCGGTACTGGACCGCGGACTCGCCGAATTTGGATTCGTCGACATCGTCCTGGCGAACGCGGGCATCATGCCGACATTCGGTGAGTTCGCCGACCAAGATCTCGCATGGCACGACGCGATCGACGTCATGTTGAGCGGCGTGTACAACACGGTACGGGCGGCCATTCCGTCGATGATCGCCCGCGATCAGGGCGGAGCCATCGTGATCACAAGTTCCACGACCGGACTGAAGGGCATGGGCGACGGTTCGGCGGGGACCCTGGGCTACACCGCCGCCAAGCACGGGGTGGTCGGCCTGATGCGTGCCTGGGCCAACTCACTTGGCCCGCACTTCATTCGGGTCAACACCGTGCATCCGACGGGCGTCAACACGCCGATGGTCGCCAACGAGGCATCGATGGAGTGGCTCTCGACCAACCCCGCCATCGTCGAGCAGATGCGCAATATTCTGCCGGTGCCGATGGTGGAGCCCGAGGACATCAGCAACGCGATCATCTGGCTGGTTTCCGACGACGGTCAGTACGTGACCGGCTCCACGATCCCCGTTGACGCGGGGTTCCTCGCGCGGTGACTCGCCGCAGCGGTTCCACCCGATTCGTGAGTGACACAACTGAGTGGGGGTTCACATATACATTGCGGGTTTTTCGCGAAACGCACGACTAGGATGAGACGGTGACAAGCAGCGGTACATCAGCGAAAAGTGTGGTCAAAGGCCGGCGGAACAGTGTGCGGCAGAACGGTGTCGCGCAGACACGCCAGCGGCTCAAGGCACCGGAGCGCCGGCACATGATCTTGGTGGCCGCGCGCAAGGCGTTCTCAAAATCCGGCGATCTGAACGGGACGACGATCAGAGCCATCGCCCAACAAGCGAAGATCAGCGAAGGCGTCATCTACCAGCATTTCGCCAGCAAGGACGAGCTGTTCTTTGAGGCGATCGTCGAGCCACTGCGTACTGCCGTGGAAACGGTTGTCGAGGAGGTCGGTGACTTCAACCCAGTCCGGGCTCGGAACGAGGACATTCCCGAACTCACCCGGCGGTTCTGGTCCACCATGATTAAAACCATGGAGGAGGTGCTTCCGCTGATGGGACTCGTCCTGTTCGGGGAGACCGTGCGAGCCCGGGCCTTCTACAGGGGTCCATTCAACGACGCCATCAACGAGCTAGCGGACACCTGGCAACACATCTACGACCTGCAGGGCATTGACTACAACGCGCGCGAGGTCGCGCTGGCCAGCATCGGTATTGCGATCGCCTTCTCATTAGAAGGTCGTTATCAGCGCGGCAATGACCTCGCGGCCAGTGTCGACGCGCTCGCTGCCCTTTCCCAAGGAGGATTCTGGCCGCAGCTACCCGACGCGGACTCGAAAGCAGACTAATCACTAGATGCGCGAATTGCGGGGTCGGACTGCCGTCGTGACCGCCGCCGCGAACCCGCTCCACCTCTTCACCAATCAGCCCCGATGTCGCAGATCAGCGCTTGCGGCGCCACTTGCGCAGGCTGACAGGCTCGGGCTCGGGCGCGGGCTCGCCGTAGTAGTGGACGATCGTCGCGTACGGTGTCTCCGCTACGTACACGTCGCCCTGCGAGTCCACCGCCACACCGTGTATCGAGACGAACGCGTCAGAGTCGAAACCCCATTTCCCGGTGCCGATCCGGCCGATCTCCCGACCGTTATCGTCGAGGATCCGGACGCGGCAGCCGAGATTGGGAACATCCCGCTGATACCTGACCCGCGGGCCCTCGCCGACCAGCACCGCCGTGCCGCCGCCGGCCAACGGTACGGATCGTAGGCACTGCGGGTAGTAGCTGTGCCACTGGTCGATGAAGTCGCCGTCGAGGGTAAAAAGCTGAAGCCGGAAGTTCTCCCGGTCGCAGATCAGGATCCTGTCGTCGCCCACGAAGCACAAACCATGGGGCAGGCTGAATTCACCTGGATCGCTTCCCGGTCCGCCCCACGAGTGCACGAGCTCGCCATCAGGCGCGAAGCGATGGACGGCCGCGTTGCGGTAGCCGTCGGTGACGAAGATGTCGCCGGTCAGCGGATGCACGAGGGCGTCGGTCGGGCGGTTGAACGGAGCGCCGCTGAACGGCGCGCTCGAGGTGCCATCACCGATGGTTAGCAACGCCGTGCCGTCGGTCGCGCGTTTGTGCACGGCGTGTTTGAGATCGACTGCCCAGATGTTGTCGTCGAAGTCGATGGAGACGCCGTGCGGCATGACGAAGTCGCCTGCGCCCCAGCTGTCGACGACGCTGCCATCGGGGTTGAGCACTACGACTGGAACCGGGCCGCGGTTAAAGACGTAGACCCGGTCGCGGCTGTCGACCGCCACCGATGTCGCGGCACCACCGTAGGACACGCCATCAGGTAGCGCCGGCCAGGTTGGATCAGGCTCGTAGACGCCGATAGGGACCGGGGTCGGGCGTGTCGGCACTGACATGATTCTCCTCGCGACGGCGGGCAGGGCTCGACACCCAGGACGCCCAGATGGCACTCTAACAAAGTGAACATTTGCTTATCAACACTCGCCGTTGCGCGGGAAGGATTCTGAATTGAACGGTGCCGAGACTGTTCTGCGAGCGGCCGTCGATGCCGGTATTACGACGTGCTTCGCCAACCCGGGCACGACAGAGATGCCACTCGTCGCCGCGATGGACTCCACACCCGGACTGCGGTCCGTACTGTGCCTGTTTGAGGGCGTCTGTACGGGCGCGGCCGATGGTTACGCGCGGATCGCCGGCGTCCCGGCGCTGACGGTCCTGCATCTAGGTCCAGGGCTGGCCAACGGTATTGCCAATCTGCATAACGCGCGCCGCGCACATACCCCGGTCCTGAATCTGATCGGTGAACACGCCACCTGGCATCGCGACGCCGACCCACCGTTGAACTCCGACATCGAGGCGTTGGCGGCGACGGTGTGCGGTCGGGTGACTCGCCTGAGCGAACCGACGGGGTTGATCGATCAGTTCGCTGACCTGCTCGCGTTTGTCCGCCACCCTTTTGCCGGTCCGACTACCGCCATCGTGCCGCATGATCTTCAACTTGCAGACATACCAGACGGTCGGCTCCCGGAACAGCTGGTCGAGTCGCGCGAGACGGTATCCGCTGATCTCGTTGACCAGGCTGCGGCCGCCGTCAAGGGCGGCGGGGCGGTCCTGATCCTGGGTGGCGATGCCCTCACTGAACGCGGGCTTGCCGCGGCTGCACGCATAATTGCAGCGACCGATGTCGTGGTGTACGGCGGCGGTTTTCCGGCCAGGGTCGAGCGTGGCAAGGGCAGGCTCTCACCGCGCCGGCTGCCGTACTTCCCCGAGCACGCCGCGGCCGCATTGGCGCGTTTTAAGGCAGTGGTGCTCGTTGGCGAGCCCGAGCCTGTCTCGTTCTTTGGCTATGCGGGCCATCCGGGCAGGTTCGTGCGAGACGACCAACAGATGATCACCCTGGCCGGCCCGACCGGTCCAGCAGAGGCGTATGTGGAGGCACTGGCCGATCATCTCGGCGCGCCGGTGGATGTGACACCGCCCGCGCCCCGCGGACCGGCACAGACGCCGCCAACCGGGCCGATCACCCCCCAGACCCTGGCCGAAGCCATCGCGTGGGTGCAGCCCGAAGGCGCGATCGTCGTTGACGAGGGTGCGACGAGTACCGGAGAGTTGTACTTCCGAAGTGCAGCCCATAGCGCGCCGCACACCTACCTGACGATCACCGGCGGGGCGATCGGATTCGGCATGCCGTGCGCCACCGGTGCTGCGATCGCCGGGGGCGGGCGGCGGGTGCTGTCGCTGCAGGCGGACGGCAGTGCCATGTACACCCTGCAGGCACTGTGGACTCAGGCGCGCGAGGGATGCGACGTCACCACGGTGATCTGCGACAACGCGGCCTACCGCATCCTCGGAGTCGAGCTGGATCGGGCGGGCGTCTCAGCGGGCCCGACTGCTGCCAGCATGGTCAGTCTGATGCCGCGGCTGGATTGGGTTTCCCTTGCCCGGGGGATGGCCGTGCCGGCGGTCGCCGTTGACGACGTGGCGTCTCTGATAGCGGCTGTGTCGCGATCGATCGCCGAGCCGGGCCCGATGCTTATCCAGGCGCGGATGGTCTGATGACAGCCCGCCATATAAAGTGAGTGTTCGCATACTTAGACAGATGGAGGATTAGGTGGAGCTATCAGGTGCTGGAGCACTGGTTACCGGCGGCGCGTCGGGACTGGGTGAGGCGACGGTGCGGGCATTGGCGGCCCGCGGGGCAGTGGTGACGGTGGTCGATCGTGACGTCGAGCGCGGTAAGCAACTCGTCGCTGAACTCGACGGTGCACGGTTCGCTGAGTGTGATGTCACCGATGACGACCAGGTCGCCGAGGCTGTGGCCGTGGCGTCCGATGGCGTTGAGCTGCGGATCGCGGCCAATTGCGCGGGAGTCGGCGCCGCTATCAAGACCATCGACCGGGACGCAAATGTGCACAACCGCAAGGTGTTCGACCGGGTTGTGCGGGTCAACCTGATGGGGACGTTCTTTGTACTGAGCCGCGCCGCCGCCGCGATGGCCGCCACTACACCCGATCCCGATGGACTGCGGGGCGTGGTGATCAACACGGCGTCTGTGGCGGCGTTCGACGGCCAGATCGGGCAGATCTCCTACTCGGCGTCCAAAGCCGGTGTCGTTGGGATGACCCTGCCGGCGGCGCGTGATCTTGCCTCGGTGGGGGTTCGGGTCTGCACCATCGCGCCCGGCCTGTTCGACACCCCGATGCTGGCCGGTGCCAGTGAGAAGGTGCGTCAAAGCCTTGGCGCCAGCGTCGTCGCTCCGCAACGGCTCGGCAGGCCGGACGAGTATGCCCGGCTGGCGGTGAGCATCGCGGAGAACAGCTATCTCAACGGCGAAGTGATCCGGCTGGACGGGGCGATCCGGTTGGCGCCGAAGTAGAAGGTGGGCGGCCGTGGCCGAATTCGCGTTAATGCAGGTGTTCGAGGCGGTGGCCGATGTGGTGCCATCGCGTCCGGCGGTGGTGTGGCGCTCGCGCAGCACGTCGTTCGCGGAGCTGTCGGCGAGGGCCGCCGGTCTAGCGTCATTTCTGCGCGGCCACGGCATCGGGGCGACCGGCCCGCTGGAGGCGGGTCCGCAGTGGGTGTCGCCACAGGATCACGTCGCAATCCTGGCGCGCAACCGTCCGGAGTGGATCGAGGCCATGCTCGGCTGCTACCGCGCCAGGGCTATCCCGTTCAACGTCAACTACCGATACACGGCGGCCGAGTTGGCGGAGGTGCTGCGGGTAGGGCGGCCGCGGGCGGTGATCTTCGAGGCCACCTATGCGCCGCTGATGGAGCAGGTTGCCGACGAGCTCCCCTTGGACATGCTGCTGGT
>Ga0302326_10032810_pt1 | contig 10334 bp, 5 predicted proteins | sample Palsa_T0_3_FD_202264 | JGI IMG/M metagenome (GOLD analysis project Ga0302326, IMG submission 202264) | Peat permafrost microbial communities from Stordalen Mire near Abisko, Sweden - Palsa_T0_3 | ecosystem: Environmental > Terrestrial > Soil > Palsa > Peat permafrost | place: Sweden: Abisko... | reverse complement strand
CGGGCAGCGGGCGGACTAAGCGGGAGTCGGGGCTTGTAGCTCAGGTGGTTAGAGCGCGACACTGATAATGTCGAGGTCCGTGGTTCGAGTCCACGCAGGCCCACACCTTGGCTCCGAGACGGAGCTACGATGTGCAAGGCACACGGGGATCAAAGGAGGTCTCTGGATAGTATTGAAATAGTAAAGGGCTTCGCCCGACGGAGCTAGCGATGGCTCAGCGCGAGGCAAGCGAAGTCGGGGGGATTAGCTCAGCTGGCTAGAGCACCTGCCCTGCAAGCAGGGGGTCATCGGTTCGAATCCGATATTCTCCACGGATGATTTGGTGAGGTGGTCATAGACAGGCAATAGGTATACTAGGTAATAGGTTGAAAGTTGATTCAAGGGAAAGAAGAGCCGATAAGTAGGGGGCAGGAAGAAAGACTTGATTGTAAATTAATTGTAAGGGGCAGACAAACGAGTTTGCTTTAGAAAGAAGGAGAGAAGGTAAAAAGGAGTTTTTGGGTTGGTAGACCGACAAGTAACAACCAATAACTAAGAACTAAAATTACCTTTCGTTGTCAGAGGGACTCAACAAGGAACTGGGAGGAGTTTCAGTACTTGAGGGGACTACAAGCTCACCTAGGCGAAGGCTAGGGTGGGCGAAGCCTGACGAGAAGTTCATTGACATGTTGAAGAAAGAGTAGTAAAAAGAGTTAAAAGAGCGAGCACCATAGGTAGGGTGAGAAAGCAGAAAAGCTAGTAGAAAGCAGAAAGGGAGTGAGGAGCAATCCAAATGAGCTTTTGGTTTTTGACTATGAGCTTAAAGCTTTAAGTAAAGAGAAGTAAAGAAGGGCGTATGGGGAATGCCTAGGCTCTCAGAGGCGAAGAAGGACGTGATAAGCTGCGAAAAGCTGTGGGGATCCGCAAATAGGAAATATATCCACAGATGTCCGAATGGGGCAACCCGGTGTGTTGAAGACACATCATTCCGATGCAAATCGGAAAGCGAACCCAGGGAACTGAAACATCTAAGTACCTGGAGGAGAAGAAAACAAGCAAGTGATTGCGCCAGTAGTGGCGAGCGAAAGCGCAAGAGCCCAAACCCAGTTAGTTACGGCTAGTTGGGGGTTAAAGGACTACGAAATCGAAACTGAAGATGATTTGAACTGTATGGGAAAACAGGCCACAGAGGGTGATAGCCCCGTAAGAGGAATTGACAGGGAGAGGTAGTATCCTGAGTAGGGCGGGGTCGGAGACGCCCCGTTTGAAGTTGCCGGCACCATCCGGTAAGGCTAAATACTTCTGAGAGACCGATAGAGAACCAGTACTGTGAAGGAAAGGTGAAAAGTACTCCGAACAGGAGGGTGAAAAGAGAACCTGAAACCATACGCCTACAAGCGGTTGGAGCTTCGTAAATGGAGTGACAGCGTGCCTTTTGCATAATGAGCCTACGAGTTACACTCTCTGGCAAGGTTAACCCCGTAAACGGGGGCAGCCGGAGCGAAAGCGAGTCTGAACAGGGCGCATAGTCAGAGGGAGTAGACGCGAAACTTTGTGATCTACCCTTGGTCAGGATGAAGCCCCGATAACACGGGGTGGAGGTCCGCACTAGTAAACGTTGAAAAGTTTTTGGATGAACTGAGGGTAGGGGTGAAAGGCTAATCAAACTGAGAAATAGCTCGTACTCCCCGAAATGCTTTTAGGAGCAGTGTGAGGGTTAGAGTTTGCCACAGGTAGAGCTACCAATTGGACTAGGGGGAGTCACATCCTACCAAATCCAGATGAACTCCGAATGGTGGTAAATATACCTTGCAATGAGGGCGCGGGTGCTAAGGTCCGTGTCCGAGAGGGAAAGAACCCAGACCTACAGCTAAGGTCCCAAAATCTATACTAAGTTGAACTAAGGAGGTTCAGTTGCTGAGACAGCCAGGAGGTTAGCTTGGAAGCAGCTATTCCTTTAAAGAGTGCGTAACAGCTCACTGGTCGAGCGACAGAGCATCGATAATAATCGGGCATCAAGTATAGTACCGAAGCTTAGGATTGTATTAGCAATAGTACAGTGGTAGGGGAGCATTCTAATCGCCGGAGAAGCCAAGAGATAACTCAAGGTGGAGGGATTAGAAAAGCAAATGTAGGCATAAGTAACGATAAGGCCGATGAGAAATCGGTCCACCGAAAGACTAAGGGTTCCGCGGCAATGTTAATCAACCGCGGGTAAGTCGGGGCCTAAGGCAAAACCGAAAGGTGCAGTCGATGGATAACCGGTTAATATTCCGGTACCGGCCTAATGAGCGATGAGGAGAAGGAGGAGTGAAAGTTCCGCCCTGATACGGAATTCAGGGTTAAAAGGAGTAGGTAAATTTCTGGAAGGCAAAACCGCCAGAGATGCTGAAACCCGATAGTACGGGGAGGCTTCGGCTGAACTGATAGAGGACCTAAACAGACTTCCGAGAAAATCTTCTAAGCATATTGTTAGGCTGCCCGTACCGCAAACCGACACAGGTAGTCGAGGAGAGAATCCTAAGGTGCTCGAGTGAATCATGGCTAAGGAACTCGGCAAATTAACCCTGTAACTTCGGGAGAAGGGGTACCCTGCAGCAATGCGGGGTCGCAGAGAAATGGCCCAGGCGACTGTTTAACAAAAACACATGGCTATGCGAAATCGTAAGATGAAGTATATGGCCTGACACCTGCCCGGTGCTGGAAGGTTAAGGGGGGACGTTAATACGAAAGTGTGAAGCGTTGAACTGAAGCCCCAGTAAACGGCGGCCGTAACTATAACGGTCCTAAGGTAGCGAAATTCCTTGTCGGGTAAGTTCCGACCTGCACGAATGGTGTAACGATCTGGGCGCTGTCTCAGCCATGAGCTCGGTGAAATTGTAGTCACGGTGAAGATGCCGTGTACCCGTCACGGGACGGAAAGACCCCATGAACCTTTACTATAGCTTCACATTGGTATTGGGAGGATGATGTGTAGAATAGGTGGGAGGCGTTGATCCCTGGCCGCTAGGTTGGGGGGAGTCGCAATGTGAAATACCACCCTTTATTTTCTTGATTCCTAACCCCGACAGTAGTGGGGGGACATTGTGTGGTGGGTAGTTTGACTGGGGTGGTCGCCTCCGAAAGTGTATCGGAGGCTTTCAAAGGTACCCTCAGCACGGTTGGTAATCGTGCGTGGAGTGCAATAGCAAAAGGGTGCTTGACAGTGAGAGCGACGGTTCGAGCTGGGACGAAAGTTGGATATAGTGATCCGGTGGTTCTGCATGGAAGGGCCATCGCTCAAAGGATAAAAGGTACTCTGGGGATAACAGGCTGATCTCCCCCAAGAGCTCATATCGACGGGGAGGTTTGGCACCTCGATGTCGGCTCGTCACATCCTGGGGCTGGAGAAGGTCCCAAGGGTTGGGCTGTTCGCCCATTAAAGTGGCACGCGAGCTGGGTTCAGAACGTCGTGAGACAGTTCGGTCCCTATCTGTGATGGGCGTAGGAAGTTTGAGAGGATCTGACCTTAGTACGAGAGGACCGGGTTGGACTAACCTCTGGTGTACCGGTTGTAGTGCCAGCTGCACTGCCGGGTAGCTATGTTGGGACGGGATAAGCGCTGAAAGCATCTAAGCGCGAACCCCACCTCGAGATGAGACTTCCATATTGAGGGCCGTCAGAGATCATGACGTTGATAGGCTGCAGGTGTAAAGCCAGCAATGGCAAAGCCGAGCAGTACTAATTACCCGAACGCTTCAAAAACAAAAACACTTTGCCTGGGCGTGCTTGCTTGATAACTTTTACTACTTTTTCGACAACACGTCAACGATATTAAATAAGTGGAAAGCAGAAAGTAAAAAGTTTACGCTTTGAGCTTTACGCTTTTAACCGAAAGACCTTAAGGTGATCCCGATAGTTATCGGGACGAGGGGGATCAAGAACCCTGTTGAAAAAATCACTAACGATCTTAAGGTGACTATAGCGACGGGGATCACCTCTTCCCATTCCGAACAGAGCAGTTAAGCCCGTCCGCGCTGATGGTACTGGGGTAAAACCCGGGAGAGTAGGTCGTTGCCTTTCTTCTTCAAAGCCCTCCGAGCAATCGGAGGGCTTTCTTTTTGCCCTAACAAACAAGGACCACCACCTCTTCCAATAGTCTCACAACCCCGTGACCACTTCGTCGTCCTTCTTTCTGGAAACGTTTCTCTATTTTTACGAAGAATGAAAAAAATTCTGGTTCTGATCGTAGGCCTAATTCTCGTCCTGATTATTGGATTTTACTTCTATTCGGATACCCTCAACACGCCTGCTCCAAAACTACTGTCGGAACTGGTTCCTGCGGATGCTGTCATTATTTATGAGAACAAGAACTCCGGCAGTTCCGAAAAAAACAATCCTTTTATTGCATTCCTGAAAAATGCATTGAAGCAAGATTCAGTTTTTATCTCTGCCCTGAGCTCCAAAGAGATGACCATTTCTCTTCACATTACAGGAAAAGAAGACTTTGGTATAATTTATTATCAGCCGGACTCCGCCATTCTTAAAAGCAAAATCGTAACGGCACGAACCAAGCAAAGGAACAGAAATTTCGAAGGGCATAAGATTACTGAGCTGACGTCACCAAGTGATGAGACACTTTCCTATACGATTATTGACAATGCTTTTGTCGCCAGCCGGGAATCCTTGCTGATTGAAGATGTCATCCGATCCGCCCAAACAAAAAAAAGTGCCTTTGCGCTAAGCAACAGCCCATTTTATCAACAACCGCAAACCGAATCAAGTCGGGGAAATCTCTATATAAACATGACCCACCTGGCAAAATTTTGCAACCTGTTCATCCCCCATGAAATGAACAGTGCATTTCTAACAAATCTCGGAAACTCATTAGTCTCTGATACCAAAATGGAGAACCAAACACTATCGATGAACGGCTTTGCCCTGGACATCGGAACTCATCCATTATCATCCTTATCGTTGTTTAATGACCAGAAACCAGCGCCGTCGGAAATTCGCAATATCATATCCAACCGGTCCCTGTTCTTACTTCAATACGGGATTTCTGATTTCAATTCTTGGGGCAAACGCAGGCTAACCTATTGCCGGATCAATAATCCCAATATTCTTCATTTGCTGCCGGCGACTGGTCATACATCCGACTCCCTTGGTTTTTACAACACACTGGGTCATGAAGTGGGAACCTGCCGACTGGAAGGATCAGGCCATACGGAGGATATACTTATTTTGGAAATGAAAGACGTTTCATCGGGCACATCGAACACACTGATAGCTCAAGATTTAGTTTTCAGTGAAAAATATTCAAACTACCAAATTAACAAAATTGCAAAGCCCGACCTGATTTACACGCTGCTTTGGCCTTTGACAGAAAACAGAAATCTGAATTTCTGTTGCCAGCTTGACCGGTATCTTCTTTTTTCTGAAAGTACAGACGCCTTAAAATCTTTTCTTAAAGATGCCGACGATGATAATACCTGGGGAAAGTCTTCAGAATGGAATACATTTTTCAGTTCGACTTCGCCGGATGACAATATTAGTTTTGTCTTCAACGCAGTTACGTTATTACCCTGGCTGCTTCATGATCTATCCCCGAAGTGGAAAGAAATTATTCGGTCGGGCAAGTGGAACAATTTACAGAAAGGATCATTTCAGTTTACCCGACTGGACAAGAATTATTACTTCAACGGAGTAATGCAGTTTGATTGGAAAGACCCCGGAGAAATATCTGCGAACTCAACACGCGCACGGTATTCTTTTACAACGGCAATTACATTCATTTCGTCAGTGAAAAATCATTCAACAGGAACAGCCGAATTGTTCATTCAAACGGATGATAAAACAGTCCACTTACTGTCGGCTGATTTTAACGTTCTTTTTAACTTAAATTTGAAAGACAAAATAAAAGGTACCCTCCGTCAAATTGATTATTATAAAAATAAAAAACTTCAGTATTTGTTTCTGGCAGGTCGTGCGCTTTATTTGGTGGACCGGTTGGGAAATTTTGTTCGTGGATTCCCCAAGATGTTAAATACGCCCGGTGACCCCCGGTTCCTTACCGAAGTGGACTACGATAACACGCTGAACTACCGATTTTTGATAGCCGATGACAAGGGCAATTTGTTTATGCTGGATAAAGAAGGGATGCCCTTACCCGGTTGGGATGGCAAGACCATAGGAACGCCGCTGTTCACCGCCCCACGTCATGTTCGCGCCTCGGGTAAAGACTTCATCGTTTGCGTTGATGTGCGAGGCTCGGTTTATGCATTTACCCGGAAAGGAGAATTGATCAAAGGGTTTCCTGTTGTCCTCGATATAAAACCTCAGGGAGATTGGTATTTTGAAACTTCCGGTGTGTCGGGTGAAGGACTGATCACGTTAGTCTCTGGCGACGGAACCAAAGTCCAGGTAAACCTGAATGGAAAGACGGTGACCAAAGAGAATTTTGTCAGGTCCTCCGCCGACTCGAAATTTTCCCTGGTAATGTCCTCAGCCATGGACAATTATGTAATAAGTAGAGTGGACGGCAGGAGAATTGCGATACTGGGTCCCAAAGGAGAGACGCTTCTGGAGAAAGAGAACGCCGGCTCGGATGACCTCGTCGCGAGCTTCTGGGAATTCGGAGCGGGAGAGAAATTATTTTGTTTTAGGGATTTACAACAGGACTTTTTCTATGTATTTAGTGATCTTGACTCTTCCTTATTCCGGCGCCCTCTGGAAACAACCGTTATGCCATCCGTCTGGAAAAACCCCAACAATGGATTGACATTCTTTACGGGGTATAAAAATCAACTGCGGAAAGTTACTCCGTAAAAAAAACTGTGCCTTTGTAGCAAATGCCTTGAAAATGAGATAGAATTGCGGCTGCGTTTTTATTCCCTTGAAGAATTTCACTTCTTTTTTTCTGATCGGTGTTTCCTGTTCCTTGTATGGACAGCAGATTCAACGGAAACCCTTCTATTCCCGGGAGATCAGTATGAACGTGGATAACGACATTATTTTTTTTATTGATATCTATTATACAGCTGGTCAGGACATCTATTACCGGAGGTTGGCTGATCTGCATTCAAAAATGTACAGCCGCTTTGCGCCGTCAAAAAAAGATTCGTCAAAAGTCATTGTGGACTATCACATCGGATATAAAATTTTTACCCCTCATGACATCGATTTTAGCAGCACAAACACCATGGATCGGCCCTATGCCGGATGGACTTTTGCCAACATGGGAGTAACCAATTTCCCCAAGCCCAACATAAGCAACCGGTATGAAGTCGAAGTGGGAGCCGTTGGCAAAATGTCGGGAATGGAGGCACTGCAAAAATGGGTTCACGAGCGACTCGATTTCGAGGTACCCCAGGGCTGGAATTCACAAATCAGCAATGAAATTGTGCTAAACCTTTATTATAGCCGCTATTATGAAATGAATCTCGCTTCCGACGCGGATATTGTCACGCTCTCCTCGGCCCAGGCAGGCACCGGAGGGAACAAACTTTCACAGGATGTCACACTTCGTTTGATTCAATTCAACCCGATTAATAATTCAGTGTATACACAAAGCCGGGTGAATTGGGACACGCGCACAAATGGGAAACGCAGAAAGAAAGAAATATTTCTTTTTGTTGACTACGGAGCGGATTACGTGATTTCTAATATTTTCATTCAAGGAAGTATATTCAAAAATAACAAGAGCGTCTTTACGGTGCCGGTGGAGCGATTCGTTTTACGAAGAAACGTAGGGATCATGTATTCCTCACATGCCATTTCTTTGAGCATGACCTTGTTTCACCTGACCCGGGAAGTAAGGAACGGAACGGATCATGATTACGGAAGCCTGAACATGGCCGTCCGGTTTTAAGAATATTTATTTTCTCGCTTTCTCCATCATATCCCACATTTCGTCGGGGATGCTTTCCAGGTGGCTGAATTCGCCTCCATTCCTTAACCACTCGCCTCCATCGATGGTAATGACTTCGCCGTTGACATACGCGGAATAATCTGACAACAGGTAGGCGGCCAGGTTGGCCAGTTCCTGATGCTCGCCGACCCGTTTGAGCGGAACCCGTTGAGCCGGATCAAATTTCTTGACGAGATCTCCGGGGAGTAGTCGGCTCCAGGCTCCTTCTGTTGGAAAAGGTCCCGGCGCAATAGCATTGCTTCGAATATTGTATTTGGCCCATTCTACCGCCAGAGACCGGGTCAATGCCAGAACACCGGCTTTACCACAGGCAGATGGGACAACGTAGCCCGACCCCGTCCACGCGTAGGTGGTGACAATATTTAAAAAAATGCCGGGTTGCCTTTTTGCGATCCAGTTTTTGCCAGCGGCTAGCGTCACATAATAAGTTCCCTTCAAAACAATGTCGACAACGATGTCGAATGCGCGATGTGAAAGTCGTTCGGTTGGACTGATAAAATTTCCCGCCGCATTGTTAATGATCCCGTAGATTTGTCCAAACCGGTTTCCCGTCTCTTTAAGTACATTTTCAATCTCCTCATACTTGCGGATGTCGCACGCCACGGCTAAGACTTTTCCTCCGGTCTCATTCGTCAGCTCTGCTGCGGCCTTATCGAGTACTTCTTTTTTGCGACTGGTGATCACCAGATTAGCACCCAACTCAAGCAGATACTTACCGATGGAACGGCCCAACCCGGTACCTCCTCCCGTAATGATAATTGTTTTTCCGCCGAAGGATCCGGATTTTAGCATGCCTTCCATACAGGTTTGTTTAAAGTGAGCATGAAAATACCCAAAATAAATTTCTAATTTTACTTTAAATACTAACTCATCGATTATTTACCCCTGAATTCTAAAACGATCACCAAACGACTGCTTTCATTTTTTAATCGAACCATAAATTCCTGCTATGAATACGCTGACCCGGTTTTCCTTACTCTTGCTGCTCTGCTCCACCCTGTCCTCGTGCATTGTCACCCGGAAAAAATATGACGATGTACTTGCTCAAAAGATAAAAGCAGAAGGTGAACTCGACGATAAAAACAAACAGCTGGACAAGGCGAACAATGATCTTGCAAGTCTTAACGAAAAATTGAAACAACTTAGCAAGGACACGGCGGATCTGGGAGAGAACTATCGCTCATCGTTCAAGAAATTGACGGGTCTTACGAAGGAGTATGATCAACTCAATACATTTTACAAGAACTTACTCAACAACAGCGGTAAACTTAGCCGGGATGTTGTTCAGCAGAAAGAACAACTGTTGGCGATCCAGGACAACCTTGATAAGACGAGGAAGCAGAATGATTCGCTGAGTACGAGTTTGGCTGAACGGGAAAAGAAAGTGAAGGAGCTTGAGCAGGTTCTCGCCGCTAAAGATAAATCGGTGGCCGATTTGAAAAATAGAATCAGTAATGCGTTGTTAAATTTTAAAGAAAATGACCTCACGGTAAAAGTAAAAAATGGAAAAGTGTACGTTTCGTTGGCGGAACAACTTTTGTTTGGTTCCGGGAAAATAAATGTGGACCCGAAAGGCGTTGGTGCCTTGCAGCAATTAGCAAAAGTGATAAAGGATCAGCACGACTTGCAAATTATGGTGGAGGGCCATACGGACAATGTTCCCATAACAAAAAAATCGACCTATATGGAGGATAATTGGGATTTGAGTGTGATGAGGGCAACGTCCATCTCCAGGATATTAATTAAGGCGGGCGTTCCCTCCCCTCAGATTGTGGCGGCCGGTCGGGGAGAATTTTCTCCGCTGGCCAACAATGATTCTCCGCAGAATAAGCAAAAAAACAGGAGAACCGAAATCATTATCACGCCGAATTTGGATGAACTCTTTAAGATTTTGGGCACGAATTAGTTGTTAGTTGATAGTTGTTAATTTGATGTTTCAATTAATTGTTAGAATGTGTCCTTGCCTTCACCAACAACTAGCAACTAATTAAGCATGGAAGACCGAAGCCTCAGACCACTTTTCACCATACCCGTAATCGTTGCTGCCCTGGGCTACTTTGTTGATATCTACGATCTCCTTCTTTTCAGCATTGTGCGGATTCCAAGTCTGCGGTCACTGGGGGTAGATCCGGCAAATATGCTGGACCAGGGTGAATTCCTGATCCGTTCACAAATGTCGGGGTTACTGGTGGGTGGAGTCATCTGGGGAATCCTGGGTGACAAGCGCGGGAGGTTGTCTGTGCTTTTTGGTTCTATTCTTCTTTATTCTATCGCTAACATTGCAAATGGACTTGTGACATCAGTCAATCAATATGCTGTTTTCCGGTTCATTGCCGGGATTGGATTGGCAGGGGAACTTGGCGCTGGAATTACGCTGGTATCTGAAGTCTTGCCCATTCGGCTGAGGGGATACGGAACATCACTAGTCGCATCATTGGGTATGCTG
>Ga0302326_10032809_pt1 | contig 10334 bp, 10 predicted proteins | sample Palsa_T0_3_FD_202264 | JGI IMG/M metagenome (GOLD analysis project Ga0302326, IMG submission 202264) | Peat permafrost microbial communities from Stordalen Mire near Abisko, Sweden - Palsa_T0_3 | ecosystem: Environmental > Terrestrial > Soil > Palsa > Peat permafrost | place: Sweden: Abisko... | reverse complement strand
GACGCGCAACATTTCGGCAACGCTGATCAGCAATTTCCAGATCCGCTTCAACCGGAACCGCAGCGAATCCACGCCTTATTTTTCCACGCTGCCGGATGTCTCGGCGCAGATCGGTATCCCCGGCACGTCGACGAATCCCTTGAATTTCGGACCACCCACCCTCAACTTCACGAATTTTGGAGCCTTATCCGACGCCGTGGCAAGCTTGACGCGCAATCAATCGCAAGGGTTTACCGAAGGACTGAATTGGATCAAGGGCTTGCACAATTTTACGATTGGTGGGGGCTATACGCACCCGGATCTCAGCACGAAGACAGATCCAAACGGTCGCGGCACCTTGAACTTTACCGGCGTCGCCACCAGCGAGTTGAGCAGCAGCGGTCAAGTGGTGGCCGGCACCGGTTTCGATTTGGCCGATTACCTGCTGGGCCTGCCGCAGTCTAGTTCCATTCAATACGGCGAGCAAACCAACTATTTCCTGCAAAACCAATTTAATGTGTATGCACAGGATGAATGGAAAGTGCGCTCGAATGTGACATTGATTCTGGGCGTACGCTATGAATATTTTGGACCCATCACGGAGAAGTATGGACGAATCGCCAATTTGGCGATTGCGCCTGATTTCACTTCCGCCACGCCCGTGACGCCAGCCACGCCCGGAGAGCCAGGCGGTCTGATCCACGGGGATTGGAATAATTTTTCGCCCCGTTTGGCATTCGCTTGGAAGATTCCGGCGAAGAAGTCGACGATTTTGCGAGCGGGCTACGGCATCTACTACAACGGCCAGATTTACAACTCGTTCATTCAGCAGTTAGCTAAACAGCCGCCCTTTGCCATCTCAAGCGCGGTGAATACCAGCCTAGGGAACCCAATCACCTTTTTCAACGCATTTCAAAGTGCGACGCCGCAAAACGCCACGAACACCTATGCGGTTGATCCAAATTACCGAACGCCTTATGCGGGTAGCTGGAATATTTCGCTGCAGCGCGAATTTGGAAAGGGTTTTTTTGCGGATCTAACCTATTTGGGAACGAAGGGAACGCGGCTGGATGTGAAAATCATTCCCAACGAAGCACCGCCGGGCAGCAACGCATCGCTAACCCAAAACAGCAGCACGCTCTACACGTACGAGGAATCAAACGGTGATTCTATCTTCAACGCCTTGCAGTTGCGGTTGAACCGGCGGTTTAATCGCGGATTATCGTTCCAGGCGTTTTATCAGTTCGCAAAATCGATTGACGATTCTTCGAGCTTTGGCGGGGCTGGGAACACCACGGCACAGAACTGGCTGGACCTTTCGGCTGAACGCGGCCTGTCGAGCTTCGATATCCGCCATCAGTTCACGCTGGGCTTCGTATGGACATCGCCGGTGGCTGGCCCAGGCTCGCATATCGCCGCCGATGGCAAGGTGGGCAGACTGCTAAAGGACTGGCAGATCAGTGGCAACTTTACCGCGCAAACGGGCAACCCTTTGACGGCGCGCGTGTTGGGCAACACCCAACAACTTGCGCAGACCGGCGGCATCGGCAGCGGGCGTGCTTCGGCGACGGGCGAACCGATCGACGAAGGGCCGGGCTTCTTCAATTTGGCGGCGTTCACGATTCCGGTTACGGGCACCTACGGCGACGCCGGACGTAATACGATACCGGGGCCGGGCACTGTCAGCCTTAATGCGGCTCTGGCCCGATCGTTTACCTTTGCCGAACGGCGGCGCGTTGAATTGCGCTTCGAAACGACCAATCTGCTGAATCAGGTGAACTATTCCAATCTCTACACAGTAGTGAATGCGGTGAACTATGGGTTGCCCAGCGCCGCGGGCGCGATGCGAACGGTGCAGGCAGTAGTGAGGTTTAGATTTTGAGGACGATAGCAAATTTTCTGATATGGCTGCTCGCCATGCAGCCGCTGGTTGCCTTTCAGCAACGGCCGACGTTTTCGATTGATACGAGTGTCGTGATTGTGAACGTGACCGTGCTGGATCACGATGGAAAACCGGTTCCCAATCTAACGAAGGCGGATTTCGAGCTGTACGAAGATGGCAAGCTGCAGAAGCTGCAGGCGGTGGATTACCAAAAACTGAGCGGGAACGTGCTTCCGCCCGTGACAGATGCACCGCCGGCGCCAGCTCCCGAGCCCAAAGGCTACAATCCCGATGCCGAGAAAAAGGCGCTGAATGCGTCACTGTCGACTAAATATCAGGACCGCCGCCTGATTGTGATTCTTTTCGATTTTTCGTCGATGCAGCCGGCCGAGCAGATTCGAGCGCGCAATGCCGCCATCAAGTTCCTGACCAGCCAAATGACAGCGAGCGATTCGGTTTCGATCATGCTGTTCACCTCCGAATTGAAAACGGTGCAGGACTTCACGCCCGACCGCGATTTGCTAATCGCGACAATCAATAAATTCCGCATTGGCGATTCGAGTGAGAACGCTGCGGTGGCGGATGAAGGAGCCGACGCGCAGGATGTCAGCGGCCAATTCGTCGCGGATGAGACGGAGTTCAACATCTTCAATTCGGATCTAAAATTGGCGGCGTTAGAGGATGCCGCGCGCAAGCTTGGTGAATACCCGGAGAAAAAGGCATTGGTCTATTTATCGAGCGGCATCCAGAAAAACGGCGTCGATAATCAATCGCAATTGCGCGCCACGGTGAATACCGCCATCCGCTCCAACGTGGCGTTCTACCCAATCGATGCGCGCGGATTATCGGCCGCGGTGCCGGGAGGCGACGCCACCCAGGCCGGCGCAGTGGGCAACAACCTATACAGCGGGGCGGAGCAGAATACGATTCGCTCAAACTTCAACAACCAACAAGAAACACTGGCCACTCTGGCGCTGGATACGGGAGGAAAGGCGCTGCTCGATTCGAACGATTTGACGGAAGGCATCCGCCAGGTGCAGCAAGATTTTTCGAGTTACTACGTGCTCTCGTACGTTAGTTCGAACACCGCCATGGATGGCCGCTACCGTCGCATTCAAGTTAAGTTAGCGCCGCGGCTGGCAGGATTGAGGGCCAAGCTTGACTACCGCCAGGGCTACTACGGATCGACGACGTTCGCCAAAATGGCCGAAGGCGACAAAGAAGCGCAATTGGAGAAAGCGCTGCTGGCGGATAACCCTGTCACCGATTTGCCGATTGCGGTCGAAGTGGATTACTTCCGTGTGGAGAAAACGAAATACTTTGTGCCCATTGCGGTGAAGATCCCTGGGTCGGCGTTAGCGTTTCGCAACAAAGGCGCCAAGCAGGCGACAGAACTCGACTTTATTGCGCAGGTTTACGATGAGCGCAATCGCTCAGCGGCGACGGTTAGGGATACCATTCCGCTGAAACTCGCCGGCGACCTCGCCGGACAGGTGCTGCGCAAGAACATTCAGTACGACACCGGCGTGACACTGACACCCGGCAAGTACCGGCTGCGCTTCGTGGCGCGCGAAAATGGCGAGGGTAAGGTGGGTACCTATGAAGCGAAATTCGTGGTTCCGGATGTGAGTGCCGAGAAAACACTACGGTTCAGCTCGTTGATTCTGAGTAACCAACGCGACCCCATCGCGAGTGAAGTGGCTGGGGTCAAGAACAGCAAGAAGCTGGTGCAGAACAATCCGCTGATCGCCGACGGCAAAAAGTTGGTGCCGAACGTGACTAAGGTCTTCCGCGTCAATCAAAACATGCTGGCGTATGTGGAGGTGTACGATCCGAGCATTCCGGATTCCATGCCCGAGAATTTCCGGCGGGCTGGTGTTTCCGCGAGTCTGGCGTTGTATCAAGACGATAAGAAGGTTTTTGAATCGCCGGCCGTTAGGGCGAACCGACTCTCGGACACGAGAGCGGGAACAGTGCCGGTTTGGCTGCAGATGTCGATGGCGAAAATTCCGCCAGGGAAGTATGATGCACAGGTGAACTTGATTGATGAATTCGGGAAGAAATTCGCGTTTCCCCGATCAAGCCTGGCGGTTTTGAATGCCGCCCAATGATCCAATTGTGAGTGGCCCGCGAGTCTCGAGTGCTTAACCGTTTCGGGGGGCGGAATCGACAATGGCTTTCAGAGCCGCGACCGCAAGGGAGCGTTATCAAGCCTTCGAGAAACCAGCACCCGAGAGTCTCACAACATTGACACGCTCCCCCGGTACACTTAAGCTTTAGGCATGGAAGTGCAGCTAACAGTTGAACAGGAGGCCTTCATCCGCCAAGCCATCGAATCCGGGCGGCTAACTCGCGCTGAGGAGGCTGTTCAGCAGGCCCTATTCTTGTGGGAAGAACGGGAACGCAAACGCATTGAGATCCTTGGGGCTCTCGAAGAAGCCGAAGCCGATCTCAAGACCCGACACTACAGCGACTACACCGATGGAACCTTGCCCCTTCTGGCCCAGCAGCTTAAGGATGAGGCAAGAGCCTTGGGTGACCGCCAGCCCTGTAAATGACCTACCGCCTGACAAGGCGTGCCCGCCGGGATATTCTTGCAATCTGGGTTCACATTTGCTGAAGATAATGAGCCAGCCGCCGACCGCTTCGTGGAATTGTTGACACATCATTCCCAATTGCTGGGAAAGCACCCTTACGCAGGGCGAAGGCGCGATGATTTGCGTTCCAGTTTCCCGGTGCGTGAGTATCTGATCTTGTACCGCTCTTGTACCGCGTCATGGATCCAGGCGTTGGAATCAGCCATGTGGTGCATGGACGCCGGATATTTCCGCGCTGTTCGAACCGTAGTGGAGTAGTATTCGACCGCTCGTAACGAACTGCTGCTTAAGTTTGACGGCTAAGGTGCGTTTGGTAAAACCAGAAGGACTTCCGAACTCGATCTATAGTCTGTTATAATACACCTATGCGAATTGGTTATAGTCGCAGGCTGGAGAAGGCAACTTTTCCCGGCCGGCAACTTCTAATCGCGGCCAGTGGCGTTTCGGCAGTTCTGCTAAGCACCTGGAGCCTGGAGACGATGATCTCCAAACCAAAGGCTGAGGTGGCTGGGGTGTTCAATTCCCGGCCCAGGACTGACCCTCGGACGATTCGTCTGAAGAAATTCCTCAACAAGCTGCATTGTCCTGTAGCTTATCTATCTGAGGAGTTTGTACGCGCTGCCGATGATAATCACCTGGATTGGCGCCTTCTTCCGAGCATCGCGATTATAGAATCGGGTGGCGGGAAGGCTTACGTCCGGGAAAAGAACAACATATTTGGCTGGGGGGGCGGAGAAATTAACTTTACCAGTGTTCACGCCGGACTCCAGACGGTAGCTTATGAATTGGGTCGCGGGCCGCTATACCGGCATCATAATTCGCTCGGCAAACTTCATCTGTATAATCCAGATGAAAACTATGCCCAGCAAGTGATGGCGGTGATGCGGAGAATCAGCCCCGTCGTTAAGCTTCGTTCCGAAGACGAAATTGTCAAGATAGACGGAGAGTACGTCTATATGGACAAAAGCGAAGAAATCGCCAGTCGTTAGGGTCAAACCAAGGAAAAATGCGGCTCGCGCTTAACCAAGCGTGGAGCCGCATTTTTGTTTCGCTCCACGTTAACGGCAGTTGCGTTCGAGCCCTCGCCCTAATGCAGCGCATCGATCAATACTTCGGACAGGGATGAAATCAACAACTCCCCCGAATTATCGGGCGACCAATTAGGCTCTGGCATGCCGTCCACTGTGATCGCCATCGCGATGGGACCCTGTTTTGAAAATACGATTCCCACATCGGAGCGCAGGGCGTCCAGCGCGCCCGACTTATTCGCGATGACGAGATCTTTCAAATCGCGGCCGATGCCGGAATGGTCGCGCTGCTTCTTGAGAATATCGAGCATTTCGGCAGAAGCGCTCTTGTCCACCAGTTCGCCGCGGTAGAGCTTCTCAAGCAAAATGACCATTTCATGCGGGGAACTCCGTCCGATGCCCCAGCGCTTGTTTTCCGGCTTGGCGCCTTCGTCGCTCACGCCACTGGGAAATGGCTTCAATTGATTGCCGTCGCCCAGAATCTTGCGCATGCAACGCGTCTGGGCTAAACCGAGTTGAGCCATACGCGCGTTCACGGCGTTGCCGCCAATGCGGTTGATGATCAAATTAGTCGCGGTATTGTCGCTCAGTGTGATCATCAGCATGATCAAATCGCGCAATGGATAATCGCGTCCGGCGGTCAAATCCTGCAAAATACCGCTGCCGGAAACCTTCTCTTGCTCAGCCAGCTTTATGGTCGAGGCAAGGTCGAGCTTACCCTCAGCCGCCTCCGCAAAGCATTCGATCATAATCGGCAGTTTAATAGTGCTGGCCGTTCTGACCGGGTCATCGCCCGCCAAGGAATAGGTCGCGCCGGTTTCAAGATTTTTCGCGTACAAACTGACATGCCCCTTAAATCCTGAAATCTGGGCTTTGATCTTCGAATCGAGGAGCGCCGTGCCCGTTTCTTGAGCGCAAAGGGCTCGGCTGCGCGCCGCCAAACAGGAAGGAACTCCCGCAGACATTCGGGCGGCGCGCTTGACACCGAGCCCGTCTTGCGCGTGTTCCTCAGAAGACCAGAGCAGCACGCACGCGCAGGCGGCCGATAGAAAGATATGCATGGTGGCGCAGGCGGTCTATTTTAACGCCTATGCCCGGCCTCGGCTTAGGCAGGGATGTTGTGCCCACACAAAACGGAGCGGCCAATCCACGCATTGGGTGATGCCGATGCGGGGTGTAACCGCTGTTTCAAAGATGGGCCGGTCGCCCCAGCGGCGAATTCTGAGCGCCCCTTTATCCAATCTTTGACCATACTGTTGGCCCGTGATACCGAGGGCCTGCGTCAGTTTTCCGGGTCCATTGGTAAGGTTCGCCGGCGAGCCCGTTATCTCTCTCCGTTTATACATGAGCGGCAACCCACACAACGGCTCTAAAGCACGTATCAACACGCAGCCGGGCGTACCTGCAACGCCAGCCACCACGTTGAGACATTCGTAAATGCCGTAGATCAGGTAGATGTACGCCCGCCCCGGTGGGCCGAACAGCACCCTAGTCCGCTTAGTTTGTCCACGGGCGGAGTGGGAGGCCAAATCGTCGCCACCCAAGTAAGCCTCTGTTTCGATAATCATGCCCGCAGTTTCACGGTGGAAAAGCACTGTGCTTAGCAATGCCTGCGCCAATTCGGCTGCCGGTAAGTCGAAAGATTCTAACGGCATGGGCTCGGTTGCGCTCATCAGCGCCTTTTGAGGCCATGGGGATTTGTGCAAGAGCGCCAAGGGAAACTAGAACATAGCATGAAGCCGCTGAATAAGGGATAAGCTAGGACATAACACGACATAACGTATGCGACTCTTTACCGCGATCGATCTCCCCGCAGAGATGCTTTTACGGCTGGAGCGGCTGTTGAGCGCGCTTAGGCCGGAAGCTTTAATCAAATGGAGTCCGCTGGATAACCTTCACATCACCACGAAATTCATTGGCGAGTGGCCGGAACGTCGGCTAGAGGAACTCGATACAGCGTTGACCGGGCTAATTCCGCGCGAACAATTCGATATTGAGTTGCGCGATCTGGGTTGGTTTCCGAATGAGCGCTCGCCCCGCGTTTTATGGGCGGGCGTGCATGCCGGACCCGCGCTGAAGTCGCTGATGGCGGAAACGGAAGAACGGCTGCTTCCGCTGGGCATCGCCAAGGACGAAAAGCCGGCTAATCCACACCTGACGTTAGCGCGCATCAAAATCCCCGCGCCTTTGCGCAACTTGCGCCGCAAAGTAGACGAGCTGCAGCCCGCCGACTTGGGCACATTCGCGGTGCGGCATTTTTGCCTGTTCCGCAGCGACCCGGGTTCGAACGCCAGCATTTACCGTAGTTTGCGCGACTATCGATTCCAAAACGCGATGGCGGCTTCGTAACATAGACGCAGTGCTTGTTCCACAACCTTACTGGGCTCTGGCGGCAGCGGCCATCCTCGCCTACCTCATAGGCGGCTTGCCGTTCGGTTATTGGTTTGTCCGATTCTCGCTTGGCCAAGACATTCGCAGCATGGGCAGCGGGAACATCGGAGCCACAAACGTACATCGGTCGGCCGGGAAAAAGGCGGGTTTTATCGTTCTGTTTCTAGACATTCTCAAAGGGTTCCTAGCTGTCTGGCTGGCTGCGTTGCTCACCAATCATAGTGCTCTCGGTCTGGCTAGCGCCTGGGTGGCTGTGATGTTAGGGCATTGCTATCCAGTTTTTTTGAAATTTAAAGGCGGCAAGGCGGTGGCCTGTTTCGTGGGCGCGACTCTGTATCTCGCACCGCTCGCGGTCCTGGCCCTAACTGCGATTTTCGTAGCCATCGTGGCGCTCAGCAGGTATGTTTCGCTCGCGTCGATTCTGTGTGCACTCATCTTTCCTCTTATCTATTGGGCGATTTACCGGCCGGCGCAAGAGTTGCTTATCGCAGCCATTCTGGCGGGCGCTCTGGTGATCTACCGACATAAGGGAAACTTGGCACGTCTGCGCGCGGGCAAAGAAAATGTTTTTTCGTTGAAGGGCAAGACTCCGTGAAGCGGCTGGCGGTGCTCGGCGCGGGCAGTTGGGGCACGGCGCTAGCGATCGCACTTGCATCGCGATTCCAAGAGGTGTGCCTGTGGGCGCGCGATGCCGGTCAAGCCGTGACCATCGCGGCGCAGCGGGAAAACACCCGTTATCTCGCGGGTTTTCGTTTGCCGGGTCACGTGGAGAGCTCGCACGATTTGCAACGGACGATCTCCGGCGCCGATATCGTTTTGAGCGTAGTGCCCTCACGTTACCTGCACGAAGTGATGGATCTGGCGGCTGAGTTTATCGCGCCTAACACCCCGGTCGTCAGTGCCACCAAAGGCATTGAAGAAATCAGTCTGCGGCGCATGTCGCAAGTGATCTCCGAGACGCTGCGCGCACTCTCGCCGGTCGCCGTTTTATCGGGACCCACGTTCGCGCGAGAAATTGCCGCGGGTGAACCAGCCGCCATTGTCATAGCCGCCGCCGAACTCAGTGCGGCCGAGCAAATCCAACGTGCATTTTCTACTGCCACACTGCGCTTCTACACCAGCCAGGATGTAGTCGGCGTCGAAATCGGCGCGGCCCTTAAGAATGTCATCGCGCTGGGCGCCGGGATCTGCACCGGCCTCGGTTTGGGGAGCAACAGTGTTGCCGCGCTCGTCACGCGTGGGTTGGCGGAAATTACCCGGCTGGCGGTGGTGCTCGGCGGCAAAGAACGAACGCTGAGTGGTTTGGCGGGCCTGGGTGATCTGGTGCTTACCGCCACCGGCAACCTCTCGCGCAATCGCGCCGTGGGCCTGCAACTCGGCCAGGGCCGCAAGCTACCCGAAATTCTCGCTCAGACCCCGATGGTGGCCGAAGGTGTCTCCACTTGCCGCGCAGGCTGCCAGTTGGCCTTGCGCCACAACGTCAGCCTTCCCATCATCGGCAAAATGCACGAGGTGCTTTACGAAGACAAAGACCCGCGAGTCGCCATTCGCGAGTTGATGGACCGGCCGCTCACGAGCGAGTAGCTTTTTTCGCGGCTTTCCGATAGTCAAGCCACATAAAATAGCCCACCAGCGTTTTGCCGTCTTCCAACTTGCCTTCGTGAATCCATTTGGCAATTTTCTTCCGCGAAAACCAAGCCACTTCGATGCGCTCATCCCCCATCGGGCGCGGCTCGCCGGCAGTCAAACTCAGCGCCAAGAAAAGGTTCATCTTCTCGGCTACATAGCCTGGGCTGGCCCAATAGGAAATGAGCTTTACCCACTTCTTGGCCTTATAGCCGGTCTCCTCGTGCAGTTCGCGCTTCGCCGCTTGCAATGGCGTTTCGCCGGGATCGATGCGCCCGGCGGGCAATTCCCATAAATCCTTCTCCGCCGGTAGCCGGAATTGTTTCACCAGCAAGATCCGTTCTTTTTCATCGACCGCCAACATCACGGCCGACCCGGGATGCTTAACAATGCTGCGGTGAATCTCAAAACCGCTGTTGTCGTGCGCCACTTCATCCACCACACTGAACAGCTTGTTCTTCAGAATTTCTTTCGAGGAAACGATTTTCATGCTCTTGACTAGCCGTGCAGTTGCGCGGCTTACTTGTACCTAGGTTACCTTGGGGCTTGGAGACTATCAGCGCGCTTGCGCCGCGCAGCATTGAGAAGCCGGCTATGCGGCAGGTTTGGCGCGACCTTACGTTCTTGCATTGGCGATACAATGCGGAAACCATTTCCGGCCGTTTGCCGCCCGGATTAACGCTCGATACATTCGACGGCTCCGCCTGGGTGGGACTTGTGCCGTTTGTTCTGGCGGCCATCCAGCTTCGCGGCCTTCCCGCTGTCCCCTGGATCTCAGCCTTTCCGGAAACCAACGTGCGGACCTACGTGCGCGGCGCCGATGGCGAACGC